>Ga0315273_10005658_pt1 | contig 15487 bp, 13 predicted proteins | sample YL17G02_0_MG_FD_205753 | JGI IMG/M metagenome (GOLD analysis project Ga0315273, IMG submission 205753) | Sediment microbial communities from Yellowstone Lake, YNP, Wyoming, USA - YL17G02_0 | ecosystem: Environmental > Aquatic > Freshwater > Lake > Sediment | place: USA: Wyoming | collected...
GCCGGATGAGTCGGTAGGTGGAGCTCCACAGGGCGCGATAGGTGCAGCCGACATCGGTAAAACGCGGTTCATAGCCCCACCAGAGTATTTCGAGAAACTTGGCCAGGACGACATGCGCCATACGCACCACGCCGCGCATGTTGCTTCCCTGATGAATCAGCTGGCGCGTCGTGCGTGTGCCTACCACGAAGTCCGCTTCCTTGAGGTATTCGAGAAACTTGGCCACGTCGCGCGCCGAAAAGGTTCCGTCGCCGTAAACCGTGAAGAGGATCTCTCCGTGCGCGGCATCCAGGCCGGCGCGCATCATGTCGCCATACCTGTCGCTGGGCGCGATTACCACATCCACATTGCCGGCGGCGCCGGCCGGGCAGACGCCGCCCGGCGGCAGGACGATCACGATCTGGCCGAAGCGGTCGAGCGCGCGAAACTCTTCCAGCGCCAGGAGCGCGCGCTCGACGGGACCATGCTGGAGCACGGCAAGAGCCAGCGAACGCTGTTCGAAACTGCGGCTGCGCGCGAGATTGTTTGCCAGGTTGAGTTCGTCGCGGTCGTTGACGTTGACGTAGTGGCCACGGAGATGAAAGGCCAGAACCCGCTCTCCGGCCCGGCATGCCCGGCCCAGCACGCTGACGAGATCGTCCGGTTCCCCTTCAGGCCGGTCGAGGGCCCGCTGAAGATGATCGAAGATCCGCCTGTGGAATATGAAGGTTCCCAGGCCCAGCAGCGAGACTCCGGGCGAGCGCGGCTTTTCGATCAGGCGACGGACGACGCCGTTTTCCTCCTCGACCGCGTAGTTCTTGCGCACCCGCTCGGTGTCGCACGGTTTGGTGACGGCACAAACGGCGAGAGCGTCCTGATAGGGCAGCCCGAGCATCTCGTTGTGATTCGAATCGAGATAACACTCGTCGGAAAGCATGACGCAGAAATGCTCCTCGACATGCGGACGCGCCAGCAAAACGGAATAGGAAAGGCCGCGGTCGATGGCGTCGTTTTGCACGTAAATGAGGCGCAAGCCGAGATCCGAACCGTCGCCGAAGCGCTCCCGGATGATCTGGCCGTGCTCGCCCACGATGATGACAATTGTCCGAATATCCAGCTGATCCCGAAAGATCGACAGCGTGTGCGCAAGTATCGGCCGGCCGTCGATTTCGAGCATGCCCTTGGGCAATCCCCTGGTGTAAGGATAGGCCCGCGTGCCGCGCCCCGCGGCCGGGATCACACCGATCAGCCCGCTCATTGCGCCTCCCCCGGGCTGGAGCGCCTCGGCGCACCGAAACCCAGCCGGTAGCAGAGGACGAACCACACGTACTTGAACAACTCCGGCAGGTGTCTCATTTTGGAAGTCCCCCTCGCCCGCGGTTCATACGAGACCGGGATCTCCCGGATCCGAAAGCCGGCGCGCGCAAGCTGCGCACCCATCTCCACGACATGCTCGAATCCGTCCCGGCGCAAACTCAGGCAGTCGAGGGCTTCCCGCCGCAGAGCCTTAACTCCCGTATAAAAATCGGTCGTGTTCTGGCGGAACAAGAGATTGAAGACGCGCGAGACAACCCGATTGCCGATACGACGCAGGAAGGGCATCTCGGGCGGCCGGGAAGAAAGGAAGCGGGAACCGTAGATCACGGCGTGACGATCGAGTCCGGCGACGAGTCCGGGGATCACTTCCGGCGGGTATTCCAGATCGGCATCGATGATCACTACCTTGGCCGCTCGGGCGGCGGCAAGCCCGTCGCGGATCGAAGCGCCATAACCCAGATTGCGGTTGTGCCGGATTATCCGTATCCCCGGCAGCCGCTCGAGCAGTTCCACGGTTCCATCGCTTGAAGCGTTGTCCACGAAGATGAGCGCCCCGGCATATCCGATCCGTTGCACGCGGGCGCAAAAAGCGTCGATCGAATCCTTCTCGTTGAGGACCGGTACCACGATCTGCACCGCCGGCGTTTCGGATGTTCGGGATGAGTCCCGCATGTTCGCAAGTGTATGGATTAGAATGAAAAAACAAAAGACGCAAAATCCACGAATTCCACCAAACCCCGCATTCTCATGTAAGATAGCTTGGTACTACTAACGTGAGAATCCTGTCCGAATTGGAAAAGAATTTGAAACCGCAGATGCACGCAGCGCGGCAAGCCGCTTGGGTAAATCCGGCTTAAGCATCTCTTTGGTTGCGGCTTGCCGCGCTGCGTTCATCTGCGTGCATCTGCGGTTTCTCGTTTTGGCTGGGGCTATGCCGCCTGATGCCTGCCCGGGTCCGGGAAATCCTATGCCTTTCAGATTTGGGGACACGAACATCCGTATAATCGTCCTGATATGGATATGCTTCGTGTTGCGGGGGATATTCTACTCTGTTCTTTTCCCGCTCTGGGAAGGATATGACGAATTCGCGCACTTCGCATTCGTGCAGCATCTGGTCGCGACCGGCACGCTTCCCTTGGCCTCCACGCCGGTATCGAAAGAGGTGGAGGAATCCCTGAAGCTCGTTCCTCTGCCTTGGACGCTGCGCGACATGGGAGTCCCGCATGCGATCCACGACGACTATTGGATGTTGTCCGGGGACGAGCGAAGATGGCGGGAGGAGCAATTGTCTGCGCTTCCCCGCGACTGGGCCTCTCAGCCTGCCACGGCAAAGCATCAGTACCTGTCGAACTGGGAGGCGCAGCAGCCGCCTCTTTACTACTGGCTCGTCTCCTTCCCGCTGCGCATCGTCTGGAATGAATCCCTGCCCGTCCGTGTATTGGTGCTCCGCCTGCTGGGCGTGGGAATGGCCTCATTGGTGATCCCCCTGGGCTTCCTGATCGCGCTGCGCGTGTTCCGAAGCCGCGAGGCGGCCCTTGGCATTGCCGCCCTGATCGCCGCCATGCCGGAGTTGTTCGTCAATGTCTGCCGCGTGGGAAACGAAGGGCTCGCGATCCTGCTCTACTCTCTGCTCATTTATGCCGCATTGTCGTTTGCGGAAGGCCCTGGGCGCATGCGCACGATATGGTTGTTCGGCGCCTGCATGGGCCTGGGATTGCTGACCAAGGCCTATTTCCTGACGGCCTTGCCTGCGTTCGCGGTTGTCCTGACCTGCATCCTTCTTTTCGAACCGGACCGGCGCGGGGCGATACTCCTGCGCGGATTGGCCGCAATCGCGGCGGCGTTGATGATTTGCGGATGGTGGTACTGGCGCAATCACACGCTGACCGGATCGTGGTCCGGGGTGATGCCGGATGTGGCGCTGCACAAGATGCCTCTGTGGGAGCTTCTGCGACAGATCCCGCGCGTGGATTGGAAGAACGCGTTCGATAGCCTGATCCTATCGCACATCTGGTTCGGCAACTGGAGCTTCCTCCAGGTGCGAAGCTGGATTTACCATTTCTATAAATACCTTGCCCTGCTTGCGTCGCTTGGCCTGGTGGCAATTTATCTTGTTCCGTGGCTGAAACGAAGCGGCCGGCTCACCTTCCTCCGATCCCGCAGGAGCCTGCTGGTGCCCTCGCTCTTCTACGGCTTTTTCTGGCTTGGGCTGCTTTACCACATCCTGATCACCTTTGTGGCTCAGGGGATCTCCGCTTCCCAGGGCTGGTACCTCTACTGCCTGGTCGCGGCAGAGGTGATCGTTGTGATGGCAGGACTCCTCGCGCTCTCTCCCGCCCGCTTTCAGCCGTGGGTGATGCCGGCAGCTACGATCGGATTCAGCCTGCTGGATATCTATACGGTTCACTTTCTTCTTGCCCCTTACTATGCCGGCCTGATCGCACACAAGGCCGATGGCGCGCTCGCCACTTTCCATGTCGGGATGCTGCGGGGAGCGGATTTGTGGAGTTACATCGGTCGCCTGGCTGCAAATGAGCCATATCTTAATCATGCAGGCTTTCTGATGATCTGGTTTTTCTATCTTTTGGCAACCTCTGGGCTTGTGGCGATCAGTCTGCGCGCGGGCTGGCGGCACTGCAGGGATATCAGCGCCGGACCTTCCCTCTGAGTCCGCAAACAAACCCATGCCCCGTTCTTCTGGAGCGCGGCGACACGACGCCGCTTTGACTCATCAAAAATCCTACTATTGTGAGATTGTTGCCTCATCGAAAATCCTACCAGTTGCCGATGCTTTTTAGGTGCAACTGGAGGAAAGGATGAGGCAAAAAATGAGTCTTACATCATGTAGAGAATTGCTGGAACGACTGGTGCCGAAATATCGGATATCCACCTGGAAAGAGAAAGGACGCATCCTGGATGAGTTCGTATCAGACTCCGGATACCATCGCAAGCATGCAGTGGAGCTGCTAAATCACGGAATCCCGAAAAGAACTTCTAAAAAAACAAATGCCGCCGCGCCGCTATGATGAAGGCGTTCGTCTGGCACTGGTCACGTTCTGGAAGGCCGCTAATCGCATCTGCTCCAGGCGGCTGATGCCGTTCCTGCCGGATTTCGTCGCTGCGCTGGAACGCTTCGGACACCTCTCGCGAATCGGAGAAGTGCGCAAGCGTCTGCTTGCTATGAGCCCGGCAACAGCCGATAGGCTGCTGTACCATGAGAGACACCCGGCGGGATCGACCATTTCAACAACGCGTCGCGGCAAGCTACTGAAGCACCAGATCCCGGTCCGGACATTTTTCGACTGGAACGATCTGGCGCCCGGATTTGTCGAGGCAGACCTGGTGGCGCACTGCGGTGACAAGTCAGAGGGTGCATATCTGAACACGCTGACTCTAACGGATATTGCCACGGGATGGACGGAATGTCTGGCCGTGATACGGAGAAGCGAAGCAGACGTCAGTGCCGCAATCCACGCCGTGCGGCAGCGCCTTCCTTTCCCTCTTCTTGGTCTGGATACCGATAACGGAGGCGAGTTCATAAACTTCGATTTGCTGCGTTACTGTGAAAAGGAAAAGATCACCTACACCCGCTCGCGTGCCTATCGAAAGAATGACCAGGCCCACGTTGAGGAAAAGAACGGCTCAGTGGTTCGCCGACTCGTTGGCTACGACCGATATGAGGGAATGAATGCATGGCGAGCCTTGACCGCACTTTATGGGGTCCTGCGTCTGTATGTTAATTTCTTTCAGCCCTCTGTTAAGTTGCTCAGCAAAGAGCGCAAGGAAGGACGAACGACGAAGCGATACGATAAAGCTCAGACTCCGTACCAACGCATCCTGAGCTCAACGGCAGTCGGCGAAGATGGGAAGACCCAATTGCGTGCTTCGTACGAGAGACTCGATCCGGTCGTGATTCTCAAGGAACTGGAAAACCTCCAGGACCGGTTTTGGGAATATGCGCACAAGAAAGGAAGTCCGGTCACCGGCATCGAGGTCGCGTGTGAATTGATCGCGCAGAATCCGGATCCTCCGAAGCCAGTTGTTACATTGCCGGCTCCTCGCGCTGAAGCATCCACCGCGGCGCTGAAAACAGTCCGAACCTATGGTAGAACCAGGAGGCCGAGCCCGCCACGCACGTGGCGCACGCGCACGGATCCTTTCGTCGATGTCTGGGGAGAAATTCAGTTACAATTGGAAATCGATCCGAGTCGTAGCGGCAAGGAATTGTTTTTGGACCTTCAACAGCGCTACCCCGGAAAGCATCCGCATGGCCAACTGCGAACGCTCCAAAGACGCGTAAAGCAACTTCGCAGGGAACAGCGGTACTTGAGCCAATCGATCCCGGGGGCATGGCCGAACCCGATTCCACAAGATAACGGATAGGGGGAAAATCCATGGCAACCGACACACAGGCTTCGAGGAAAGGCGGGTCGAAATTAAAAATATCATCCGGATGGTTTGCTGCCGGAGATTCATTCCGGCGGGTATAATGCCCCTAAAATACTGGACAGGTGAATAAGGTGTAGAATCGCTGCCGATTATTTGGAGAGACAAATGCCAAAACAACGGAAGCGGTACGATGCGGCGATCAAAGCGAAAGTGGCACTGGAAGCCATCAAAGGACAGCGGACGACCAACGGGATAGCATCTGGCTCCGAGGTCCATCCGAATCAGGTGACCCAGTGGAAGAAGCAGGCAATGGAGCAACTGCCGGAGATATTTTCCAATGGGAGAGCACGGGCGGATTCAGCGGATGAGGAACTCCGGAATCAGTTGTATCAGCAAATTGGCCAGCTGAAGGTCGAGCTATAATGCCAATGTCGGCATTACTCATAAGGTTCATTCCCGCGTGAGATCATGCGAGAGAACAAAGAGCCACGGTGTTCACGCGGGAAAGAGCCAGTTGAACAAAACCGCTCTCCTATGGGTTTTGAATTGGATGTTCTTTAAAGGCTGTAAGATACGGCAGATGAGCAGTGCTGGATCTTGTGCCGCCTATTATGTTCTGAGTTCCGTTATGTGCTGAGTTTGATTCCGTTTTCTTCTCATAAGCTTTAAAGAAAGTTAATGACAGCAAGATCCAAACTGGAGTGGCTTTGCAGGGCCCCAACTTCAACGGCTTTCGTCGCGCTGTTTGCAATCGGGCAATGTATGGCCCAGAATCCAGTCGGTGCGCATGCCCAGAGTGGCCCCGAAGCGCTGAAGAAGCCAGAGATTCTGGCCGCGTTCAACCGGCGACAGTCCTCGAGCCTTTTTGCCGACGCGGAAAGCTCCCGGCAACAGGATACGAACGCGCCCGGCTCCCCATCTACTCAGGCCAAGAAGGCCGGCTCAATGACGGATCGCGTCAGGGACCGTGATCGGAAGTTTCCGGTGCGCGACAATCGCACCGCGATTGAGATCGTCAAACACGTTAACGGCATATTCGGAGGCTTGGAGCAGGGCGCGGGGCCCGGCTTCGGTATCGGGTTGACGACTGCGGATTCTATTCCGGGAATAGAATTTCGGGCCACGATGCTGACCTCCAGCGAACTTTACAGAAGGTTCGAGGGAGAAGCTTACATACCAAAGATCGGCGACGAGAAGACCCATGCCGACTTTTGGTATGGCTACCTGCGCAGGACCAAAGACAACTTTTTCGGCATTGGCGCATTTACGCCGCTGAGCGCCAAAACAAATTTTGACGTCGAACGGCGCAGCGCATGCGGCGGGCTCTACCGTGACTTCACTGAAAGGCTTCAAGCCGGCATTTATGTCAGCTACATAAACAGCGATGCCTACGGTGGCCAGAGCAGCAAGTCCCCCTCCATCGATACCGTCTTCTCGAACAGTCCCTCCGTGGTGCCTATCACTCTATGGACCCCCGGACTTCATTCCGGTTCCAAAGTAATCACCTATGGACTGTTTGGCGAATATGACCGGCGCAACTATGAAAACGGACTGACAAAGGGGTTTTATTTCTACGGACGGTTTGGTTCGGTTGACGGGCTGGATAAGGGTAATGGCATATTCTCTGACTACGGCTGGTTCGACAGCCAGTTCGACGCCCGCGGCTACATCCCACTCTTTTCAAACAAGACTTCACTCGTGGTTCGCGTGGCCACGGACCTCAGAGACCCGAAGGGCGGAAGTCAGATTCCTTTCTATGACCAGTCGTTCCTGGGGGGCTTCAGTCACGTTCGCGGGTTTAATACCTACCGATACCGTGGCAACAGTGCCCTGTTTGGTAACGTAGAGCTGCGGCAAACGGTGTACTCTTTTAAGAAGAAGCATCGCGGCATAGACCTGATCGGCTTTGGCGATGCGGGGCAGGTTTGGGGCGATAACCGCTCGACTACGGACCCGACGATCCTGGGCAATGATAACTTTGCCTCTCGAAACTGGAAGGCGGGCATTGGAGGAGGCGTCCAATACCGCCATACAAAGTCGCTGGTGGTCCGCTTCGACGTGGCGACCAGCCAGGATGGTCCGCGGCTGTACTTTTCGATCTCACGCGGGTTCTGAGCTGGGGCTGGAGGGACAGGCTACTCAACCTCGAAACTTCCCGAAATAACTGTGGTTAGCCACCCACATTGTTCGTTCGATCACGGGCTGCTCGTATCGTCATTCCTTGATTCGCACGTTTCGCAATGCCAATAGATTTCGAGGTTGTGGCGCCTGTCCCCGAAACTTTAGCATTTACGCGACGATTTTTGCCCTGATCGTCAAGGGGCGGCCGCATCCGGAATTTTTCCTGAAGCGAAAATCGATCAGGTATTGAAATGAATGATCCGGGCGGAGTAGGGTTAGGAAGTTCTCAACGCAATTTCATTTAAATCCGGGAGGAATTCGTATGGCCAAGGTTACCGCGAGCCGGCCAAAACGCTCAAAGGCCGAGGTAGATAAGGAGTTCTCGAAGATCGCGCAGGAGGCGGTGCAAGGGCAGGAATCAGCCAATCCCAAAACGGAAGAGCTCTCGCGAATTCGCGAATTGGAAACCCGCCAGACGGTTGAAGGGATCTCGGTCGAATGTGTCGTTCAGAAAATATCGACCATGAGTCTCGAAATCTCCAAGGCACTGGCGGACCTTTCCGGAAGGCTGGTTGCGGAGGTGGAGCGTCTTTCCACGGTTCGCGAAGCAGTCGGGTTGGAGACAAAGGAACTGGAGCGCCTCCATAAAATCGACATAGCAGCGACCGCGCTGGACCAGATCATCCAGGATTATAGGACCCAGGAGCAGACACTTGAAGCCGAGATCTCCTCGCGCCGCGCCGCCTGGTCTGAAGAAGAGCGCGAGCGGGATAGAGCACAGAGGGAGCTCGAGGAAAATCTCAAAAAACAAAGACAGCGCGAAACAGAGGAATACGAGTACAAAAAAGCGCTCGAGCGCAAAAAAGCCCAGGACAAATATGAAGAGGACGTGCGGCTGCAGGAGAAGAAGAACAAGGAAAGGCAGGAAGCCCTCGAAAAAAGCTGGCAGCAACGCGAGGCCGCTCTGAAGGAAAAAGAAGAGGAATGGATGCGTCTCAAGAAAGAGGCGGACCAGTTTCCGGCAGCACTTAAAAAGGAAGCCGATGCTGCGGCGACTTTGGCGGTCAAAGCGACCGAGCAGCGGTTTGAGCAACAAATGCTGCTATTGAAAAAGGACTCGGAAGCCGAGAAGCGCTTGGCCGAGCTTCAGATCAAGGGGCTGCAGGACGCCGTCGGTCGACAGGGAGCGGAGATAGAGAATCTGCAGAAGCAGCTGGACGAAGCGAAAAGGCAGGTCCAGGATATTGCAGTCAGGGCCATAGAGGGCGCTTCGGGCGCAAAGGCACTGGCGCACATCAACCAGATCGCAATGGAGCAGGCGAAAACCAGATCGCCTCAAGGCTAGCCGCGCACCCCGGGCCACGCGATCCCGTCCCTGGCGAATTGCTAATTCGAGGCACAACCCCATGTGAATCCGGGTTTTGTTAGAATGAGCAGATGCGCGATCTCGTCATCCTTTTCGTCCATGTCATCGCAACTCTTGCCCGCCTCTTGGGTCCGGGCGGCCTCCGTTCCGTTGTCGCCGAGTCCGTACTCGTCAAGCAGCAACTCCTGATCCTCAGTCGTTCGCGGCAGAAGTCACCCCATCTGCGTACTTCAGATCGCCTTGTTGCCGGTTTGTGTGCTCTCCTCATCCGCCCCGCACGCCTGATCCGTTCAGCAATCGTACTGAAACCTTCGACTCTCTTGAACCTCCACCAGGCCATAAAGAATGGTTAAGTACCGTCTGCTGTTCTCCCCGAAACCCCGCGGCAAACCCGGCCCAAAAGGACCAGGCAAGGATCTGATTGAAGCGGTGGTCCAGATGAAGCAGCGCAATCCCGCTTGGGGCTGTCCCCGAATAGCCCAGCAGATCGCCGGTGAGTTTCCGATCCTATGGATGGCAGAAGCATTGTCGAGGGTTATATCAGACACCCATCGCGGCATGACTCCGCGGCACGGACTTTGGAACTTCACAGCGCGTTAACAATGACAAGATTGATAGGCGGAATCCCCCTCGTTCGCGGATGACCCCCCGTATTGATTCACCGTGCTTTCGTGTGGTTCTGGGACTTCAATCCGTCGCAGTATTTCAGAATTATGGCGCCCCAAACCTGGGCCCTGGGACGTAGAAAATGCTGCAGAATGAGAATTCGCCAGGGACACGTTACCGGCTAACAGCATGGCACCGGATGCCACCGCGGCAGGTGATGCCACCGTAGCACCACATTCCACCTTGGCACCAGACGCATCGTCTTTAAGAACCGACAAACAAGCCACACTTTTACCCGTTTGGTGTCCGCAAGCGCTGGGTCACTTCCGGCCCGCATTGCGCATAGTGCCGAGCGTTCCAACTGTAAATCGTTTCCGCTTGGGCTTTCAGGGCGCAGTGCGCGAGCATAGCATCGTAGATTCCACCACCGACGATGCCGCGATCAGCCGAGGCCTGTAACGCATCGGCGTATTCGTCTCCGCTGAGCTGGATTATGGACAGCCGCTCACGGATGCTGCCGATTAACAGGATCGCCTGCTCGCCGCTGATACGGTGCTTGCCCGGCATCCGTGTCAGCGTGGAATAGACTTCAACCAGGCTGTGCGCGCCACAACAACCGGTGGACTTATCGAATTGGATGAAAAGTGCCAGGCTGGCTTGATGGTGGACATGATCCCCATAGAACACCGGCACCAGCACGGATGTATCAAAAAATCCCTTCATTCGTCCTTGCCGAGATTAGCCAAATCGCGTTCTTCGCGGATTTGTTGCAACATCTCATCAGTAGCGGAGGCGGGCAGGTGCTGCCCAGCGTGAAATACCCATACGCCAAGCTCCTTCGTAAGCGGCCCGGTACCACGCACCGGCCGAAGAGTGATTTGCTCCCCGGTACTTTCCATTTCGAGGGCATCACCGGGCTCCAAATGCAGCTCTTCCCTCAATGGCTTCGGTATGACGACGCGGCCAGCTTTATCGATGACAAGGCGTTTATTCATTCTGGCACGATACCGTGGGACGACCCATCAGTCAATACCATTGTATAGCCGCCGGCTATGTGACATACGAAAAATTCGTCTTGCGCCCGTAGGGTGAAAAACCTCAGCCGAACTGCAAGTGGCTGAGATGACAACTCTTGCCCAAGCCCGTGCGGGTCGTTTTTCGGACGCTTGATAGGATCCTGCTAATCCCGGATGCTGCATCTTTACGCACCGCATGCGGAGAAATATGAAACCCCTTCTGCAACCATGGCAGCTCTTGCTCCTGATCCTCGCTGGCTGGATCAATAGTAGACAACAGGAAGCCATCGATTACCTACTGAAGGAAAATCGGGTTCTCAACCAGGCAGCCAGGAATCCTAGCGACGCCGAAGATGGATTCCTTCGCGGGAAGAAGTACCTCCTCATGGATCGCGACGCGAAGTTCTCCGAGGCCTTCCGCGTCACGCTGAAGCAGGTCGGAACTGAGGCTGTGCGGTTGCCGCCGCGTTCGCCCGACTTGAATCCGAATCTCGAACGCTTCATGCGATCGATAAAGGAGGAGTGCCTGCAACGCATGGTCTTTTTCGGGGAGAGATCGCTGCAAGTCGCCGTGGTCGCGTTCCTGGCCCATTATCACGCAGCGCGACAAGCCGCAACCAAAGAGAGGTTCAAGCCGGATTTACCAAAGCGGCTTGCCGCGCTGCGTGAAAAAGGCGGCTTGAAGATTTCTTTCCGATTCGAAAAGAATCTGACTGTTAGCAGTGCAGAGCGCAATCACCAGGCGCTCGATAACAGACTGATCGACCCGGGCGAGGAAGTCGGACGCACCACCGGCGAGGTCGCGTGTCGCGAGCGCCTCGGCGGCATCCTGCGGCACTACTACCGCAAAGCGGCTTGACCTGGTCTGGCATCTGACGCCCGGCGCCACACTGCATGATCGCAGGGAGTGTCCGCGAGTTACTGTTCACTTCCATGACTCCAACAGATGAATCAGACATCGTACCGAGCCGAAGCGCGGGCCTGGAATTGCAGTCCATTGACCTTGACCGAAATTGCAGTGCATTCCCGTTTCCAACCGATTAAGCGCCGCATAGTTACGGGACGCCTGAATTTCTTCACCGCACGGGTTGAGGCCAGAAGCAGAAGGCGAGCACGTGCTGGCCTTCTCACTTCTGGCCCCGTTCATGCAACCTCGAACTTCAAACTCTTACAACTTCAACCTTCGAACTTCAAACCTCTGGCCCCGAACCTCTAACCTGATCCGTCGGGTCCTAGGCCTTCAGGATGCCTTCCCAGCCCTTCCGGTACTCACGCCGGATGAACCTGTCGGCTTCCGGCGCGTTACGGACTCGCAGGTTGACGTAGTCCCACTCGATCTTCTTCCCGGTCCGGTAGGCCACGTTGCCGAGGTGGTTCGACTCTGTGACCCAGCCGGAATACTGGAAGTTCGAGCCGGGCGCCGGGCCAAGCCCTTTGCACGCCAAGATCCACTCGTTATAGTGGCCGGGCGAACGGGGGAGCGTCTCCGGCGGCGTCTGGTAGCCCTTGAACTGCTCTTCGGGCAGCAGCTTGGGCGCGCCCCCGCCGCCGGCGAACAGCATGCCCTTGTCACCGATGAACAGCTGTGCGCGGTCGGCCTGAGGAATCTTGCCTTCGTGCCACTGCGGCGGCTTGCTCTCGCCCTGGTGCCAGACGAGCTTGACCGGCGGGGCCGAACCACGGGCCGGGAACTCATAGGTCACCGTCATCGTTGCCGGCGCCAGTTCCGGGTGGGCCTTGCCCATCGGGGACACGGCCTCGACCGTCAGGGGCTGCCGGATGTCCAGCACCTGGAACACGACGTCGTTGTCGTGGCCGCCGAGGTCGCTCATCGTGCCGTTGCCGAAATCCCACCACCGGTACCAGCGCGGTCCGGGCAGGTAGGTCGCATGGAACGGCCGCGCCGGCGCAGGCCCGAGCCACAGGTCCCAGGCGATGCCCGGCGGGACCGGCATCTCTTCCTTAAACCGTTCGGTGATCTGGATGCCGTTGTAAAACCCGTGCGGCTGGTCGAGCTTTTGGGCCGACTCGGCGCCCTGCAGCCCCCAGGCGCGACCTGCCCAGACGTGCACCTCGCGTACCGGCCCGATGGCTCCGGCCATGATCAGTTCCTTTATTTGGCGGCGGACCGCCGAGGCGTGGCCCTGGTTGCCCGTCTGCGTGGCAAGCTTCGGGTATTTCGCGGCGGTCTCGCGAATCAGCCTCGCCTCCCAGATGCCGTGCGTGAGCGGCTTTTCACAGTAGACGTGCTTGCCGTGCGTCAATGCGAGGTACGTCGCGACGGTGTGCGTGTGCTCGCACGTGCTGACCATGACGGCGTCGAAGTCGTTCGGGCTGTCGAAAACCCGGCGGAAATCGGTGTACTTCTTGGCGTTCGGGAACCGCTGTGCCGCGGCGTCCACGGCCGCCTGGTTCACATCGCAGAGGACGGTGATGTTCTCGGCCGGGATGCCCGTGGGCGCTGGCGGGGTCGGCGGGGTCGCTGGCGGGGCGCCTCCCCCCGCTGCGGCTCCGCGACCACGGCCACTACCGCCACCGCCGTCGCCGTTCATGTTCGCGTTGGCGCGGCCGCCGCAGGCGATCATCGCGATGTTCAGCTTGTTGTTGAGGTTCTGGCCCCGCAGAAATGCCGGTGCACCCGTGATCACGCCTGCAGCGGCCAGGGCGCCGCCGACGAATTCGCGTCGCGTCATCTGATGCTGTCGCATTTTCTTGGTGGTCTTTTTCTTCATGAAGTGCTCCCTTGATTTATAGGTGAAATAAGTGTCCCTTCGGCATCCAGAGCCAGCTACGACTTCTGCTTAACTTCTGAGAAGTGTTGATATGTTAACTTCCCGCGAATGATCCCGAGACCCATGATGGATCCGGGCGAGCAATATTACTCCAGGACGAGCCAAAAAGATTGTAATCTACACACACTTCCGACATTCGATAGGATCGGGAGGGTGCCGCCAGCTTAGAAAAACACCCTTTCGTCTAACTCGCGATCCGGTGAGGCTGGGGCAATAGGAGGAAGCCTGGAAGAAAGGCCGAGGCACTCGAGAATCTTTCTGATTGCTTCGGGCGAATGGATTGCGGCTAAAATCCTCATGGTGTCCTTTGCCACAACCCGTAGGGTAAAAATATTCAACCGAGCTGCAAATGACGGCAGCAATAATTCAATGTAAGGCTGATATCATCTCTAATACAGGAACCTATCTCCAGAATGATTAACAGTTTGCTGTACATACTGATGGGCGGCCATCTTCGTCCGGTAAGAAAGCCGATGAGACAGCGAACCCCGGTTTATTCCAGCAGATTATTAAAGTCTCTCAAGCCGATGTTCTTCCTCCTGACGCTGCCTCTCTCGCTCAGGGCCGAGTCGGGAGCGGCCTGGCGCGGCTATTCATCAGTGGACGGCCTGCGCGAATCTTACTGCTCGCGACTCAGCGTTGGGCCCTCGGGACGAGTCTTCATCATTCATGGGCACACGGACAAAATGAGTGTGCTGGACGGGTATAGCACTCGCCAGCTTCCTGTTCCCGGTGTCGAGGTAAAGGCAGGAGAGGGCGAGACCGGAGAAATCTGGGCGTTTGCTCCGGAAGGAGCGGTGCCAAATCCGGCAGACCTCGATGAACAACAAAAGCTGATTGGTCTGCAACGCTACTCCGAAAAATCCGGGCGGTGGGAAGTGTTCGCTGTTCCGGAGATCCGCGCGGCGGGTATGGAGTCGCCCGATCCATTCCTGCCTCGGGGCGAGGGCATTGTCGACTACCTTTTGCCGGATCGGCTCATGGAATTCAACGCCCGCAGCCGTTCGTCCCAGGTGTTGCTGCGGGCTGCACAGACCGGACTCGGGGATTTCGGCGAGCTGCAGCTCTCTGCAAGCGGCGGCATCTGGATCGGCGGGAGGCACGGCCTCGGTTATTACGATCCGTCGGGCGGCACACCGTGGAAGGAATATTCACTCCGATCCGTTGGTGCAGTTCGCGACGTGCGAGCCATCCGTGAAGTGCGGCCCGGCACGGTCTATGCGACGGTGCTCGCAGGGCCGAGCCCGCGCCGGTGGGTCCTTCGCCTGAATAAGGGCCGGTGGGAAAAGGTCGCGGAGGCAGACAGCGAGATTGCCGGTTGGGAAGCTGTGGAAGGCGGCTACTGGCTGGTGCAGGGAGCCCCACAGAATTTTGCCGTCACGCGATTCGACGGCTTTCGGACAAAGATCGAGGAGCGGATCAAACCGCTTTCGGGAACCCTGCGCCAGAATGCGCTGGGTCCCGGAGGTTCCTTCTGGATCGCATCCAACATCTCTGCCGCCCGATATGCTCCGCGCGCCTGGCGCACGCCGCCCGTTCTCGCAGGCTTCGACAGTCCCGTCGCTTCGATGGCGGAGGACAACCGGGGCGCGCTTTACTTTGTGGCTTACGACCGGCTGATAGTGCTGGAGGGCGAAAATCTCAGCGAATTCCCTTACCCGGCGGAAATGCGAGCCGACCTCTATCAGCAATCCGGAACCTGCTTTCTCGATGACGGCCGCTTGACGATCGCCACCAGCAGGATTGCGCTGCTTACCTTCGATCCGCACCTTCGGCAGTTTCATGTCGTCGAACATCCAAATGGGCAGCGGGTTCGCGCCCTGGGACGGCGAAAGGGCGGCGGCATCTGGGTGGCCCTCTACCCGCGTGACTCGGCCAACTACCGGCTCGGTTATTATAAT
>Ga0315273_10005659_pt1 | contig 15487 bp, 11 predicted proteins | sample YL17G02_0_MG_FD_205753 | JGI IMG/M metagenome (GOLD analysis project Ga0315273, IMG submission 205753) | Sediment microbial communities from Yellowstone Lake, YNP, Wyoming, USA - YL17G02_0 | ecosystem: Environmental > Aquatic > Freshwater > Lake > Sediment | place: USA: Wyoming | collected...
GCACCCAGGCCACGATCGAGCCGAAAACCGCGTTGACCAGCGCCCCCGCGAGCGCCGCCCCGAAGCTCAGCCGGTACGACGCCAGCGCGCGGGGGGCCGTGACCGCCCCCCAGAAGTGCCCCCAGCTCATGCCCGTCGACCTGGCCACCAGCGCCGCCAGCGGGATCAGCACGATCAGGCAGAAGTACAGGAGGGTGAAGCCCATCGCCGGCCCGAAGCCCGGCAGGACCCGCCTGCGCCCGCGGCGTACGGCTTGTCTTGCGATCGTCGCCAACGCTCGCGCTCACTTGCCCGGCTGATAGATGCTGTCGAACACGCCGCCGTCCGCGAAGTGCTCCTTCTGCGCCTTCTGCCACCCGCCGAAGTCGTCGTCAATCGTCAGCAGCGTTACCTTCGGGAAGCGGTCGGCGTACTTATCCGCGACCTCCTTCAGGCGCGGACGGTAGTGGTGCTTGGCGGCGATCTCCTGGCCCTCCGGCGAGTACAGGTACTCGAGATACGCGGTCGCCGCCGCGCGCGTGCCGTGCTTGTCCACGTACTTGTCGATGACGGCGACGGGCGGCTCGGCCAGGATGCTGACGGACGGCATGACGATCTCGACCTTGTCCTTGCCCAACTCCGCGAGCGCCAACAGCGCCTCGTTCTCCCACGCGAGGAGTACGTCGCCGATCTCGCGCTGCACGAACGTCGTCGTCGCGCCGCGCGCCCCGGAATCGAGCACCGGCACGTTCTTGAAGAGCTGCGTCACGAATTCCCTGGCTTTCGCCTCGTCTCCGCCGCTGCGCTTCCGGGCATAGCCCCACGCCGCCAGATAGTTCCACCGCGCGCCGCCCGAGGTTTTCGGGTTGGGCGTGATGACCGCGACATTCGGCTTCACCAGGTCGTCCCAGTCCTGGATGCCCTTGGGATTGCCCTTGCGCACGAGAAAGACGATGGTGGAGGTGTAGGGCGTGCTGTTGTTCGGGAGGCGCTTCTGCCAGTCGGCGGCGATGAGGCCGCCGTGCTCGCGGAGCGCGTCGATGTCGTACGCCAACGCGAGCGTGACGACGTCCGCGTCCAGCCCGTCGATCACGGCGCGGGCCTGCTTGCCCGATCCGCCGTGCGATTGCTGCACGGCGACGTCCACGCCCGTTTTCTGCTTCCAGTACTTGGCGAAGGCGGCGTTGAACTCCTGATACAGCTCGCGCGTCGGGTCATACGAGACGTTCAGCAGGGCGGTCGTCGTCGGCGCGGGCTTGCACGATCCCACGGCCAGCGTGACGCCCATGCCGAGGCCGAGTCCCGCCGCGATCACGAACAAACCGATGAGTTTCCGCAACATCTGCGACTCCCGGGCGAAAAAGGCGTCAGGAACCTTCTCGCGGCCCGGTGACTGGACGCGTGCCAAGGCGACGGGCGAAGAAGGTTCCTGACACTTCTTTCGCCGTCACTCGATGTAACCCAAGGCCCGCAGCCGCTGCCGAACCGCCTCGATCTCGCGCTCCGTGAGACCCGGCGGTGGGCGGTCGAGCTTGCCGCCGGCGGCTACGTCCCGAAGGACGTAGGTGGCGAACTCGGTAACACTGCGAAAGCCGGTGCCGGCGATGAGCTGTGACAAGCGGTCGTACAGCTCGCCCGGGATCTTGAGCGTGACCATTCGACGTTTGCCGGGACTGTCGGCCACAGGAACTCCGTCAGGCTCCGTTGGGAGCCCAGTTACACTCTTTCAAGAGTGTACCACATTTTACACGCGGGTCAAGGCCGAGCAGAGCTTCAGGCGCGACACCCCGCGTGCGCGCGCACGGAATCGACACCGGAAACAATCCTGGCCGGTGGGTTTGCCATTGGCGGGCCTCGTCGGCGCTCCCCCGACCGGATAGACTTCGCCAACTCCGTTTACAGGCAACCAGTCGACCCAGGAAATGCATCAGGAGGCACTTGCATGATCCCACCACGATCCCGGCTTGCGGTCGTGACCGTCGTCCTCACAATCGGTGCACCCGCGGCCCTCGCCCAGCGGCCCGCGTTCGCGCCGCAGTGGCCCGACGCCCGGGCCGTCAGCTTCCTCAGCCCGACGACCGCGGTCCTGAATTACCGGACGGCGGCGCCGCAGCCGACCAAGATCCAGTTGCGCACCGGGACGCTGCCGGCGAGCACGCCCGGCCAGGAGAAGGCGTGGAGCGATGCGAAGGTGGTGGAGGGGGACAATCGGCCGACGTTGGTGCATTGCGTGACGCTCACGGGCCTGAAGCCCGCGACGCGGTACTACTACCGCGTACACGACCCGGACTACAAGAGCAACTGGCCGGACCATCCGGAAGCCTGGTCGGTGGAGAAGCCGTGGAGCCGCGAGTACGCGCTGGCCACGCTGGCCGAGCCGGGCAGCACGTCGTTCGTGCGGATTCCGGTGAAAGTGCTGATCATCCCCAACGTCGTCAACCTGAGCACCGTCGCGCCCGACGCGCCCCAGCCGGCACCGATGGCGCCGGAGGAGATCGAGCTGTACAAGAACTGCGTGCGGCAGGATCTGCTCTTCCAGTGGGTGAACAGCCGGATGCGATACTGGATGGACTGCGAGTTCTTTGAGGAGCCGGAATGGCAGCGGCTGGGCGACGAGCGGGCCGATCTGCCGGACTTCTACAAGAAATGGAAGCCCGGCCGCGACCTACTGCGCGTCTTCGACCCCGGCGACATCGGCAACCACGAGGCCAAGCCGCCGCTGAAGGACCAGCGCATCTGGACCGGGCAGGTCGTGATTTCCTGCGAGCGGCGCTGGGATAAGGACAAGAAGCGCTGGTTCTACCAGGGCAGCGGCGGGGGCACGTTCGGCATCGACTGGATGCTGTGGGGCGACGAGACGCAGCGCCCGGCGCCGGGCCGCAGCGAGTGGCTGGGCGGGAGCGACCAGGCGTGGCTCATGTGTCACGAGTTCCACCATCAGACCGAAAGTCAGTACGGCCTATCCGGGCTGGAGGGCGAGTTCGACCGCATGGTCTTCGACCACTTCGCGGCGAAGTTCCGCTCGCCGAACGACACGTGGGGGTCTGATACCGCGTTCAACCACGGGGAGCACTGGGACGGCATCGCCTGGGAAATGAGGATGTTCACGGACGTGCAGTACTTCCGCAACATCTTCGGCGAGATCGTGACCGCCAAGGACACCGATGGCGACGGCATCCCCGACGACGATTCGCGCCTGCCGCTTGATGAAAAGCGGCTGGGCAGCGACGCGACCAAGGCGGCGACCGACGGCGTGACCAGCGACATGGACAAGGTGCTGATGGCCAAGTGGGTGCCCACCACGAACAGCGACCTGCGCGACAAGGTCTACAACCCGGGCTATGTGCCCCTGTGGCAACTGGCCAGTGGTAAGAAGCTTCCGGTCGAGGCCGGTGCCGCCGGCTATGCGTGGCCGAAGCTCCGCGAGACGGACAGCGACGGCGACGGCGTGCCGGACAAGGACGATCCGTACCCGATCTACCCCTGGGAGCCGAAGATCGGCGAAGCGCAGATAAAAGCGGACGGCGACCTGAGCGATTGGGCGGACGTGAAGCCCATCGGGCACGTCAAGGCCGCGGGCGTCGAGTGTACGGTCAAGACCGCGCACGACGACAAGAACCTGTATTACGCGGTCGAGATCACCGGCCCCTACCGCTCGGTCATGTTCAACATCGACGCCGACGCGGACGGCTGGTACGTCGGCAACGACAACTACCAGATCGTGGTTGGGCAGCCGGCCAAGGAGAACGACCCTGAGGCCGGCAAGTCGCCGCCGCGCGACGCTGAACTCGATCAGAGCGGCAAGCCGGTGCTGCGGCAGGCGGTGGGGCACATTTGCAGCAACCGCGGCTGGCCGTACTTCGACGAGGGCGCGCCGGTCAAGTGGACCGACCCGAAGAACAAACGCGAGTACGAGTGGCAGCGGCCGAAGATGTTCGGCGACTACAAGGACATCGTCTGCGCGACGAGCGTGAGCGGCGACAAGAAGGTGATCGAGATCGCGATGCCCAACGGCTCCGGCAAGTCGCCGATCCAGGCCGGGCCGGGGCATCCGATCGGGCTGGCGTTCTACATCCGGCTGGTCAGCGGCGGGCAGCTCGCGCTGTACGAGCCGTACACGCTGTTCACGATGAAGTGGGAGTAGAGCTATTACCCAGAGCGGAAGACGTTGAACATCGTCATTCCGAGCGTAGCGAGGAATCTAGTGGATGTCGCGGCCAGATGCCTAGCTGCGCTCGGCATGACGCCTGCCCCGAGCGCAGTCGAGGGGTTCAACCTTTTCCGCTCCCATTAGTGAGTGGGGATGTGCTCATGGGCCGGCGCGAAGGCCGGGCCGCAGGACTCTTCGCAGCGCTCGCAATAACGGCGTTGAGAACCTGCTACTGGAGGCCCGGCGCGGGCGGCGGCGCCGGGACCGGCTCGATGACGAGGAAGTCGGCGCCATTTCCCTCCAGGCGGACGGTGAGGCGGAGACGCCCGGCGTCACCGGCGTCGTGGGTGGTGGTTGCGGTCGTGTGCAGGGCGGAGAGTTCTCTGACGCGCTCCACGTCCGCGGCGGCATAGCACTCCGTGCCTGAGATGAGGGCTTGAAGAGTCTGGCTGATCGCGGCGCGGAGTTCCTCATCCGCCGATTCGTCCCAGATTTTCAGAACCGCCTGAACGGCCGGCTGCGCAGCGGAGCCAGATCGCGCCAGCTTCTCCAGCGCCGCCAGGCGCACCGCGCGGTCGGCGCTGCCCAGATCCTGCACGGCGGCCTGGACTTCCTCGGGGCTAGCGGTCGGGCGACTTGTCGGCCGCGCGCGCAATTCCACGGCCAACCGGTAGTAGGAGTTGTGGTCGCGGTCGAAGCGATACTCCATGACGCGCACTTGCGGCCACGGCAGGCCGGCCAGGTCGAGATGGATGTCGAACGAGCGGTCCGAACGGGACTGGGTGTCCAGCGCCTGGTGGGCGTAGAGCAGGACGCGGAGGTCCCGAGAGGTGCGGGCGGCGAAACCGCTGACTACATGCCCGCCGGCCGTCTGCTCGGGAAGCGGCCAGTACTGGTCGTCCATGCTCGCGAGCAGGCCGAGGAAGTGCAGAATGGGCATCGCGATGGTCACCGTACGGTCGGTTCCGCCGTCGCCGTCAATATCGACGTTGATCTGGCGCGTGCAATTGTCGGCCCCGCCGAAGTTGTGGTTGGGCCAGGGCCAGAAGGTGAGGATGGTCTCGCCGTAGGCGTACCGGGCATCCGCCGCGGCCCGCGCCAACTGCCGCCGCGCGACGTCCGCGCACCAGGTCTCGAAATAGCCATTGCCGAGGTAGCTGTCGGTGGCCGCCGGATCGGGCGGCGGAGCCCAGTTCGGGCAGGATTCGTGGGAGTTGGCCCAGAGGCGCTCGTAGTATACCGCGTCGATCTCCAGCGCCAGTTCTTTGGCCCGCGCGAGCTTGGCGGCCATCACCGCGGAACGGTTGTAGGCGTGGATGGAGACGAAGTCGCAGGGGGCGCCCTGGCCATCGTGTGCGCGGCACAACTCCTCCACCCGCTTGGACCGCTTGCCGTCCAAGCGCGCGTCGGCGAACGCGGCATTCTTCGGCAGCGCCCCCGCGCCCTGCGCCCGCGGCGAGCAATGGGTCAGGAACTCGCGCAGCTTGAGGTTTGTGCCGAAGATGGCGCCCAGCTCAAGCCCGCCGACGAACACACGGCTGGAATCGTACCCGTGGTCCTCGAACGCCCGCAGAATGCCGTCCACCGTGTAATCGTAGAATTTCTGGAGCTCATTCCAGTCGGCGCGCCAGAAGAGGGCCCCGAGGTCGGGCTCGTTGAAGACGCTCCAGACGAAGCTCTGGCACGCGTCGCCATACCGCTCGATGAGGTGGCTGGTGATGGCGCGGGTGACCTCGTGCAGCTCCGCGTAGTCCTTGGCTGTCGTCCAGTTCCGCCCGTCCAGCGCGAGGTCGCCCGGCGCGTTCGTGAAGTTCGGCATGAGCCGGCGGCCGTAGCGCCGGTGCGCGAGGTCCCACTCGTGGTCGAGCCGGTCCCAGTAGTAGCACGGCGTGCCGCTCGGACGCAGCTTCCGCAGGTAACAGCCGCCCGGCGGGAAACGGCCGGGGGCTGCGGGGTCCTCCTGCCGGGGGAGCGGGGCGGCGTAGTCGAGCTTCCAGCCACCTTCCGGTGTTGCGAACCGGTTAACCAGCACCGTGCCGGCCTGATCGTCCGCCGCCAACACCTTGGCCTCGGCCGAGTGGATGCCGTCCGCGATGAGCACTTCGTCGCCCGCGTGGTAGTCCGTGCTGAGCTTTCGTGATTCGTCCGGGACGATTCCGTACTGCTCGTGGCCGAAGAATTCCTCGAGGCGCAGCAATACGCTGTCGGCGCGTTCGTCGATGGCGCTGATCCGCCGGGTTTCGCGTTCTCTCACGATGTTGGGCAGGTTGAGCGTGAGGAACGCGGGGCGGTCATCCATGCCCGTCAGCGAGAAGTCGCGCTGGAGGCTCCAGGCGCGCGGATAGTGCCGATGCACCTCGTCCAGCAGCTCATACGTGGGGAGCAGAATTGGATCGCTCGTGCAAAAGCTGGGCTTGCAGAACCCGGAGAAGAACGCCCCGTGCCAGCGCAGCGGCGCGGACGCGAGGTTGAGGCTGAAGGCCAGACGCTCCTCGAGCGGCGTCGCCTCGGTCGTGAAGCGCCACGTCCCCTCGGGCCCCTCAAGCACGGCGCCGCCGCGTGAGCGGACGGTGACCGAAACCGTGTAGGTCGTGGCCGGCCGGAGCGGCTCCTGCGGGTCGACGTAGACGGCCAGGGTGCTGGCGGATGTGCCACCGGTCACGGGGAAGATCCTGCCGGTGTATCCCGCCGCGAAGTGCTGACCCGAGGACACGATCTCGGTGGGGGGATCATTGTCCCGCTTCAGAGCGATGGTTACGGAGTCCGCCAGCAGCGTATCGGACGCCGTCGCGGGCGCAAGCCCCACTTCCAGGAAGAACGTCGTCGCCAAGGGTACGTGCTGTTGCCCGGGGCCGGGCCGTGGGAAGCCGTACGGATCTTGCTCCTGCCGGAGCAGCTTGATCTGTTGCTGCGCCGATGTTGCGGTAGCCAGGGCCAGCAGCACCGAGACACCCGTCAGTTGCCGAATCCGCGCTATCAAAGTGTGAACCCTCAGGATGACGTACTCCGCGCGGCCGCGGCGCCCGCAGGCCGCACACGCAGTGTGCGGCTGAGGGTCGAGCCCCGCAAGGCACTCGGCGGCGCCACTTGCGCCCGGTCGCGGGCGGGTGTCCGTAGTGGGCGCGCTTCAGGCGTAACGGCATTCGCGCGCGGCGTCCGCGTAGGCCTGTAGATTCTCCACGGGCGTTTCGAAGAAGTGGTCGCTCGGCGACATGATGTAGCCGCCGCCGGGGCCGAACTCCCGGAAAAGCCGGAAGACTTCCTGACGCACATCTTCTTTTGTTCCGAGGTCGAGGACCTGGAACTGGTTGACGCCGCCGATCAGGCACACTTTGTCGCCGATGCGGGCCTTCATCTCGGCCGGGCGCGCGTCACCGCCCATGTCGGGGGGCGTCAGCGTTTCGCTCGCGTCACAACGATTCTCGACGATCAGCTCTAGGATCGGCATCATCCCGCCGCAGGTGTGATAGACGCTGCGCAAGCCGACGGCGTGCAGGGCGTCGTGCTGCTCGCGGTCGTAGGGCAGGCAGAACTCCTTGAACAGCTTGGGCGAGATGCAGGTGCTGGAGCCTTGCCCGCCGCCGGTCTCGATCAGGTCGTATTTCGCGCCGGGCATGGATTCCGCGATGAACCGCAGCTTCTTTTTCTGTAGCAGCCGCAGGAAATGGTGTACCCACGCCGGGTCGCGATGGGTCGCCAGGATCAGGTTTTCGAGGCCGTACAGGGCGGCGGCGTGCTGCCAGCAGCCGCCATGATGACCCCAGATGAACCCGCGCAGAATGCCGTCGTCGCCGAGCCGGTCGTACTCGCGGGCCAGCGCGGCGTGGTCGAGCCGGGGGAGCGGCTCGTACTTGTCCAGCAACTCGACATCCTCGGGCCGCTTGACCAGGTACTCCGTGACCCAGCCGGTTGTTTCGTGGGCCACGGTCGCCGTCGTCAGCGTACCCTCCGGGGTAATGTAGCGGACGTGCTGGACCCGGTGCCCGTCGGCGTCGCGGCTCTCCTGTACCGCGCAGCGCCAGTCCGGCGACTGCGGCGCGATCGTCGGGCAGTAGGTGATGGATGCGTCCAGGCCGACGCGGCGAAAGGCGGCGAGCGCGTCAATGCCACCCAGGTACTTCTTCAAATGGTAGTCCTGCCACTGATGGACGCTGGCCGGGACGCGGTCGGGCACCTCGCGCCGCAGGGCGCGCAACATGCGTTCTTTACTGGTCACTTGCTCTGCTCGTCTTCATTTAGGGTTTCCATTTGGGGCGCGGACGCCCGTTTACCGTCTCGGCCGCGGCCCGCGCCGCAAGGCCGGCCGCCGCGATGCGGCAGCAGCGCCTGCCGCACTCCGCGTCATTTCTTCACCGGCGGAATAGGGGCCTCTACCAGTTCGCTCTCCACAGATGTCTCTCCGAGAGAGGATACCGCAAACCGGTTGGTTGAGCTGAACCACTCCACGTCGTATGGCTTCTGGTTCAGATCAATGGTGAGTTCCGTGGCGTCAGGTCCAAGAGTCGCAACCGGGAACCAGGGCCGGTCGTTGAGGCCCATCGGACCGATCCTTCTGTAGACTCTATAGCCTATCACCCGGTCCAGATACTGCTGCTCCCGGATCATCTTCGGCGCCTGCCAGGTTGCTTTGACATGCCCGGCATCCGGCTGCTCGATTTTCACGTTCGCGGGCGGCAGCGGCGAGCTGGTCGAGCGGTAGGGCGTCTTGAGCAGCACAGTGAACCGGTCCCGATCGCCGCGGACCCACGCCTCATTGAACATGTAGGCATCGAGCCAGTAGTACTCAGGTCGGTCATACTTCGTGACCTTCACCAGCATGACGGCCCGGTCGCCGGTCACGTTGACATTGCCGAAGGGGTTGGGGCGACGCTCGAAGCCGTTGAAGGTCCGGACCGCCTTTGCCGGCCGGTTTGGCAGCCGCATGACTCCATCCTGGTCCGTCGAACCCACAATCACCGGGTCCTTACTGACTGGCACGCCGCCCCAGTTGCCGTCCTCCACGACCGGGAAGTACTTTACGCCGTGGTCGTCCGCCGGCTGGCCCTTGGGGTCCAGTACCACGCCTCTCTGGTAGATGTCAATCCTGGCGTCGGGAACCGGAAGACCATTGACGTCGACCACACTGATGTAGTTATCCTTGGGGATGGCAAAGGTGTAGTCGCCGAAGTAGCCCCTGGGTTTGTCCCAGGTCTGGTTGAAGTAGAAGGCGTCGACCTCTGAGAACAGGCCGGCTCCAGCCCAGTGCATCATCGTGTCCGGGTGGCCCATGAAGTGCGGCACGTTCTCCCCGTTGTCGGGCCAGGTCTGGTGGGGAACCATGTCCGGGTGGGGGTCCAGCATGTACCAGTCGTGGATGCCGAGCTGGTGGCCGAGCTCGTGCGGCAGGGAACCCTCCAGGTTGTAGGCGCCGGGGATCGGCTTGGCCCACACCTTCTTGGTTTCCTCCTCGCCGCCCCAGATCCATAGTCCCTGGGCGTAGAACACGCCGTCCGGGCCCGTCAGGCTGGCGTCGGCTTTCATTACGTCGTCTTTTTCATCCACGTAGATCACGTGGTCGATCCTGACGCGGGCCTTGATGCCCGCGGGCGCGGAGGGATAGACGCTGTTCTGGAACAGCACGTTCATCATGTCGACGTGCCAGCGGTAGTAGTCCTCCCAGCAGAACGTGCCGCACGAGGAACGCACCTGGTGCCAGGCGGCCAACCGTCCCTTATTCACGATGAAGACGTAGCCCCAACCCCAGAGCGGATCGGTGACCTCATCGTTGACCGTGGCGATCTGGGGCTGGGCGGTCCTGATCCGGAACGTGACCGTGTGCATCCCTGCCTGCCACTTCGGCTTGACGGGGAACGTCGTTTCCTGCATCTCGGGCAGAGCCTGTGCGTACGCGCCCTTGCCGATCTCCGTGCCGTCGATCAGCCACACGTAGTCAAACGGAGCGGCGGCCACGAAGCCGACGTTCTTGACGTGGGCAGTCAGGGTGACTTCCTCCCCGGGCGTGTAGTGGAGCTTGAGGTTCCGCGCGGCTTCCTCCGGCTTCAGCGCGGCCTCGTCGCCGAGGTCGACGTAGGGCTTGCCCTTGAGGATCGGGCGGCCCCACTGGTCATACTGCACGTTCCGGTGAAAGCTGGCGAGCTTGGGGCTCAACTCGATGAAGCTGACCGTCAAGTCCGGGAGCTTCGGCGGAGCATTCCAGGCGTCGTCCCGCTCGACCTTGAACTCCTTGACCTGGCTCTTGGGGATGATCCGGATGTTGGGCGTGCCGACGTCCGCCATCTTCTCCCAGACCAGCAGCCGGACTCCTTCGTCGCGGACAAAGCAGTTCTGGAGTGTGCCCCCATCCTTGAGCTGGACCGTGTCGGCAAACGCCGCCGGCGCACAGACCACGAAAATCGCCGCTAAGGCGACGGCAAACAGTGCTCGTTTCATCTCACGCAAGCCTCGACTGGGGATTTCCGGGATCGCTGCCCAACTACGCCGCGGGGCGACCGGGGCGTCATTATACTGCCGTCCCGCCCGCGTCTACCGCGACTCCCGCTTTCCACGCGCGCCCACGCGGGCTAACCATTCGCAAGGGCAGTATCGGCGGATGATTGCGCGTGACTGCGTTCATCGTCCCGGCGGCCGCGCGGCCCACCAATCGGTCCACTTCTGACGGGCCGCCGCACGCTCCTCCTCCGGCGCATCCGACGAGTACGGCGCGTTAACGGCGGTGATCCGCGCCAGCGCGGTCGCTGCCCGCTCCGCAACGGTGCGCGGGGTAGGGCCGGTAGCGGGCGCCGACGTCGACGCGACGACGTACCCGGCGGCCCGCAGGCGGTCCACCACGCCCGCGGGCGGCGACTCCAACCGCGAGGGGACAGGGCAGGCCCGGTCATCCGAGAGCAACTCCAGCAGCGCCGGCACGCATTCGGGCGTCCCAATAGCCCCCAGCGTGTCGACGAGCGCCGCGCGCCGCCCGGCATCGACCGGCTGAAACGCCAGCTCGTAAAGAGCGGCAACGGCCTCCGGCGTGCCAAGGTGCTCGAAGGCCTGGCAGGCGCTAGCGGCCAACGCCGCGTCGCCGGTCTCATACTGCCACTTCAGTGTCGGGATCACGGCGTCGTCGCCGCGGATCGCCAGGCCCAGCGCCGCGAGTTCCTGGACGCTGGTGTCAGGATCGGTGAGTAGCTCCAGCAGGCGCTGGCGCGCCCAAGCGGTTTTCACGTGCTGCAACACGAGTACGCCGTACTGACGCGCTGCGGCGTCGTTGCTGGTCAGCAGGGCATTGATCCCCCAGCGGCCGGAGTCGCCGGCGTTGCACAGCGCGGCCAGGTACGCACTGGACTCGGCGGGCGTTGCCGCGCGCATGAGGCGCCAGGCCCAGTAGCGCGCGCAGAGCGGCGTGCGGAACACAATCGCCGCCAGGCACGCGGCGGCAGTGACGGCGATCATGACGAACGCCGCGCGCGGCCGGCGTCGTGACGGCTTCCGCTCTAACCCCTTGTCAGGCATGGGCCCGATTCTAACCGGCCCACATCCTCAATGCCTTCATCCCTGATCTGCGCGCAACAGCTTTCGCGGCGCGCACGCTGTGCGTGCTCGCGTCTGATAACCGCGGGGCAAGAAATGCGCTCGCATCCGCCACGGGCGAAGTGCTATGATCGACACGTTGACGCGGCTCTTTGCGGTGTCGGTGCAAACTGGGTCCATGAGCAATCATCCGTTCGATCTCTTGATGGAGTTGGCCACGGATCAGATCCGGCTGGACTGCGCCGCGCTGCACCTGGCCCGCGACGTGTTTCCGGGGCTCAATCTCGAACACTACCTCAGTGCGCTCGACGAATTGGCCCAGCGCGTCGCCGCGCTGCGGCCCGGGCTGGCGGCGAACCTGCGTTACCAGGCGATGCGCGAGGTGCTGGTCGGCGAGTGCGGGCTGACCGGCAACCGCGACGCCTACTACGATCCCGACAACAGCTTCCTGAACCGCGTCATCGACTCGCGCGTGGGCGTCCCGATCAGCCTGTCCATCGTGTGGGTCGAGGTGGCGCGGCGGCTGAAATGGCCCGTCGCCGGCGTGGCCTTGCCGGGGCATTTCATTGTGCGCTTCGACGACCGCGAGCGCTTCGTGCTTGCCGACCCTTTCCACGACGGACGTTCCCTGGCCGTCAAAGACTGCCGCCGGCTGGTGCGCGAACGCTTCGGCGACAAGATGACTTTCACGACCGCGCTGCTGGAGCCGGCGGACGCGCGCGCGATCCTGGTCCGCATGCTCCAGAACCTGCGCAACATCTACCTCGCCCAGAATGATCTGCCGCGCGTGGCCAACATCCTGCGGCGCATGGCGGCCGTCGAGCCGCAGAACGGCCGGCACCTTCAGGAGCTGGCGGCGGTGTATTGCCGGCGGGGCGACGTGCGCGGGGCATACGCACACCTGGCGCTCTACCTGCGCCGCTAGCCGCACGCCCACGACTCGCGCCGCGTACGCCAGAACCTTCAGCTCCTGCAAGCGGCGCTGGTGGCCTTGAACTAAGGCCGGCGTGCGGGACAATCCCCCAGCTACCAAGCGAAACGACCTCATCGCCTCGAAGCCGCGCGGCCCTGCGGTGACCGGCGCGGCGTTTCTGATCGCGCTGGCGGCCATGGTGGGCTGCCGCACGGGTCGGCCGGCTGCCGCAGTCTGGCCCGCACATGCCGAGCGCGTGATCCAATCTGGCCCAGACACTTATTTCGAGTACGACCTGGACGCGGACGGCCGGCTGGACTACGTGCAACGTCTGCACGAGGGGTACAAGGACCGGCTGTACTTCCCGCGGTCTGCGGGCGGCCCGCCGCGCGAGGTCGTCACCCGCCCGGCCAGCGACCCGTCACGCCGGCCGCTGCTGGTGCTGCTGCTGGACGGCGTGGCGTATGAGCGGATGCGGGGGCTTTACGACGCGGGGCGCTTCCGGCTCTTCCGGCCGCCGGCGCGGCTCATCTCCGTCTTTCCGACGTTGACCGATCCCGCGTATGACGTCCTTTTCGGCACCGGGCCGACGCCCGGCTATGAGGCCGAGTACTTCGACCGCGCGGCGAACCGGCTCAGCGACGGCGTCGGCTTCTACCTGCGGGGCGGAAACGAGCGCTGGGCGCGCTACACGGACTACCGGCTCAACTTCCTCGAAGACGCGGTGATGTACCTGACGCCGCGTAGCGTCTACGGCAGTGAGCTGCGGCGCGCCCGCGAGGTACTCGACCGGCGACTGAAGGCTGGTGCGCCGAGCGTCGTGATCTACCTGCTCAGCACGGACGCCGTCGGCCACATGCTTCCGCCGGCCGAGATCGACGTGGAGCTGGCGCGGCTGGATGCCTGGGTCGAGCGCACGGTGTATGAATGGCGCGGGCAGATCGAGATCGTCATGTTGGCGGACCACGGGATGAGCGCGCCGGACCTGGCGGGCGAGCACCTGTCGCTCTGGGACTTGCCGCGGGTGCTGCGCGACGCCGGTTTTCGCGTCACGGACCGGCTCGAACGGCCGGGCGATGTAGTCGTGCCGCTGTTCGGCCTGCTGGACCTGGCCCGGCTGCACACGTATGACGCCGCCACGCGCCGCCAGGTGTCCGAGGTACTCCGGCAGCGCGACGAAGTGGAGGTCTTGGCCGCCCGCGACAGCGACGCCGTCCGGGTGTACACGAAGACTGGGGCGGCGGTCGTCCGCTGCTGCACCGATGGGCGAGGGGGTCTGCTGTACAGCTTCGAGGCGACCGAGGGCGACCCGCTGGGCTTGGCGGATGCCTGCGCCGCACTCCGCGTCGCCGGACGCATGGACGCCGCCGGTTTCGCCTCCGCCCGCGCCTGGCTCGAAGCGACGGGCGAGCACGCGTTCCCTGCGGCCCCGCCGCGCCTGTGGGACGGCCTATTTTCGATTTCGCGGGAACAACCGGACGTGGTGCTGAGTCTAAATGAGCGTTTCTACGTCGGCAGCGGCGTATTCAGCAGGCTGACGCGGCTGCACGGTACGCACGGCGGCCTGCAACGCCGGGCGACGGAGACGTTCGTGATGACGACCAGCGTGGCTGTTCCGTCGCCCTGTGACCTGCCGGCCGTGAGGGACCACCTGGACCGGGAGTTCGGGTGGGAGCCGACGCCCCGCCGGTAAGCCCCCCCCGGCGGGGCCCGAAAAAACCACGGCGTGCGGGCACGCTGGGCGCGGCGCGGTTAAACTGTATAATGATGTGGGCCGATGGCGTTGTCGGGGCCCGGGAGGCTGCCCCGGGACAAGGAGATTGGCCATGAAGCGGTACTTGGGCCTGGCGACGGGGGTTGTACTGCTGGCGAGCGCGGCTTGGGCACAGAATCTGTCGGAGCGGCGTTCCGCGCCGCAGCCGGCGGTTCCGCAGACGCTGCGCATCCTGAACCAGCGGCTGCCGGAGGTGGCGTTCCGCGACACGCCCTTCGACCAGGTGATGGAGTTCATCGGGGAACTGACGAAGGTCAACGTGGTCGCGCGCTGGCAGACCCTCGAAGACGCCGGCGTGAAGCGCGACACGCCGATCAGCCTCCAGGCGAGAAACCTGCGGCTCTCGCAGGTGCTCTGGCTGATCATGAACGAGGCGGGGGGATCGGACCTGAAGCTGGCCTACCGCATGTCGGGCAACCTGCTGGTGCTATCGACCGAGGCCGATCTCGACAAGGAGATGGTCACGAAGGTATACGACGTTTCCGACCTGCTGATCCGGGTCCGCAATGTGGACCGCGGCGGCGGGTTCGACGTCGGCCAGGCGATGCAGCAAACCGGGCAGCAGAGCGGCGGGTCGAGCGGGCTGTTTGGGCAGCAGAATCAGAACCAGCAGCAACAGGGCGGAAATGATTACGGACAGAACGCCGGCGCCGGTGGCGCGCCTGAGATGAAGGAGCTGGTGGACCTCATCCAGGACACCATTGAGCCGGACACGTGGGTGACCAAGGGCGGCAACGGGACGATCCACGCCTTCCGCGGCCTCCTGGTGATCCACAACACGATCCTGGTACACCAGCGGCTGGGCGGGTACGTGACCGAGAACGAGATCGGCCCGTAGCCTAAGCGCGGCTGGCGTGGCGGATGCGTGATGCGTCTATCCGCTGATGTGTTTACCATCCTGCTTTGGCTGGTCTTGGTGATCGTGGGCGGGTTTGCCGTGGCGGTGGCCGTGCGGCGCTGGGCGCAGCGCGAGGAGCGCGCGGTGGGGAGCTTCACCTTCCAGGACTTGCGGGACATGCGGGCGCGCGGGGAGATCACCGAGCAGGAGTTTGCCGCGATGCGCACCGCCCTGTTGGCGCGGATCGACCTGGACCAGGCCGCCGAGGGGCCGGAAGCCGGACAACCGCCGCCCGATGCGCCGTCTTCGTGCTGATGGACG
>Ga0315273_10005661_pt1 | contig 15485 bp, 21 predicted proteins | sample YL17G02_0_MG_FD_205753 | JGI IMG/M metagenome (GOLD analysis project Ga0315273, IMG submission 205753) | Sediment microbial communities from Yellowstone Lake, YNP, Wyoming, USA - YL17G02_0 | ecosystem: Environmental > Aquatic > Freshwater > Lake > Sediment | place: USA: Wyoming | collected...
TGGTGAAGCCGAAAGGGGAGGCGTGAGCGCGGCGGGGACATGAACCCGACGAGGTTCGCTATTGTGATTGCGACACGCCACCCGAAGAACCTTATGCTGCATGGACAGCGAAGAGATGACTCCGGCGACACCCGAACCAGCGACTACAAGACGCTTATCAAGGAGGCAGTCTGGAGAATCTCCACTGGACTCACGGCGCGCTTTCAGAGATGTCCCCAGATCCCCCGAGAGGAGAAGAAGAGAGACGGAAGGGAGCGACGGGACGGGCAGAGACCGGCGTGCATCATGGCAGGCTTGCAGACCAATCGCTGTAGGAGTCCACGAGGGGTGGTGCGTGCTCAAGCCGAGTCGTGAGATCGGGAAGTTCGGCTTCACCAACTCGCAGCGCCAGCGTTTTGTTGCTGGAACGCTCTGGCGCGACTGGGTAAAGCGCTATCCCGAGCTCTTCGACGCCGACGACGTGAGACTCGCCGAGAGCCAGGCGCATCTTGGCTACCACTTCTTTGAATGGCTCGGCGCGATTTTGCTGTACGAGACCATGGGATACCTGAGCTTGGTCGAGAAGTACGAGTTCTCTGGCCACACGCGCAAGCAAGCCATCACCCGCCGGCTCCTCTCCCCTCGACTGGTCTACCTGCTCAAGAACAGCACCGGAGAATCCAGGGCGCAATGCCCGGATCTTCTCGCCTATACGCCCGACATGAGTGATTGGTTCTTCTGCGAGGTCAAAGGTCCTGGCGACCACATTAGCGCATCGCAGGCCGACTTCTTCGAGCAACTGGGTGAAGCATCTGGGCGCCAGGTTTGCGTCATGGCTTTGGTGAAACAGCGGGAAGGAAGGCTGGGGCGAGAGCTCTGACATTCGCGTGTACCCGGCGGTCTTCCGGCACGCGTCTGGCTCCAGGTAGGTCTGCACGCGTGTGATCGAAGCGTTCGCAGGAGGAAAATGGACAGGAGATGCCAGGAACTCACCGACGACCTTCACGAGAAGTGCGAGGGTCCTATCTCGATGAAGCCGATGACGGGCGACTCCGCACCCTCAAACTCGCCAGAGGGCGGGGTCTGCCTCTTCACGGAGAACAGCCAGAAACATCTAGGCGCGTAGAACTCACCGAGAGCAGAGCGGGTCTATATTGGGCGACACAAACGGAGGTGAAGAAATGCCACAAGCCGGAATGTGCTCAACCTGCCAACACTACAGTGCATCAAAGGAATACACCGCCGGAAGCGTAGCCGGGTACGTCGGCCAGACTCGTATCAATCTCCCGCCGAACGAGGAGTGCGGAACCTGTCGCTTCTACCCGCCGGTCGCCTCCGTGAGTGGACCTTGTGTGTGGCCGATTGTGAGAGCGAACGCGTGGTGTAGCCAGTGGAAGGCCAACGCCGCATCGGTCTTTGAGAAGGCGGTTCCGAAGCCCGGAAAGATCGACCGCCGTATGGGCTAGAAGCCAGACCGACCGTCTGGAAGCCAAGAGAACGGCCCTGGGATTCATCGGCTAGACAACACCGCCCCCCCGCTTCTCCCGACTCATCCCGCGCCCTATGATCCTTCTAGAGACTAGGAGGTGCGGGATGAAGACGAAGATGTGGTGGATCGTCTTGCTGGGATCGCTGGCCGTTGGGGCGATTGTCTACTTCGCGGTGTTCGCCCAGGGTCCAATAGTCGTCACGCTGCCGCTGGAGAAGATAACGTTCAGCTGCGACGATGTCTATTGGCTCCTGATAGACGGAAACGGCAAGAGCAGGCTCGAAGTTCTACAGGCCCAGGTAAGCAACATGGTGGACCAACTGAACGCCCTCAGTGGGGCGCTTGAGGGCAAGCTCAACGAAGTCACTTCGAAGCTCGACGCACTCAGTGGACAGGTCGCGCAAGTACAGAGCGTTGTGGGGTCAGTTTCGACGACCGTGAGTGGGACCAGCATTCCCGTCAGCACCGGGCTAGCCCAACTCCTGTATGGAGAGGCTGGAGTGGGTTACCCGCATGCTGAATGGAAGTATGTCGTTGTTGGCCGGCCCTCTGTGCACCCGCTCCTGTACGGGCTTAGGCAACTCGTCGTGCAACTGTGGGACAAGAGTGACAGATGACGGCGGCCTCATCGAGTTCACTGACGCGGGCGGGATCGGCCGTTAGATCCGTATACGCTCGAAAGGCATTCCTTGCCAGGATCCCTTGGGGAGGGGAGGGGGAAGGGGGAGAAGAACCCCGCGGCCCGACGGGGCGGAAGACAAAGGAGAGGCACTACAGCCGATCAGCGAGTCGCTCCTGCCTCCTCTCTGCTGATCACAGCACTCAACCTGGACCGTTCTGGTGAGGGGCACATCGCCCCCTACGCCCGAGGCTCTTGGCTCGTGGAGCCACAGATGACTAGACTGGCTGAAGAGGTTGCCCATTCATAGGGATTGGGTCAGTCAATGGAGGAGGTGCACAAACCATGAGAGGAAGGACTGCGAAGACGTGGTTGGTGTTGGCCGGTTTGGTAGTTGCAGGGGTTGCCATCGCGCTAGTTCTCAGACCGAGCGCCCCGAGCTATGCCTCTCTGTCGAGTCCGATTCCCGTCTATCGAACAGCTCAAGTCAGAGGCAGCTCCACGGGAGGTTCGGGTGCCGTGGAGTTCAGGGTAGGCGGCTTCACGCCGGGGACCACGGCATACGTGGCGTTGGTTGGTTGGAGCTTTGAACCTACAGGCGGAGACCATATCACAGACACGATTGGGATCTGGACTCAGAAGGCCATCTCAGGTGGATGGGCCTGGAGTAATGAGTTCCCCGTAGAGGCCAATGGTGAAGTCCATGGGCAGTTCGTCGTCTTCTACAACGACCAGAAGAACAACGACGATCCGTACAACATCCTGATCAACTTCCTGGTCATTGGGCAGTAGGTGAGCAGAGCCTGCGGTTGTCCAGCAAGTTGGATAGCCGCAGGCCCCCTCGATCTGACTCCGAGTGCCGAAAGGACTTGAGAGCGGCCTCAAGCTCTTCGTCGACGATCGGCGGAGGTAGCCAGAACCTTGCCGCGTCTGCTACTCTTCTCTCTGGGCAGCGGCACCTCAATCGAGACAAATGACGGTACACAAGAGCACGCCGTCGTTCTTAGCGCTGCTCCAGGACCATCCCCCAATACGCGGTGATGCTGTCCGGGTACTTGCGCCTCGTCTCGTAGGTCCAGTTCACGAGTTTTTCCGCGCCTCTTGCAGACAGATCCACGACCAGAATACGGGCGCCTGGACCGACTATTTGAAAGCCGTAGCGGTTCGTCTCCATCATGCTATTGCCGGATGAGAACTGCATATCCGATGGAAGTTCCCAGTTTACGCCCACGACCGGCTTGAAGAGCAGATCCTTTCCTGTCTCGTTTGTCACGTCAAAGACGGCGTCGATGCTGTATTCGGCTCCGACCATCAGGTCGTAGATGTCCAGCCATGCACATGGATTGCACCATCGGTGACCACAGTTTTGGCTGAGCCAGGCACCAACTGGCCAGATTTGAAGCGTACACCACTGCATAGTTAGGACTCCGGGCTCCGATACACCAAAGACCTGGATGAATCCTCTGCTGACGTGCGACTCCACTCCATCGACTGAGGGCGCACGCACGACTCTTACAGTTACATTCGCGCGGACCTTGGAATCTCCGGGTGGAATCAGCTCAGGAGTCACTTCGCGTGTGACGACCACGCCAGGATCGACCACTGGTTTGAGAGCCCAACTGAAGGTCGGTACGGGGCCTTCCTGTTCGATGAGCCAAGTGTAGTTCGGCGGAGTGCTCACAAGGATCTCAGGGTTGTGCCAAATGCTGAGGTCAATGGGCGTTTCTGTCCTGATGCTCACTTGGATAGGGAACGCGGTATCCGATCCCAGAAGGAAGAAGTCCCAACGTGACCACGCTACGGTTGGCTCTGTTTCCCAGGAGACAGCAGCGGGATCATCATTGCGCAGGAAGTAACCGTGGTCGACAACCACGTTCACTTCGGAACCAGCAGCAAGAGCCACTTGCGTGAGGATTACGCCTACAGCAAGAGCCAATACGCGTCGAGTCGAGAGGAACCCCATATGCCGGGCCACAACACACCTCCCTTGCGCCATCTCGTGGTCTCCCGACTCACGGTAGTTGTTTGCCCGATGCAGGTCAAGGGTGCTTCTCCCGAATCTAGGGAGCTGACTGGCCTGTGGGCATCCGATCCCACAGCAGTTCAGGCTACTGGCCTCCGGTGCGAGTCGTCGGTGGCTCGGCCTGCTGTGTGGTTGCCGACCCTGCGGTGCATGGGTTAGATTCCCCGAGGAGGTGGGTGAGATGGTGAAGAAGATGGTCACAGACAAGCTCTCGATCTACATCCCGCAGAAGAAGCAGGAGGAAAAGCCCATCGAGCGCCTGATAAAGCTCAGCGAGAAGGAAGACCGCTCGGTCAACTACCTGGTCGTCGAGGCAATGCTGGAGTACCTCAATCGAGAGGAGAAGAAGGGGTGATGTCTGCCCTCGCCTCACGGCTCCCCGGACTACTGACCGCCCGCGCCAGAGGCGTTGGCCTGTGTCGCCGGAGGTGGGTTAGACTAGCTTGGAGAGTGGACCGTTCATCAGGGGCGGGTCACGTCAACCACGTCGAGAACGCTTGGAACCTCTTCAAGCGCGGGCTAGTTGGCGTTTACCACCACGTTAGTGCGAAGCATTTGCAGTCCTACCTAGATGAGTTCGCGTTCAGATGCTCGCACCGAAGCGAGAAGGCTGGACTCATGGATCTGGTGCTGACTGGTTGCGAAGCCCAATGAGACTCTTCCGGATGATTCAGTACACAGGGTGCCTAGGGCACATCCTCATCTTCGAGCACACCCTTATCCTTCAAGTGCTGCCGATACCAATCCAGATCCTTATTCCCTCTAGTCACATCGTAGAGTTCTCTTGCAGAGAGATAGATCTGTGCGGCGACCTTACCAAGTCGCTTGGTATCGAGTTTAGTCCAACTGTGCCCGATACTCGCTTTCCCCACGAATGTGCCATCAACAGTCACGGGGAAGTTCCTGTGGTTCGAGTCTTCTCTCTCCCCGCCTAAGAGCCGTAGGGCACGCTCAACCTCGTCGCGGGAAGCCTCCATCACTCACACAGCAACGTACTCACGCATCCGCCCGAGGTGTTGACGCGCTCCGGCTGACAGGCGAGCCTCCTCACGCCGAAGCGTGACAAAGTAATCCGCAAGAGCATCTGCCAATTCGGTCCTGGCAATGTTCAACGATCCACCAACACCGTACCTCAGGAATACCTCGTCTGTCACGACGATCTCTCCGCAGATCTTCTCCAGGCGGAAGGGGATCGGTTGAAGGACTCTGAATCCGGGCACATCGTGAATGGCATGGATCGTGTCGGCCAGGGTGTCTTCATCGCGCAATGTTATCTCCTCGCGCGCAGCCGAATACCGGCTCGATCTCTTGTCTAGTGTTGTCGCAGTTGCAGGCCCCAGAATCGCATAGTCCATCAAGCACTACTCCTTCTCTCCCTCTTTCGCCGCCAGAGAAGCCTCGGAGAAAGTCTTGTAGACTCTCCCCAACGCCGAAATGATGTTTGGGATCTGTTGCGGTGGTATCGCAAGGCGCACCACGGCGGTTGCCGGCACAGACTTGATAGCGTCCTCGTTCTTGGGTTCTCCTTCCAGTCTCATCGGAGGTTTCGCCTCGAAGAACGTCACAATGAACTGCCCGTCCATTTCTGTGACGAGCATGTGGTTTACAAAGATAGCCCTCAGATCCTCCGGCACCCTCCACTCTATAGGTATCTTGCGCGGCTCCGGCATCACGGGTCCTCCTTGTCGGCTCATTATAGATCAAGCCGCGCCTATCTGCCGGTCTAGTGGTTCTCGGCATTAGGCCACACCCTCCTGCTGCCCCAAAGGGATAAGCGTGACTCATGACCGGACGTGTGTGAAGTGGAGGAACTAGAAGCCGCGATCATCCCTACCGCCAACTGGGACATTCCGAAAGGATTTGAGGGCCGCCTCCAGGTCCTCGTCCACCAGGTGAGTGTAGATCTGCGTGGTGGCCAAGTTCGCATGGCCGAGAGCCTTCTGCGTGAGGCGGATGTCCTTCGTCTCCCGGTACAGGTCGGTGGCGAACGTGTGGCGGAGGATGTGCGGATGGACGTCCTTCTCAATTCCCGCCTTGCTCGCGCAGCGCTTGACCATCTGCTGGACGTACCGGGCGGAAACGGGCCTACCGTCGAGAGTCGTGAAGATGTGCGCCGGGGATCCCGGGACCGCTCTCGCTTGCCGCTCTCGCCATCGCCGGAGGAGCCCGAGGTCAGCTTCTCCGACCCACAGTGTCCGGTCCTTCGCACCCTTCCCCTGGCGAACTGTCAGGCGGCCGGTGTTGAGGTCGATCTCCCGCCACTCAAGGCCGGTTGCCTCGGAGAGCCGGAGGCCGGTGTTTAGCATGAGGGAGAGTAGTAGGCGGTTCCTCTCGCCGGTCGGGTATCGCGGGTTCGGTTGGTCGAGTAGCGCCGTTTGCTCTCCGGCCGCCAGTACTTCGGGTATCCGCCGTCCCTGTCTACGATTCTCGCCCATTGTGCCTCCCTTGCAAGTACGTCTATTCTACCTTCTGCGAAGCCTATCGCGTAGCTTAGGGAGGGCCGACCGAGATGTCAAGACAAAGCGAACTCATGCGCGGGGAGATCTGAGGAGAGTCTGACCGTCTTCACCCTCCCAAGAAGCCCTCCAGGCACCCTCGTTCAACCCTGCCCGGACCCCTAGAAGCGATCCTAGGGGGCCTAGAATCGATCGGAAGCCGACTGTTCAGAAGCAACACGGAGTCTCGAGGATGGAGACTGAGGCGACACGACTTACCTGCCACTAGCGGCAGGTCAGTGCCGCTATCCGATCTCCTCGAACCTAAGCGTGAAGGGCGCGCTGACGTTGGAGAACTCCAGCATGAAGCTCCCACCGGTCGAGACGTAAAGCTTGCTTTCCCCGTTCGTGGCATCGCCCTCAAAGACGTTGAACAGATAGTCGAAGTGAGTGGGGTTCGCCACGGGGATGACGTGGACGATGCAGAATCCAGTCGTTGTCAGTGTAGCCTTGTACGTTCCTGCGGGCAGGGTGAATGGATTGGTAAGCATCCCAGCACTGCCCGAGAAACTGAGAGCAACAGGGGGAGGGCCAGGGGCCGCGACCTGAATAGTCTGCACGGCAGAATCCGTGGCGTTGCCGCTGTCTGTCACTGTCAGCCGGACCGTGTACGTGCCTGAGCTTGTGTAGGTGTGGGCAATGGTGGCTCCGCTCCCGCTGGCCCCGTCCCCGAAGCTCCAGGAGTACAACACGATACTTCCCTCACCGGCTGAAGACCCCGACCCGTCAAAGCTGACTGTGAGAGGAGCGGTGCCGGACGTGGGGGAAGCTGCAAGAACAGCCCGAGGGCCGGCGGGTATTGGCGCCGCTGTGACCTGGATGATCTGTGTCGCGGAGCCTGTCGCCCCTGCGTTGTCAGTTACCGTTAGGCGTGCCGTGTATGTACCAGTGTTGTGGTACGTGTGGAAAGTCGTGACACCGCTTCCAGCGTTGCCATCTCCGAAAACCCAGCCATACGAAACGATACTCCCGTCAGGATCTGATGAGCCCGCCGCATCGAAGTGAACCGCAACGGGAACTGCTCCCGAAGTCGGGGATGCGGTGAAGGATGCATTAGGCGCGATGTTCTCCCCACCGCGTGCGGTCACTTGGATTGTCTGGGTAGTCGCCCCGTAACCTCCCTCGTTGTCAATGACTGTCAGCCGCACTGTGTAGGTGCCCGCGGTGTTGTAAATGTGCGAAGTGGCGACGCCACTTCCAGCACCGCCATCTCCGAAGTCCCAGTCGTATGAGGAGATAACCCCGTCTGAATCGGATGAACCCGTCGCATCGAAGTGGACTGCAAGGGGCGCTGTTCCTGAGGTCATGGAGGCGGTGAAGGAAGCGCCAGGGGCAATGTTTCCCTCACCAGCACGGCTCGCGCTGACTTGGATTGTCTTGGCAGTCGAATCGGTGGCTCCCTGTGAGTTGATGACTACAAGGCTCACTGTGTAGGCACCCGGGGTAGCGTACGTGTGAAGGACTAGGGCTCCAGTTCCGGTGGTCCCATCTCCGAAGTTCCATGTATAGGACACGATGCGCCCTTGACCAGCCAACGATCCCGACCCCTCGAATTGAATCGTCAAGGGAAGCACCCAGAACGAACGGGGGGATGCCACGAAACTTGCCGTTGGCTCAGTGTCTGCGTCATGGGGTGGGAGGACGGTGATCGTCGCGCTCAGAGTGGCTGTCTTCCCCTTGTCATCCGTCACCACGAGAGTGATGGTGTACGTGCCACTCGTGGTATACACATGGGAGGTCGAACGATCGGTACCACTTGCGCCATCACCGAAACTCCACTCGTACTTCACGATGATTCCGTCCGGGTCGCTGGATGCGGAAGCATCGAACACCACCGTGACCGGAGCCCGAGTGTCTGAGGGAGCGTACGTGAAACTCGCAATAGGAGCCGCGTCAAGGAAGGAACAGCCGATCGCTAGACCCAGCACGAGCAGGAGAAGTGTCGCAGTTACAATCGCCTGTCGCATCTTCACGGTGCTGCTATCCTATACCCTCCCGTGCGTCATGACAACGCGGAGCAATCGCGTCCTCCAGCAGGACCGCCCCACCGGGCAGACGAAGAAGAAGCCGAGGCTACTGCAGGTTGCCCGAGCCGCCGGCCGCCAGTCCGATTGGCTACAGGCCGCCTAGAACCGCCTCGGTGCCGTCGCCCGGACTAGGGAAGCGGGCGCTTGAAGATGAACTCCTGATCTGCTCCAATGAGCCCGACCACAGTTACTAGTTCCCAGCCGATTTCCCCGGCATTGTCAAGTATCGTTTCCGTGTCTGCGGCTTCTGTGGGGGGAATAATGTCAGTGCCAATAGAAAGTCCGGCTGCCTTACGCATCGGATTATAGAACGGACTAGCGAATTGGACCTTCCCAGGACAGATAATCAGGTACTCCCACTTCTGCTGCGGGTCGGCACTTGCTAGCGCCCTAGAACCTCTCAAGAGGGACACCCCCACCCACGAGACCGCGACAAGCAGTCCGACCACTCCCACTACCAGAAGACATCGCTTCACCTGCATCTCCCCATCACCTCCAGGTGATCCTATGGAATAGTGACACTTCACCGGGTAGAAGGCGAATTCTCACGGGAGACGAGGGAGAAGGGCGGCTCAAGGTGGGGTGAGGCGAGCCGCCGACAGCCCAGACGATCAGGCGTAGCCCGCCCGGGATCGCCTCAGCGAGGTCGGGCGGGGAAGGAGAGAGGGGCAGCCCAGGCCCGCCGGGGATTCTAGGCGGCCTACGGTCGACCGTCTTGCCTTTTCTACGGCAACGACTCGCAGGCCTTCCCGTCTCCATCCCCGTCGAGACGGAAGACGTCGCCATACCCATGTTGCTGGCAGTAGTCGAAACACGCTTGTGCTTCAGCCTGTGTGTGGAAGTCGCTGCAGTCAAGGTCCGGGCCCGAGCAGTTACACGGGGAGCCCGCTGGCGGAGACGGCGGGGACGGACTGCCTCCACTGCTGGATGTGCTCCACAGCACACCTGCGACCTTCGCCTCAATCACGGTCTCAACGGAATCAGGAAGCGCCGAAAGAAAGTCAAATCCAGTCCCGAGTTCTACGGAGTCCACGCTGGTCAAGTACCCCGCTAGATTGCTTCCACTCTGAACATCCTGTGGGATCACGAAGGCGAGCACACTGGGAGAGCCGTTGCCCTCGCGGAGGATGATCTTGTAGAAGGCGTCTGGGATCTCCACCCCTGACGGAAGCTTCTGGATGTCCGTGTCGAACACAGGCCCGGTGATGACCCAGAGCTCCCCGTACTCATTCGCCCATTCCCGCTCGTAGCCTTCCAGCGTTGCCCAGATCCCTCGGTTCAGCTTAGGAGTCTGCGGGCAAACGTTGCTCATGAGGAACGTCTCCAGTTGGGCCTCACGTCCGTAGCAGTAGTCGATCGTCGCGTTGGGGGCCATGTGCCCGCGGTCATAGCCGGTGTTGGTGTAGGAATCATGGGAAACTAGCGCCACAGTCCTCAGGTCGACGCTGAATCGAGAAGGCCGGTCATGCGCGACTGGGTTGGCGACAGTACACACCTCATAGCACACCCAGAGAGGGTCCTTCCTCCCATCGGAATAGCCGACAGTGAACCCCGTGTTGGGAAGGACCTCATCGACGCGTGACACAGGGAGGGGGAGACCACCACAACACGATGGACCTGGCGCTGGTGGCTCAACCGGGAAGGCACAACCACAAAGGAACAAGCAGAACAGCAGAGGGACGGCCGCCATGCGCCAGGTCTGCCTCACCGCTGTTTCTCCTGCCTCTCCAGGTACTCCAGGATTGCTTCCACGACTAGGTAGTTGACCGAGCGATCCTTCTTCTTCGAGAGCCCCATTAGCCGCTCAACCGGTTTCTGGGCCACCTTCGACTGCGGGATGTAGATGGAGAGCTTGTCTGTGACCTCCTTCTGTGCCATCGTCCTCACCCCCTTCATTCCCATTGTATGTCCGAAATGCACCTTGATCTAGAGCCGTTCCCACCGTCGCAGAGAGACTGACCTGTTCACGCTGTCAATGCTGCAGGAGGAGCCTACAGAGAATACTCCCACTCCCCCTCACGAGGCGATTCTCGGGGCCTCTCGGTCGATCGAGGCGGCGCTGCGCGCCCTTACCCCTGCGCCCGCTAGTATCTGCTGATCACGCTGTCGTCTTCGTAGATCACGATCTCTTGGCGGCGTTCGTCACGCGCCCCTTCAAGTGTCTGAACCAGGTAGCGAGCGCAATCTGGCAGATGATCGTCCTTCTTGATCGGGTTCTCTCGGCTCACGCTGCCGGTCATCGCGTCAGTCGGGAAGCTGTAGCGCTCCATCTGATCGACGAAGTTCGAGCAGCGCCCCCGCATGACCTTGAGACGGCCGTCGTTGATGAAGCCCGTCAGCGTAGCGATGCCCGGCAGCACGGGGTTGGACGCTGGCACCATCGGCCCGAGGCCGCACACCTCAAGCTCGGCTGCATCCTGCGCCCTGGCTGGATCATAGAGGCAGGCTTGCACTATGCCTTCGTGCAGTGCCTTGATCGCCGCAGCATGCACGGACGCCGGCTGGATCTCCTCAGTGTAGCGTTCGGCGTAGAGGTAGTAGACCCCATCATGCCAGGCGGCCAACAGCGCCCCGAAGAAGACGCCCGGATCGACCACGTCGTAGGTCGGCCAGCCCTCCGGCACGACGAACGGCTCGACGAAGCACTGCTCACCGAAGGTGGGATAGACAAGGCCAAACGGCTTCCGAAACTTGCCGAGGTAACGCATCTCGAAGAGCCAGTCCGGCATCCTCTTCCGCGCCTTCTCAAACTCGTCACGCGGATACTCCGGGTTCTCAAGTGACGAGAACTGGATCACGTCGAAGTCGGGATCGCCGTCTACCCATCTCCGGTACACGTCCCAGTAGTACCAACCCATGTTCGTCGGGTAGCCCGTCAGTAGCGTGGGCGCCTTGTAGAGTGCCGTGCGCGCCTGGATCACCGGCCAGATCGTTGCCTTCATCTGCGAAGGCTCGTCGACCGAGCACGCCCGGACGTGATGCCCCTCGATGCGCAGCGGCTCGTCCGCCGACCGGAAGAAGATCTGCCCGCCTGTCGGGAGCCGGTACGTTGCCGCCTGCCTCGCGTACTCTCCCTCGTACACGGTGTCGGCGAACTGCTTGATGAAGACCGGGACGATCATGTCCCGCACCATGTCCGCCGTCGGACCGATCGCCAGGTACTTCGCATCTTCACCGGCTCCGGCCTCGATGTCCTTGGCGATGTGCTTCGCATGCCAGACCGGAACGAGGTGCGTCTTGCCGCTACCCGTACCACCGAGGAGGACGAGGTACCGCGCCGTCGATCTGAGCGCCCTCTTCTGGAACTTGTACGGGAGGAAGACCTTACCCGTCGCTGGCGGCTTCACCGTCGTCTTCGTCGGCATCATCCCCCATCATCACGAAAAGCGGCCCCTTGATGTTCCCAGTGACGTCGTGCTCGCGCTTGTCGCGCCACTCGCCCGGCCTTCGATTCTTCAGCCAGAAGATGCACGCGGTCGTGTCAGGCAGCGCGACCTTCTCCTTGCCGCCTTCCGCGTACTTGAACCCCTTTGCTCGGCGGAGTAGCGCCGCCTCGACCTCGTCGTCCGGAGTCGCCTTCCCGCCCTTTAGGGCCTCGGAGAACTCCGGGTGGACCTTGCGCCACTGGTACAGCGTGTCGGTGTGAATGGCGATCTCTTCGGCAATCTGCTCGTCCGTGAGTCCAGCTTGCGCGAGCCAGAACGCGAGCTTCGGGTGAAGCTTGGGATCATACAAAGACGGCCGGCCAACCTTCGCCATCACGAATCGCCTGCCCCGGCACAGCCCAACGGGTCGCCGACCTCGACGGGGCCGATCGCTCTCGTCGCCCTCTTCGCATCGCCCTTGATGAAGACGAGGACATTCTGATGGGTCTTCCCGAGCTTGCGGCTCGCCTCGAACGGGCGCCCGACACGGATGGGCAGGCTCCCCAGCTGCGTGACGAGAATCGCCTCGTTGTAGTAGGCGAGACCCGCGTCACGGAACGCCTGCACGGTGTCGCCCACAAAGTCATGGTAGTGGCCCTGTTTGTCTCGCACCTCACCCACGACGAAACAGGCGAAGCGATCGGGCTTCAAGAGGGTGCATGTCCTCGCGACGATCTCCGAGTAGTCGCGCCGGAAGTCCCCATACTCGAGCGTGGACAGGTCCGCCGGGTCGTCGCTGTACACCTCGAGATCAGCGTAGGGCGGGCAGGAGAAGACGAAGTCGGCCTCAACGCCTTCGGCAAGGGACGTGATACTCCGGCTGTCGCCGACCGTCCAAGTCGGGATCGGGCGGTCTCCCGTCGCCGTTGCGCGCATGCCGACCACCCACAGACAGTCGCCGGGTTCGAGGAACGGCAGGCACTTGGCTTCGTAGATAGCGTCCAGGGCGACCTCTCCCAGGCGCGTCTCCGGGGCGGCGGCGTGGTAGTCGAACGAGGATCGCTCCAGCGTGACGACTTCCCGCCAATCAGGCGGCGCATACTTGTCGAGGCGCTTGGCCGGGTCGGCTCCAACGCACACCCCGAGCACCGGCAGCGTGAGGCCGTGATCTCGCAGCCCCCACAGCACCCCCGCGAGAGACATCCCCGACCCCACCGGCACGACAAGCCGTTTCGCCTCTCTGGGCAGGTTGGCGGCCTGCTGCCGTGTCTGCGCGACCGCCTCCTCGCACTCCATGCCGAACGGGATCTCGGTCCAGCCCAGCCGCTGCGCGTCCTCCCTCGCCCTGGCAATGATGACGTTGTTGTACCCCGCCTTGTGCTGCACGACCTCCGCTCCCCATTCCTGCGCCTGCCGCACCTCCGGCGACAGTTCGCCCGTGGGCGTGTGAACGCGACAGGGCACGCCGAGTGCCTTGGCGATGTGGGCCACGATGTTCACCTGCGGGCTTTGCCGAGAACCTGCCGTCACGAGGCCCGCCGCGCCCTGCGCCAATGCCCAGCAGGTGCGTGCCTTGCCACCGCGCACATCGGCCACGCAGAACAGGTCGTCACGCTTGAGCCACACATCCCCAGTCTGCTCAATGGGCGTCAGAGAACTCGGATCGCCGATCACTGGATCCCAACTGGGGCAGATCTCTTCGGCCTGTTCGCGGTTCGCCGTGATCTGCACCTCGCTTAGGTCGATACCGACATACCGGCGTCCAAGGACCGCCGCGACGATGCCGCGCACGGAACCCCCGGCGAACGGGTCGAGGACGGTGCCGCCGGGAGGGCAGAACCAGCGGTAGGCGAGCTCGCAGAGAACGGGGTCGAAGATCGACGTTCCCGACTGCGCCGCCGCGTCGGGGTTGGCCGCGTAGAACTCCTCCCACGTGACCTTCCGGCCGATCTTGGCCTCGTGGCGGTTCTTGGTCTTGTAGACCGAGATCGGCTGGGCGCTGCTGGAGAACGTCAGGCCGCGCTTCGTGCCGTCTCCTTCGTTGCCGCGTCCCATCTCGCTTTGAAGCCCGAGGGCGAGCCATGACTTCTTCCGCGCCTGCCACCACCCCTCACGAGCGTTCAGCACCGAGAACGGCGGGATCCCGAACCGCTCAGCCAGGGAGACGCTTTCGGGCACGTCGCTGGCATGCTCTGACGCGAGCGGCTCAAACCCCATCGTCTCGAAGTCGATCTCCTCGACCTCCGCGAGCAGCTCGGAGAGCACGACCTCATCCCACTCGGCGAGCGTCGCGATCTGGTTGTCTGCGAGGGCGAGCGCCTTCCGCCGCGGGTCATCTGTCGCAAGGTCAACGCGGCGCACGACGACCAGTTCGTCGCCTTCCGTCTCCACCTCGCGGACGGGGATGCCGAGCTCGCGCGCCTTCTCGTAGACGGCGTTCCCACCGATGACCACGCCCTCGCGGTCAACGACGATCGAGCGCCCGGCTCCGAGTTCGCGGAGTGACGCCTCGACGGCGGTCAGGTTCCGTTCCGGGTGCCTGCGAGCATTCCGCGGGTCGAGCGTGTAGTCCTTGGTCGTCGTTGGATCTCTGACCGCTGACGCTTCCCGATGGATCACAGGGCGTCCGGAAGCGGCGGGACGAGTCTTGCCTTTCCGTGGAGGACTCACCGTCCTCCTCCTCGCTTCGCCCAGGACACCAGGAGCAACGCGACGGCTTCTCCCTTGCCCGGGTCCACTCCGATCCCTGCTCGCTCAGTCATCGCCCACAACCTCCCCACCGGCTGGTGGGATAGGGCGGGTACTGCGCAGCCAACAGCGCGGGAGGACGGTCTGTTGTCTCTTCTCAGGCGTGCGGCGCGCGGATAGAATAGACCCTGGCTATGCATTGAGGGTCACCAGTAGCTGCTGGATTTCCTGCGCTGACGGCCAGGGTGAAGTTCCAAGATCGTCTAGCCAGGGGTACCAGTTCTCTTCGTGTCACGAACACTCGGGGAGATCCCGGACGCGGGAACGCTCTCCTGCGGTGTGGGCAACTTAGACTCGTCTGTGCCCAATCGATCTGCCCGACAAGCGACTTGTGCACTGCTCGGCGCTTCTGGATCGGCCCCGTCCCCGGGCTCTCCTTGGGGGCACTCGATGTCGGGTCGCACCTTGCGTAGGCCAGCCCCGTCCGCCAGCACACGTCTTCCCAGCCACGCCAGCTGACCCAGCCTCAGCCGGAGGCATTGGGCCCTTCTCTCGCTGCGCCTGGACGCGTTCCTGCAGTGCCCGCGGCGAGAAGCCGTCTGGGTCTCCTCGGCACCCAGTGTTGGCGTGCCGCCCACTGGCGCAACGCCCGTGGGTCGGGTCCTACGTGCCGGAGGAAACCAGAATGAAGAGCAAGAAGACGAGCGCCACGTCCACTGCTAGGGCGACGCCGAAGATCACGGGCCAACCAATCGATTGGGCCGCGCCGGAGCCGCCCTGGGCGGAAGACGAGGCCGCGC
>Ga0315273_10005662_pt1 | contig 15484 bp, 35 predicted proteins | sample YL17G02_0_MG_FD_205753 | JGI IMG/M metagenome (GOLD analysis project Ga0315273, IMG submission 205753) | Sediment microbial communities from Yellowstone Lake, YNP, Wyoming, USA - YL17G02_0 | ecosystem: Environmental > Aquatic > Freshwater > Lake > Sediment | place: USA: Wyoming | collected...
CGAATTCGAAGAGGACCACCGAGGAAGACAGGTTAGTATCTCTAGGTCTAGGGATACAAATAATCCCCCGCCAAGTGTGGGAACATTATATGTATATCCATGAAGGAAATATGGAAATCATCTGAAGTTTTTGGTGACACCTATGAAGTGTCTTCCAAAGGACGGGTCAGAAATAAGAAGCGGAGGACGATGCTTAAAGCATGTCTAAACTATGGAGGATATGAGGCAGTCCAACTTTGGAACAAAAATAAACCCAAGTGGTGTATGGTTCACCGTCTGGTCGCACAGGCATTCATTCCATTTAATGGAGGAACACAAGTGCATCATATCAATCACGATAGGTGTGATAATAAGGTTGAGAATCTGGAATGGTCAACCGAAGAAGATAATATGATTGATATGTGGGTGTGGAGTTTGAAGAAGCTTGGATATAAAATAACCCCACCGGATAGATAACCCGGTGGGGTCTTTGGTTTTCCAGGGGTGGCTTAGGCCACAATTCCAACAACTTCGGAGGCGGTCACGGCGTTCTTGTTCTCGTCGGGGGCAGTCGCCGGTTCATCCGCAATGGCGGGCGAGTTCTCGGCAGTCGCTTCCAGAGTCGCCGGTTCCGCTTCGGGTGCGGGCGTCGGGTCGGGCGTGATGGTCACGGCGGGCACGGGGGCGAGCAGATCCGCTTTGGTGGCCTCGTAGTCGGCAGTGGTGGACGTGACTTTCGGCGCACGGGTCTTGGTGGACTTGGTGCCGACATTCACCGATGCGGTGGACTTGCTGGCAGTCTTGAGGGTGTCCAACTTGCTGCGGCGGATATACACGAAGGTCTTGCGGCCCAGACCAGACTTGCTGTTCGGCTCACGGGTCTCGTCGAGCTTCACGATGAACGAGTGCCCACGCTTGGCATGGTCACGGGCGAGAGCCTTGACGAGGGTCAGCTTGGTGCAGAACTTGCCCTTGCCGGTCTTCGGGTTCACACCATTTTTCTCCATGAGGTCAGCCATGGTGAACTTGCTGGTGGGCCACTTGACTTCGTATGCGGGACGCCCGGGACCACGATTGATGTTGCTTTTCATATGTTTGTTTTTGTTTTTACCGTTTTTGTTTTTGTTGTTTCCGAACTTACGAGTATCACTATATCATTACCCGTGAGATTGTCAAATCTTTTTTTAACTTTTTTTCTCGTGCGCCTCGTTCCAAATCCCGAGGTCCATGTCTGCGGGTGTTTTACCATATTGTGTGCAGAAGTCAAGAAATACTTTCTCCAAATGCAGATATTTATCACCCCGAGGAGTTTGCTTCGGCACTTCAAACCCTTTTTCACCGAGCCATTTAAGGATGTGGGTATCCAAGCACGCATACTGTTGATTAGGTAGCGTGTGCATGAAGAAGAACCGAGCAGTCTTCATACCAATCCCACGGATGCACTCAAGGAGAGGAACGGACACAGTGATATTGGAGTTCACCGAAAAGAAGTTTGCCACCGCACGGAAGGCAGACCCAATCCGATTATACTGCCCCATCTTCACCTGACGGAGCATTCGGTCAATGTATTCGGGATTCTGTGAGTCCAACCAACGGATGTATGCCAAGGGTGACATATCCCCACGATATTTCAGAAACTCATTGAGTTTCTCCGCTTGCTGGAAAGCGTTCTTGCCCGCCACAATAATGGTGAACAAAAGAAACTCTTCCAACTCGTCTTGAGTTCTTTCAAAATTCGTAACCGTCTTCGGGTTAATCATGCGCTTAGTATCCACTATTAAATGCATATGTCAACAAGATTTTGAAAAAAGTCTTAAATGGATTTAAGCGATTTCTCTTTAGATGGCATGGGATATGCTAACTATCTCAAGGACTTGGGATACTCCTTCGAAGAGTAAAGTATCTATAGGGCTAGAGATACTCTACCGATCCAGGTGCTCGGGATCTGCGAGGGATGTGGGGAAAAGAAAAACCCCGGGAACGAATTCCCGGGGTTGGTGCCAACGTGATGTGAGGAAGATTATGCCTGTCCAATGAACTTGGCGTCGGTGAGCTTGAAGGATTTGACGGTGAAGCGATTGTTGGTCACGTCGTTGAATGCGCCAAGAACGAGGAGGGTTTCGTTCTGTGCGTATCCGACACAGACGTATTCGTCCGTGCCATTAACGACGAATTTCTTGCCGATGATTGCCAGTGGGTCAATGAACATGTTTTTCATAGTTGTATTACTGTTGTTTTTTGTTTAACCCCATGTAGTCCAGCGTTCAAACTCGGGTTTGATGCCATTCGCCATGAGGAAATTGAGTTCGGGTTTGGGAGTGAGAACGTAGAGGTCTTCGTCTTGGAAGCAGATATACACTTCATTCTGCACGAGATTGTCGGCGTCCCCCTCGGGTTGAAGCATGAAGGATGTTTCGAACGATGGGAATTCCTTCGGGGCATTCTCCCCAAGAATTTCATCAACCAACTCAACATCCTTGTCAGCGATGGCTTGAGTGAATTTTTCCCGCAGAGGTTCGGGAAGGAGGTTAGTGAAGGCAGATGCTTTGACGACGTATCCAGAAGCACTGGTAGTTTGCATACTCATAGTGTTATTGTTATGTTATTGTTGTTTTACCGTTACGATGCCACTATACCAGCGGCAAAGAGGATGTCAACTCCTATCTGAAAACCTGTCGCCAAGGACTTGAACCATCTTCACGAATTCCTTGTAACGTTTGTCCTCGGTCTTCCCTTCGACTTCCAACTTCAAGATGGCATCTCGGCGGTCAGCAGCGAGGTCTTTAAGGACTTGGGTGCGGGCACGAACATACGGGTTCTTGGAGATTGTCCCGAGAGCTTGTTCAAGCACCTTGGCGGGCGAGGGATTCTCGGGGACCAGCTTCTTGCATTTTGAGAGTGCCTCTTGGTCCAGTAGAGCACGTCCCTCCTTGGCCAGAGCGTTCATGAGTTGATTCCAATCAGTGGGTTGATTGACCATCGGGGTCAGCTTATCATATCCCCGTGCTTTCAGCTGCGCCCGATACTTCTCCAAATTTTCTTCAGTTTTCTTCATAGGTGATACTCCATTTGCCCCTACGACGATAACCCCGCCCTTTGGCAGGACGCTCCACTCGTGTCTGTGGCGGCACGGGTTTGCGTATGGACTTGTAGATGTCGAGTTGGCCCTTCATGGTCAATAAATATAACAGGAATGCCCGTGGATGTCAAGTCGTTTATACGGAGAGATGAAACACCCGTTTGATGGCCTCGGCAGTGATGGTGTCATCCCATAGATGGGTAAGCTCGCAGAGAATTTCCTCGGGTGAATGTCTCAAATCTTTGAGGATTTTCACCGAAACCATTGCTTCACCGACCCGCTTGCTGTTAGGTCGCAGTTCCGGGGTAGGACCGTTGACATGTTGGTATTCGTTCGGAGCAGTGCGCTTGATGTCGGTATTGAGAAGATGCACGCAACCCCAATGCACGAGTTGTTCAATGTGAGTCGTCGTCGGTGAAGTTACGCCATGAGCGTAATCACATTCCACTTCCGCCTCTTGGGGGGAGACCCCGAAGTTCTCAATCACCGAATCGGTGAGTGACTTGATGTGGAAGGTTGCGGTTTTATTGTCGTGGAACAACCGCTTTAGGTAGTCGTCCACTTCCGTCTGGGTTGGTAATGATGTTAGTGTTTTCATATCGTGATTGTCATCATACTCATAATGGGACTGATGTCAACAAAATCTTTTTTTATTTTTCGGTTGACATATGGATACCATCTGTCATAGTGCTCGTGTGATAAAGATAACAGACAAGCAAACCGTGCGAGTGACCTTTACGCATGTTCGGGGTGGTGATGCTTCGCTCTTCGTTGCCATGAACCCGCTCACAGGTGATTGGTTGCAGGAACATATGCACAATGGCATACGAACTGCTTACTACGGCACCAAGACCGAAGCGGTTCGGTTGGCAAACAACATCGTAAAAAAGTCAGCAGAGAAAGATTTAGCTTGCAAAGTGGACATCCAACGGCGTAAGATTCTCCCATGAATAAGAACACTAACAAAAACATTATTGGTCGCCAATACGGGTATCGGTCATCTGCCTTGCGAGCAATCCGAAACTTCCAAGTCCGCTTCTTCGCAACCATCCCAAAGGGGTTTCAATTCTGGGTGAATTGCATTGACGAAGGATGTCACGAGATTGAAGGAGCGAAACGATGACCCCACAACCCGAAATCGTCGTCAAAGGATTCTGGGTGACGCAGTTCTCTCACAAGAACTATAAGGGGAGTGGATACTGCGAAGACCAGAAGCTGGAGCAGCGTCTTATCCGTCGCACGCCTCACAAATTTCTCTGGTGGACATTCTGGTCGGAAGAAGTCCTTGACACGGAGATTGTCCCAAGTTATGTTTGGATTGGCCTTGGGGCACTCGGGTTTGACAGCTCGGGGTGGAAATCCAAGTTCAAAGAGTTCATCAAATAACAACAACACTACTATGGAACGAAAAAAAGTATATGCCCGTAATGGGCGCACTGTCGGTCTGATGACTGGCGGCACTCGGCAATGCACAATGGAATCGTGTCGGGGTGAACGCCTCGGCATCCGTTGGAAAGATGGCACACTCACTTGGCCCTGCTCGGCAGGGATGAAATACCGCAAGGACTCCAACCTCCAAATCGTATGAAGCGCAAACCTATTTACATCCTCGGTATCCTTTCCGCTTTAACCAAAGTGCTCGCTCGGAATGATGTTGGCAATGACATCCGTCGTGAGTGTGGGGTGACGCCTCGGCAATGGGACAGATTTCTGGATGACTACGAGAAGGAATCAATCCCCACCGTCAACGTCATTGAACTCGTCAACGGCAATTTCCACTCTATCCGCTCCTTCTTTGACTCGCCCGAAGGCAATCATGCCGCAGAAGCGTTGTTCAAGCGTCTTCATCTGGAGCACAACGACCCTGACCGAACCACCGGCGTTGAACGTCCAACGGAAGAAGATTTCCGCTCAATGTTGGATGACGGCATCTACACCGATGAGTGTGGCTACGAACTCATACTCAGCCACTCAACTCTGGTATAACCCTCTCATTGCGAACGAGAACCCTCGACGAAAGTCGTGGGTTTTTTTATTGCCCTCATCTCCTCTTCGAAGAAGCATCTCTTATTATAGAGATAGTAAAGCTGATCAGCTGATCAAAGCTTTGTATCTCTATCTCTATAGTTACTCATATGAAGATTCGATTTCTGAAGAACGTGTTGGTGGATGTGCAAAAATCCAGACTCGAAGAAGTCTGGAACAAACAGTATTACCGTGGGGATGAGGTAGAGCTGACCTCGGTGGATAGTGATTACAACCGGCTCACTGCCTGTACAGCAGAAGGAGACATCCTATTGGATGTCCCGTGTTCGGCTACAGAGCTGGTGAATTAAGAGCGGTTGACTGCCGCACAGACCTTCCGACCATAGCGGTTAAGCTGTGCTTGGGTCATTGAGGCGGCGGGATTGAGGGTGATGGTGCAAGCTCCCTTGGTTGCGTGGCCAAGGAAGATATGTCCTTCCACTCGGTTAGGGAAGTGATGGGGTAAGTATTTCCACTTGTTGCGTTTCATAAATTAAGGAAGGTCTGACCAAATCCGAGAGTGACGAGGACGAGGTTTATCGTGGCAGTCGCACTTGCAGATTTTCTTACACCACTTGAATTTCCTCTTTAGGAAAACAAGCAGAGCTGGGAAAAGCAACATCAGTAGGATGTCGTCAAAGGGACAGAGACCGGGAATGATGGCTAGCATAGAACAGTATCCTTAGTGAGTTGGTAGATACGGAACTGAGAGTTTTTATAGACCAAGGGCAGGTTCAGTTTCCGCACCCGACCTTGATACGTCCCACGAGAAGACTTTCCCCACCCTTGCTTGGGCTTGTCGTTCCTCACCGAAAGGTATGCGATGGCATCATGTCCACCCAACTTCTTCTGAATCTCCTTGAGGATGGGAAGACGTTCTTCATCGGGCAAGGTGCAGAGAACGTAATTGCAGATGATGGTCCGATAGGAGCGTTTGTGCCAACAGGACCACGGGCGATAGTGAGGGTCGTAGTTATCCCATGTCTTTGGGTTGACTTCACCGCACTTGCCACACCCGAAGTCAAGGACGTTTTCCTCGACATCCACGAGACCCGCATTGATAAGCCAACGAGTTGGCACGGGCATTCGCTTGCGAGTGATGGCAGTGAGATGACTGTTATGCTTCATCGGAGGTCAACGCTTCACTGTTGGTCTTGCGGTCACGGGCATACTCACGGAAGGAATCTAATTCCTCCACCGTCTCCCGAATCTCCCGCTTTGAAATAGGTAGTTCACCGACAGCATCTTGTGATGCTTCGTGCCGTTGTTTAATCCATGCTAACCGTGCTTGTTTATCCATAGTTCAAGGAGTATGCAGTATTGCCCCGATATGTGTCAACCACAAATTGATGTCGCCCGTGATAAATCCTTCGCTCACGAGATACTTGCACGCATTGTGCAGTTGAGAACCCACCCATGCTTGGACCTGCATGGTCTTGACATCCTGTGGGCGAGCGGTGATATGGACCATGAGATGAATGGACTTTAGTTCCTCATTCACCGAGGTAACTTCAACCGCCCCAATCTTCAGAGGAGGATTTAGAATCATGCTGTAGTATCCACTTTTTCACCGAGCGTGTCAACTCTAAAAGAACTTCCTCGTGCTCAGCTCTTGAAGCACTCGCTTAACCTCTTCAATACCAACGTCTTCAATCAGCTTGAGCAAGAGTTGTGCCTTCTTGGGTCGTCCCCGACCATCAATCGTGATGACGTTCTCCATTTCTTTTGTCAGGGCATCTTTTTCCATAGCGACATCATCTCACATGTCCGTCGAGATGTCAATGGGAAAGTATAACAATCTTGGTCCAGTGGCCGAGATGGCCAGTTAAGTATCTCTAGGTCTATAGATGCTGGTTGATCAGTCGAGAGCTGGCCTGACAGATCAGCCAGCTCGAATAGGTATCTATAGACCTAGAGATGCTCTATCGAGGCGGAGGTCCACGGGTGGTGGAGATGTGGGATCATAAAAAATCCCTCGGTGATGTCCCGAGGGAAGAAGAATGCACAGACGACGGATTAAACGTAAGCACTGACCGCTAATCCATTTCGTAACGGACTAACCGTATGGTAACATACTCCGGTCATCCTTGCGGACTCCTGACGAGTGCATACTGACTACGGCCCGTGCAAAGGGGAGCAGTGGTAGTAACGGCGTCATGCGTGCCACGAGGGCTAAGCGTCGTGCCTGCTATTGACCCACTGCTGAAAGTGTTACCGCTTCTTGAACTCACGGCTGTTGATTGTGCCATCGGGCGTCAACAGACCTTGACCTTTGGCAAGTTCGGCAGCGGCGTCGTAACTGTATTTGGCCCGCTCACCCTTGCCATTCACAGGTCCGAGGATGGTAATGTCCTTGATGACAGGGGTGGGGTCTTTCTTCGCCTCAATCGCTTTCCTCACGAGGTTGAACGCCGTGCGGAAGGCAAAGGGGAAGCTGGTGCAGTCAATTGTTGCCACACCGTTTTTGAGTATCCAATTTGCATTCATAGGCGTATAGTATCTGATTTCTTTTTGATTGTCAAACACTTAATATCGTGAACAAATGGATTCCTCACCCCTAATTTAAGATTTTATGGGTTGTGAATCCGTCTATAATCGGACGGAATAGTTGACCCCTGCACTATCGGATTCGCCTCCCATGCTTCTTCGGGCGTGGCGTATCCAAGACGAGTGTGCAAGTCCCGCAGTTCCGCATAATGCACCCACTCAGCATAGTTACCCACATACACCCGCTTGAGACGCATCTGCCATCCTTCAATTCCTGATTTGCACTTTACTCGTTTCATATTGTTAGTGTTTCACCGACCGATGTCAACGGTAAATTTGATGTCTGGGTATTCAGTTAGCAACGTGTTGAACTCTTTCTCTCTGGCGTCTTTCTCATGTTGGGCGAATTCCGATTGCTGTTTAAGATTGGCAAGGCGGTCTTCCAACATCTTGATCTCAGTCCCAAGGCGATTGAACTTCCGCCGAAGAATTTTCCGCCCGCTCTTTGATTGTTGCCAAAATATCATAGTATTAGTGTTTCACTTTGTCTGCCAGATAAAGGCATTGTTTCACGTTCTCCTTGATGTTAGCGGAACGATGCCGCCAATGCAAGGGTTTTCTTCGGGGCAGTATCACCGAAGCACCCCCAAGGAAAGTCTGCCCATGCCACGCCATGTGTGCATCAGCAGAAATCTCAAACCGAAATCCTTTGGCACGCAATTCCTCTAACCGCTTCACATTTGATTGATGGTCGTTATACATGCCGACACCATGTCATACTCACCGAAAATGTCAACAAGTTTTTTTATACTTTCTTCAGCGGAGGGAACCCTCGGAGGTCCGATCAAGCATCTATAGACCTAGAGATGCCATGTCTTCTCGGGTTTGTCAAGGGCAAAAATAGTTGAAAGATTTTGTTGACTTTGGGGATGACATCTGTAAAGGTATTCACATGAAGATTGCAGACATCAAACAACTCAAGCGGGGCGACAAAGTATTTTGGAATGACCCCGACAATGGTGCGTGCTCTCGCATCTACGACATTGACACGATTCAAATTGTCAACCCCGAGATGGTTCGCATCTTGGAAGATGGCGCAAGCGAATTGGAATGTCCTCCCAAGGAACTCACCAAGGCAAAGAAGTATCGTGCCAAGTTGTATTGGGAAATGAGTGCCGAAGTGGAAGTGTGGGCGACCAGCGAGGCGAGTGCAGTTGAAGAAGCAATTAACGCTCCCCTTCCGTCGTCTGATACTTGGGAATACGTTCCCGACTCAGCGAATGTTGACGATTCACTTGACATCCACGAAGTCAAAGAGTAAAGTATCAATATGAAGAAGATACCTATTGGAGCAGCGGTGAAAGTGGACGGCCCCGCCAATCAATGGCCATTTGAGCGCATTGTTGACGTTGGAATCATTATTGACAATACCAAGGGGTATCTGGTAAAGTTGTGGCGGAACAGAGAGAACTTGATTTTCAAACGTCGTGACCTCTCACAAACCCTTAACGAAGAATAAAGTCCCGCTATGGAAAATTCTGAACTCAATACTGCCTTATGCGACCTTGTGGATGCCATCCGTTCCATCACCCTCGGCAGCATTGAGTCAGTCGTTATCAGGGATGCGGGAATCTCCATGATTCAATCGTGGAATGACCACAACGAGGACAAGATTGACGAGGGAGCGGAACTCGCCAATTGGGAACATCTGTGTCTGCAAGATTTACAGAAAAACTAGTTGACTTTCGGAAACAACAATAACAACAATATGACAATCAACGAAGCAATTGCCCATCTCAAGACCTACAAAGGAAATACTCCTTGTGCCATGCAACTCTGGACGCCGCCCGACGTGCGAGCAATCGCCAAGCAGGAAAAGGTGCGGGTGAACAAGGATGAAGTTGCTGCTGTGTTGGAGCGGGTGAACAGCAAGCAGGATGCCAACGAAGGAATCAATTGGGAAACAATTCGTTTTTGGTTGCGAGAAACAGTTTGACATTTCAATAACAATCGGCAACACTAACAACACTATGAGCAGAAAAGTATTCGTAACGGTGCATGTCCCGCTTGTCATCACGGTAGATGAAGGCGTGGAAATGCAGGAAGTCATGGACAACCTTGAACTCACCGCAACCCTTGACCCCAAAGGACCGGCACAGATTGAAGACATTCATCCCTTCAAGCAATGGGAAGTAACCGACTCAAAATAAATGTTGACTTTCGGAAACAAATAGCATAACATCACAAACACTATGAGCAAACAGAAATACCCGCAAGCGTCCGTCGTAACCACGGATGGCAAACCCACCCGCAAAGGTCGTGAGCATTACAGTCAGATGAAGACCCACGCCAAGCAAGACCGCAAACGCCACGAGGCGTATGCTCGGCAGGACAAGTATGACCGTCTCACTCTCACGCAGCAATTGGACTCGTGCGTGCCCGATGGCAGCAAGCGTCAGCGTGCCCGCATTGAGGCAGCGATGGCGAAAGCGGTTCAGACCCCCGTGAAGGTGACGAAACCCGCCCCGCTCACCGAGGCGCAGAAGTCAGCGAAGGTCGTCAAGCGTGCCAAGGATGCAGTCGCCGCTCTGCCCGTGACCAAGAAGTAATCTCCCTCAACCTCTCCCACCAACCCCGCTTTGCGGGGTTTTTTCGTTTTCACCGAACCCATTTCTAGCACCCGAGGCGGATCGGTCCAGCATCTCTAGGACTTGGGATACTTCTTCGAAGAGGAGAAGTATCTCTACCTCTATAGATACTTGATCGCCTCGTGGTGCTCTTCGGGTGCTGAAAACTTTTTGAAAATACTTGTTGACTTCTTTATGCTTATTGGTAGTGTGCTCATATGAATGCGACTGAAATCTTGAAGACCATCAAACCGGGAAAGAATTATCCCTCTTACGTCAAGGTTGAGGAAAAGGGTCATCCCCTCGTGGAATTCCACTTGAACTCCTTTTACGTCGGGATGTATTGTGCTATCCACGTCAACGGCAGTGTTGCTGCCCAACAAGGCGACCACAACAACAAGGGATTCTGCACCAAACTCAAAAAGGACTTGACCAAGGCAATCGCCCGTGGTGCAATAGTGGAAATTAGCGGTATCCGTAACTGTCAATTGGAGATGCCATCATGATTAATCCCGCTATGTCAAGCGGTTGGTGTCCCGTGATAAATCATCCGAGGATGAAAAGAAGTGGTTGACAAAGGTATAACAATCACCTAGAGTGCTCACATGAAGATGACACCAGACGAAAAGTTGGAAAAGTGGTTGACTGAAGTCGCCCTTGAAGCGATTAAGAAGCATCCCAAGAGCAAACTCTATGCCAAGGTCAACCATGCCGACAACTTCGCCTTGGCAGTCTTCAGTCTCGCCCATGATGCAGTCATGGATGAAATCTCGGACTTTGAAGACCCACATGACGTGGTTTGGTATAACAAGATGTGTGCCACCAACGAGATAAAGAAACAGAAATATGATGCTTTTATTCAACGCATCTGCTTGACAGCATACGAACAACTCAGGTAAGGTATCAATATGAACTTAGAACCAACTCAATTGAAAGACAAGCACGGCAAGGTCGTTGACGCTGCCCAAGCAGTGTGTGACGTGTGCCACGGAAACGCTTTCCATGTCGTCGTGGTGGATACTCACAATCACCTTATCTGCGCCAACCCAATCTGCAAAGAGTCCTACTGCCAAGGTCAGGGCAAGTGTTCCGCCCCCGATTTGAACGCTGGGTGTGACCGTTGCGGAGTCAATGACCGTCTGGAAGGCAAGACCGTTTGCCGCCAATGCGACGGAGGCTGCGCTTGTGGTGAAGACCACTGACCATCTTCTAGTGCGGTAAATAACCGTGTGCCCGTGCTAGTCGGCCCTCGACTCTTGTGAGTCGGGGGTTTTTCCTGTTTTCACCGAACTTTCACCGAACCCAAATCTAGCCCATTCGACCTGGCTCGATCCAGCATCTATAGATATAGAGATACTTTCCTGCAGGATGTCAGGCCAGCTTTCACCGAACCCAAATCTAGCCCGGCCGCTGGACTGGCTTGAGTATCTCTAGGTCTATAGATACTTGTGGCTTAAGCCACGGGATGTCGAGGTCCGAGCTGCTGATGTCCTGCTCTTCGAATAGGTATCTCTAGGTCTATAGATGCTAGCCTGAAGAGGAGTTCGTGGACCTGAAGATTCCCAAAAAATAGTTGTTGACATTTGTATAATAAAGCGTAGAGTGCTCATATGAAACGATTCGCATTGCTTCGGTTAGAGAACGGCAGCAACAAAGTCATCTTTGATACTGTGGCGACTGACCTATTCGCTGCGGTTGAGAACTTCAAGGAGCACATAACCAACGTGACCTTGGACAAATACGGTTACGGCACGCTCGGGACTGTTTCCTTTTGCGTTGCCGAATACTATGAACCCTTTCACACTGTATGACATACGAAGAAAAAGTTGCGGCAGTCATATCCAAATTGGATAGTGACGGTGCAGATAGTGAACGAGAGTGGGCGGAAAACATACTGCGAGCAATCGGTATTACGCCCGACAAAGAATCTGACGTGTAGGTTGCTACGAGAGTGCGTACCTCTGCCAACGGCTGGCAAAAGTAGTCGGAGAAGGTGATGTAACTATACCTTCTCACCGAAACCCTCGGGGATTTATCCTCGGGGGTTTTTTCATTTTCACCGAACCCAAATCTAGCCCGAGCACCTGGCCCGATCAAGTATCTATAGAGATAGAGATACTTTTCCTGTAGGACTCGACAGGCCAGCCGAATTCGATGAGCTTCACCGAACCCATCTCTATGCCCGGAGAAGACCGGATCGAGTATCTCTAGGACTAGGGATACTCGGCGGCCTGCACGGGTGTCCTCGGAGGTCGTGGTGCTCGGCGTGCTCTTAGCAATCTTCGTGCCAAGTGAGAAACATTCTTCGGTTGGCATGAAACTTGATTTGCATTTAATTATAGAAATCGCTTGCAAAGGAAATAGGTCGCTGGCATAGTGGTGTCGTTGAGAGCGAAAACCGTTCTCTAGTGTGTAAAGTGAAAGGCGAACAAATGAAGATGGATAAAGCAAATGTGGTAAAAATGATGGACACCCTTGAAATGGTAGGGTTCATCAAAACCAACGGCACTGCTTGCCGTTTCGTGTCCCTAGTCTGCAAAACGCCCGTTGTCAAAATCAAGGCGTCCAATCCCTTCGGGCAAGTCATCAAGGGCGGCAAGGTTCAAGGCGAGTGCCAACTGTTCAAGGTGGCGAGCAAAATTGGCATCATCAATGCCAATTACAACACAAGCGTCCGCAATCGTATTGCCGAAAAACTCGGCGTCACCCTCTCGGAAGTGGAATACGAAAACGGGGAAGTGTGGTTCAAGCATGTTCAGACCGCCGATGGAAAGAACTTGCCCCTCGTCGTCAACAAGGACGAAAGCAAGGCGGGATATTACGTCCAATACTTCCCGCACAAGTCCACTCACAAGTATGTCAATGCGGCGGGGGAAGTCATTCCCGATGAAATCGTCAAACCGCATCTTTACAAGGAAAGCGAACGCCCCGACTTCAAACCTTGCACCATCGCAATCAACCTCGCCAACATCTGCCAATTCAAGGCGAGCGGCGTCGTGATTGAAATGCCCGACTTTGAGGAAGCGGCGGCAATCCTTGCCGACTGATTTAGGTCGCCAACACACAAAGCGATTCCCGTGCCAAGTGGTGCGGGTTTCGCCTTTTTTTTATTTCTCTCCCACTTGGCACAACTCTTGCTACCCCGACCCGAACTCGCCCGTGCTCGGGAGTATCTCAAGGACTAGAGATACTTCGGTCTTCAGACCTCGGAGACATGACCCTCCTGCAGGAAAGTATCCCTAGACCTAGAGATAGTCGCTGACCTCGGCGTGCTCGGGATGACTGCTGAAGAAAGTTGAAAATAGTTCTTGCAATCTCTTTCTACTTTGGTATGCTTATCCATAGATGAAAGACACGATGACATTACCGCCCGTAACGAAAACGAAAGCGTTTTGGCAAACGATGTTAAAGCATCAAGCGAATACCGCCGATGACTTTAACGGTTTGCTTAACGCAACCAAGGGCGACGAAGTATTTGACACGGTGATTGACGGGCACAAAGTTCGCCTCGTCCCTAATTTTTTCAGTGACCGTGACCTTTTCTCTCTTTACATTGGGGAGACGCAATCCAATAGTTGCCTCGGTGGAGCAATGCGAAAACTCATCCGTGAATGGATGGAAGGAAAGCGGAAAGTCGTCGTGTGTGACAGTGGAATGACCCTCTTAATGAAAGCATAACCTATGCCAATCAAACCCGTAAAACAAGAAGTTGCCGATGCCATCAATAACCTAACCGCTCTCCTAAAGCGGGACTATGGTTGTGACTTTGCCTATTCCATCCTCGGTAATGGCATGACCCTTGCTCAACACAACATTGCTGGCGTCAATCAACCTGTGCCTCTCATTGAGTCTGTCTGTGACCAACCAAGCAAATACATTACCCGCTCCAATGTGACAACCAAGGGCGGCAACACTCTGCAATTCTTCTACAATCCCGAAAACTCTCTCATAGTGGTTGACCTTGTTGCTGCCAATGAGAAGGGTGGAACTGAACTGCTGCGGCAAACCCTCGTTGAGAAAAAACTTCTCGCTCACACAAAATAATCGTTGACAATCCCCCATGCTCTGCTAAAGTGTCCTCGTTGGTAACAAACATTAACAAATACAAACAATGAACAAACTATTCAAACACTCCGCAACGCCCCTCACCATCGCCGCCATCAATTCCCTTGAGCGCACTGAACTCGCCGCCATCGCCAAAAAACTCGGCGTGCCCGTGGGCAAGTCCAAGTCCAACACTGTCTCGTCCGTCTGCAAGGCAGTTGCGGCGGGCAAGTTGCAAGTCAAGTCCGTGGTCGCCTTCACGCTGCCCTCTGACATTTCCCGTCACGGTCCTACCGTGTTCGCCAAGAAGTTCCGCTCCTATCGCCCCGACGAAGTGCTGACGCCCGTTCAGTAATTCGCCCCCAAGGGTGAGGGAGCAATCCTCTCTCACCCTCCCGCTCGTTGGTCGTTAGTCATATTGTGACCCCGCACCCGTTGTGCGGGGTTTTTCTTTTCCCGATTCCCTCTTGACATCTTATCCATCTCATTACAGCGTATGAGCAAGTATCTCTAGGACTTGGGATACTTTTCAAATTTTCACTTGACATCTCGGAGATATATTACAAAGTGTCTCTAGGACTTGGGATACTTTCCGCATCTCCGACCTCGGCGGTGCTCCAAAAGATTTTGAAAATAGTTGTTGCAATATGTATAACGATGTGAGAGACTCTTTCCATCGTAGCGAATGACTCGTTACGAGGAACAACAATAACAACAACGGTTACGAATCGTATGAAGAAAATCAAAGTCCCGTCAAACGTCCTCAAGTCTGCTCGTGAACTCCAAGCAAACTACCGACGCCTCAAGGTTGCATCCACTCAGAACGTCCGCAATGCGTTCCCGATGCACAAACTCGTTATGTGCGTGCTCCCCACCCACTCACCCGAAAAAGCAACTGCCATCCGCCAAGTGCTGATGACCCGACCCGCCTCAATGACCGCCCTCGGCAAACGGTTCGCCCGCCAATACGCCAAGGAGTTCGGCCTCGTCCGCTCGGAAGCGGGCATGACCGCAACGGAAATCTGCGATACCCTCAATGCCAAGGGGTTCATGGCAAACAAGTTCTCCGTCCGTTCCGCTCTCTCCAACCTCCGTGGCACTGTGGGTTCTTTCCCGACGCCCGCCCCGCAAGGAGTCCGTGGCAAGGGTGAGTCCCTCTATTTCGTGCGCTCGTAACCGCACTGTTCCAACAAGTCCCTCGGGGGAGTAATCCCTCGGGGGATTTTTCCTGCCCTCATTTCCC
>Ga0315273_10005663_pt1 | contig 15480 bp, 20 predicted proteins | sample YL17G02_0_MG_FD_205753 | JGI IMG/M metagenome (GOLD analysis project Ga0315273, IMG submission 205753) | Sediment microbial communities from Yellowstone Lake, YNP, Wyoming, USA - YL17G02_0 | ecosystem: Environmental > Aquatic > Freshwater > Lake > Sediment | place: USA: Wyoming | collected...
GCAAGGTAGGAAGATGGGGAATCAAACATCTGTGGATCCCGTTCATCAACGCATGTATTCTAATATGATTCAAATTCATGATCCCAGCAAACGGGTTCAAATCATTCAAACATGTCTTGCTTCGATGGAATATGTGAATTCCTCTAAACGGGCCGGCATCTATAGTTATCTCCTTCACTATGTCTCTACCGTGCAATCCGGTGCAAATCCGCCGCACCTTCCGGGAGAACAACAGGGTTTTACCCCTGCCGCCGTTCCACGCACTCTACAACCCAATATGGCACAGGGAATCGGTGCAACCCATCCATCAATGATTCATGCTCCACAGGCTTCAAGCTATGCCCAAAGACAGCAACAGCAAATCGTTACTCATTCCGATTCTACCCCCAGCTGGAAAGTCATCACCGATACTCCTAAGCAAAAGGCCATGTCCTATTTTGCTTCCTGTCTCGAAGTCCTCGGAATCCAGGAAGAAGTGGCACTCACAGAGGAAACACTCAAGATTGCCTACAAAAAGATGGCACTCCGCTCCCATCCCGACAAGGGTGGCTCCGAAGAATATTTTGAAGCCGTCACGCGTGCCTACGCTTATTTGTCAGAAATCCTCAAATTCATGAAAGGCGGGAAACGCACCACGGGTGGTCAAGTGGATGCCACTCAAGCCAGAAGCAGCCGTGAAACAGAGGCCAAACAATGGGAGTTTTCGGGTGAGCCCGTTCGCCTCAATGCCAAAAATCTCGATATGAATGCCTTTAACAAAATGTTTGAGCAAACCCATATGCCTGATCCTGATTCGGATGGATATGGTGACTGGCTCAAATCATCGGATTCCAATGCGAGTGGCCCTAAGTTCAAAGGAGAATTCAACCGAGATGTCTTCAATCGCATGTTTGATGAAGAGTCGCGAAAGGGTGGGAAACAGAGCACCAATCTGATCGTCCATCCAGGTCAAATGGCACTGACACTAAATCCGACGAGCGGCGTGGACTTGGTGGGTGAGCGGCCCGATAGTTATACCGCCGCCCCCAATTCCAAGTTTCAATTCACGGATCTACGCGGCGCTTACACCTCGGATTCCACCATTTCAGATAAGGTCTCCAATGTCCAGGTGGGTGATCGAAACTTCGAACAGTATCGAGCGTCGCGCGAAAAGGCACCTGATCCCTTTAATCAGTCCGAGCTTCACGGCATTCAGGAATATGAGCGTCGCCAGCAATCCATGGATGTCTTGCGCGAACGAAAGCGCGCTGAAATGAATGTGCGTAACCAACAGTATCATGATCGTATGAAACAGATGGTGATTACAGATGGCGTGGATCTGAACCAGAAGAAACTGGGGTATTAAGTAGATGGGGAGAAAAACATTTAAAAAAGGGGCAAAACGATCAACTCGTAAGAAACAGGCCGTTCTTCCCATGTATCCTTTATTACATATTGCACTATATGGAAGTAAAAAGAAAGACTGTGAATTCATACAGGAAATTGATGGACGCCGTTTGATGAATGTGTTTTATGAGTACTTTCATGGACTAGATCAATATGTCATTGACGATTGGAGCGCGGGTCCTCTGCCGTTCAATGATTTTAGCATCTGGTTACGCCCAAAGCAGTCGGATCATCCCATTAAAAAGGATATGACCGCTGTTAAAAAGTTCATCAAAGGTCACAAATGTATCAAAACCTATACCATTCAACTCCATACCTCCGAGGTGGATACGATCAAGTTGTAATCGGATATTAACACCCTTTTGCTATTTCTGCATTAGTTATCTGTATGCCAAACAGGGATTCTAAATCACTAACATATGTTTTGATCCTCTCAATGTGTTTTGTCCTTATCGCTGAGTTTTCACTCTTTTCTGAGTGTGCCGTTTCTAGTATTTGTTTGATGGGTCTCCACCAAATTTCTGGATGTGTGGTATCTCCTACTAGTTCTTGAAGACGACCCAGATTTAAAAAGAACTGGTATTCTCTTATTGGCTTATTATGAAAAAAATCTGGGGCAAATCGTTTTAATTGACACAAACAGTGTTTTATTTGATTTGGACGATCTACAATCAAATCATAGGATGATAGAACGCGTAAGATATCGGTGGGATTTGGATCGCCACCTCTCTGTTTCTTTACTTTTAGCGTTTTTGACCGTCTCATCTACATATTTATTTTATTTTATATAAGAAGATGTCCGCCGTCTACTATCCCAAAAAGTACTATCGGGGTCTTACGCGGAAAAAGAAGAAGGAGCGTGAAAAAGAAATTCGTAAGTATGGTGCCCTCTCTTGGAAGAATCCGAAGGCCTATGTTGGATTCAAAACCGATCGGGATGTTCCTGTGCGAACCTCGAACTATACGATGGAGTGGCGAAAGCGATTTCCTGATGCGCACTCCTTAGAGGATAAGGCAAAGGCGTCAGGTGTTCCTTTGCGGTACATCAAAGAGTGCTACAATCGTGGTATGGCTGCATGGCGAACAGGGCACCGACCCGGAGCAACCGAACAACAATGGGGGTATGCCCGAGTCCACTCCTTTTTGCTAAAGGGGAAAACGTATCATACCACGGACTCCGATCTGGCTCGTAAGGCAAAAGAGTCATCGGCGTCCGCACGGAAATGGTGGCGTTAGAGTCGTTCATATTGCTCCCCTCCTGATTTTGCCTCTTCCACACCCTGCTGACACACCATATACAGCCATTTCCCACCTGTTGCATCTAAGTTTACTTTCATGACTTTCAACGTTTTGAAGATAACCGTAAAAATATATTCATTCCCGTCCATACCCATTTCAATTGATAGAATCTCATTGATTCGTACGGTTGTATCATTCAACATGACCCATTGTCGGATAGACATTTATTAATGATTTAGATTTTCCAAGGAATTCAACTTAAAACAATCCTCTCGGTTGTTAGACAAATGGAGCACGCATTGGAGCAACTGGAGTTCGAATGCATGGAGGATGTCACACCCGAGTCACTGAAACGGGCATTTAAAGACGCGGTAGTGAAAACGCACCCTGATCGCGGCGGTCAAGAGGGCGACTTTGATCGTGTTCTTTCTGCGTATCTCTATTTGTCGAATGTGCTGAAGCGCCTGTCAGGTGGTCGCGATGGATTCCAGACGATTCATATGGAGGATGTGAAGCAAATGCGCGACGATCAATTTGTGAGCGAGCTGAATAATTTAATGAATGAGGTCATGGATCAGCTGGATCGCGGGTCTTCCGATGAATTCAACAAGGAATTTAACGAGCAGTTTGAGAAGCTTCGACTTGGTGAAGAGGACCGTGGATATGGTGACTGGCTCCGCGCGGATGAGAAAACAGATGATTACTCCGCACATATGGAGATCGATGCCGACCGTCTACACGAAATCTTTGAAGCCACCGTGCGACAAGGAAAAGAGCCACCCACTACCCTTATGCTTCATCCGGATGAAATGGCGACCTTCTCGGGAAAATCACATGGCACGGCGCTCATTCACAAAAGCGGACAGCGCTATACCTCTGATTTTGACACGAATCCTGAGTACACTGATCTGCATGACGCCTATACCTCTGAAAATACCTTACTTGATAAACTACCCATCTATCAAGAAAAGCCGAGAACCTTCGAGGGACTATTGAAAGAGCGCGACATGGTCTATACTACAGAGCTGGACCGTGATCTGGAGGCTATTTCCGCCTATGAAAAACGCAAGATGGACGAAGAAAAGGAGCACAAACAACAGGTTACCGACTATTTCAAGAAGACGGCCAGCAGTCAATGGGCGCTACGAGGCGTCTTTACCAAAGATGGGGATTCCTTCGTCAAAGAATTCTAAATCTGTCAAAATATACCCTGATAGGGTAGGGTGACATGAGTCCATTTCACATACTAGTTGTCATTGTGTTCATCTTATTTATTTTGTCGGTGGTATATGCCCTCCGATATTCCAAGTATTGGGCATCCATGAATCCATTTGTAGATAAGCATTTATTGGAGCGGGGTATGGAGAAACCCGTCATTTGGCTCTATTACGATAATTCCGATGTGAACTCGCGCCAATGGCTTGATTTTGGTGCCCGTTCTTCTCGTGCACTCAACTTTCCTTTTTTAAACCTCTGCTATGAATCCATTGTGAAACAGAATAAGAATCACTATCGCGTCGAAGTTATCGGCGGCCTATCAGGTGCCGCTGAATTACTGGGTGGCTGGGACAATATGCCCCCCGGATTACGCGATCCTATTAGCCCTGTCAATGAATCCGAAATGAACTATCTTCGTGCCGCGATTTTAGCGAAGCACGGTGGTTTATGGCTGTCTCCTTATTGTGTCTGCTTGAAAGGGTTTGGTGTATTACCAAAGGACAAGACGGTGTTTTTTGGCACGGATCTGGATGAAACCTATGCGGGACCGAATGGAACCACCATCCCAGGCTTTCGCGCTCTCTGGTCTCCTTATCCCAATCATCCCCTTTTTAAGGAATGGATGCAAGTGACCTATACCCGTGTGGCCCAGAAGCGCGGTGGAGATCAAATTCGTCGCGATGCCAATTGGGACTTTGTACGATTTACCACGGAGTATGTGCAGACAGGTATCATTGTTGACCCCGCTGCCGAGGGCATGCGTAAGAAGGATGGAAAGCGTATCCAGCTTGAAGACTTGTTGGCAAGTGGTACCGATGGAAATCTGCCATTTGATCTCTGCGATTATACCGTGTATGTACCCTTCCCGTGGACGGAGCTACGCGACCGTGAAATCTTTGGATGGTTCCTGCGCATGAGCGAAGCGCAAATTATGAATTCAGACATAGCGGTAAAATATTTATTGGAGAAAGCATTGCGTTAAATGAAATCGGTGGCTTTCGTGCATTTTCTTCTAACGTCTTATAAATCACATTTTGTAATGCTAAAATGCTTGTATTTCCTTTACAATAGGATATCCAGGAATTAATTAAAAATTTATGAATCAAAATATTATCCTGAAATGTATGATTGCCAAATAGCTGATTGATGACTTGAAAGCTCTCCAAAATGTCTTCATATGCATATCCGCGCTTCCAAATGTGGAGCAAACTTGTAATCGCCTTCACGGAATCATTTTGGGACATCGCCGTTAGCAATGGAATAAAGTCAACATAAAATGGCGCCGAACACAGGACACGCACCCGTTTCATTGTAATTTCCTCGTTAAACGTTACATGGATGTCTCGAATTAATGTTAGTAGACGGATCAAATCACTAATGTTATTTCCCGCAATGTTAACCACCCAATTCCACATTTCATCTGTAAATTGTTTGGGTGATGGCATGTTTACATTTTTTAAGAACTGCATCTGGTATGCATTGGTATCTATACTATTCATTGCAATATGAATGCAGCGAGACCTCAAGGCGGGGATCAAATCCTCCTCCGATGTCCCAATAAACAAAAAGCGAGTAATATGCGAATAGGATTCCATGGGTCTGCGTAGAGCCTGCTGAGAAATATGGGGAAATGTATCGACATCATCAATAACAACCCATCGATAAATACCCTTTCCTAATGACATTTGTCGAATAAACAAGCTGACTTGTCCACGAATGGTTTGAATACCGCGATCTTGATCCGGTCCGAGCAGCATACACTCATCGATGGATTCAACGCCCCATAGAAACGGAGTGGGTCGCAGCTTTTCCCGCGCATAGATCTGAAGTAGTTCGCGAATAAGAGTTGTTTTTCCGCATCCCGCTGAACCTGTGATAAAAATATGGCTGGGTGCATCCAGTTGTTGATAACACTCCTTCCAGACGGATTCCTGACCTACTAAGGAAGCCATCCCTTATTCCTCCATGATATACGGACTTTAGATTCTGCAAATGGGTACAAATCAGAGTATAAACAATAATGATCTCTACCAGGTAAACGACAAGAGGCAATGTCTCACTTCAAAGGTGCCAAATCATTGTATGATGTACTCGGCGTATCCAAAACCGATACCTGCACGGCGATCAAAAAGGCGTATCTCAAGTTGGCACGCATCCATCACCCTGACAAGGGCGGTAATCCCGAAGCCTTTAAAGAGATTACTCATGCCAGTGATATTTTGACGGATGAGAAAAAGCGCCGAATCTATGATGAAACAGGAATGACAGACGAACAGATGATGGAATCGGGTCATGGTGGATTTCCTGGTGGATTTCCTGGTGCATTCCCTTTTGAATTCAATATGAATGACCTGTTTGGAGGTATGTTTGGTAATCCACCTGTTGGTCCTCAGCGCGGACCCATTCGCAAAGGAAAAAAACCGGCCCCTGCGGTACAAACGATCCCCGTTACCTTGGAGCAATTCTATTTGGGTCATAAGTTTGATATTCAAATTAATCGTCAATCCTTTTGCCCAAAATGCGAGCACACAGGTGCTAAATCGAAGGAGGTTTGTCGTAAATGCAACGGTCAGGGCGCGGTCTCACAAATTATTCAAATGGGTCCAATGACAATGCATACTACAGGTCCATGCTTGGACTGCGAGGCAAAAGGTGAGCGCATTTTGGAAAAGTGTTCTCATTGTTCGGGCTCAGGCTTTCTCAACGAGACACGCAAATTGTCGGTTTCCATTCGCCCTGGTATGCGTAAAGAAGAGACTTTCATTTTCCCTGAAGTCTGTTCGGATCACCCCGCCTTTGAGAGTCCAGGTGATGCACATATCATGCTCCAAGAGGATCCAAAGGATACTGCCTTTCGGTATTTTAAGCGTGTAGGAGATCGTCTGGAACATTTGGAAACGACGGTATCTCTTTCCCTTTCAGAGAGTTTGATTGGATGTGTCGTTCAAATTGACGGCCATCCAGGGTATGATGAAGGACTCTTTGTCAAGATTCCTCCAGGATCATTTGATCAGGATAAACTATGTTTGAGTGGATTTGGTATGCCAATTGCTGGCAGTATCGGTAAACATGGTGATCTTTATATTGTCACAACAGTATCGATTAAACCAAGTGAACGGGCCCTTTTTACCAAGGAGGCGCAGCCGCTGCTTGTACCTATCTTTCAAGATAAGGTCCGAACCTATTCTTGTGAGGAAAGTGATATTCAGACCGATGTCTATTTGCAAAAATAGGCGGTTTATTGCATATCACGAATCTTAGCATCCGTAAACGCAATATCTGTCTTCCACTCTGGGTTCAGACCGGCTTCGGCATAGGCGCGCGGAGAATTTAGGAGCATACCCTTTCCAGGAAAAGGCGCACCCATCATGTTTGCCTGATAGTCTGAGCCGCCTCTGCTACGCATACGACGGGTCTTGCAGTGCTTGCCACGATGCTTGTGATGACGCTTCGAGTGACGCTTCGAGTGACGCTTCGAGTGACGCTTCGAGTGACGCTTCGAGTGACGCTTCGAGTGACGCTTTCTACGACCACCCGCCTGATCCTTCAGGCCCTTGATATCAAGGTAGGCCTTGTCGAGACCCTGGAGGTGTGCCGGACCGCGTAGAACCTCTGGTAGGGTGCTATTGGTAATAGCGCGAAGAGGTGCACCTTGGATATTCGATTGGTAATCGCTGCCACCATGTTGGCCCTCGTGATACTTAAAGTAATCCGCACCCTGGCCGAGCGACATACGAGAGGCCCAGTTGCCCGACAGATGATATTTGAGTGGCGCACCCTCTAATGGATCCGCACCACCGCGACGAGTTCGGCGACGAGATCGACGAGAATGACGACGCGTTGCCTTCCGGGATACTGAACACTTTGATTTCTTCCCCATTTCTATCTAATCGTTTGATAAAATTATCGTCGATTTTGAGATTGTTTCCAATCCATCATTTGTTGATAGGTCTTAAAAATCGGCGGTGCATTGGGACGGAGTTGGCCGGCCGCAGCGGCTACATAGTAATTGGATACCGCGGTTACCAGCTGTGTTCCACTTTTATTATGTACAAGATTACTATTATCAAAATTAGCAGTATTGGCATTGGGATCTGCAATATTTGCAACACAACATGGGGGGGTTTGGGTCGCCATCTATCTATCATTCCGGATCATTTTCTACGGGAATATTTCTGGCTATCCTTCCATAAAAAAATAGAAAGCCATTTTAGAAAATGGATACTTCAGCCCCTAAATGGACGGACGTCATTTCGAATAATGTGCTGTGCGGATATTTCTATGTCTTCTTCGTTATCTTCTCGGTATGGGCGGGACTTACCCTTCTCGGCGGCATCTGGATCTTTGCCACCAGCAAGATGTCTGTCGGTATGCTATTTGCCGTCCTCTTTAACATTGTGATTTCGTTTGGTGTTTCGACGACTTCGGCGCTGTTTTTGTACCTGATTTGCGAGCGCGCACTGAAGCCGCTACAGGCATCCACTGCTCGAGCTGGACCCCGTTCTGATTACAGAATGATGTAAAGACAACTTTTCCCTTTTTTACTATCTTTTCCGCTATTTTTTCAAGCCGCGTGGAGCGCGGAGAGAGAAAGACCAGTACATGCGTACATTCTTTCTGAATTCGATCATCTCGAAGAAGCTGTGCGATTTTACCATTTCGAACCCAGTCCGCTTGAAAGACCTGGGTTGGAATATGCAACGCCTCGGCCCATGCCTGTATATAAATCGAGGAATGACCCTCTGATGGAAGGAGAATTCGATCAGGGACGCGCCCCACTTCTTGTAAGAGGAGGGCAAGGATCTGATTCTGAAGATCCTCTTCTGATACTTTCTGGGTATGCCCCATAATGCCAAGGATGCATGGCTTCGGTTCGAACAGAGAGTCGTTAAGAACCGATGACATTGGATGCCCTATTTTTTAAAAAGATGGTCTTCAAATTTCATCAATGTGTATTCATTACATAATAAAGTAATTTTGAAATACCCAATGCAATGACAATTGCCAATACATGCGCGAGTACATAGGAAGTGACACGTTTCTTTCGATGAATATCAAAATAATAAGCAAGTGATGTAAAAAGAATACTGAGCGCAATAATCTCTTTATAATCTATATCAAACATCATACTCTATTTATAATTCCGATGCTTCTTGCAGGCTCGCCAGGTTTACCTTGCGCTTCTGGATCTTTCCTGAAACAACATAGAGTGAATTCTCCGTCAAAATGATGAAATCGTCCTCTGACTTATACAGCTTCTTAATGAGTGAGGTGAACTCCTCCTTTGACTTCACAAGAACACGCTCCTTGGTATCAGGGTCCTCTCCCAGAAACGCTTTCCCATTGTGAGTTTCACGAAAGTAGTCTAGCATAATGGCACGATCTTGCTCAATTGCAATCTTTGCCGCCTGCAGCATAGTCTTAGGGGATGGAAGGTGATCGGATGCACCGCCTGTTGCCGTAGGCGTCGTGACAACTGGATTGGTGGTAGAAGCCGGGGTACTCATCTCTAGGTCTGTCAATAAAATATAAATCCTTCCGTCGTATTTAACGCAATTAGGATGTAGCCGTATTGGGTAAATAGAGAACGGTACCCTGATGACGATCAAAGACACGATTCAGGAACTCATAGGCCGCATCAATTTGATGAATCTGTCGAGCTCCCGTAATAATAATTCGCCCCGTTCGAAAGATACTCATGGTAATTCGCTTGCATTCTCCCTCTCCCTCTCCTGTACCCTGACCCTTGCAGAACTGTTTGCATTGACAGATTCCCACGCCAGGGTCTCGTGTATTATAGAAGAACTTGGTATTGATGCCCTGATAGATCGTCTTCTCCAACATACTGAAGAGATTGTATTCATTAATCAAGATTTTATGAAGTGCATCTTGATTAATGAACTTGTTGAGTGCATAATCGGTATTAATCAATTGAATAGAGAATCGCTGGATAGATGGCGGGGCAGGAAAGGGCGATTCAGGGAGAGACTGGATGGTTTGTAAGAGCCATTCCATCGCACGGCGGGCAAACGGTTCCGAGGTAACACCTGTCATCTGAATCCCACCATTCGCAAACAGTTTCACATTTACCTCCTTCCAGTGATAGGAACCATCGTTTTTTTCATCATCATTTGTTATCTTTCGACGAAGGACAATCGTGGATTGATTGAAGAAGGACTTCGAAGTGATTTTGCGATTGGTAAAGATGTCCTTGAAACTGGAGCCCATTACCATGTTCTTGTGTTCGAACTTGAGGATTCCCTCCTCAGGATACCAGATGGGAAGAATCGCACTTCGAAGTGATTCAAAGAGCTGATCCAGCTGAATGGAAGTGCCCCAATGGGCGGTAATCACCATCGTAGAGATTCGCAGGTTTGTCTTTGTATAAGTAGCTGTCATGATTGGTCGTGCACAGATAACGGGCTATATTTTCGTTCAAATTTTTGTTTAAATTCATCCAATAACAGAATCAGTTGCTCTTCTGTTTTATCATACAGATTCGTACTATCAATGATAAGTTGATAAATGAGATTGATTCGATTAATGATAGAGTGATCCATGAGTTTAAAAATATCGACCAATAACAATATTTCGGATACAATCATTTGATAATCGGTGTTCTCCTCTCGAATCAAATGGATGCGATCCGACGGATGGGCGTGAAGATATTTCCAAATACGAAGTTCGACTTCTGATTTTCGTGCCGCTTGACGCAGATCGCCGCGTGTAATTGAAGTGAATAGATCAACAACTTCATTGTTACGATTAGGAGGATCATACCTGATTTTTAGCAATCGTTGGCGCAACTTGGGATGAATTCGACTCTGCGAGTTACAAATTAAAATAACGCACATGTGTTTGGGATCCGTATTTAGAATCGTTTGAAGAGAGAGCTGGGCGGCCTCCGTTAGTGTTTCACATTCATCCAGTACCAAAAAACGGGGGGCCGTCTCTGTATCCGTTCTCCAATCCACCCTGAGAAAGGGGAATACTTTTTGGCGAATGGATTCCAGACTCCTCTCATCCGCTGCGTTCATGGAAATGCACATGAGTGATTTGCGATTTCCCCAGATTTGACTCATAAGCCATGCGGCACTTGTTGTTTTTCCTGAACCTGGTGGGCCAAATAGCAGTAAATGCTGCAGCGATTGCGGATTCTTTACAAACATTGAAAAACATTTTCGAACCCGCTCACACCAAAAGGCGGTGTCCACCGACATATTGGTCTATCATGTTTTGAAAAGCTTAAACCCTTTATACGCGCGAAGAGCTTATTTTGTCTTTAAGTCCTCCTTAGTAAGAAACAACTTAAATGAATGGGCGCGATCTTGATACTAATATGAGTGGACGAGGACGAGGTAAACGAGCCGCCGTTAAAAATGTAATTGATCCGACGGAAGAGGAGAAACCGAAGAAAACGAGTAAAAAGAAGCAGTTTCCTATTGTGGCCGTGATTACGCCTGATGGAATTGAGGGCAATCTCTTATCGGCCACACGCCGTCCCCTAATCGTTCATCTCCCCATTCAAAGCAGGGATATCCCCATGAATGATATGCCGATTATGTATGATCCACTCCCGCCGACTGACGCGCAGCCCTATGATAGCAATGCGGACAATCCATTTGCGGAGGAGGTAGAACATATCCAGGAGGAGATAATGGATGCCCCTGTTCGATCGGAGCCAACGGTAGAGCCCGTGGTAGAGCCCATGGTAAAATCGGAAGCAGAGATTGATTACTATGCACTAAAATCTACCATGCTGGTTCAATACCATCACTCCGCGGAACGCAAAGAAATTCCGATGCAGTCTGATGCGGCCTGCTTCTGGTGCTGCCATTCCTTTACCCATCGTCCTGTTGTTCTCCCCATCCGTGATACGGGCGAATATCTGCAAGTCATGGGTAACTTCTGTAGCCCCGAGTGCTCTGTAGCGTATCTGTTTGATATGCGACAGGATTCTCATACTCGCTGGGAACAGCTGGCTCTTCTCTATCGCGTCTATGGTGAAGCGTGTGGGGGTAAAATTCATCCTGCCCCCCATCGCACGGTTCTTACCCTCTTTGGTGGATCCCTTTCGATTCAAGAGTATCGCCAGATGATTCAGTCGCAGAAGGTTCGTGTCGATGTGCATTTGCCACCGATGGTTAGCATTTTGGCAACCATGGATACGAAGCCGATTGACTTCTATGATGCGGGCCTCACCAAGAATGTGAATGAGACCGTGAAGGAGCGCCTACAGAAGGCGGAGGAGGTCCTTCGTCTTCGCCGCACCAAACCACTCAAGGCCTGGGAGTCCACGCTGGATGCCTGTATCAATTTGAAGATTAAGCACTCGGTCTAATTGTGCTCTTGCTAAAAGAGTGAGATGGATGGTATAAAATAAGATGACAAATAAAATAAAATTTGATGAATCGGATAGAATACATGTCGACTAGCACGAAATGTCTTCCATTCAATCAGTTCTGATTCGCACCTGCATGTCCTCCATTCAAAAGGAGTTGGAACAGCTGGAAAAGTGGTTGGGTGGATCGCTTCCTCGCCCTGAACCCACCCATTCGGCGGACTCTCTCCTTGCTGCAGTGGAACGACTCTCCAAACAGTTTGAAGTTCAACAGCATGCCTTGAATCACATTGTGGATCGTCTGGATATTCTGGAGGGCGTGCGTAATGAACCGTGCTATATGGATCTGCATGATGATCCGTGGCTGGATCACTCGCCGACTCAACTTCAAAATGAAATTATTGATTCGATTGAGCCGTTTTATCACATCTGTAAAACGGAGACGCTGTTTGAGGCGGTTCAACAGCCTTTGGCACAGCCTTTGGCACAGCCTTTGGCACAGCCTTTGGCACCTCTTCCTGTGGTAGAGCAGAAATCTGTGGCACAGTCTGTGGTAGAACACTCTAATGTGCCGCTTGTTCCACAATGCGCTGTAGAGCAAGAGCAAGAGGACGAGCAAGAGGAAGAAGAGGATCAACAGGAAGAGCAGGAAGAACTAAAGAAGGAGCAAGAGCAAGAGCAAGAAGAGGATCAACAGGAAGAGGAAGAGGAGGATGAGGGAGTCGAGCTAATTGAATACAAGGGTGTATCCTACTACAAAGATTCCGAAGGCTTCATCTACCGCATTGAAGAAGACGAACAGCCTTCTGAAATTGCTATCGGATATTGGAAAGAGAAAACGAACTCCATCGCCTTTTACAAAAAATAATACAACTTAAATATATCTGACTATTCATTATATAAAATGGTTCACTGGACGACTTCTCTATTTTTTACTCTCTACTCTGTATGGGATCATACAAAAGAATTTGGTTATTATACACTATCCTCTGCTCGACAATTGTGGCGTTATCTCACCATTCTACGAAAAGGAACTCATAAGAAGTGGCTCCTTATCGACGACCATTCCCTTCCTCTTTTGCTGTCACACACTACCTCTCCCATTCCAGCCTCCTGGATGTATGATGAGTATACTTCTACCTTGACTTACTGCAAAGATGTACCCACACATTCGTACACGCTTTCCTGGCTTTCTACAAAGATGACAGTAGTGTTTGAAGACAAGGTAACCGACTATGATATGGACCCCTTTCTGGAGAAATTTCGTATTCTGACAGAGCCCTCTGTTGCGCCACCTCTTCGCACGATTTTCCTATCATGGTGTGCACACACTCGAAATTGGTTCCCACCCAATGGTATCGTTCAATTTCACATCATCGATCATGAAGGCCAGGAGCGCATGCTGTCGCTCCATGTCGATAACAATTGTCTTGAGATTCGTAATTCAAAACTCTATGATAAACAACCGACTACAGATACTATAGGTGCTGCCACAGGTGCTGCCACAGGTGCTGCCACAGGCACGATACTTGATACATACGATATTTTTGCGAATCATCATTGTTAAGATTGCAAATCATTAAAATTGAAACCAGCAATTTAAAGATATCAGCTACCTCTACGATTAGATCATGGCCTCGGACGAATCGACTGTTCTTTCCTCTGCGATTCCGACGGGCCCCTGGACGCTTTACTTTCATTCACCCGAGGAAACCAAGTGGACGCTCAACACTTTCATCAATCTGGGCTCCATGAAAACCTGGCAGCAGTTCTGGGTCATCATGGATACACTCAAGACGGACTCCTTTTCCGATGGCATGTTCTTCTTGATGCGCGATCCATCACCTCCTCTGTGGGAGAGCCATCATCATATTCGCGGCGGCTGTTATTCCTTTCGGTGCCAGAAAAAGGATGCTGCCGAGATTTATCTGAATTATAGCATTGCGTCCATGTTGGGCGGGCTCTCTACGGACCCAGCCAACTTGATGAATGGAATTTCGATTAGCCCAAAGCGAGGGTTCAATATTGTCAAGGTATGGAATACGGACGCGCAGAAGTTCAATCAACCGACTGATTTGGCGGGGATTAGTACGATTCGTGAGGCGGATGTTATTTATACACCGTTTGTGCAGAAGAAAATGTAATGCGCTTTTTGGGAAAAAGCGCTCAAAAAATTACTGATATACTTGAATTATTACAAACTGATAAAAAGATATTATTTGATACTATCTTTTTATTATTCAATAGTAGTATGGAACAACCAATTTCAGTATATAATAAAGTGGAAGGTTATCCCACATTTAAAAATGCACTTGATAAGTTGCCTCCTCTTACAGCCGAGTATTTGGAAAAACATAAGGAAGAACTATATAACTCTTTTGGCACAAAGCATATTATTCAAAATAAAGGTAAGGATATCACTGCTATTGTTTTTAATTATGGAATTCTTTATACAGGACGAGATGATGGAATAATTTTTAAAGATAATAAATGGAAAGTTATTTGGTTTGAAGAGATTAAGGAAATTGAGGCAGGACTTGGTGCGGATATGAGTGATAAGCCTATGACTATAAATACAACAACTAAAAAAGCATATAACTTTAAACCATCTGATCCATCATTATGGGATAAATTTCGATGTGATGTCTATACTGCTCTTGTTCTTTGTCCTGTTAAACAAATCGATTTAGACAATGGAATTGTATGTAGATATCGTGGCGGCCGCAGAAAAACAAAGCGCTCTAAGCGTAATAAAAAGTGCAAGCGTCGCACCCGCCGATCCTAATTGGATTGGATTTGCATAAAAAGACAATAATGATTATTCTCTTTTTATTAGTTTATAGTTTTTTCTAAATACATCGGTGGAGGGGGTCAGGGGGACGAATGCCAGTGGCATTTGTCTCCCTAAAGCTTCTGCGGCTTCGTCGTCTCCGTCTTCTGCTTCTGCGGGGCCAGCACCAGGCGCACCTCTCCCAAATTTGCCACCATGTATCGTAAGACAAGCGGGTAGTCATTCTTCAAATGGATCTGCGTGCTCGTGCACAGATTCGTGCACTTCGTAAACAGAACCAGGTACTTCAGCTCAAACATACCCTGCACGATCTCATTCGTATTCCGCTCCACCTCTACCCCACTCTGATTGTTCGACATGATCACCGTCTCACCATCCACAAAGTCACCTACACACCGAAAGATCAGGTCCGAGTTCGAGCTCGTAATCTCCAGCTTCTCCGCCAGCGCATTGAAATCACGGCAGATCTTCTGGAAATCCACCGACGGCATATGAATGATCGACG
>Ga0315273_10005664_pt1 | contig 15479 bp, 13 predicted proteins | sample YL17G02_0_MG_FD_205753 | JGI IMG/M metagenome (GOLD analysis project Ga0315273, IMG submission 205753) | Sediment microbial communities from Yellowstone Lake, YNP, Wyoming, USA - YL17G02_0 | ecosystem: Environmental > Aquatic > Freshwater > Lake > Sediment | place: USA: Wyoming | collected...
AATATTGAGGTCGATAATTTGGTCTGGAGCAGTAATACCTGATACTTCTTTAGTTATAGAAATGCCATCTGAAATGTAAGTTGTTTCAAAGCTGTAGGACCCGCCACTTCCAGTACCTCTCAGCCGAACCTGATACTCTCCATCCGTTGGGTCAGGAATAGTCACATATTCATCGTCTGTATTAAAACCGGAATAGAATGCGCCAGGAATTTCATTGATTTCTTGTCCTGTGACAAAATCTTTACCGACTCTCTTATTATCAGGAGCAATTATAACAAAATCTGCCGGGGAAAATATTTTGGCAAATAGAATTCTAAGAGGGAGTGGTGTTTTAACCGCATCAACCAGTTCTCCTCCGTGAATTTCTGCATAAATTTCTTCTTCTGCATCGGTTGGTAGATTTGTGTGGCTGGAAGATATCTCAAGATCAAAAGGATTGTTAAATTTAGAACTGTACTCTGGGACAGTACCGTCACCAATCCCAGCCTCTATCCCTTTATCTCCAAAGCCACTGTCATAATTTTCTGGATATCCATGTTCCCATAGAGGCAATTTATTCTCGTCAGTGATCCGTATTGTTGAAATAGTACTTGCTCCAGTATTTCCGATTATATTTGTAACATCTATATCTGATTCAAGAAAGGCGATTAGGTCTTGATTAAGGTTCACAAGAAAATCATTTTCAGGATAACCGGTTGGATAGGCCAGTAATTGATTTGTGTTGGCATCTTTTAGATAATCGTATGTTGGCAATAATTCCTGAACAGATATTATGGGCCAACCTTTTACGTAATCAAACAGAGTGTTATCTCCAGTATAACCATGTTGTTTTGCATCTTTTTGCATAGCGTTTCTTAAGAAGAACGTTTGAGCATCCTTACCAAAAATTTCCCCCGCTTCCCAAGTTAAATAATCCTTTGGTGCTCCTCTATGCGGAGTGCCGAGAAAAATCAGCTGGTCGATGTCATTATCATAATCAGCAGATTGAGCATAAACTCTGGCAACAAGTCCTCCCATGGAATGGGCCACAATATCAACTTTGTCGCAATCGCAAATGCCTTTTACTTTATCAATTTTCTCTTTTAATTTTATCGCTGTATCTGTATTTGAATTTTTCCAGTCATAACCAAATGGGAACAAATTTGTTGTAGTGGAATACCCGTTATTTTCGAGAGTTTCGATTAAATTATCATAAACATGAAATACAGGGTCAATAGTCCAGACTCCATCCTTGTAAGCGCTTCCCATAATGCCGGGGATTATTATCACAGGGTTTATGGTTTGTTCCTGAATTGGCGGCCACTGCGTAAGAAACGGAATATACAAAACGTCCCCGCTTATTTTATCTCCAGTGCCGGTGGGAGTAGTGGTTGAGGTATCATATGGACCATCAGCGCTGCCCCACCAGTTATTACGAGCATCAATTGCGGGGCCATTTTGGTTGTAGATGCTTACACCAAAATTATCACTGATGTTTGATTGTGAAATCGTTATATTTCCACCGCGTGACCAAATGCCATAATCACCATTTATTAATTCGCTGTTACTAATATCAGTAGTTCCAGCATCCTGAAAAATTGCCGTGCCTTGATTACGCTCAAAAAGAGAACTCGAAACTAAAAATTCAGCACCCCTTTGATATATGGCAGCAGCCACCCCCGGCAAGTATTCACCGTTGTAGTTATACCCTGAATAGCGCAACACGACATTATCAAACTCCGCTTTTGATCCCGTTTCTAAATACAAAGCGTTCCAGTTTCTTGGTCCGGGAAACGAAGTATCGCCGTCGCCATTTGTATCTCCACCAATAGAATCGTCTTTAAGGGAAGTGATGTATATTTTTTTATCAGGAGTGCCTTTGGCGACTAAATTACCATAAACCATAATGGATCCGGAAGAATAATAGTCACTCATTTTCAATATCGTTCCAGGCTCAATAGTGAGTGTTTTACCCGCTTCTATGGTGAGATAGTTTAGTATCAAAGGTAAATCTTCACTGTTAAAAGTTGTATCCTCTGAAATGATTCCGCTCATTTCAAATCCCCTGTTTATATGATCTTCGCTCGTATTGCCGTTATGTGTAAAATTTTTTGAAGCAGAAATGTTTGCTGTTCTTCTGTTATTAGAGAAAGCGTTGTTTATAAGAGTAAGCGGCTCAGGACCAAAAGCGTAAACTCCATATCCCGGATTATATCCCGTACTGTCTGCATTATTTTTGATAATATTGTTGGAAATCGTAGTAGTGCCGGAGTCAACGCGTATTCCCCATACATTATTATCAATAATAGAATTGCTCACCGAAAGGGTGCCACTTTTGTTATAAATTCCAGAACCTACTGACCAACTACCTCCCGCTCCGTTAGAAGTGATTATATAATTGTCATGAATATTTGAATGTTTTATGTCGAGGATGCCGCCGTCATTTTCTATGCCGACATAATCGCCTTGGCCATAACCCCCGAGTCCAGCGTAAGAAATATTTACGTAATCGAAACTTCCTTCAGAGCCGGATTTAAAATACAGACCTTGCCAATCTCCAGGCGCACCGGCGCTTGGCCCGTTGCCGCTGGTATCACCGCCGACAGAGTCATCGTTTATGGAAGTGAAATAAATTGGTGCTGTACTGGTACCGTGAGCTATTACTTTTCCGTAAATACTCGGCCAGTAATAACCCACAGCTCTTACTTTTAAAATAGTGCCCGGATTTATGGTCAAAGTTACTCCTGCGGATATAGAGAAGCCGGTGTCAATAACATATACATTAGGGGGTGACCATATAGTGTCGGAAGTAATTGGGTTGGAGACGACAATAGTATCAGCCAGGGCAAAACTTGGTAAAACAAAAAAGGCGAGAAGTAAAAATCCCAACACAACCTTTTTCATATAAAGATGTTACCACATTACATTCTTTCCGGCACCTTAATGCCAAGCAAATGGAGGCCGGATTTGAGGACGTGGGCAGTGGCTTGGGTGAGAGCGATTTTGTAGGGAGAAGAAGGGTCATCTTTATCAATTATTTTTTCTTTAGCGTAAAAACTGTTAAAGATGCCGGCGAGTTCGGTCAAATAAGTGACAATATAATGCGGAGCGTATTCCTTCCCTGCCCTCTCTACTATCTCGGGAAATCTGTATAAATATTTTTCTAATTCTGTTATCTCAAAATTTTCCGGTCTTTCAACGTTAGAGTTTTTGTTTCCGAAAATCCTCTCCCAAATCGATTTTTCAATTTTTTCCAAAACAGAATTAGCGCGCACACACGCGTATTGTAGGTATGGCCCCGAATCCCCTTCAAAAGAAATTGATTTGTCAAAATCAAAAACAATATCCCCCCCGATTGCCTGCCGCAGTATGGAATATTTTATCGCCCCGATCGCCACTATCTCTGCAATTTCTTTTTTTTCTTCATCCGAAAATTCGCGACTTACAATTTTTTCAAGTATTTTTTCTTTCACTTGTTCAATCAAATCTTCGGCGAGAATAACATTACCTTTTCGCGAAGACATTTTGCCGGAAGCAAAACGGAGCATACCATGGCCTATATGAACAGTTTTATTGGCTGTTTCCGGTTTTATGAGTTCTGTAGCTTTAAGTACTACCTTGAAATAATCGTCTTGCTCATTACCTGTAATGACAATTGATTTATCAAAAGAGAATATTTCGTACTTTTTGATACTCAAACCAAGCTCCTTGGCTTCATAAGTCGGCACGCCTTTTGAATTCACAAATACCCTGGTATGTAGCCCGTAATTTTCACCTCTGAAAATGACAGCTTCTTCGCTTTTCTCCAAGATATTTTTTTCAAGTCCGAGAGAGACAGCTTTTAGAGCATCTTCCACCACTTCACTCTCCCAGATATTTTTGAAGAAAACAGTATCAAGTCTTTTAAACATTTCCTGAAAATGGGAGATGCTTAATTTTCTTCCCCATTCATATAATTTATTTATTTCCGTATCTTTTTTATCAAAAATTATTTTGTTTAGTTTATCTATTTCCTTTTTGGCATTTTCGTTTTCTTCATATTGTTTAGAGCCAAAAACATAAGCGTCTGCCCAAAATTTTAGTTGTGCTTTTTCATCGGCATTTTTTATATTTTCTATTTCCCCTTTTTTGGCCATAATACCAAAGATGGTTTTGGCCACATGGAGACCAATGTCACCGCCATACGAAAGTCTTTTTATTTCCGCTCCGTCAGCTTCAATAATCCTTGAAATTGCTTCGCCTATGCTGTTGCTCATCAGATGCCCTATGTGAAATTGTTTAAACGGATTTGGATCAGTATATTCAATAATAGTTTTTTCTTTGTTTAAAAAATTATTTTCTCCGCATTTTTTCTGATTTTCTAAAATCTCTTTTACTGATTCGGCAAAAAAATCTTTTGACAGATAAAAGTTTATGAAATTATCAACCGTTTCCACTTTTTCTATTTCAGGAATTTTGTTTTCACTCAAGGTTTGTCCGAATTCATTCGCGTGCTGGGGAGAAAAAAAGGAGTAGTCGCCATTTTTCAAATCTTTAGGGTGCGCCAGCACAAAATCGCCTTCTATTTTAAGCGTCTTTTTTACCCATCCTTTTATCTTTTCCTGAATATTCATCTGTTTAATCTTACCATTTTTGCCCCAAAATTAAACGGCGTCCGAGCTGTGCCCGAGCGCCAAAGTAGTGGAGCTGCATTCAGGATCTCATGAAGACCGTATCACCTTTAAGAGTTTCCATGAAAATCAGGATCCCCTTCCGCGTTTTTAATGAATAGTAAGCGCGAAAGAATCTGATCGGCCCGTAAATATCGTACTGGAAACAAACCTCAATCTCAAAAGCAAAATTATCCAAAGATCTTCGGTTTCCAATACATTCGAGCCATGCGGTTTCAATCTCGGATTTTCTCTTAAAAAACCCTGGATTTATCAGACAAAGCTGTTTCCATTCTTCTTCTGGCCAGAACTGCCGGCTTTCTTTGATTCTGCAGTTCTCGAAAACTATTCCGTTTTTAGTCCAGAGAACATTCGCGAGAGTAAAACTTCGCCCCTCCTGCCGATAGTGAGAGAGCATAACGTCAAGTTCACCAGGACCATCAATGATAAATCTCAAATCCTCTTGGGCCATAACGGCACCTCCATAGGTTAACCCGCAAAGGCATAACGCCAAAGCGGAACTGCTCTGCCCAAGATACTAATCAAATCCTACCTTATGTCAATATACACACATCATATACGACCGTGAGTGATTCATGTAGTACAATTTAAATATGAGTCTGGAGAAAAAAGTTAAAAAATCAAACATTCAGAAATTTATTTTGGAATCCGTAAAGCTGGCCGGTCTTATGGGCATCGCCGTTATTGCTCCGAAAGTTTTGTCACAGTTGAAGAGATGTGGTTTTATTACATATCCAAGGCAAATTGAATCAATAAAGAGATCGAGAGACGCTCTTATAAAAAGAGGCTTATTGGAAGTAAAAAATGGTGAATTGAGAATAACTAAGAGCGGCAGAATGTATTTGTTTAAGTATTTGTCTTTAGGAGATAATAAAGAGTTGAACAAAAAGAAGAAATGGGACGGAAAATGGCGAGTTCTTATATTCGATATACCGGAAACCAGAAGATTTGACAGAGACAATGTAAGACGCGCTCTCGTTTCAATCGGATTTATGAGACTGCAAGACAGTGTATGGATTTATCCATATAATTGCGAAAATCTTATATCTCTTCTTAAGGCTGACACTGAGACAAGCGAAAATGTTTTGTACATGATCGTGGAAGCTGTCGAAAACGATGGACCAATAAAAAAATATTTTGGTCTCAATAAAAAATAACCTCGCCACAATCAAAATACCATACATGAATTATGTACGACCGTGAGTAATTCATGTATTCATTTTCTCATATTATTTTGTAGGATTTTGTCTATCTTACGAGCAATCTGGATGAAATCTTTTTCTTTTTTGCTGCGGGTCGTTTCGGCCGGAGTGCCAATGCGGATACCGGAAGGATCCACAGGACTGCGTGTGTCAAAAGGAATTGTATTTTTATTTACAATAATATTATTTTTCTCAAGAATTTCGCCCGCAATTTTTCCAGAAATACCTTTGCCATCCATCCAAGTATCAAGCAAAAACAAATGCGTATCCGTGCCCCCCGAAACGACCCGCCAGCCCAGTTTTTTAAACTCTTTTGCCATTACTTTGGCATTTTTAACCACTTGCTTTATGTATTTTTTGAAGTCAGGTCGGGTCGCTTCCGCCAAGGCTACGGCGACCGAGGCAATAGCATTTAAATGGGGTCCGCCCTGAAGTCCTGGAAAAACGGCTTTGTCTATTTTTTTATAAATTTCCCGCTCGTCAATGCGTGAAAAAATGAGAGCCGCCCTCGGACCGCGAAGTGTTTTATGTGTTGTCATTGTTACCACATCACAGTGAGAAAAAGGAGAAGTGTGCTCCCCTGTCGCCACTAGCCCTGCAATATGAGAAATATCAGCCATTAAATAAGTCCTTCGACTAGGCTCAGGATGGACAATACTGTCCACAATCTCTCTAAATTTTTTCCAGTCAATTTTGCGCGAGTAAGCGGTAAATCCGGCAATAATAATATTTGGTTTTTCTTTTTGTGCAATTTTTTTAATTTCTTCATAATCAAGCTGTTCCGTTTTTTTATCTACCCCATAAGAAACCTGCTGCCAAAATTTACCTGTGGCTGAAACTTTGTGCCCGTGAGTTAAATGTCCACCGTGGTCCAGAGACATACCCATTATTTTTCCACCCTGCGGAACAAGTGCCAGATAAACCGCAAAGTTTGCCGGGGAGCCGGAGAGCGGCTGAACATTTACGTGCCATTTTTTAGGAGAAAGGCCAAATAATTTCAATGCTCTTTGTTTGCACAAATTTTCAATCTTATCCATCACACTATTGCCGCCATAATAACGCAGCGCCGAATACCCCTCAGCATATTTGTTTGTAAGTTCAGAGCCAAGCGCCTCCAGAACATCTTTTGATACATAGTTTTCCGAGGCAATCAGGTTTATAACTTTCTTCTGCCTCTTTTTTTCCTCTTCTATTAGTTTTTTGATCTGGGTATCTTTCACAAAACCAGTATATACTCTTTTGAAAAAAGGTGAACCCGCCACCTTTACGAAAAGATAACGGGTTCGAGTTTCAAAACCACTTCCGCATGGATAGACTCGCGAGAACGCATCACTCCATTTGTAGCGCAATCAATCACAATCCATTTATATTTCTTAGCAATTGCCTCAGCACAAGCCAAAGAATTGGTTAGATAGGGAACACTTTTTTCCGCCTGATCTTTCCCCTTTTTATTCTCCAAAAGCTTGAGCGAAATAGCCACCGGAACTTTGAGAAAGACAACTGTGTCCGGCTGTGGAAAATTGAGGTACCCAAATTCAAGCCCCAAGAGCCATTCCAGATACTTGTCTCGTTCCGGTCCGGCAGAAAATTTGCCGCCCTGGTGAATCATATTTGAAGTCGTAAATCTGTCTGCGACAACAATATAGCCGCCTTCAAGAAGCTTTCCGATTGTCGCTATTGACTCAAAACGGTCAGCAATGTAAAGGAACGAGGCGACATAAGAATCAAGAGAAACAAAATCTCCAAAATCCCCCTGGAGAGAAGCCCGTAAAATCTTTCCGTGAAAATTATCTTCATACTGCGGAAAATCAATGGTCTTTACAGCCACTTTTTGTCTCCGCAGAAAAGCTTCGAGCATAGCAACTTGGGTTCGCTTGCCCGACCCGTCACTGCCGTCAAAAACAATGAACTTGCCTTTTTTCATGGTAGCCTCCTATCAAAAGAATATGATTTAAAATAAATAAAACAATATTGACAAGTGAGCCATTAGAAGTAGTGTTATGAGCGGATTAGTAACCTAATTTTGTGGAGGAGGTAAGGATATGTTGTCGATTATCAGATCTTTGAAAAACATGCTACGCAGGCGTAGAATCAGATCTCTCAAGCATGTCCGGCGAAAATTGAAAAACGGCGGACAAGTGGTTGTCGTAGACACCGGAGCGCTTCTCAATGCTGAGGCGTTAGCCATGATCCAAGCCCTCCATTCCCGTTCCATAGGAGGATTTGATGCGCACATGGACGCTCTGGCCAAAAAGGGTCCCGAGAAATTTATGGAAACCCATTATTCGGGTTACGGGCACAAGTCCATCGGCGACTGCGGTACTGCTACCGTTTTCGTCGAGGGCGTTTCTATGCTCGTCCCCAAGGCCATACAAGACTGGCAGCTTTACAACGGACAGGAATCCTCAACTCGATTCATGGATTTCTCCAAACAGCCTTTTATGAATCCGCTGGACTCCATAGAAGGCCAGATGATCCAGGAAGGCTGGAGAACAGCTTATTTGCACGGCCTAGAAGTACTAAAGTCTTCTCTCAAATCTCGCTTTCCAAAGAACGAGGGCGAGGATGAGAAGACCTACGAAAAGGCCATCAACGCTAGAGCATTTGACACAATGCGGGGATTTTTGCCCGCAGGAACGCAGACAAATCTGGCGTGGACTATGACTCTCCGACAGTTTGACGACGAGCTCCTCTGGTTGCGGCATCACCCACTCAAAGAGGTGCGGGAAGTCGCATTATCGGCGGAGGACGCATTGGCAGAGATGTATCCCGCCTCGTTTCTCAAAAAGAGATATGAGGATACGGAAAAATACGTTGAACAAGAATCAGCGCGAGCAACATATTTTGATCCAACTTCTCATCCTCTTTTCCGTCAGAGCCGAGATATGGTTTCCTACGATATGCTCAAAACATATCGGCAGGCAATCATAACAAGGCCGCCGAAAACTGAACTGCCAAAAAAGATCGCCGAGTGCGGGATGTTGCAGTTTGAATTCCTACTGGATTTCGGCTCCTTCAGAGACATTCAGAGGCATCGGGCAGTCATTCAACAAATGCCGCTCCTGAGTATCGTTCACGGATTTCACCCGTGGTATCTCGAGGAATTCGAAAAAGAACTCCGAAGCGGAATGGAGGATGTTATCAGCGAACAGGCAAGGAGAATAAACCGGTTACCGGCGAGTCTAGAAACAAAGCAGTATTACACGGCTATGGGTTTTAACACGGCCAATAGGTTAACTGGCAATCTTCACGCCCTGGTTTATTTGGTGGAGTTGCGAGGGACCCGCTTTGTTCATCCGACCCTACGGGAACGAGCTCTGCAGATGGCGAAAATACTAACGGAAGATTACGAGATCCTGCTTCATCTTGACCCCGAACCGAATCGTTTTGACGTTCGCCGCGGCACTCACGACATTATCGTGAGGTAGAGCGATGAAAAACAAAATGGTCCCGATTCGCGCACACGCGAACCGGGACTCTTTTTTATACTGACGGAAAAGTACAGATTTATTGTTTCTCATACTGTTCCACAGTGTCATCCTTAACTTCGAGAATAATCCCCTTTCCCTGAAAAATTTCCCTGGTAAGAGCATCAGCGTGGTATCTCTTCATTGCAACCACGCGAACAATGCCGACCTGGGATATCATCTGGGCGCATCTGAAACAAGGCGTCATTTTGCAATAAAGAGTACCGCCTTTTACGGAGATACCGTATTTAGCGGCTTGGAGAATAGCATTCTCCTCGGCATGAATTGTCCTGACACAATGCATCGATTCGTGGCCATCTTCATCGATAACTTTGCGCATCAGATGACCAACCTCGTCACAGTGAGGCATGCCTGGAGCAGAGCCGACATAACCGGTAGCCACAATTCTCTTGTCGATGACAATAACAGAACCGCTCTTGCCCCTGTCGCAGGTTCCCCTTTCCCCGACCACTACGGTAATGTCCAAAAAATACTCGTCCCAACTTTTCCTCGACATTTTTCCTCCTTCCTTGTTTACACCCAAAATAGCTGTCTGTCTACAGCTTACATATTTTTGTACAAAAAGGAAGAATCATCCTTTCACCTCTACGCCCATGCTTCGGCAGGTGCCGGCGATAATTTTGACAGCCGCATCAAGGTCGTTAGCATTTAAGTCAACCATTTTTGTCTGGGCAATTTCCTCCAACTGTTTGCGGGTGATGGTGCCCGCCTTTTCTACCGGTGTCTTGCCTGAGCCTTTTTCAATACCGAGAGCTTTGAGAATAAGGTTTGAAGCGGGAGAAGTTTTAAGTATAAAATCAAATGTTCTGTCCTCGTAAACGGTAATCTCGGCCGGCACGAGTGAGCCCGCCATACCTTTTGTAGCATCGTTAAATTGCTTCACAAATTCGCCAATATTAATACCAGCCGGACCGAGAGCTGTCCCCACTGGAGGAGCTGGTGTCGCCTTTCCTGCCGCTATTACCAATTTTATTTTTTTTGATACTTTCTTTGCCATTTTGGCTGTGAGTCGGAAAAATGAGAAAATTTTGATCTGTGTGGGAACCCTTTAGGGAGGAGCGGTCAGAATTTTCTCATTTTTCCGACGAGCTATACATTAACCTAAATCTTCTTAACTTGCAAGAAATCTAATTCTACCGGCGTCTCTCTGCCGAACATAGGCACCAAGACTTTGACTTTGCCCCGTTCTTCATCCACCTCCCCCACCTTGCCTTCCAAATCTTTAAACGGCCCGTCAACAATCCTAACTGCCTCATCGAGGGAAAGATCAATGTTATGTTTAACTTTATCCGAGTTCATTCTCTTGAAAAGGTCTTCTACTTCCTTTTGGTCGAGAGGCACCGGAAAAACTCCCGCTCCGACAAAACCTGTTACTCTTGGAGTGTTTCTGACCACATACCAGGAATCATCAGTTACTATCATATCAACCAAAACATAGCCAGGGTAAATTTTTTCTTCTTCTTCTATCCGCTTGTTGCCTTTTATTTTTATTTTCTTTTCGGTCGGAACAATAACATTAAAAATTTTCTCTTCCATGCCCAAAGATTCAATCCTTTGTTTGAGATTTCTCATCACCGCATTTTCATAGCCGGAATAAGTATGGATGGCATACCAGTTTCTGCCCTCTTGTAATTGTTGTTTTGACATTTTTTATATAAACAAATTTAAAACTTTAGAAAAAATAAAATCAAACAGGCCCAAAAAGAACGCCACCAAGACAGAGATAATAATTACAATCAGCGAAAAAATTACCGATTGCCTTCTGGTCGGCCAGTTGACGTGAGAAAGTTCTGTTTTTGTTTCTTTCAAATAAGTTCCTATTGACATGGTATTCGTATTTTAAAAAACCCCTTACGGGGTTTTTCATTATTAAATTGTACCCCTATTATACACCCATTGCGATTAGTGTCAAATACTCGCACCCCCCTCTCCCGCATCTAGGAGAGGGGTGGGGGGTGAGATTATTTTATCTCATATGTGATGCTGATGTCAGAAGTGATTTTGGTTTCGCCAGTCGGCAACTCGGCTACCCTTGGAGCTACAGATGAGATAGCCATATCCTTGCCGCCGCCCAACCCTTCCGCGCCATAATAGATCGGGTAATTACCATTCTCATTGTAATAAAGAATTTTGCCTAGTTTTACTCCAAGCTGTTTGGCTAATTCTTTGGCCTTAGTTTTGGCTTCAGTGATAGCTTCCTCTCTCGCCTGAGCCACATACTGGTCTCTATTGTCAACTGTGAATTCCACTCCGCTTATATTGGAAACGCTCACCGCTCCAACTTTGGTAACCAAATCGCCCACTTTTTCCGTATCCCGCACTTTAACAGTGATATTCTGGCTTACTTCATAGCCAATCAAAACATTTTTGCCGGAAGGACAGGGATAAATAACGCAGGCCGGTTGGCTCCATTCGTATTTCGGAGAAACATTGTAGCCGGTAGTTTTTATGTCTCTATCTTCTATTCCCGCTTCACGAACAGCACCCAAAGCTTTATTAATTTTTGCATCACTTTTTTCCTGAGCTTGCTTTACCGTACCTCCAACTTCTGTTACTGAAAAGTTGAATGTGGCAATGTCTGGAATAGCATAAGCTTCCCCGCTGCCGGAAACCATAATGGTTGATTGCGGATAAATTTCTCTGCCTATATTTGGCAAACCCTTAAGGTCACTTAAAATTTTTACTACCAAAAAGATAGAAAGAAAGAAGAGAACAGATACTGTCCATTTGACCACTCTTTTTGTCCCTTCTTCACCAAAAAATTGATTAAACATGGTTTTGAAATTAGTTTATAAAATTACAATATTTTTAAAGTGTAACACTATTTACCCGCATAAATCAAGAAGATTTTGAAAGAGGCAGGCAACGGTAAGGGGGCCGATGCCGCCCGGAACAGGGGTAATGGAAGCGACAATCGGCTCCACTTCAGCAGACGCAACATCTCCCACAATCTTTCCATCTACCCTATTTATTCCCACATCTACCACCACCTGTCCCGCTTTAACAAATTCCTTTGTCACCAGACCCGCCTTGCCGGCAGCTGAAATCAAAATGTCCGCCTCTCTGCAAACTTGCGCCATATTTTCTGTACTCCTATGACAAACTGTCACATTTCCTCCTCTTTCTTTCATAACTTTTGCTATAGGCCCGCCCGCCAGTTTTGACCGCCCTATTACCGCCACTTTTCTGCCTACCACTGAAATTTCATAAAAATCCAAGAGCGCCATTACTCCTCTCGCCGTTGCTGGTATTGTCTGAAAATTCTTACTCGGCAAATTTTCAGACAATCCATCCGCATCTTTTTTTACTGAAATTAAATTTATTATTTTTTCAGAGTCAAGATGTTTTGGTAAAGGTAATTGAACAATTATGCCGTTTATATTTTTGTCCTCGTTTAATTTTTTTATTTTTTCCTCTAAATCTTCCTGAGAAATATTTTCTTCAAACTTATTTACCAAAACTTTTGCTCCGATTTCATCCGCAAATTTTTGTTTCTGTTTTATGTAAATATTTGAGTCCTCTCTGCCGCCAATCTGGACAATAGCCAAAACTGGCTCTCTTTCAAGCTTTTTTACCTTTTCTATAAGTTCTCCCTTTATTTTCTCCTTCACCGGAGCTCCATATAAAATCATGTTATTATACTCCTATGAAATGGAAGAAATTGCAAAGGGTGGTTTCTATGGTATTTTTGGTCGCAGTAATCGGTTCGCTTGTCATTTATCAGATATATGCCGACGGTTTTGATTTGGAGCAAATAAGGCCGTATCTGAAAGATTTCAGCATTTGGGCGCCTGTTATTTTTATAGTACTTTATACTCTCATTGCCATTTTCATTCCTTCCACTCCCCTTATGGCCATTGCCGGTGTCTTGTTCGGTTTTAAATACGGGCTTCTCTATACCACCATCGGAGGAATTTTAAGTTCTGTCTTGGTTTTCTTTATAGCAAGAAAACTAGGCAAAGAATGGGCGGAAAATATTTTAGAGCACAGATATTTGAAACCTTTGGAAAAGTACAACAGGAGATTGGAGTCCGGCGGTGTTTGGGATTTAATAGTTCTGAGAATAATGCCTATCATGCCGTTTAATGCCTTAAATATACTCATGGGCGTTTCCAGAATAAAAACGGCCGACTATGTGATCGGCACTCTGCTCGGCCTCGTCCCGAGCAACATTGTGGTCGTTTACTTCGGCAGTTTTATTACAAAAATATTATAGTTTTAAAATTATTATTCTTTCTTTCCTTCTTCTCCGAGCACTCTTTCAATATCCTGCACAATAGACTGCAAACTCTCGTCCGACTTAATGACATAACCCACCGCCCCCATAGACATCACATCGCTTATTTTCTTGACACTGGAAAGATTGGAGGAGACTAAAATCGGCACCTTTGGCAAATCTTTTGATTCCTGAAGTTTTTTCAAAAAAGCGGTGCCGTCCAGTTTCGGCATCATCAGGTCAAGAATTATGAGGTCTGGTTTTTCGGATTTAAGTTTTTCCAAACCCACTTCTCCGTCTTCGGCGCTTATCAGAGAATATTTGCCAGCCGGCAGAGCGGCTTCCAAAGTTTTTGAGAAAAACTGGTCATCATCTATCACAAGTATCTTTTTCATCCCGTTAGAGATAGGAAATGTATTACATTTCCGTACCTGAATTAAATATAATGAGTAATTTAAATCTATCTGTTTTTGGCAACAATTGCAACATCACAATGTTCACATCTCTAACGGGATTCATAAAAACGTTTCTAACTCAAAGGAATAGTAAAGAAGAAGCTTGTACCCATACCTTCCTTTGACACTACGCCAATAGCCCCCCCATGGGCTTCAACAATGCCTTTGGCAATTACTAAACCAAGTCCGGTTCCTTTGTTTTCGCTGTCAATTTGGTTGATTTTAACTTGTTTGTAGGTGTGGAACAAATCCCCAAGATTAGTTTCTGAGATGCCGATACCAGTATCGGAAACCACCACACACAGAGATGGAACTTGAACTTTCAGATCTCTCGTCTCCGGGAATACTGCAAACTTTTCCTTGGCTAAATCTGCAGGCAATGGTTCACTCGGCCGGAGAACAAAAGCAGACACCAAAATCGATCCGCCCTGAGAAGTAAATTTCATGGCATTTGAAATAAAATTATTGAGGATTTGTTTGACAGCTTGCGGGTCAAATTCACAGGAAGGCGGCAGGTTATCGCTGAAAGAGCTCTTTAGAGAAAGCCTCTTGCCGTCAGCGGAAATTTTATAAAACATAATTCTATTTTCTACTACTTCTCTTATGTCAGCCTTTCCTTTATTCACTTCAAACTTACCAGCTTGAAGCTTCGAAAGATCCAAAATGCCGTTAACGAGCTCAAGCATAGAAGCAGAGCTCTGATGAGCCATGTTTAGATATTCCTTAAATTGGCCGGAGTCAGTTCCGATGGTCCCTGATACTATGAGTTCTATAATCTTCTTTATGCCGTCAAGTGGTGAGCGAAGTTCGTGCACAATCATGGAAGTGAATTCTTCCCTTACTTTTTCAAGTTCTATATCCTTGGTGATGTCATGAAAGACCACGACCACACCGAGTATCTGGGTCTCTCCCTTAGGCAAAGAATGGGAGACCGGATAAACCCCCACCTCAAAAAAAGAGCTGTTAATTTCTATTTTCTCCGAAATATAAGGGCTCCTTTGGGCAGCTACTTCTTCCATTCTTCCGTGTATGTCGAATTTGCCTCCTAGCGCGTCAACAAAATCAAAAATATTTATATCTCTTCCGTCAGCCGGCGGATTAAACTTTATAATTTTCTTAACAGCCGGATTGGCCACTACTACCCCGTACTCAGCGTCAACCATCAAGACCCCGTCACCCATGCTGAGAACCATAGCATTTAATTTTCTCTGTTCCATTTTCACTACTTCCTGCAAACGGGAGACAGCCTCTGAAGCCTGACCGGTGATCTTATACAATATTGTCATGTCTTCCTCTTTGTACAGTCCTTTATTTATATGAGCCACTGTCAAAACTCCGACTACTGCGCCGTTTATTACGAGCGGAATATTGAAAAGAGAGCCTATAGTCTGTTTTTTCTCTTGGATTACAACAGCTCCAGAAACTACTTCATCGAGCATTGAGGCGTCAAAAGACCTGTCAGTCAACGC
>Ga0315273_10005666_pt1 | contig 15477 bp, 32 predicted proteins | sample YL17G02_0_MG_FD_205753 | JGI IMG/M metagenome (GOLD analysis project Ga0315273, IMG submission 205753) | Sediment microbial communities from Yellowstone Lake, YNP, Wyoming, USA - YL17G02_0 | ecosystem: Environmental > Aquatic > Freshwater > Lake > Sediment | place: USA: Wyoming | collected...
TTTGATCCTTCTGGGATTCTTGTATTGCGGAAAGCTAAGAAGGTGTACGTTTTTAGTTCAGTAGCAAATAAACAACAACTCCAAGAGCTACAAAAAGAATACATCATTTATTCTATCAGCAAATTGGATCTGGAAAAGGGATCAAAGTTCATAGAAGTGGTATATGATTTGGATCAAGTATTCGATCCTACCTCTTACCCTAACAAGAAGAAACGGTTCAATCGTATCATTTATCCATTTAAGCAAATTGAGAAGCTAGATATACACTGCTCTAGTAGCTTTGATTTAGCCGCAGTTGCAGATCTGCACGACAAATGGGTAGAGTACAAGCTCAGTCTACCATCCACATATCAAATCATGTTTCCGAGGAAACGGTACATTCGATGTGCCGAGAAGTGTTTGGTTGGTTCTTCAATACCCAATATCAAATATCAGGGGTTTTTCTTCAGTATGGCAGGAAAATTGCTTTCTGTTCGAATTGTTGCTATACAAGATGATTGGGCATTTGATTTGGCCAATTTTACTGGGACATGGTTTGGACCATCACAGGTATCAAATTATCTCGACATCTATGCTCTTAAACAACTGATGGATGCTGGAGTGAAGAAGTTTAATTGTGGAGCGGCACTCAATAAGCAGCTCGAAGCATTTAAGACTCATTATCCAAGTTCGGAAGCAATTTCTTTCAAATATTCCTCTACAAAAAAAGAATTAAGAAACGCTAAGAAATTATTTTGATTGTGATCGATTAGTGGTTATAATTTAAACATGAACAAGCTAAATGCAGACCAAGCGTTGTTAGTAAAGTTTATTCAGGAAGATCTGAATAAGTTGGATCGCTTGAAGAAGAAGATAAAGCGTTTTCAGACTTCTTCTCCTAGGCAGGTACAAGAATGGTTATATGAAAGTTTTCTTCTTGAATTCCACATCAAAGATGGGGTTCAAAGTCTTGGTATTACGGTACTCGCTGATCATTTACAAGCGATTTGGATTGCAGAGAAGCAGGAAGTAGTGATTAAAGATCGACAGATACGGTATGTTCCACACATTGTTTAATTTTAGGAGAAGCGCATGTTACATTTTGTGATGGTGCCAGAAGTTCTTATTCAGAAGCATGAGCAAGGTGCGATGATTGCTCGGATTTCGTCGATGCTCAATCCCGAGAAGATTACATCTGTTCGTGCAATTTCTCTTCCGGGTGAGTTGAAGGGTCCAGATGGACAGCCTCTTCCAAAAGCGGCAACGGAGGTTCGTCTTGGAGCTGATCGAGTTCTTGTAGATTTGAGTGATGCAGAGTTTTTAAATCTTGTGGGAATTTCTGTAGATTTGAAGTTGTCGCCGGAAGAAAATTTTGAGGAAGATACCAGCAAGCCTAATTGTTGTAGTTCGTCTCTACATCCAATCAAGTTTCCTGGAAAGGTCTAGATTATGGGGTTGTTTAAAGCAGCATCTCAAATACTTCAATACTTTGGTACAGCTGCGTCGATATATTTGGAGTTATTCTGGACAGTTCTTTTGGGTTTCTTGGGATACTTGTGTATGGGACTTTCTTCTAAGGGAGTTTTTGAATCACCAGGGAAAACGTTTCTTTTGTTTCATGTATGGGGACTGTTCTACCTCATAGCAAAGCAACCATATTCTAGATTTCAAAGTTGGAAGCGATATCGTCATTTGAAAGAAATCGATAAGGTTCAATCGTTGGTGCAACAATTGAGTGTAGATGAAGTAGCGGCACAGGTTCAGAATATGGTTGGACAATTAGATAGATCGGCCCGTATTGATTTAATGCAGCGATTGGGTCAAGGGTTGGTACAGGAGACAGCATGAATCGACAAGCTATACTAGTTCTATTGTGGACGAGTTTGAAAATAGTTTTGGATATTGTGATGTTTGTATATCTGGTATTTCGTTTTCGAAAGGGATGAGCAGGAATGACTAAGAGACCTATTCAATCTTATACTTGTAACTGTGGTGTTGAGCATACATTTAGTTTATGGGTGTATGCTCATTGGGATATTAAAATGACACATAAATGTGATGTTTGTGGTTCAGTTAATATTCTTCTTCGAGGAAAGATGTTGAAGAATCGTGGAAAGGTTATTGTTCGTCCGATTAAGGTAGAAGAATAAAGTTTGATCTTGATTGATTAGATATTATACTTTATGTATGGGCAATAGTATTTAATCGGAGAAAAGAGAATGTTCAGAAGAAATGAGACCAATAATGCAATTGTTGTTCGATTACAGAATGTTCGGAAGCATCCGAATGCTGATCGACTTCAACTTGCGACTGTACTGGGTACACAGGTGATTATTGGATTGGATATGAAGGAAGACCAACTGGTCATTTACTTTGATTCCAATCTTCGATTGGGTGCAGAATATATTCGATACAACAATCTTTCGTCTTCTGCGGAACTGAACGAGGATCCGAAGGCCAAGGGGTACTTCCCGAAGTCTGGTCGAGTTTGTGCTCAGAAGTTTCGAGGGTCATTCTCCAATGGATTCGTAGCTCCAATCAATTCCCTTTGTAAGATTCCTGATGTTAGTGTTGGTGGCATCCGTATCGATGATCTTGAGGCGGGTCTAGAATTCACACATATCAATGATGTAGAGATTTGTTCGAAATATGTTCCACCCACACAGGTCCCATGTACTTCTAATTCTTGTAAGAGAACCAAAAAGGCCAAACGTACTATAGGATATTTCTGGAAGCACTGGGATACGAAGCAGCTTATGCGTTGCTTGGGTCAATTTGAAAAGGAGGAGGGACAGGTAGTACACGTGGAAGAAAAAATTCATGGTACCAGTGGTCGTACTGGACATGTTTTAGTGAAAATAAATCGAGCTTGGTGGCAGTTCTGGAAGCCCAGAGAAGTGTGGGAAATTGTGAGCGGTACTCGGCGTTGTGATCATATTCAGGGCCATATTCCTGTTGTTCGGAAGTGTATTGAAGATCAGGTTCGTTCTCATCTTCATAAGGGAGAGCAGATTTATTACGAGATTTTTGGATATGCTCCGGATGGCAAAGCTATTCAGCAGGGTTTCGCCTACGGTTGTCGTCCGAATGAGTTTAAGGTGATGTTATATCGTGTGACTATTACACTTTCGGATGGTACTCAGTATGATCTTGATCGTGAACAGGTGTATGCTCGTGCTCGAGAATTGGGAATGGTAGTTCCTCCACATCGTACATATATTGTGGATTCCTTAGGTATTGAACGAATTTGTGAATGTATGGGAAATTTGCCAATACATAAATCGGATTCTTCCCAGGATGGATATCGGTCTAGGTTTGATCTCCATACGTTGTTTGAGGGAATTGTGGTGTGGTTTCAGGATGCTTCTGGACATTGGACGTGTTTAAAGCATAAGTCTGAAGAGTTTTTTGAGTTCACTAGTAAACAGGTAGATGAAGGTCAGGGTGATGTGGAGGATATATTGTAATGCCCGATGAAAAAGATACTCGAAAAGCCCTTCTTCTAGGTTTTACACAACTACAAGAAGAGTTTGAAACCTTAAAACTTGTGGTTAAATATCAGACGTTTGATTTAGAAGCTACTCGTCGTGAACGGGATGCTTTAAAAGAACGTTTGAATAAGTATGAGATGTAAAGTTACCAATATTTTTTGTTTCCTTCTTTATATCTTATTGAAAACAAAAGATGTTTCGGGCAGTTTCCCGAGAAATTTACTGAGGAAGTTAAAAAATGACTAATCCGTTCTATCTAATGAAGAAGAATTTTGCAACCTCTTTCTTTTTGCCAGGGGGGTTGACACAGCAACCTTTGAATGATCTGCAGAAAACATTGGTGCGGAAGCTCGGTGTTTCAATGGAGCAGATCACACACCAGATGCAAACAGACCAACAGGTCACGTTTGGTCGATATGAGCTTTACACAGAAGAGATGCGGGCTATTGATCATTGGATGGTTGGTGCAGCAGTAAAGCTATATGCAGAGTTTGTGACCAATTATTCTCAGATGCACGATTCTACAGTTTGGGTGACTAGCGATAGCCCTACATATGAGCGACAAATTCGAAAATTGTTTGATACAATTGGGCTTGAGGAGAAGATTTTTGATTGGGCGTACAGTATTGCTGCGTTCGGAGATCTGTTTATTAAGGTGAATGCTGCTCCTGGTGTTGGAGTCATTAGTGTTGAGGATGATGATCATCCTTTGAATATCAGTCGTGTAGATATTGAGGGTGTATTAGCAGGATTCTACAACACCCCACTGGGATATGTTCAGTCTGGATTGGGTGAAGGTGAATTGCCCATTATACCACCATGGGAATATATTCATTTTCGTCTTCTTGGTGCTCGGAAACGTAGGAATTTAACTGGTGATCCTTTGGCTAGTGAGTTTCGATCCATTCATCTTTTGGGTGGTGGTCAGGATCGACAGATTACTTCGAAGTATGGGACTTCCCTTATCGTAGATGCATTAACTCCATACAAGCGATTAAGATTGGCTGAGGACTCTGTGCTCCTTGCTCGATTGACTCGGGGCATTATGAGATACATCTATAAGATCAAGGTAGACTCGACCAATATGGAGGCCGTAGCATCTTTGATGGATCAGTATGTATCTATGCTTAAACATGCTCGATCGTTTGATACTTCTGGAAGTGGGTTTTTTGATGCGAAGTCTAATCCTTTTGCAAGCATGGAGGATATTTTACTTCCGGTGTGGAATGATGCTGGAGATATTTCGATTGAGAAGATCGGTGGTGAACCAGATATTCGGTGGATCGTAGATGTAACGGAATTGCGGAACCAGCTGGCTTGTTCATTGAAGTGTCCATTAGCTTTACTTGGTGCTTATATTCAGGAATCTTCAGGTCAGCTAGGTGATCAAGCTATTGAACAACTGGATATTGGCTTCGCCAAGAATAGTCGTAGATTGCAACGGACATTGATCGAGGGGTTGACTCGGTTGGTGCAGATTCACCTGTCCTATATGAACATGGATCCTGATCCAGAGATGTTTTCTCTTCATATGTCGCAGACTAGTACGGCGGAAGAGGAGAGTTTGAAAAAGGCTCTTGATACCGGTATGGATGTTGTTCAGAAGCTTTTGGATGTTTTGTCTGATGTTGCTCCTGATATGGATAAGAAGAAGTTTTTCAAGTTTATCAATCAGAAGTTACTTAAATTGGAGGGTTTGGATCTGGCTGATTTTCAGCAAGGATTGCAGGAAGGAAAGCTACATGCAAAGGATATTGATATCATTGCTCATAAGCTTGTAGGTATTCTTGAATCTCGAGGGAGTACTCCAAGAGAAATTTTGGCTAGTACGGATATTCGATCATATCTTCCAATTACAGAAAAGTGTACGAATTATAAACAACATGGTCGATGGGTTAGTTCTGTTTGGGATCAGCAAATTCGACCTCTTCGAATTGCTTATAAGGAAGTACCACCTGTTTCAAAATAGAGTATATTTTATGTAATTAGGAGACATTGACTATGAGTAGTCGGATACGAAAGTTTCATCAACCTGAAAGATTGAATTGGAAGACCTCATGGAGAATCTTGAAGGATCGATTGAATGTACGATTAAGTAATTTAGATCCAAGTAAAGATGAAAGCTGTCATCAGCTTTTAGTAGATCTTCTAGTTGAGATGAAGCTTATTGAAAAGGGAAGTTCGCTACCTTAGTATCGTCTTGGCCCCGGTGCAATCTGGCCCGGGGCCTGGACAGGTAATTATTTTCGGCCCTGTCGTCTAGTGGTTAGGATGTCAGACCTTCAATCTGAAAACGCCGAGTTCAATTCTCGCCAGGGCCAATGCGGAGTAGTGTAGTGGTCAACATGCTGGTTTCATATGCCAGAGATCGCTGGTTCGACTCCAGTCTCCGCTAATATGATTACACGATTTTTCTATATTCTTAGTTTGGTAGATGAGAAAAAATGAATTGGTTACAGATACTAGATGTGATTTCCGCAGCGATTACGGTAGTGTGCTTGTGGAACATAGCTAAATCTCCCCGATGGTGGATATTATATACCTTTGGAAATATTTTATTCATCATTATAACAGTTTATACAGGTCTGGTTGGTCAGGCAATCATGGGAGTATTTCTTTTAGTTACTGCGTTGAAGAACTATTGGGTAGCAGAACAAAAACGAAGGGCTGGGGACGACTCACCTGCTGACGAACCAGCCTAGTCGGAACGCAGGTCACCCGACAGGCCCTGTGGCGGAATTGGCAGACGCGAGGGACTTAAAATCCCTTGCTGTAATGGCGTGCAGGTTCGACTCCTGCCAGGGCCAGTTAGATTTTGGGAAAGTAGCTCAGTGGTCATCTTGGGCTGGTAGCTCAGTTGGAAGAGCGGTAGATTGAAGGTCTACGCGTCGTAGGTTCAAGTCCTACTCAGCCCATTGTTGGGGCCGTAGCTCAATTGGGAGAGTAAGTCCTTCGCATGGACAAGGTTGTAGGTTCGAGTCCTACCGGTATCCAATAACCTGAGTGTATGCCAATGGTAGACGGCTTGGTTTGGGACCAAGCAGCTGCAAGTTCGAATCTTGCCACTCAGAATGTGGATCGATCATAATCAAATATCCATCTGGAGGAAAGTATGAGTAGGAGCAGGGCGTCTCGATACAGAATGTGTCTAATAGAGACGGATAACAAAAAGAGAGCTAACAGACGAATTAGAAAGATACTTGACATTTCAAATGGGAATGCATATAAGAAACTTTTTTGTTCTTATGATATTTGTGATGGTGGAAAAGCTCGAATGATTCCGGATGATCAGGATTGGTCTGAGGAGTTACGACGGAAGTAAGTTATAATAAGGAGAAGGATATGTTTGGTGATTTGTTGCACGGTATTAATGAACAGCTAGATAATGAGGAATTCGTTTCCAAGGTTCAAGTCGAAATTCAGAAACCCTTGACAGATGATGCATATATTGATGAAACGTTCCAAACTTTAGTTACTTGGAAGTTAGATATTGAAGCTCGTTCTTGGGGTATTAAAGATATCAATGTATCTGTGACAAGGGATGTTCAGATTGCGTGGATTGAAGTGGGTGGTAACGAGCAGCAGAAAGATTATGCCAGCACGCTTCCTGCGGGGCTGATTACGGTTGAAATGGAATCCCGGGGTTCAGGGATTTATCCTACGTTGTTAGAGGTGAAATTGAATCAGAAAAATGTTCCAGTTTCAGCAGTTTTGACCGTAGCGTTTGCAAAGTGAGGCAGGTTATGGATATTGATAGTTTGCGCAAACAAGTACAGCAAAAGTTTAATCCTCTTCAGAAGATAGAAGAACCACTTTCTGAATCTGTTGTGAAATCCGAATCTGAGGTTTCATCTGAGCCAATGTCAATGTTACAGCAGGCTTTGCAGAACCGTATTCAGAGTGAACAGGCGACAATTAGAATTTCTGAGGCGGATCGGAAGAGATTGAGAAAGCAAGTGGATGGAAATGTTGATCCAAAATTGATGAACAGATTGTTACGAGGACATGATTAGATGGATTATATTCACTATATTAATGAATGGCAACAGGTACAGTGTCTTCGAGAGTCATATACTTGGGAGAAAATTGCTCGTGCTTTGTATAATATTCTTGATGATATTGATACTTCGGATGATGTATGTCGAGAGAGTGATAAAACTTTTCGTACTTTGGTGATGAACCTCCAGGCTAAGAAGAATGCTTGGCTTTTTTCTCCTGATGGTTATCAAGTTGTTCCTGCTGTTTTACTTCAAGAGGGTCTTGTTGACTTTGCGAAAACAGAGTTAGATAAGGCCGGATTGTTTTCTAAAGACGGTGACTACGAGGGGATGCTCGGGAATGCTGTAATGGAGTTGATAAAAGTCTTTGCTAGTCAAGGACATTCGGGTTTCAGTGCTCAGTTGACTAGAGAGTTGTTCAATCTTGTATCTGCTTACAAGCCTCTTTCTCCGCTTACAGATAATCCTAATGAGTGGATGGAAGTAGGTGACCAGATGCCGCCCCGGACGCCTAGTGGTGAAGGTTCAGTTTGGCAGTCACGAAGGAATCCTGAGGCCTTCTCCGAGGATGGTGGAAAAACCTACTACCTTTTGAGTGATATGGATGTTAAAGGTAGAGAAGAAAATGGTACGACCTACACCACGACGGATCGGTCGCGAAAGAAGATGTATCGTTCAGAAAATTCGAAGGAGTAACAATGAATAAGTTGTGTAAGGTCTCGATTGTTGGTATTTTGTTAACGATGTGTTGTTGGACCTGGATTGGTTATGACATGGACGATTCTATTCGAGGGCTTCGAATGGATGTTCAGGTACTGATGAATGTTGCTAAGCAGCATCGTTCTGGGATTTCATTGTTAACAGAACAAGTTACCGCATTGGATTTTCGCACTGTTGTAGCCAAAGGAAGCAAATCTGTTTTGGTAGTGTATGGTGTTAATGGTCATGGATCTTGCTTTTTTCTAGATAAGGCTGCTGGAGTTTTGGTGACTGCAGCTCATGTGATTCGTGATTCTCAGGCCAGCGATTTATGTGTGAAACAGGGAGTGGTGAGTGCTCCGGTCAAAGAAATTCGTTGGTCGAAAGATTTGGATGTGGGACTTATTTTTATTGATTCTGTATTAGCTCAGCTGTTTTCGGCCGAAGAGTTTGTTTTGGGTACTACATCCAGTACTTTGGGAGATGTTGTGCTCTCGGTCGGATACCCTATTGATATGAATGATTCTTCATATGCGTCTTTAGGACTGGTGATAGGTTTGGATGTGAATGATGTGGTAACATTCGATCCCACATATCAGCATATGTTGAAATTTCACTTAGAAGTGCTTCCTGGAATGAGTGGAGGTCCAATTTTGAATGTTGCTGGTGAAGTTGTATCAATTAATTGTGTGATTTTGAGTAATACACAGATTGCTTTAGGTCCATCGATAGAGAATCTTCGGATTGCAATATCTCAACTTCTATGTCAGGTAGATGGGGAGAATCCAGAGGTAATTTGGGAGGAAACTTTTGATGATTCAGAAACAGGAAGTATATTCTAAGCTTGTACAGGCAGAATCTTGTCCTGGTTATATGTTACGTTTTCAAGGTACACTTCAAGCAGCTCAAAATGCGTATTCTGAAAATGATTTAGAAGCCTGTGCACGAGCTTTAGATACATTACCAACAGCAGATGCATTGTATGTATCTTTATTGTCAAAACTTAAGAATAGAAGATTTGTTCAGATTCTTAATCAGATCGATGCTGGTGTTGTTTTTTCTCATTACACCAAGTTAAAAGCTTTAACTAGCTTGCTCACACATACTGTGATTGAATGTGAGCAGGGAAGTATTGAATATGAGTTGATTATTCCTAAAATTCTGGATGCTATTAACGTGTTAGCATTTACACCCTATTGTCCGTTAGGGTCACAGTCAATTCGGTGATACTTATGTTTGATCAAATGCTTGTTTTTCTTAATAAACTGTTTTTCTTCATTCCACGACCATACATTGTTCAGGTATTTGAAGGAGCAGTATTTTTACGTTGTGGAAAACATAAGACCAAGTTTTGGTTTCGTAAAGGAAAAAATAGGGTTATGAAATCCCTAGAACCCGGAATCTATGTGCTTCTACCCGTAATAGATGATATTCGAGCTATTACCAAAGTGGATCAGGCAGTAGATTTGAAGAACCAATCTTTGTTGACACGAGATGGAAAGAATATAGTAGTGTCGGGAACAATTCGATATCATATTGATAAGCCTCAGAAGGCATTGCTTGACGTTCATGATATGGATGTGACATTGTCTCGAGTGGGTCTAGGTGTGATCGCCGATTATGTAAATACAAAGACGTTGGCAGAATGTACAGAGCTAGCGAAGCTCAAAGCAGAATTAATGATGAAGATGTTTGCAATTGCTAAAGAATGGGGAATTCATATAGATGAGGTGTATATTACAGATATCGGAACTACGATTAATTTGAGACTTCTTACAAATACAGATAATCCAAACAGCGTGGTTTTTTAAGAAAGGAAAGTATTTTGGAAAAAGAGTCGAAGGATCAATTAGATGAAAAACTAAAGGAATGTGCTATATATGGAGAGGATATTCGATGTTCGCTATGTGGGGGTGAAACTATTCCTGCTGGGCATTGTCGTGTATGTTTAAATTGTGGATCATCCACCGGCTGTGGTTAAGGAGTTGTGATGAGTCAAGTGACATGGCATATTCGATGGTTGGATATGGTAGATCTAGTAGCTAGTTGGTCTAAGGATCCTTCTACTAAGGTCGGAGCAGTGATCGTCGATGATCGAGATGTGGTGTTAGCTCTTGGTTGGAATGGTATTCCTCGTGGTGTTCGTGATGATGCTTTTGGTCGGAATCAAAGACCCATTAAGTATTCTTTTTATGAGCATGCAGAAAGAAATGCCATTTATAATGCTGCTGCTAAGGGTGTAGGCTTACAAGGATCTACGTTGTATACATCATTTATACCATGTGCGGATTGCGGTCGAGCTGTAATTCAATCTGGTATTAAGACGGTGGTTGTTAGACTTGCTTCTTGTAATGAACGTTGGAAGAATAGTGAGGATATTACACAGTTGATGTTTCAAGAAGCGGGAATTAAATTACTTGTTTTTAATTATGAAGAACATATAAGCTAAAGATCCTAGGGATCATGTTAGTTGAGGCTCCGATTTCGGAGCCTTTTTTTATGTATGTAGAGTTATCCTCGTATATAATCAATGGAAGAATAAAATAGTAAGACCAATATTTTTTGTGGAGGTGTAAATGAAGCGCGTTCAAACTAATAAACTACGTTTTTGTATTGCTGCTAGGATCATGCTTCCTTTGGTTACTGGCGGGGTTCCTCATGCATGGTATGTGTATGAAACTACATATCTTCGATATTTGTGTTCTTTTAACGGGCAGTTGAGGTTGAATGGAAATATGGGTTACGTTTCCGGTTCAATTTTCACTTCTGCTGGTTGGTGTTCAACTCGTGCAGAGGCTCGACGTCGAGTTCGGATGGCTAAGTTGCAGAAAACTATCGCAATTACGGAGGGGTAAGATGCCAAAAGAACTGTTTATTCCAGACAACGCCACATCCTCAGGAATGAATATTACATGGACTCCTACTGCACAGAGATTAGATATTTCTGGTTGGTATGATTCGTATGTGGGCATTCCCGGGCAGTCATTCAGTCTTGGTGAATTTTTTAGTAAGTTGGGAATTACCGAAAAGGATTGTCAGCGGGCGTTTAAGTAATTATTTTGATTTGACTCATTTAGGTCTTATATTTTATATGTAGGCAATAAGACTTGATGAGGTGGTATTATGAAGCTTTTGAAAACATTGTTGAGAAACGACCCGTAGGAGATTTGGGTTATGCGTAAAGGAAAACGAATTAAAACCTGGCAGAAAGATGTGCATCGTGTAGCTGTTGAACATGGTTGGTGGAAAGAGGGTGAAGAAAGACCAGCTGCGGAGCAATTTTTAAACGTAATTTCAGAGGTGTGTGAAGCGTGGGAAGAATATCGAAGTCGGGGATTTTCAGTTCCTGTATATTGGGATTATGAAAAACCAGATGGCATAGGTATTGAGTTAGCAGATGCAGTGATTCGTATTTTAGATATCTGTGAAGCACAGGGCATTGATTTAGAGTCGCTGATGGAATACAAACATGCGTATAATAAAACTCGACCATATCGACATGGTAACAAATTAGGATAGGAGAAACAATGATATCGTGTTGTGATACAAATATTCGATTTCAGCAGTTGTTTGGTGGTGGTTCAAATCGTTGGTATGTGGTATGTACCAAGTGTGGCAAGATATTTCATTCTGTTGATGCAACTGATACTGCAGAAATGTATCGGTGTCGAGTGAGGTACGGGAAAATATGAACATTTCTCGTGAAGATGCTAAGATGTGTGTTGGTCCTGGTTGGGCATCTCTGATTGATCTAGTATATGATAGAATCCAGGTATCTGATACACACATGTTACAATATCCAATGGTCAGCCCTCTGTTCGTATATGTATCTTCTGTTAAAGAAAAGTGGGGATCTCTTCGAATTTCTGTTTTTGGTGCAGATGATTCTCTACTTGATTTTATTGATGATATTGAGCATCGGAGTGGCACTGTTTGTGAGCATTGTGGAAATAACTCTGGAACAACCACTGCTATTCGGGGTTGGTTTCAAACCTTGTGTTCCGAGTGTCGTTTGAAGCAAGGAGGTCCAGTATGACAGCATTCATTGTAAAGTAGTGAAAGGTATAGATAAATGAATATCGAAGAGATTTATCAAAAGTTTCGATCAATGGGATACAATCCGGATGGATTGAAGCTCAAAGAGGTAGTACGATTTTTGCAAATTTTGGAGCATAATCGGCCCTGTTTTGGAAGATCTCCTTATATCCGTTGTCCATATACGGAGTGCTGTTTTCGTACTGTTTGTGCAGGTATTGTTCCGGATATTACATGTTGTTTAGGAGGTGAAGCATGATTGGTGGAATTATTTTTATTCTAGGTACGTGGCCGGTATGTTCTGGTATTTGGTACGATCGACCAAAGCCCCTGCCGGAGAAAAGGGGTTGGGGAATTAAGCTGGGACTTCGTTGGGGGCCAATGGTTTGGGGCTGTCCCAAGTTTTGGAGTAAGCTATGGAATCATGACCATTATCCTTCAGAAGAAGCTACATGGTTCGTGTTGACATTGCCGTTCGTCGTCGGTCCGTTTGTAAGTATTTGTTTGGGTCGTGTGGGGATGTATATTGGGATGAAGGATAGTGGTGGTGTTCTGTTGCCATCTGCAAAGTTTGATCCGGATCGTGATAATTTCAACAAGTAGTGTTGAATAGAGTTTATGTAATTTGAAAGGAATACAATGAGAGTTTCAGGTAATCGATGGTCTACTGCAGAGTGTGGGTTATGTGGAGCCATGCATCAGAGTTATGCGAGTATGATTGACAAGGATGGGATTGAATACGTTCAATGTGGGTATACCCGTGAACGAATAGATTTGAATGTAAATACTGGAGAGCAGTATTGGTGTAAGATATGGACAATGGATATAGAGAAGCCTCTTCCCAAAGATCTATCGTTGGCGGGGATTCTAGTTTCTTGGAAGTTATCTAGGATTAAGAAGGTTGTTCTTTGGATGCTTTCAAAGTTTGATTTGTGGGGTCTGATATCTCTATGCGCAGGTGTTGATCTGGTGATGGTGATCATATTGCTTACTTATGTACTGGGGAAGTAAATGAAACGATTTTACTATACTGTGGGTAGTAAGGCTAGTAGAAATAGATTTATAGGACCCACCATTGATATACCAGATGACTTTGATTTCCTTGCCGGATTCCTGTTAGTAAGAATTGCAGCGGAGGATTATTTTTTGAAGCATAGCGGTTGGTCAGAATCGTGGCCCTTGCCGTTCATTATATACAAAACGAAAACTGGGCCAGAGATATTTCGATGGACAATGATCTTACCGAAATTTAAATCTTCAAGCTAGTGCTTGCTAATTACATTAGGAGAAATGAGATGAAAGATATGGTTTATTATAGTGTTCCTGACTTAGGTGAATCTCGATATATCGTACCGGGTACACATGTTTTTACTGATGAATTAGATTATACTTGGGCCGCAGAAGCCGCAGCCGAGAATTATTGGTACCACCATGACGGATGGGATTGCTCGTGGCCCTTGATTTTTGTTTTGCACAGAACAGAGGATGGTCCAGAGCTTGGTCGATTTTTTGTTGATGTAGAAGCTCGTCCCAGTTTTAGTGCTATGAGAGAAAAGAGAAAGAATGAAAAAGTATGATTTTTTTATTGTGTTGATTATCGTTCCTGTAGTGCTTATGTTATTTACGACAGTACTCGTTTGTTTGTGTTGTTGGTTGGATCAAGTGCAATCTTTGATTCCATGGAGATGACAAATGATTAGATCAGACAGATTACAACACATTCGAGATCATCCGGAGTTACATAACCAACATACATTCGAAGAGTTGATTCTATGTTGTACCGTAGAGGGTGTGATTGATTTTGCTCTTATGGATGCTCATCCAATTATTGGACACAACGGTGGTAAGTGGTGTGACGTTCTTGTTGGCCCATGTTCGTGTGGGGGCTGGCATAGCATAGAAGATAATAAAACTACGGGTTCGTCAACCAATATCTAACGAGTATATTTTCAAGTGTTAGTTAAACAAGTAACATTTTTTAATGGGGGTGTACAATGAAGAGATTCACGAGTGTAATGTTGTTGCTGTTGGTTGTAGGGATTGCAGGGGCAGTTCCGGGTCCGGGTCCGGGGAATGGCAAGCTTCCCGTTGTAAAGGACTTTGTTGTAGCGATTGACCATACAAAGCTGGTACCGCTGGACACGGGAGTGATGGTTAACGTGGGAGACGAGCTTACGATCACCACTGCTCGTAACGACACGTGGACTCTCGGTTGCTACAGTCCAATTTACGGAACTCGAACATGTGATGCTGATGGGCTATCGAACTTCCCGCTCTACAGCTACGGTGGATTCACTATGCCGTACGGTACTCTTGCGGGTCAGATTGATGGAGGAGATTACTTTGCGATTGGTAAGTCTTTCACAGGGTATATGACGGCGACTGGTCAGCTTCAGCTGTTGTGCTGGGATAGTTACTACCTGGACAACTGTGGTAAGATCAAGGTCAACATCACGAACAATCCTGCTGCAGTTCCGGTACCTGGTGCGTTGCTGCTATGCAGTGTGGGCACGTTGGTGGTCGGTTATGTAAGAAGGAAGCTCTCGTAAGGAGAGAAGATTTCGAGGATAGATTGAAAAGGACTTCAATCTATTTAGGGGCGGTAGAGCAATTTGATTTTGATTTCGACTGATTAGGCTTTATACTTTACATGTAGGCAATGGTGCCTAATTAGAAAGGAAAAAAATGAAGAAATCAAAAAACAGTCTTCCCGAACATGCTATTTGTAAGCTTCTTGGTGTTATCAAGAAAGGTATTCCAGATTGCTATGACACTTTTGAGGATTATGTTTTTGATTTCTGGTTTGATCTTTCTTGGGATGAAGAAGGACATATTCGGGATGTTAAGGTGATATTAGCTGACAAGCGATTCACAGATATTATTGTCCCCGGGATCAAGAAGAAGTTCAATTTTGATATGAAGAAAGAGTTGGAAGAAGGTTTGATCTTGATGGATTGGGCGTAAGATGAAAATTACCTGCAATGACGGTATCGTGAGAAGGTTCAATCCCGCACAGCATTTATGGCATGATCGAACCATCCCGTATATAAAAGAGAGCGAATGCACACACTGCGGAGAGAAGCTGGGTACAGCATCTACAGAAGAACTGAAGCCCGTGTGGAAAGCTCATCTGTGTCCGTGTCTCTAAACTTAAGCATGGGGGTAAAAAATGAAGAAGAACAAATCAACATCAAATACTTTCTCTGCACTTACCGAATACGTTCCAGGGTCTGAGCAGAGTTATAAAGTATCACTATCAATTATGAATCTGAATC
>Ga0315273_10005667_pt1 | contig 15476 bp, 15 predicted proteins | sample YL17G02_0_MG_FD_205753 | JGI IMG/M metagenome (GOLD analysis project Ga0315273, IMG submission 205753) | Sediment microbial communities from Yellowstone Lake, YNP, Wyoming, USA - YL17G02_0 | ecosystem: Environmental > Aquatic > Freshwater > Lake > Sediment | place: USA: Wyoming | collected...
GCGTCCTGCAGGCGCGCCGGGCGCGCGGCCGGAAACGTCTCTCGGTGTCATGAGGGCGGGGGAGCAGTGATTGAAGCGCCGGCATCGATTGACCGACAAGGAGCGATTCCGGCAAGTGAAGCAGGCAGGCACAAGTTTTGCGCATCCCTTGCTCGTCGTGTGCCTGCTGCCGAATGAGCAACCTGTCAGCCGGTGCGGTTTCACGGTCAGCCGGCGCATAGGCAAGGCGGTCGTTCGCAACCGGGCGCGGCGACGCATGAATGAAGCGGTGCGCTTGCTCTGGGACCTGGTTGAGCCAGGGTGGGATGTGGTGTGGATTGCCCGTCCGGCGATCAACGACGCAGAATTCCTGGAATTGCAGAACGCCTGTGCCCGCCTGTTGCGGCGGGCACGATTGTTGAGAGAACCGTGAAGCGGGTGTTTCTGGCGCTCATTCGCTTCTATCAACGGTGGATCTCACCGGGGCTGCCGGCATCTTGTCGCTTCCTGCCATCGTGCTCTGAGTACATGTTCCAGGCAATCGACAAATACGGAGTCTTGCACGGCGGTTGGCTTGGCCTCCGCCGCTTGAGCCGGTGCCATCCCTGGCATCCCGGCGGTCTTGATCCTGTACCCTGAGGAGTGATCGTGGGCGTGTCTAAGAGAACTCGCACCATCCTTCTGGTGATGGTGTTGTTGGCGGTGGCTTTGGCTCTATCTGGGTGTGGCGGTTCCCAGCAGGGAGCCGATTTGACTCAGCCTGTGACGCTCTCCTGGCAGGGCCTGGTGGATTTGGTGGCCAAAGCCCTCATCCTCCTCAATAATATCATCGCTTCCCTGGGTGTCTACTACAGTTGGGGCTGGGCCATCGTCGTTTTCACCATTATTATCAAGCTGGTTACACTGCCCCTGACGCTGAAACAGCTCCAATCGACCAAAGCCACGCAAGCTCTCCAGCCAAAGATAAAAGAGCTGCAGGAGAAATACGGCAAGGACCGGCAGAAGCTCTCCGAAGAGCAGATGAAGCTCTATAAAGAGGCGGGTGTCAACCCCATGGGCGGCTGCTTGCCCCTGGTGATCCAGATGCCGATCCTCTACGCCCTGTATCAGGCGCTGTACGTGTTGGCCAACCCCGCGACGATTTATCCCGCATGGAGCGTGTCCAAATTGCAGGGCGCGCCCTTCTATTGGATCCCAAACCTGACGCTGCCGAGTCTGTCAACGGCATCGTACTCGGGCGTCGATTTCAAAGGCACAGCCTGGATCCAGGGGTGTATCAGTGCCCAGCAATGGGGCCTGTTGCTGGCTTATCTGAGCCTGCCGGTGATTATGCTCGTCACGCAGCTGATACTGCAGAAGATGTCCACGCCGCCCAAGGGTCCCAAGGGCGGTCAGGACGGCCAGACGCAGATGATGGGCCAGATGATGATGTTTATGCCGGTCATGTTTGGCTACATCACCCTCGGCCTCCCCGCGGGGTTGACCTTGTACTGGACCACCTCGAACATTCTGAGTATCATCCAGCAGTATTTCGTCACGGGCTGGGGTTCTTTGGGCGACTGGGTTCCGATGCTGAGGCCAAAGCCCGCGCAGGAGGCGGTCGGGGTGATGGCCCTGCCCTCGGCGTCGAGCACGGTTTCGGAGCCCGAGAAGACCGTCAAGCGTCGCCGGCGTCGGAAGTAGCACTTAACGGACCCGGCTGAGACTGCGCTCCAGGCATCCCGGGACAAGCCGGAGCCGGGGACGCCTGCAGCAATTGGTGATCAAGGAAGTATGCCGATGACTGGGGAAAAGAGCGGAGAGTTCCGTGCAAAGACCGTCGAAGCAGCCGTAAACGCGGGCCTCGCCGCGTTGCGGCTTTCGCGCGACGAGGTCGAGGTCGAAGTGGTGCGCCACGGCAGCCGGGGGGTATTGGGAATTGGCGCCGAGGACGCCATTGTGCGCCTGACGGCGCTCCGCGGGGGGCGCACAGAACCGGCACCGAAAGCTTCACCCGAGCCCGAGGCTGCCCCGGCGGCAAAGCCTCAGAGCGAGACGGCGCAGCCCGCCAAGAGCGAGCCCAAGCCGGCAAGCTCCCGGCAGGATGGCAGACAGGCTTCCGGGCCGCAGGCCCAGCCTGCACGAAAATCCGACCGGAAAAGGTCGCCCCCTGCTGCGGCCGGGGACGCCGGAACGAGCGAGAAGACTGAGGCCGCGCTCGAACAAGGCAGTGAGTTCCTGGCCGGTTTGTTGGACCGCATGGGATTGCGTGCCACAGTCGAGGTCGTGCCACAGAGCGAAGCCGAGACCGATGAGGGGGAACAGCCCGTCATGGTTCTCAATATCGTCGGCGAGGACCTGGGCGTGTTGATCGGACGACAGAACGAAGTGCTCTCGTCGCTGGAGTTTGTCACGCGCTTGATGGTCAATCAGCAGAGCCATACGCGCTCGAGCTTCATCGTCGACGTCAACGGCTATCGGGCCAAGCGTGCCGAGTCATTGCGGAAGCTGGCCTTGCGCACGGCCGAACAGGTGGTTGAAAGCGGCCGGACTATGGCCCTCGAGCCGATGCCGCCTTCGGAGCGGCGCATCATCCACCTGGCCCTGCGAGACCATCCCAGCGTGGAGACCGAGAGCGTGGGCGAGGGTGATCGGCGCAAGGTGACGGTTGTTCTGAAGAAGTAACCCGACGCTCCCTCGACGCTCGCTATAGGCTCGCGAGAACCGCCATCCCACGCCGGCCCCAGGAATCGGGGGCCGGCGTTTTCGTTGACCCTCGCCGGACACTGTGTTACAATGGGGTTAAGTTGGTAATCCAGATCTCCACGGTCGCGCGAGGCACATTGCCCGTTAATTTCCTGGTCATCGGCCACATCTCTCACGATCGGGTCCCCGCCGGGTTCAGGCTTGGCGGCACCGTGTCGTATGCCGCGGTCACAGCTCGTCGCCTGGGCTGGCAGCCTGGCATGCTGACCCGGGCTACCCTGGGTGGCCTGGCACCCTGTGCGGCTGATGATGGCTGTGGCAACGCCACGGGTTTGCCAGACAGCCCCCTGGAAGGTATCCCTATTTGCCTGCTGCCCTGTACGCTGAGCACAACCTTCTACAATATCTACCGGGACGGCTCCCGGACCCAGGTGCTCGAGAGCCTGGCCGACCCGATCGGCCCCGAGACATTGCCGCCGGCGTGGGCGAGCGCGCAAGTGGTGTTGCTCGGCCCGGTAGCCCGCGAGGTGCCGCCGGATTGGTCCCAGGCGTTCCCAAAGGCCCTGGTGGGCATCACGCCACAGGGCTGGATGCGCCAATGGAACGCCGCCGGGCATGTGCGCCCGGCGCCCTGGGAGAATGCGGATGGGTTCCTGCAGCGGGCCGACGCCGTGATTTTCAGCCGCGAGGATGTCGGCGGCGACGATCTCTTCATCGCTCATCTGGCGCGCCGGGCGCGATTGCTGGTGGTCACCGATGGCTGGCGCGGCGCCACACTCTACCAGGAAGGCCTCAGTTACCACGTGAGTCCCCGGGCATCACAAGAAGTGGATCCGACGGGAGCAGGCGACGTCTTCGCCGCCGCCTTCCTGATCCGCCTCGCCGAGACCGGTGATCCGCTGGATTCGGTTCGCTTCGCCAATGTGGCTGCTTCCCTGTCGGTGGAGGCGGATGGTATGGCGGCCATTCCGTACCGGCAGCGGATTGAAGACTGGCTAAGAGCTGAGCCGCCTCGCGCAGCTATCTGAAGGGTGATTCGCTGAGGCGCCCGTGACCCGTATCTACGCGTTCGCCAACCAGAAGGGCGGAGTGGGCAAAACCACGACGGCCGTCAACCTCGGCGCCTACCTGGCTGCGGCCGGCCGCCATGTCCTGATCGTGGACGCGGATCCCCAAGCCAACGCGACCAGCAGTCTCGGTGTCACCCCTTCGGAAGCGACGGCTTCGCTGTATGATGTACTGATCGGGCACGTGCCCCTCGCTGAGGTGATCGCGCCGACGATGGAGCCCGGCCTGGATCTGGTGCCCAGCGCACCTGCGCTGGCCGGGGCCGAAATCGAAATGGTGCCGATGCTCGCGCGCGAGCATCTCCTGTACAGGGCGCTGGAAGAGGCAGCGGCCGGATATGACAGCATCCTGATTGATTGTCCGCCCAGCCTGGGGTTGCTCACGGTCAACGCGTTGACCGTGGCGCGCGACGGCCTTATTGTGCCTATCCAGTGCGAGTACCTGGCGCTGGAGGGGCTCGGCCGGCTCTGGCACACCGTCCAGCTCGTGCGTGAGAACTTGAACCCGCAACTCGTCATCAGCGGGATGGTCTTGACGATGTTTGACCCCCGTACGAATCTGGCGGCGCAAATTGTCAACGAGGTGCGCAGGCACTTTCCCGAGCAAACTTTCAACACCGTCATCCCGCGCAGCGTGCGCCTGAGCGAGGCGCCCAGCTATGGCCAGACGATCCGTTCTTATGCCCCAGCGTCGACCGGCGCCGTGGCGTACGCTGCCCTGGCCGAAGAGCTGCTGGCCCGTGAGGGAGTCTGCCTAAGCAAGTAGCGGTCGCCATGGGGCGCTAAGCTGGTCGCAGCATGAAGTCCGCAGATCCCGAGCGCGCAGTTGCGCAGATTCGACCTGGCGCTCAGTTTAGGAGGGCCCATGAGCGCACAAACTCGCGGCCTGGGCCGGGGCCTGGACGCTCTGATCCCGCCGGCACCATCGGGCACGGCGCCGCAAGGCGGGCAGGAGGGCACCCAGGTGCAGGCGGGCGTCCTGACCGTGCCGGTCACCGACATCATCCCCAATCCACGCCAGCCGCGCACGTCGATTCCGGCCGAGGCTTTGTCTGAATTGGCGGCCTCGATCCGGGAGCACGGCATGATCCAGCCGCTCATCGTCACACGCGCTCGACCCAACGGGCCGGCGCGCTACCAGTTGATTGCCGGGGAGCGTCGTTGGCGCGCCGCTCAGATGGCAGGATTGGAGGCGGTGCCGGTCCTGGTTAAAGAAGCAACCTCGCAGCAATTGCTCGAGCTGGCGTTGGTGGAGAATATCCAGCGCGCCGACTTGGGCCCGCTTGAGGAAGCGGCCGCTTTCCAGGCGCTCATGACCGAGTTCCGCCTCAGCCAGCAGGACGTGGCCGAGCGCGTCGGCAAGAGCCGTGTCGCCATCGCCAACACGGTGCGGTTGCTCAACCTGCCCGCTTCGCTGAAGGCGTTGCTCTCCGACGGCGCGCTGACCGAGGGCCACGCACGAGCGCTGCTGGGCCTGAGCAGCCCCGAGGCCATGACCCAGGCCGCCGAACAAGTGGTGGCGCGCGACTTGACTGTCCGTCAGACCGAGGAATTGGTAAGGCGCCTGCAGACGGTGATCGATGCTAGAGATGTCGATCCTGAGGAGCCCGCTCCCCTAGGGGACTCCGATGCCTTGCTGACACGCAGGTTAGAGGCTTCTTTCCGCGACGCTCTTGGCACCAAAGTTGCCCTGACTCGTGGCCGGAAGGGCGGCAGGCTGGTCATCCACTTCTACTCCGATGAAGAACTTCAGGCTATCTACGAGCAGATCGTCGGCGTGGGCGAACCATGAGGGATCATCTCCCGTGAATCCAGAGGCGGACCTCCTCTTCTCGGGAGGGCGGGTGTACACGGCGGACCCGGCGCGCCCCTGGGCTGAGTCTGTTGCCGTGCGCGGCGAACAAATCCTGGCCGTTGGCGGTAGACGCGAGTTGGATGATCTGCGTGGCCCCCGGACGCAGGTGTTTGACATGGAGGGTTCTCTCCTGCTGCCCGGTTTTACCGAGAGCCACATCCACTTCATCGAGCTGGCGTTGCGCGGTACGCAACTGGACGTAACGGGAGCACGCTCGGCCGCCGAAGTAGCTGAATCCGTGCGTGCCTATCGAGAGCTCCCGGAAAATCCGGGCGCTGCGAATTCAGGGGCGTGGATTCGGGGCGGCGGATGGAGCGTCGATCGCTGGACGGATGCCGCCGCACCGCACAAGGCGCTGCTGGACGCCGTGGCGCCTGACCTGCCGGTCGCCCTCGACGGCAAGGAACTTCATTCACTCTGGCTCAACTCGGCCGCCTTGCACAGGGCGGGCATCACCGCAGCCACAGGCGACGTGCCGGGCGGAGTGATCGATCGCGATTCTACCGGAGAGCCCACCGGCATCTTGCGCGACAACGCCGTGACCCTGGCCCAGCGCGTTTACCCGCCGCCGGAGCTGCCCCAAACGATGGCAGCCGTGCGCTCCTCGATCCCGGCCCTGTGGCGGACCGGCATCGTAGCCATTCACAACGCCAATGATACGTTGGACGGGCTGGCACTCCGCACATACGAGGGGCTGCACTGCCGCCGGGAACTACACGTGCGGGTGCTGCAGCACATCCCGGCCGGCAATCTGGCCCACGCCCGGGCCATCGGCCTACGGAGCGGCTTGGGGGATGCCTGGCTCCGGATCGGCGGCATCAAGATGTTCGCCGATGGGGCGTTGGGCAGCCGAACGGCCCTCATGCAGCAGCCCTATGTCGGTGAGCCTGGCCACTGGGGAGTGGCTACGCTGGACCCGGAGGAAATGCTTGAACAGGCACTTCTGGCAAGCGCCTCGGGGCTGAGCTTGACGATCCATGCGATCGGCGATCGGGCCAACCATGATGTGCTCGATGTGCTGGCCGAAGTGCGCCTTCAGGAGACGGCCCATCCGCTCCGCCGCGACGAGCCACTGCGCCATCGCATCGAACATGTTCAGTGCATCGACTTCGCCGACCTGCCTCGATTGGCGCAACTCAACATCATCGGGTCGGTGCAGCCAATTCACGCCACATCGGACATGGTGATGCTCGACGCGCATTGGGGGGGCGAACGCGCGCGGCGGAGCTACGCCTTTCGGAGCCTGCTCCGGAGTGGCGCCAGGCTGGTGTTTGGCTCTGACGGGCCGATCGAGCCCCACGCGCCGCTCGCCGGCATTCACGCAGCGGTTACGCGCCGGCGCGCTGACGGCAGTCCCGGTGCTGCTGGCTGGCAAGGGCAGGAGCGTGTCGAAGTTTCTGACGCTATCGACGCTTATACTCGTTGGCCAGCCTACGCCGCTCGGGAGGAGGACTATCGCGGCAGCATTTCGCCGGGCAAGCTTGCCGATCTGGTCATGCTCTCACGGGACATCTTCACCATCGATCCGATGGAAATCCTGGCGACCCAGGTCGAAATGACCGTGATCGGCGGGGTTGTTGTTTGGCGCAGGGGCTGAAGCCGGGTTGCTAGCCCCTTCAACCGGAGAGACTAGCTTCAGCGCAGAACACGTTCATCGCCGACCCGGCGCGTCACCTTCTGATCGTCGAGGTGTTCCATGAGCGCCAGGGCGTACTTGCGGCTCGTATCGAACAGGTCGCGCCCCTGGGCCACCGTCATACTGCCGTGTTCCCTGATGTACTCCGCAATCCGAGCGACGCTCTCGTCGTAGGTAGTGCGCAGGAAAAGCACATCCTCGCTAAGCCGCACCAGCAGGCCTTCGTAGATCAGGGCGCTGACGATCTCCGGGTCGGCAAGAGCGGTGCTTTCGGCAGTTGTCGGCGGCGTATAGGGCTGGCGACGAAATGCGGCGAGCAACAAATCCACCCTGGCTTGTTGCTCGGGGCTGAAGCTGATGCGATGGCCAGGATGACGGATGTACTCCCCGGTTTCTTCCAACACGCCCGCCTGCGCGCCACGCGTAACCAACTCGTTAAATAGCTTCGCCGGCCATTTGTCGCGCCCCTGGAGCCGGCCTTTAAGTTCTTCACGGCCGATGCCTGGGCGGAGCGGATACTGCGCGTGATACTCGACGAGCATGGCATCCAGGCGCGCCGCCAGACCGTGCCACCCGCCGAGCGAAATCGCGGGCGTGACGGCAGAGCGCAGCGGGGCCTGAGCAGTGCCCAGCAGCAGTACCTGCCCGGTGGAGATCAGGCCGGCCACGGTTTTTTCGGCAGTATCTGCGTCGAGCCCGCTCCTCTCGACGGCAGCTTTCAAGGGGGCCGGCTCGCCGACCGACAGTGCGTGTAGTAATAGGTCTTCGGGTGTGCCTCGAGCCAGCGTTTCGAGCTGGGCGATCACCTCCGGCTGGAAACGGCGCCAGCGCCGGCCTGGGTGCGGGTTGACGACCTGACCGCCTCCGATCGTCATGCTGGGAGACGGTTGGCGAACGATGAAATGATCCCCCGCTGCCAACGCCACTGGCGTTTCCAGGCGCAGTTGCCCCCATCCGGCGCTTCCCGGCAGCAGCTCCTCGGCATCGAGAAGCCGGACACGCGCGGGGACTTCTGCCGCTCCGCTGAAGAAATCCACGCGTTGGTTGTGGCGCACAAGGGCGGCCCTGGAATCTTCGCGCACCACGCGCAGGCGCACGTCGAGCAGGATGCTGCCTTGAATGCTTCCGGGCCGGGCAATCACCATACCGCGGGCCAGCGCGTCCGGGTGGACGCCGGATAGGTTGATGGCCAGCCGGCTTCCCGGGAAGCCGGTAGCCACAGATTTCTTGTGCGTCTGGAGGCCCCGGATACGTGCCCTCAGCCCGGCGGGGACAATTTCAACTTCATCACCCGCTCTGAAGACGCCGTCGCTCAGCGTGCCTGTCACTACTGTTCCAAAGCCCGCCACGCTGAATGCACGATCGATAGGCAATCGCGGCTGTCCCCTGTCCAAGCGCGGCGGCGCGGCATCAAGAACTTCGGCCAATGCTTGCTTCAGGCGATCCAGGCCAAAACCCGTGCGTGCCGACACGGGCACGACGGGCGCTTGGGCCAGGCACGTGCCTGCTAATACGTCCCGCAAGTCGGCCTCCACCAGGTCCAGCCAGCCCTCCTCCGTGACTGCGTCGACCTTGGTCAGGGCCACAACGCCGGCCGGCACCTGGAGCAGGTCAAGGATGGCCAGGTGTTCGCGCGTTTGCGGCATCACGCCCTCGTCGGCGGCAACAACAAATAGGGCGGCATCGATGCCGCCCACCCCCGCCAGCATGTTCTTGATAAAGTCAATGTGCCCCGGCACATCGATGACCCCGACTGCCTCGTGGCCCGCCAGCGTCAGCCAGGCGAACCCGAGGTCGATGGTCATCTCGCGCTCTTTTTCTTCGCGCAGCCGGTCCGGGTCAATGCCGGTCAGAGCATGCACCAAGGTGGACTTGCCGTGATCCACATGGCCAGCCGTGCCGATCACCCGCATGCATCAGCTCCGACTACGCGTCAGGCTTCGGCCGGCCGTCGAGGGCTTCGCCGAGGGCTCCCTGCAGGCGTTGGGCCGCCTGGAGGTGCTGCGCGCCAACAGCCTCCTGGACCTTCCACAATGCTTCAAGCTCCCGGCGCAGCAAGGCGAGGGCTTTCTCGATTGGCGGGAAGCGCTCGACGATCTTCTGGTTGAACTTCGCCTGCTCCTGCAGCGCGTAGTCCCAACGGAGCGTCTCCTTCTTCCAGCGCTGCTCGTTTTCGGCCTGCCAGGTCGAAAACTCCTTGCGTTGGCGCTCTTCCGACAGACGCTGCAACTCCGAAACCTGCTTCTGATCGCGGACGATCCCGGTCTGAAACTCCTCCAGTGTCCTGATGGCGCGCCCGGCGGCCTCGTACTGGGCTGCGAAATCTCGCATCCTGAGGGCCTGCTTGTCGATCAGATCTCGCTGGCGGCTGAAATCCTCGGCCCACTGGGTCATCTGTCGCGCCCGTTCGACGTCGGCCACTTTCTGGGCCTCAATAAACGCCATTTGCTCCTGGTGGATCTGGCCGGGCACCGGCAGGATACGTTGAAGTTCGCGCTCAACCCGTTGAATCTTATCTTCCACAAGGGGGGTGCGACTGCTAAGAGCATCCGTCCGCTTGAGGAGCTCTACGCTTTCAGCCTGAATCTGGGCCAGTCGCTTGTTGTCCTGGGCGCGTTGCTCGACCATATACGGCAGCGTTCGCGTCCGCTCATCAAGATCCTTGCTCACATTGTTGACCGATTGGCGCTGCGCCAGAAGCATTTCGCCCAATCGCTGGTCCTCTGCCTGCCGAGTTGATAGCTCTTCTTCTACGTGTGAGATGCGCGGCAACTCTTTGCGGATCTCACTGATACTGCGGATGAGGCCCTCGCGATCGTTCAGGCGCGCCCGTTCCGATTCGCGCTCGCTCTGCAGCCGAGCTTCCCCTTGCTTATCAAGCATCACGACCACTTCGGTCTTGAGTTGCTGGAGTGCCTGCTCGATCTGGGTGAAGCGGGTCAGCTGCGCGTGCGTGTTGGCCAGGCGACCCTCAAGGTCCTGGATGCGCCGCGCCTGTTCCTGATTCTCGACCGTCATGCCCTGCAGGCGCTGGTCCAGCTTGGCCAACTCTTCGCGGTCGCGACGGTGCTCTTCGTCCAGCCACGCAACCATTTGGCTGAGTTGTGTCAGGTCCATAGTCCTCTGTCCCGGTCAGTCCGGCCCGTATTGGAATCTAGTCATCGAGTTCGACGACCTGTTTGTTCATCACGAAGACGACCCGCTCGCCGATATTGGTGGTCCGATCGGCAAAACGCTCCAGATTATGCGACACCCACAAGAGGTAGGTAGCGCGGGTGATCGTGCGCGGATCAGTCAGCATGAACACCAGCAGCTCGCGAAAGACCTGGTCGTTCAGTCGATCCACTTCTGTGTCACGGTTGGCAAGTTCACGGGCAGTATCGACGTCCTCATCTACCAAGGCGCGGAGTTGTCCCAATAGCATTTCCCTGCCGATCTCGGCCATGCGCGGGACGTCGATCAACGGCTTGAGCAGCGGCTGATCGGCCAGGCGCAGTGCCAATACGGCGATGCCCTTGGCGTGATCACCCATGCGCTCCAGGTCGGATGAGATCGACGATACCGCGACAATTGTGCGCAGATCCCGCGCGACCGGTTGCTGGCTGGCGATGAGGAACAGACACTGCTCTTCAATCGCACGTTGTTCTTGGTTGATGGCCTGATCGCCAGCAATGACCTTGTGCGCCAGCTCCTCATCTCGCTCGGCGAGGGCCTGGACTGCCAGTTCCTGGGCGCGCGCCACCCTGACGCCGAGATTGAGCAGTCGTTCTTTAAGGGCAGTAAGCTGGGCCTGGAAGATCTCTCTGGTCACTGTTCATTCCTGCCAGTCGGGAAGTACAGTCGAGCGGTTTATTATAGCATCCTTTGTGCTCTGGGGAAAAGGTGTGGATAACCCAGGCAGTTGTCCCCTTCAGTCCCTGGCGAAAAGGAGCCCTTCGTGAGCGGATCGCCCCCCTCAGAGTGCTCAGACCCACCACTGCTAGATCCACCCTACAGCTGGCCCCTAGATACGAGACTTCAGGGGCAAATTCGCTTCAACTGGCGCTTTGGGGCAACAACGGCGCTGTCCACCACCTATCCCCAGGCAGTAGCACAATCGCGACCTACCCGTAGACACTAAATTGCTGTGAGCCCCTATATCCGGTATTGGAACCGTGCCTTGGCTTAACTTCCCCACATATCCACAAGCCCTACGGTGACGATCATATTATTACTACCTTCTCTTGAAAGATTGATGTATTGAGAGACTACCACTACACCACCTTGATTTGGCGGATCTGGTGGTTGGCGCTCTCGCAGATCTTAGCAGGGGTGCAGATAGTCAGCCGGCAATCGGGAACCTGGTCATCCGGGTCGCGCAACTGCCGGAGCAGGGTCTTGGCCCCAAGGCCCTTTGGCGAAGAGGGTGAATCGTGCTAAGATAACCTGGCACAGAGCAACGCAAATGATGTGGAGCATACCTATGCTACCTACCTTGGCGGTCATTGATATCGATATCTTCAGCGGCCAGGACGAGCTGGCACGCGAGGGCCTACTGCAGAATTTGGCCCTGTCTGACGACCGCTGTATCACACCGCTGTGGGTCAACTGGCTGCGCGAACGTGCCGACCTGCGCGTCGTGTGCCTGGTTCACGACATGGCGCGACTTGACGATTTCCTGGTCGATGTGATCCGCAAAGTACCCGGGGTGCGGGGCACGGCAGCTCGACTCGCCTTCGATGGAGTTGTGCGCGGTGACGCCGTCATGGACGTATCGCTGTTAAGCTCGGTTTGGGATCACCGGGCCGCGGCGACCGTTCTGGTGAAGTCCACACCCGGGCAGGACAGAGAGGTTTTCCAGAGCTTGCTGGAGTTGCCGGTTCACGAGCAGGTGCAAACGGTCTGGGTGGTGAAGCTCTTCCATTCACCGGAAGCCGATTTGATGTTGCTGCTTTTGGGAGAACGCACTTCAGCATTGACCGGCTACGTGATGAGCTGGGTACGGACTGTGCCCGGTGTCGTCGATACCGAGTTGACAAGTGTACTCGACTGGCAGATCTTGGGCGAGACCGAGGACTTCATCGCCCTGGCTGAGCGGTTCCCGGGACACCAGCCAGCCGAAGAGCGATCCGTGACATGAGTGACGCCCGCGTCTATCGGCTCCGCACGGCGCGCGACGGGCGCCAGTTCGTCGTACGAGAGGCTGTCAACGCGGACGCCAGACAGATTCTGGCGCATACCAGCTCTGTACTCGGCGAGCCTCAGTGGAATGTCACGGAACTCGAGGAGTTCCAGATATCAGCTCAGCAAGAAGAAGCGTGGATCTCCAGCTTTCGCGAGCGCCTTCATAACATTCTCCTGGTCGCTGATACGGGTAAGCCGGCGCAGCCGGAGATAGTCGGCGTCCTCAGCTTCAACGTCCAAACCCGTTTCCGCCTGCGACATCGCGGCCGGTTGGGGATCGGCGTCCATCCATCTCACCGCGGGTTGGGGATCGGAGAGGCACTGCTGCAGGTCTTGCTGGATTGGGCCGAGATGGAGCCCGAGGTGGAGCGGGTGGAGCTCTCGGTGTTTACACACAACACGCGCGCCATCAGCCTGTACCGAAAACTCGGTTTTGTGGAGGAAGCCAGACTGTACGGGGTGTGCAAGCTGGCGGATGGCAGCTACTACGACGATCTCATGATGGTCAGGTGGGTCAAGCCCGGCCGAAGTAACCTGGCAGTCACCTAGCCAAGGCACTCTCACTACCCCTCTTCAGTCCACGTCGGCGACGCGGATCGCCCTGCCGGCGTTTTCGCTGGAACGCAGCATGGCGACGATCACTCGCAAGTCAGCCAGCGCGTCTGCTGCCGTGGCCATTGGCAGTCTGCCGGCACGGATTGTCTGAGCGAAATCCTCGTACATTGCGACCAGGCCATCGACAGGGGAGAGCTCGATCCATTGGTCAGGCGGCCGGTCCTGGCGCCACAACTCCAGTCTATCTTTCCAAGCCAGAAGGACTCCATCCGGGCCGGCCACTTGCAGCGCGGTTTCCGGGCCGGGCACCGCATGCGTTGCGGCGAGGGTACCCAGGGCACCGTTGGCAAAGCGCAACGTCGCGCTGAATGTGTCGGCGGGGACCATGTCGGGACGCACCTGGATCACCTGGGCCGATACCGTTTCGATCTCACCCAGTAACATGCGCAGGACGGCAATCCAGTGTACCCCGGCGTCGCTGAGGTACCCTCCAACATGCTCGGGCTGTAAGCGCCAGGCGGTCTGATGGTAAGGGTTGTTCGCTGCGATGTAGTGGTAGATCGACCAGCGCGCCGCAGCCGGGCGGCCGATCGCCCCGGCGGCAATCAACTGAGCTGCGTGCCGGTAGGTGGCCTTGTAGCGGTAATTCTCGGCGATCATCAACACCCGGCCACACGCTTTGGCCCAGGCCAGCATGCGTGCACCGTCGCCGGGCCGCGCGGCGATCGGCTTTTCGGCGATCACGTGGCAGCCGGCGGCTAATGCAGCTTCTGTCGCTTCGGGATTGAGCATGGGGGGCAGAGCGATAGATACGGCCTCCGGTTTCTCGGAGGCGAGCATCTGGAGGTAGTCGGCATAGACGGCAGGGTGAAACCCGGTGACAGCGAGGATGCTATCGGCGAGTTTCTCAGCCTTGGCGGGTGAACGACTGGTCAACGCGACGATGCGAAATTGGGACGGCAGCGCAGTCAGTGCCGGCCAATGCTTCGCAGTGACAATCAAGCCTGTGCCGATGATCGCGAGCCGGATGGGGTTGGGCATGCTCACCTCAGATAATTCGGGAACAAGGCAGAAATTACAGCACACGGACAGCGTCTTGTCAATTGAGTGCCCGGCGCGGTACAATGGCGTACGGAGGATTCATGATTGCCATTACCTGCGACAAATGCCGGCGGCGCTTCACTCCCACGACGGCCGAGATCCAGGGCTACCTTGCCAACAGCCCCACTAAGAAGTACGCACTGGTGACTTGCCCGCACTGCGGTAAGGGCAACAAAGTGGATACCCAGCGACTGGAGCAGGCCCTGCGCTTCAGCCCGTCTGAACCGGTGCCTTGAGCGGTTGACGGCTGGGTCAGCGCAGCCCATGACAAACCAGGATCGGAGCTCAGTGGACGGGGCGAGCCGGGTGGCGCTCGTCCACGACTGGCTGAACCAGATCGGCGGCGCAGAAAGCGTCCTGGAAACGTTCGTGCGCATGTATCCCAGTGCCCCGGTCGTTACCAGCATGTATGCGCCCGAGGTGATGCCGCCGGCTTATCGCTTATGGGATATCCGGACGACGTTCATGCAGCGTCTGCCCGGTGTGACCCGGCACCACCAGGCCTACATGCCCTTATATCCTCTGGCCTTCAGACAGGTGGATTTGCGGGGCTATGACCTGATCCTGAGCAATAAGAGCGGCTTCTGTCATGGCGTTCCGGTGGCCCAGGGCGCCGTCCATGTCTGCTACTGCCTGACACCGACGCGCTTCCTGTGGCAGTATGAGGCGTACCGCGCACGTGAGGAATTGAACCCGGCCATCGATCTGCTGATCAGGCCGACGATCGCTCTTTTGCGAAGATGGGATTTCGCGGCCGCGCAAAGAGTTCATCATTTCGTCGCCATTTCAACCGAGATCCGTGAGCGCATCCGGCGTTTTTACCGGCGCGAGAGTACCGTCATCTTCCCTCCGGTGGACGTCACGCATTTTGTCCCCGGGGGCGAGCCTCCAGGTGACTACTTCCTGGCCGGCGGCCGGCTGATTCCTTACAAACGCACGGATCTGGCAGTGCGGGCATGCACGGAATTGGGCCGCAAACTGCTCGTGTACGGTGACGGCCGAGACCGGCCCGCCCTGGAAAGACTCGCCGGGCCGAGCGTCACATTTCTCGGCAGGGTTTCCCGGGGCAGATTGGTGCGACTCTACCAGGAGGCACGCGCGTTCATCTTTCCGGGCGACGAGGATTTCGGCATCGCGCCGGTAGAGGCGCAGGCCGCCGGCCGCCCCGTGATTGCCTTTGCGGGTGGCGGCGCCATGGACACCGTAGTACCGGGACAGACGGGCGAGTTCTTCGGCGCCCAGACGGTGGAATCGCTGGCGGCAGTGCTCTCGAACTTCGACGAGGCGGCCTATGATCCGCAAGCCTGCCGGGCGAACGCCGAGCGGTTCGGCACAGCGCGCTTTGAGCGCGAAGTTGAGGCATTCGTCACTTCGAAGATTCCTCTAACCGGGTAAGGACAAAGGCCATGGAATTGCGAGCCTACTGGTACATCAT
>Ga0315273_10005668_pt1 | contig 15475 bp, 14 predicted proteins | sample YL17G02_0_MG_FD_205753 | JGI IMG/M metagenome (GOLD analysis project Ga0315273, IMG submission 205753) | Sediment microbial communities from Yellowstone Lake, YNP, Wyoming, USA - YL17G02_0 | ecosystem: Environmental > Aquatic > Freshwater > Lake > Sediment | place: USA: Wyoming | collected...
TGCCGGCTCTTCGTCGTCGATGGCTATGGCGTGGCTGAACGAGCCGGTCTCGGCCGGCGCATCAACACGGTCATGCAAATCTGCTTCTTCGCGCTGTCCAAGGTTCTTCCGCTCAATCAAGCGATGCGCGAGATCCGTCGTAGCGTCGAGGAGACGTTCGGCCGCCGCGGGCCCGAGGTCGTCCGCCGCAACGTCGTTGCGCTCGAATCCTCACTCGCCGCGTTGCAGGAGGTAATTCTACCGACCGCTGTGTCAGCGCTACGCCGGCGCCCCCCCCTCGTGCCGCCGGAAGCGCCCGATTTCGTGCAGCGCGTCACGCGGCTGCTCCTCGAGGGCCACGGAGACGAGCTGCCGGTGAGCGCGTTCCCGCCGGATGGAAGCTGGCCTTCCGGAACGAGTCGCTTCGAGAAACGGGCGATCGCGCTCGAGATCCCCATCTGGCAACCCGACGTGTGCGTGCAGTGCAATTTCTGCTCGATGATCTGTCCGCATGCAGCGATTCAGACGAAAGTCTTTGCGCCGGCCGCGCTCGCGGACGCACCTCCGGGCTTCCGCTCGGTCCCCGAGGCCTTCGATCCCGCGTTCGAGGGGATGCACTATGCGGTGCAGGTCGCCCCTGAGGACTGCACTGGATGCGGTCTCTGTATCGAGGTTTGCCCCGCGAAGGATCGCCTCCAGCCGCGCCGCAAGGCGCTCGTCTCCGAGCCTCTCGCCACGCACCGAGACATGCAGCGCGGGGCGTTCGCCTTTTTCGAGCGCCTCGAGTCGACGCCGCTCGCCGCGTTGCCCATCGACAAGCGCACTGCCGCGTTTCGCCTGCCGCTTTTCGAGTTCTCCGGCGCGTGCGCCGGCTGCGGCGAAACGCCGTACCTCCGTCTGCTCACGCAGCTCTATGGGGACCGACTGATCATCGCCAACGCGACGGGCTGCTCGTCCATTTACGGGGGCAATCTGCCAACGACGCCCTACACGACCGATCAACATGGTCGCGGACCGGCATGGTCCAATTCGCTCTTCGAGGACAATGCCGAGTTCGGCTTCGGGATGCGCCTCGCCGTCGACGTGCAGGCGCAACGCGCGCGGGCTCTGCTTGCCGCAATCGCGGCCCGCCTGCCCGCGGTACTGGTCGAAGAACTGCTCTCGAAGCCGGGCGAGGAAATCTGGCTCGCGGCGCAGCGCGCGCGGCTCATCGAACTCGAGAAGTCGCTCGATGGCGACCCTTCACCCGAGGCCCGGGCGCTTTTCGACGTGGCCCACCATCTGGTCCCGCGCAGCGTGTGGATCGTCGGCGGCGATGGCTGGGCCTACGACATCGGCTTCGGCGGGCTCGACCACGTCCTCGCTTCGAAAAAGAAGGTCAACGTCCTCGTGCTCGACACCGAGGTGTACTCGAACACGGGTGGCCAACAGTCCAAGGCGACGCCGCTCGGGGCCGCGGCGAAGTTCGCAACGGCGGGCAAGGCGACGCGAAAGAAGGATCTCGGCCTGCTCGCGATGAGCTACGGCCACGTCTACGTCGCCGAGGTCGCCATGCAGGCGAGAAGCGCCCAGACCGTCCAGGCATTCCTCGAGGCAGAGCGTCACCCAGGGCCATCGCTCCTCATCGCACACAGCCCTTGCATCGCCCACGGCTACGACCTGCTGCGTTCCCCTGCGCAGCAGAGGCGAGCGATCGAGAGCGGCGTGTGGCCGCTCTACCGATTCGACCCGGGGCGGATCGACCGGGACGAGGCGCCGCTCGTGCTCGACTCGGACGCGCCGCATCTCGACGTGGCCGCATACATGGAGAACGAGGCCCGCTTCCGGATGGTCGAGCTGCGCTCGCCCGAGCGCTATGCGCTGCTCCTCGACGCGGCTCGCGATGCCGTTCGCCAGCGACGGTCACTCTATGAACAGCTCGCGCGCATCCACCTGCCCGCGGAGACACACCATGGCTGATCTGACGACCTCCTGGCTCGGCCTCACGCTGAAGAGCCCACTCGTGGTTGCGGCGAGTCCGCTCACGAACGACGTCGAAGCGATCGCCACGGCGGTATCCGCGGGAGCCGGTGCCGTCGTGATGCACTCACTCTTCGAGGAACAACTCGCGAGCGAGCAGATGGCGGCGTACCACTTCCTCGACGCACGCACCGACATGGATGCCGAGGCCAGGACCTTCTTGCCCGACGTTGATGTGTTCTCACTCGGAGCCGAGCCGTACCTCGCGCAGCTCGATCGACTTCGCAAGCGTGTCGACGTCCCCATCCTCGCTTCGCTGAACGGCACCACGCCGGGCGGGTGGACCGACTACGCACGCCAGCTCGAATCGCGCGGCGCGAACGCGATCGAGCTGAACCTGTACGAGGTAGCGACCTCGCCTACGGAATCCGGTGCGTCGATCGAGGAGCGGCAGCTCTCCGTGGTGCACGCGGTCGCGAACGCGGTGCAGGTGCCTATCACAGTCAAGCTGAGCTGGTTCTACGCCTCGGTGCCCGCCTTTGTCGGTCGCTTGGAAAGTGCAGGAGCGCGTGGTGTCGCGGTCTTCAATCGCTTCTACCAGCCGGACATCGATCTCGATGCACTCGACGTCGACCGCCGTCTCGTGCTTTCGACTGCGCACGAGCTCCCGTTGCGCCTGCATGCACTCGCGATCCTCACTCCGATGACGAAGCTCTCGCTCGCCTGCACGGGAGGGGTGCACTCGGGTCGCGACGCCGCGAAGGCGATTCTATGCGGCGCTCACGTGGTGCAGCTCGCGTCAGCGCTCTTGGAGCATGGCCCGGCTCACATCGGCGCGATTCTCGCGGATCTAGAGCGATGGCTCGACGAGAAGCGGTACACCGGGAGCGCCGAGGCGCGGGGCGTTCTCGCTCTTGGCTCCACGCCGGACTCGCACGCGTGGGAGCGGCTCAACTACGTGCGCGTCCTCGACGGCTGGCAGCCACGAACCCCTTGGAGGTCGATCTGATGAGCGACGACAAGAGAAAGACCTGGCACGGCATCCCTCGCGAGGACGTCCCGTGGTTCCCCACCGTTGAGCCGGACGCCTGTATCGGCTGCCAGCTCTGCTATGTGACCTGCGGGCGGGGCGTCTTCGAGATGCACGACGGTGTCGCAGTCGCGATGGCTCCGATGGAATGTGCGGTCGGATGCTCGACCTGCGGCAACATCTGCCCGACGAACGCGCTGAGCTTTCCAACGCTCGACGCGGTGTGGAGGCTCGAGCGGGAGCGCCAGATCTTCCGGACCGTCAAGAAGGAGGCTCTCCGCAAGCATGAACGCGACGACGCGCTCAAGGCGCGGGTGGCCGCGCAGAGCGTCGTGGCGCACGCACCCACGCGCGCCAAGGTCGATGTCGCCGGGGAATTCGGTGACAAGCATTTCCTCGTGCGCCTCGAAGAACTCATCGAGAGCAAGCCCTTTGACATCGTGAACCTTCGCCTCGAGGTACCCACAGTGAAGGGCGCACGGCAGAAAGCACCGTCCTACATGACCTTCGAGGTCACCTCCGAGCAGCAGGAGACCATCGTTCCCTTCCTGGAGGACGTGAAGAAGCTGGTCCACGACGCCGGATTGGTCCTCGTCTCGGCGACGCCCGTCGCCTGAGCCGACACGCGGGTGTGAATTCGAATCGATAGGGAGTATCGCCATGTTCAGCAAGGTTCTCGTCGCCTCCGATCTGTCGCCGGCGTCGGATCACGTGATTGGCTGCCTGCGCGGCCTTCGCCTGCTCGGAACGGAGCGGATGATCCTGACCCACGCTTTGGGCATTCGACACTTGGAAGTCATGCAGTATCAGCTAGCACCATTGGTTGAGCCCAGGCTACGCCAACAGAAGCAGGCTCTGGAGGGTCAGGGCTATCAGGTCGAGCTCGTGATCGCGCCGGGCATCCCATCTTGGGAGATTAATCGGGTCGCCAGAGACAAGCAGGCTTCCATGATCGTCATCGGTTCCCATGGCGCAACGCTGGCCCGCGCGGTGCTTTTGGGTAGCGTGGCCGTGGAAGTAGCGCATCGCGCTGAGGTGCCGCTTTTTGTGGCGCAACTGAGGATCACTGATGAGGCCGAGCAGCGTTGCGAGATGGCTTGCGACGATTTTCGCGGCCACGTCTTGTTCTCGACTGACTTCTCCGACATCGCCGAGTGCGCTTTCAACTACGTGGAAGAAATCGTGCGCAGCGGTGGGCGCCGCGTCACGCTTCTGCACGTTCAGGACAAGAGCCGCATCTATGGCCATCTCGAGGAGAAACTGGAAGAATTCAACCGGATCGACCGTGAGCGGCTACAGCGCATGGAGAAGCGTCTGAGGGAACTAGGCGCCGCGTCGGTGAGTATCGAGCTGCCCTATGGCCTGCCGAAGCAGGAGATCGTCCAACGCGCCGAGCAGGGCGACTACTCGCTGGTCGTCATGGGAACCCAGGGCCGTGGCTATTTCGGCGAGAGGTTCATGGGCAGCGTCGCCTACCATGTCGCCCGCCGCACAGTGGTTCCCACGTTGCTCATTCCGCCACTGCGGTAAGGAAGACCGGACGTTCTGGTCGCCCGCGCGTCTTTGCGGCTGGTCCCTCGAGTTGCGAGCGCGGGGTACACCAGCTGGTCAGACTCACGACGTCGCTACGTCGATCCGCCTCCCCGCCGACACGGCGACGAGCTCGCCTTCGGCGAATGGCTGCCAATGATCTTCAGTCAGCGGAACGCTCGCGACCAGCGACACCTCCTGGAAGCCGGGAGCGACGTACAGCCCGCGGGCACGCACGGATTCGTCCGCATCCTCGCAGCGGCGCGAGAGGACAAAGAGGCCGGGCGGTTCGACGTTGCTGGTGGCTGCTTGTAGGCGTCGATGCCCGTGGGCAAACAAAGCGTCGCCGTCCGCGTAGAGAAAGTTGGCGGGCCCCAGCTCCCTTAGATCGGCGGCAAATTCCGAGATCACCGAGAGGCGCTCGCCAAGGGACGGCAGGCTGGGTGTCGCGTCCCAAAGACCGCGGATCCGCTCGAGCAGTACGCAGAAGGCGTGTTCGGAATCCGTCACACCGACCGGACGGTATCGGTCGAATACGAGCTTCCTCGACTGCTCGATACCGGAAAGATTCCCGTTGTGGGCAAACACGTGCACACGGCCCGCGAGCTCGCGGAGGAAGGGCTGTGTGTTCGACAGCGCGGCCGGCCCGCGGGTTGCGCGGCGGATGTGCGAGATGGCAAGCGTCGTGCTTGGTCCTTGCGCTTCGAGGAAGCGAACAAGCGGGCTGTCGCTCGCCGCTGTCGGCTCTCGAAAGAGAGCCACATCCCCGTCTTGATAGAATGCGGCGCCCCAGCCGTCGCGGTGCCTGCTGGCGGGGCCGCTATGGGATGCCAGCGCATCCAGAGAGAAGGTCAACCGGGTCGGGCGCAGACTGGACAGCGCCAAGAGTTCGCACATAGCTTCGATAACCTTTCCTCATGGAGCGCGGAATCTCGTCTATGGCGCGTTCGACCCCCGCCGGGCGCGACCCTCGAGCCCGGCAAGGGCGCGCTTCGAGCGCGAGGCTGGCATGGCCTTCTGCCGGAGCACCTCCAGGTGCTCGACCACGGCAGGCAGCACGTCGCCGGGCATCCCGAGCACAGTCTCGTTCCGCTCGATGTCGGTGGCGTCGCGGCAACCGTAACACCCATAGCCGAAGTTCAGCCGGTGCTCGAGATGCGGGGTGAGCGTCGAGTCCGCGCAGACCGCCTGCAAGACGGCTGTCGAGCTCTCGACGCGCTTCCCGCCGGTCGCGTGCATGTAGGCGAGCACGATCCACATCAGTGTCTCGACCTCGTCTTCCACCACGATCACGTCGGGCACGTAGCGCGCGGCAGAGAGCGGAAAGACATGAAGCGCTTCGAGCGTTCCGAGCTCGAGCTTCGGCATCTGCTCGAAGATGCGACGACCCACCTCGGCGTCGGCTACGATCCCGAAGCCGATGAGCCCCTGTCCCGAGGCCAAGCCGGCCGGGAGCGGACGAAAGCCGAAGGCCGCCGCTGCGGCGGGACACGAGATCCCGGCGGCATCGAGAAGGACGTCCTCTCCACGGCGGGCGCGCATCACGGCCTGGCAGTAGCGATGCTGTACCAGCGTCTTCGCTTCGGCAGGCCGCTCCGCGCCCGCGTGCAGCAGACGGACCCCTACGGGCTCGCCGCGCAGCTCGAGGAGATTGCGCAGCCTGGCACCGAGCTCGCGGACGCGCGCGGGCGTCAGCTCGAGAGCGTCCATCGGTAGATCCTCCTGATTGCCTGCCACGTCAGCCGTGGTAGGTGTCGCGTTGGCGCACTTCTGAAGGCTGCTCGATCGGCGGTGCAGCATCGATAGCTCATGAAGCGCGTTGTGGCGCGGGTTTCTTCTGATCGGTGCGGCTAGTGATCATGCCGTCTTCGACGTCCAGAATGCGGTCGAAGATTTCGAGGGTGCGGGAATCGTGGGTGACGACGAGGACGCCGGCATGGCGTTCGTGAGCGACTTTGGCAAAGAGATCCATAACCTGGCGTCCGAGGGCGCCGTCGAGTGAAGCCGTCGGTTCGTCTGCGAGGATGAGGCTGGGGTCGTTGGCAAGGGCGCGGGCGATGGCGACGCGCTGTTGCTCGCCGCCGGAAAGTGCGTCGGGGAGGTTGTCGGCGCGCGGCCGGACGCCGAGGTAATCGAGAAGTTCGAGCGCGCGTTCGCGAGCCTTGTTCGCCGGGGTGTCGTTGATCTCCAGCGCCACCTGGACGTTTTCCAGCGCAGTGAGAAATGGGATGAGATTCGGCTTTTGAAAGATAAAGCCGATGTTCTGCCGGCGGAACGCGCGGGCATCCACCAGGGCGCGTGGGCCGTCCATGACAGGCTGGCCGCTGATGGCGATCTTGCCGGAGGTGGGCGGATTGATGAGTGCCATCGCGGCGAGCAGCGTGGATTTCCCGGATCCGCTCGGGCCGAACAGGCCGACCATTTCGCCGCGCCCGATTTGCAGCGTCGCATCGCGGATAGCGACGACTTCGGTATGTCCGCTGCCATAGACTTTGCGGAGGTTATTGACCTCGATCGCGGGCTTCTGCTCTCCGGGCGCGCTCATACGGCGAGGACGGTGTTGGGTTCAACGCGCAGGGCTTTCCAGATGCCGAGCAGGCTGGCAAGCGTCGAGATGACGATGACGATGAGGCCGAGCGAAACCAGGTCGGAATTTTCGATGAGGACGAGCCGGGGAAAGTAAGGAAAGAGATACAGGCCCATCCACCAGGCGAGGCCAAAGCCGAACGCCCCCATGAATAGGGCCTGTTGGAGAATCAAACCGCCGATGACGGTGTTGCGCGCGCCGATGAGTTTGAGCAGAGCGATGTCGCGGATCTTGTCGAGCGTGAGAGTGTAGATGATGAGCGCGATGACGATGGTGGAGATGATGATGAGCAGGGCGCGGAAGAGCCCGAGCTGGCGGCGCGCTTTGTCCACCATGCCGGCGAGCAACAGGTCTCTTTGCTCCTGCGCGGAATAGACGGTGATATCCGGCCAGGTACGGAGGGCGTCGCGGACGGCGGCTTCATCCGCTCCGGGCTGGAGGGTGACGAGGATGGCGCTGACCTCCGGCATGGCGAGGCCGGGGATGCCGGTGGAGAGGCCGGCAGCGCGGTCGAGAAGCAACGGCTGGAGGCGACCGAGATCCATCTCTTGCACGCGGGCGCGTCGCGCCGCGCGTTCCAGGCGCACAGCCTCGCCCGGCACGTCGAACTGGATCGCCAGGGCGTCGCTGGCGGTGAAGAAAGTGAGACCGTCGCCGCTCGTACCGACCAGGCCGCGCGTCTGCCCGACGACTTCATACACGTCCTTGCCGAGCTTGATCTTCTCGCCCAGCGAAAGGCGGAGCGATTGGTCTGCGATCATTTCGTAGTGCGCCTGCCGCAGCGGACGACCCGCGACCAGCGGCACCCAGTCCCCTTGATCATCGGGCCAGGCGAGTCCTTGCACGACCATGCGCAGCGGACGGCCGCGGTGCTCGCGCTGGATGGTGTGAGAAATGAAGCGGCGTGCCCGCGCCACGCCCGGCACGGCCCGTACGCGGTCTTCAAGGTTGGCCGGGAGCCGGGAGATTTCGGCGAAGGGTCCGCGCGTGCTGCCCTGCACGACCCAAAGATCGGCGCCCACGCGATCCACGAGCAGTGTCGCCTCGAAAATGAGGCCCCGATAGATTCCGCCCATGCCCATCACGAGCATGAGTAGCATGCCGATGCCGACGGTGGTGAAGGCAAAGCGCCCCGCGTTGTGGCGAATGTCGCGGATGGCGAGGTTCATGGCAGCTTGATTCGTTCTCCGTCGGTGAGCGCGGCTCTCTGACCATCGGGCGCGCGCACTACTTGATCGCCCGCGCTCAACCCCTTCGTGATGGCGACGAAATCCCTACCCCGCAAACCGGGCGTGACCTCGCGCCACTGCGCCGTGCGGCCGGACTCTACGAAGACACCGGCTTGCGCCGCCTTCCACGAGAGGAAGGCGGGCGGCAGCAGCACCGCATCGGCCTGTCGTGCAGTCTCGATGAAAACCTCGGCACGCTGCCCGACGCTCCAGTTCATCGGCAGCTCGCTCGCCCGCACATCCACGAGAAACTCGCGCGTCTCCCGGTCCGTCTCTCGCCCGAGGCGTGACACTGTTCCGGGATAGCTGTGGCCCGGCTCTGAGCGGAACACGATGCGCGCCGGTTGATCCGTCGCGAGCGCTGGCATCGCCGTTTCATCCACCCATGCGCTGACCCAGAGTTCATCGAGCGAGATGATCTGCATCAGGGATGCGCCGGGCACCAGCACATCGCCGGGATCGCGGTCGCGCCGAACGATGAGCCCATCGTAGGGGCTGCGGATTTCGGTGAAGGAGAGCTGCTCCTTGCGATAGAGCACATTCTTCTCCGCCACGGCGATCTGCCCCTCGGCCTCCGCGATGGCCGCGCGAGAGCGCTCGAGATCGGCCTGGGCCACGCGCAATGCTTCCGCCGTCTTGTCTACATCGGATCGTGACACGACTCGATTGGCGAGAAGTTTCGTCTGGCGCGTGTGATCGAGTTGCGCGAGGGCGAGCACCGCCAGCGAGCGGGCGAGATCAGCGCGCACCCGCTCTGCACTTTTCTTCGTCGCCGCCAGCGTGGCCTCTGCAATCGCGACCTGCCGGCTGGATTCCGCCTCATCGAGTCGGGCGAGGAGTTGGCCGGCTTTGACCACGCTCCCCTGATCCACCAGCACCTCCTCGAGGCGCTCCTGGATTCGCGCGCTGATCGTCGTCTTCACCCGTGCCTCCAGCGTGCCCGTGCCCATGACGTCGGCGACGAGTTCACCCCGAGCCACGGTGTGCGCGACCACCAGCACCGGCGCGAACTCGAGCTTGTAAACGGCGAATGCAGACACCGCAGCAACGATGAGCGAGATGAACATATTGCGGTTGGAAGGTCGTCTCATGGAAATGATCGTCTCTATTCGATGCTCATGGCTGGGATCTCAATGCGGTTCTCATCCGTGAGCACCGAGCACTCCTAGCCCCTGGGAAACTGAGCGTGATGCAACCACGCCCTTGGCGGGTCCGGTCGCGTAGCTCAGCGCCGATCTCGAATACACGTTCTGCGGTCGTGTCGATCGTCTTCATTGGGTCGGCTGTCTCCGGGCATCTGCCACGTCAAGCGTGGTACGCGTCGCTGTAGGTCTGCTCACGTGCGATGCCGCGCTCCGCGAGTGCCTTCATGACCGGACGCATCATCGCCGGGGGGCCGGCGACGTAGGCATCGCGCGAAGCCAGCTCGCGGGCGCACTTCCGCACCGCCTCGTCGACGCGTCCGTGGAAGAGAGCGCAGCCCGCGGGCGGCGCGAAATCGGGCGCGAGCTCTACCGCGGCCAGCGTGCACGAGAGAGCGGGGTCCGAGCGCCGCCAGGCCGCGATGCGCTCGAGCTGATAGAACTCGCGCGGATGTGCGACGCCCCAGAACAGCGCGATGTCTCGCTCGGGCGCGAGCGCGAGCTGCTGCGCGATCATGGCGCCGATGGGAGCGAAGCCGCTTCCCCCAGCGATCAAGAGAAGCGGCCGCTCGAGCGGCGAGCGAACGGTAAATCGACCGAGCGGACCACGGGCTCGCAGCAGCTGACCGACCGCGAGCGACTCGAACGCCCACGTCGTGAACCGACCCCCGGGCGCTCGCCGTAGCTGCAGCTCGATCCTTCCGTCGGCGCGGGGCGCGTTTCCGATCGAGTACGCGCGCGACATCCAGCGCTGGTCTGGAGCAAAGAGCTCGAGGTACTGACCCGCCACGAACTGACAGAGGCAGTCCTCCTCTGCCTTCGGGGCAAGCGTCACGATGCGGGTGTCCGTGTTCGAGGTCTCGATCTTTTCGACGACGAGCGAGACGATTCGGTCTGGATCGGGAAGGGTGTCGCTCCACGCGAGCTGCTCGCGGCGCGCGAGGAGATCGTCCTCGATCGCGTGATGGACATCCGCTCGCGATTCGAGAGCGACCACGTTGTCGAGCGGGGGAAACGAGATCGCGTGGGTAGGGCACGTGTTCATGCAGGTCACGCACCCAATCATGCAGTTCAGGGGATCGACGACGACCGCCTTTTTGCGGCCGTAGTCGAAGCGGTAGACGAGACGGTTGCAGCCGGTGACGCAAGTGCCGCAGCCGATGCAGGCATCCTCGTCGACCGCAGGGTGCCAGTCGATCGCCTCGCGCGGCACGCCGTGCCAGGGGCGCGCGAAACGGGGGTCGGACATGGCGGCCTCCTGTTGCAACGAGTGTCAGGTCAGAGCGCGCCGGCGAGTGCCGGCGCAGGGTCGATCAGTCGCTGCAAACGCTGCGCACCGACCGGCTCCTCGGCCAACAACGGAATCACCGCGAGGCGTGCGGCATGATGGTGCCGTACGACGTCGATCTGGGCCACCTCCGCCTGCGCACGCTGGCGCAGCAGCGGCGAGGACGGCCGCGCCATCGCGAGGCTGCCGTTGATCACCCATGCCCACGGCTCGATGCCGGCGCGGCGCAGCTCGGACTGAAGCTGGGCCGCTTCCAGCACCGGCGTGGTTTCGGCCAACGTCACGAGCACCACCTTGGTCTGCTTCGGATCCTGCAACTGCATCATGGGCGTTGTGAAGTGCCGCCCGCTGGGACCGAGCTGTCGAACGATGTCGCGGTGATAGGCGCCGGTGGCGTCGAGCAGCAGCAGCGTGTGGCCGGTGGGTGCTGTGTCCATCACGACGAAGGACTTGTGGGCCTCGCGAAGGATGCTCGAAAAGGCCCGGAACACCGCGATCTCCTCGGTGCACGGCGAGCGCAGGTCTTCTTCGAGCAGCGCGCGGCCTTGTACATCGAGGTTCTTGCCTTTCGTCGCCAGAACGTGCTCGCGATAGCGCGCGGTCTCGGCCTGCGGGTCGATGCGGCTGACTTTGAGGCTCTCGACCGAGCCGTCCAGCGTATCGACCAGATGCGCCGCTGGATCGGACGTGGTCAGGTGCACGGCGTGTCCGTGCCGCGCCAGCCCGACCGCGATCGCGGCGGCCAGCGTGGTCTTTCCGACTCCGCCTTTGCCCATCAGCATGACCAGGCCGTGGCCGTCGGCCTCGATCTCCTCGACCAGGTCCGTCAGCGATCGCGCTTCCAGCGCGGGCAGCGGCGCCGCGGCGTCGTGCATCGTCGCGGTCGGCGCCAGCAGGTCTCGCAGCGCCTGCAGACCGACCAGGTTGAACGGCATCATCGGCACGGTGTCGCGCGGCAAGCTGCCAAGTGCCTCCGGCAAATCTCGCAATGCGGCCTGCTCGCGCGCGACGATCGCCGCAGCCAGCGGATCGCCGTTTGCTTCACCGGCGGGCAGCACGCCGTTGATGACCAGGTGCTGGCGAGAGAGACCGATGGCGGCAAGCTCCTGCTGGGTTCGCGCTACCTCCTGCAACGTGGCTCGCTGCGCACGCGCCACCAGCACCAGCCGCGTCCGGGTCGGGTCGGCCAGCGTCTCGACGGCGGCATTGTACTGCGCGCGCTGCTTCTCGAGGCCGGCCAGCGGGCCCAGACACGACGCATCGCCCTTTCCCGTGTCCAGAAAGCCGCTCCACGCCCCCGGCAACTGCAACAGCCGGATCGTGTGCCCGGTGGGCGCAGTGTCGAACACGATGTGAGCGAAGCCCTGCGTCATGCTGCCGTCGGTAAGTAGAGACGTCAACTCGTCGAAGGCCGCGATTTCGGTCGTGCAGGCGCCGGACAGTTGCTCCTCGATGCCCTTGACGACGTCATCCGGCAGCACGCCGCGCACCGGACCGACGATGCGGTCTCGGTAGGCCTGCGCCGCCGCCGGCGGATCGATCTCCAGCGCCGACAGACGCGGCACGGCGGGAATGGCCGCGATGTGGTTGCCGATCGCGACCCCGAACACCTGCCCGACATTCGACGCCGGGTCCGTGCTGACCAACAGCACGCGCCGGCCCTGGTCAGCCAGACGAACCGCCGCGGCGCAGGCCAGCGACGTCTTGCCGACGCCACCTTTGCCGGTGAAGAACAGGTAACGGGGCGCCTGATCGAGGAATTTCATCTGCTTTTCTCGGTTGCCCACGGGTTCAGCAGCACTTCGGCGCGCTCTCCGCTCCGGGCGACGGTGCCGGCGCGCAGCATGAGTCCTGCTTCTGCGGTGCGTCGTTAGATGCTACGCCGACGTCGCTCGGCACATCCTTCTCCTCGAGAGTTCGATGAGCGAGGCCCAGCACCGCTCGGGCCGGCGCCTCTTTGACCTTCTGCGCGAGATCGACGGCGCGGCGCACGTCATCATCCGCGACCCCGAGCTTTCGCGCCTTGTCGTAGTGGAAGCGGAAGCACGGCTCGCAGTTCGACGCGATCGCGGCGCCGATGGCGACCAGCTCGGCCACCTCTTCTGTAAAGAGCGACGCGGCCGAAGCAAACCCCGCCCACCGGGAAAGCTCATCGCGGGACGGATAGCGGCCGGTCGTCTTCAGCTCGGCGTCGACCAGCAGCACGGGCAGCGCCTTTTCGCCCTGCGCCTTGAGCAACTCTCGGATCGCCGCATGCTCCACAAAGGCCTGCGGCTGCTGCGCGAGGCTGACGCGCTCGACCGTGACGCCCTTCGACTTCAGCCAGTCGACGTCGGCAGCGAAGGTGACCAGCGCTTGATCGACGTCGACGCCGCACACTCCCGTGCTGCAACACAGGGCCGGATCAAAGACTCGGATCGTGGTCATTCGAAAAGCCTCCATCGCGAAAGAAGGATCGATCTCGGAAGCAGGTCACCGATGCGGTCGAGTTCGACGCTCAAGAGAGCGGGCTCCATCGAAACCACGTTTCGCTCCATGACTTCTCCCGCAAGGATCGCCATCTGGTCTCCTCGCTCGATTGGAATCGCCCTGCCCGCTTCAATGCTGACGCTACCTCCCGAGTTCTCTCTCATCGAGCGTCCGGGATCGGTATGGCTCACGGCGCCGAGGCGACCTCGAAGCGCGCATCCGGGAAGAACCGCTTCTGCGCCCAGAGCGCCACGCCGACGAGCCCGATCAGCACCGGCACTTCGACCAGCGGACCGATCACCGCGGCGAACGCGGCGCCGCTGTGGATGCCGAAGGTGGCCACCGCGACGGCGATCGCGAGTTCGAAGTTGTTGGATGCCGCAGTGAACGAGAGCGTCGCGGACTGCGCGTAGTTGGCGCCGACACGCTTCGAGAGCCAGAACGATACCGCGAACATCAGCACGAAGTAGATCAGCAGCGGCGCTGCGATACGCAGCACGTCAACGGGGAGCTGCACAATCGCCTCGCCTTTCAGTGAGAACATCACCACGATCGTGAAGAGCAATGCCACGAGCGTGATCGGTGCGATGCGCGGCACGAAGTGGGAGTGATACCAAGCCGCGCCACGCGCATTCACGAGCGCAAAGCGCGTCAGGAAGCCAGCCGCGAACGGGATGCCAAGGTAGATCGCGACACTCTTCGCGATCTCGCCGATGGTGATGTCCACGACGGCGCCTTCGAGCCCAAGCCAGCGCGGGAGCAGCGTTGCGAAGAACCACGCGTAGACCGAGAAGAACAGCACCTGGAAGATCGAGTTGAATGCCACGAGGCCGGCGCAGTACTCTGTGTCGCCGCGAGCGAGGTCGTTCCAGACGATGACCATCGCGATGCAGCGTGCGATGCCGATCAGGATCAGGCCCAGCATGTACTCGGGCTTGTCGGATAGGAAGAGCACGGCGAGTCCGAACATCAGCGCGGGTCCGATGATCCAGTTCTGCACCAGTGAGAGCGCGAGCACGCGTTTGTTGCGGAAGACCTGGCCGAGCTCCTCGTAGCGAACCTTCGCAAGCGGCGGGTACATCATCAAGATGAGCCCGACGGCGATCGGGATCGACGTGGTGCCGAAGCTCATCCGCTCGAGAGCGGCGTTGACGCCGGGTACAAGGAAGCCGAGTGCAACGCCCGAACCCATCGCGAGGAAGATCCAAAGCGTGAGCCAGCGGTCGAGGAAGGAGAGTTTGCGGGTGACGGATTCACTCACGTTTGGTCTCCTGCGCCGAGTGACGCCAGCAGCGCCCGCACCTGCGATTCGATGACATCGCGCACGCCGCGGAACGCGTCCGGGTCCATGTCGCGCGGGTCGGGGATCTGCCAGTCGTAGCGGCGCTTCGCGGGAACGTGCGGGCAGGCGTCGCCGCAGCCCATCGTGACGACGGCGTCGAATTCGCCGGGCGGAACCTCGTCGAGCGACTTCGAGGTTTGGGAGGCGAGGTCATAACCGAGCTCGCGCATCGACGCGATCGCCCTCGGGTTAATCCGCCCGGACGGCTTCGAGCCCGCACTCCACGCCTCGACGCCCGCGCCGCCGTGGATCCGCGCGAATGCTTCCGCTATCTGGCTGCGGTTGCTGTTCTCGATGCAGACAAAGAGTAGTCGCATAGATAATCCTGAGAATAGTCGGTTAGCGGGAGGCAAAGGCTGTTGAAAAGAGGGAAATTACAAGCCGCGGTTACTTCCGCTGTCCTGTGGTAGGACGGCGGTCGCCAAACCAACAGAAAGGAACCGCCGCGTCGAACCTTGTCGCAGGTTCGAGGCCTTGCGAAGTCGGTGCGCTGCCGGCGCTGGAGACGATTTAGATCCCGCTGCCCCTGGCCAGTATCCTCCCGGACGGCTAGCAAGGCCAGTGAGCGCGAATGAACCTGCCCCGTCGGATGACTGCGGGTACTTAGCGCCAGCCAACCGTCCGGGGCGAGGTGGTTGAACGTAGCCTTGGCGAGAATCGAACGGCACGAGCTTCCGGTACACAGAAACAGTGCGTTCATCGGTCGATCCAGACTCTTTCGGCACGGCAGCGCACGGCAAGGCCGCCGCCGCTGCGCCACACCTGCGGTTGCTTCACGCTCGAAGTCTCGCTCGCGAGGCGCGCGGGGCAGGATGCCTTCCCATCTGAGGGCCGCATGTGCCACCGTCGCCGCTGCAACAGTTCTCGGTCAGGTACGCAAGCAAGTCGTTCATCGCCACGAAATCCGCCGCGTAGTAGAT
>Ga0315273_10005669_pt1 | contig 15474 bp, 12 predicted proteins | sample YL17G02_0_MG_FD_205753 | JGI IMG/M metagenome (GOLD analysis project Ga0315273, IMG submission 205753) | Sediment microbial communities from Yellowstone Lake, YNP, Wyoming, USA - YL17G02_0 | ecosystem: Environmental > Aquatic > Freshwater > Lake > Sediment | place: USA: Wyoming | collected...
TCGCTTTCACCTCCTCGATCCAGTTCAGGACGAGGCGAATATGCGTGACCGGCGGCGGCGGCGGCGCGGCGATGGCCTCCGTGACGAAGAAGCTTTGGCCGTCCGGCGCAACGTCGTAAGGCCGGTGGGGAGTTGCATAGAAGCGCAGAACCTTGCCGTGGAATCTGAAGAGCTCCTTCGGGGATCCGAGGCCCGGCGGGACGGCGTCAAGCTGCACGGCGACCGACATCAACCGCCGCATGCCCGCCGCATCCGGCAGGCTGACGTAGAACAACTCCCGGCCTCGCGGATTCCACGCCGGGCACACGCCGCCATCAACCGAAACGGTCTGCCGGAGGGCTGACCCTGATCCAGAAAACGGTTGGAGAAACACATCGAAGTGCCCCGTCTTCTTTAGGTCCGACGCGTAGGCCAACCAGCGGCCGCAAGGCGACAAGGTCGGCGCCTCTTCTATCGACGAGGGCGACTGCACAATCGGGCGCGGCCCGCCTACCCCGCCGCGGCTCGCCAACATCCAGATATCCTTGTTCTTCACGCCCAACAGTTCCCGTGATTTCGGAGTCCAGTCGCCGGGGTCACCCTCATCGGCGAGCTTCTCCGGCGGCGCGCTGCCGTCGGCAGCCTGCCACACGAGGGCTCGGACGCCGTCCGGGCCGATCCAGCTGAAGGCGAGGTGCTTCCCATCCGGCGTCCACACTCTGTTGGAGCCGACCTCGCCGCCGGTGCCAAGCTTGGTGATGAATTTCCCGCGGTCGAGGAGGTCGAACACCCAAACCGAGCGCTCACGGAGTTCCTGAACGACGGCAGCGATCCGGCGCCCGTCCGGGTCAATCCGAACGTTCATCGCGAAACTCTTGGGCGGCGTGGGCAACGGCGTCACCACGCCGCGGCGGTCGACGGTCACAATCCGGGCGTCGTCAGGCCACGGCACCTGAGTGTTTTCGAGGTAAGCCAGGCCGCCCGTCGGCGCCACGCCGAACTGGCCCGCGCCCGTGTCGTCGACGGCGTTAACATTTGCCAGTGCCTGGGCCACATTGTCGAGCAGGCCAACCGACTCCCCATGGACCTCGAGGCGGGCTGGATCGAACCGCACCGCCCTCAGTTGGCCGAGCCGCAGGAAGACCAAGTGCCCGGGCACGTAGCGGGCATCCACCGCGTCATCGAGAATCTTCTTGGGTGCGCCGCCCGCGAGATTCTGGGCGAAGACCTCGTCGCCGCTCCATGTCCAGAATCGCTTCTTCGCCGTGTACAGGAACACGGAGCCGCCCGGCAGCCACTGAGGCAAGATGTGCGCCATCTCGCCCTGCTTCAGGAGTGTCACCGGCTTGGGCGGGCTGCCCGGAGTCACTAACAGAATGCTCGCCGCCCCTGTCCCGAACATGTACGCATCCCATGACCCGACAAGTAGACCGGCCTCACCCCAGGCTAGGCCGAACGGCGGGTCCGGCACGCGCTCGAAGATGTTCTCCACCGGACCTTTTGTGAGGGGCGTCTTCCGAATCGCCCCGTCAGCCCAGAAGGCCACATCCTGCCCATCTAAGGAAACGACCGGGAGTTGGGCGCCCTCGGTTCCGGCGAGGGGCCGCGCTTCGGGCTCGTCGAGCGCGCGAATGTAAAGTTGCTGCACGCCGGCCCGCCGGCCGACAAACACCAGCGAACGGCCGTCCGGCGTCCACACCAGAGCAGTCCGGGATCCCCCTGGTGTCACAGCGGAAACGCCGACAGCCGGTCTGCCACCCGCGTTGAGTTCCTCAGCGCCCACAACAGGCATATCCAGCCGGACGATGCCCGGGCCTGTCTTCGTGGTCCTCGAACGAAGTTGCCAGATGAGTACGGCTGTGGCGGCCGCACCCACGAGCAGCGCTGTGGCTGCGAATATCATCGCGCGCCGGCGGGGCCAGAAGCCGGAAGCCGCGGCGGCCGCCGCCGTGAGCGGCAGACTCGGATCGGCCTCGGGGCCGGCCGGCGAAGCCGATGCGGCCTCGATCTCCAATCGGGCGTCGCCGATGTCGCGAAGGCGCTGCTTCCGATCCTTTGCCAGGCAGCGGCGGAGCATGTCGCGCATGCGCGGCGGCGTATCGGCCGGGAGCGCCGCCCAGTCCGGCTCGGATTTGACGACGGCGGCCAGAACATCGGTGACTGAGTCACCTGGGAAGCACGGCCGGCCCGTCAGCATCTCGAAGAGGACGACACCGAAAGCCCAGATGTCCGTGCGCTTGTCCACCGCTGCACCCCGCGCCTGCTCCGGGCTCATGTAGGCCGCGGTGCCCAGGATGATCCCGGCCTGCGTCATTGCGGGGCTCGTCAACGTCGGCCCTGCGGCCGGATCCCCAACCGCGGCGCGCACATCGAGCGCCTTAGCCAGGCCGAAGTCGAGCACCTTCAGCCTGCCGTCCGGGGTGAGCTTGATGTTGGCGGGCTTCAGGTCCCGATGGATGATGCCCCTCTCGTGGGCGTACTCGAGGGCCTCGGCAAGCTGCCCGGCCAGCGGCAGGGCGTCCTCCACGGGCACCGGGCCGCGCCCGATCCGCTCGGCCAGCGTCTCCCCTTCGATAAGCTCCATCACGAGCGCGCGGCTGCCGAGCCGCGCCGAGGCCGATGCCCCCGAGCCCGATGTCGGGCCCGCCTCGACCAATCCGTGGATCTGGGCGATGTTCGGGTGATTCAGCGCGGCGAGGAGTTCGGCCTCGCGCTGGAACCGGGCGAGGCGGTCGGCATCGGCGGCGACCTCGGGCGGCAGGACCTTGAGCGCGACCTCCCGTTTGAGCTGAGTGTCTCGCGCCCGGTACACCTTGCCCATCCCGCCGGCGCCCAGAAAAGCGACAATTTCGTAAGGACCGATTCGGGCGCCCGGGGCGAAGGTCATGGACACTCCCTATGAATCGTAGGGGCGACGCTCCCCTATCACAAAGCGAGTCTATCGCCCGCTGCGGATCGATGTCAAGGACGAGAGGCGCGGTTTTTCGTAACCTCAATCAGGCGCTGTCTCAACTTCTCGATTTGAAATAGTATTTCATCGAACTTGCCGGCAAACATGAAGCCGAAAGGATAGGTTCGTTTATTTTTTCAGGGCCCGCGCCCAACGGAACAGGAGTTTGATCTCACCTATATCCTTGTTGGCTTCCTGGCTGACCCGCACGAGAAACCGGGAGTGGTCGTGCGTCGGGACCGCAAACATAGCCGACGTTCCGAGGCCGCTGACCAACATCGACGGAGGCCCGGTAACACGGAACCCGCCTTCGGTCGTCACGGGATACGCGACGAGATGGCCGCTGAGCGTAGCCACCACAATCTCGCGGCCGTCCTTACGCCAACCCCGAACCCAGCCGCCTTCGGACGTGAGCGTCCAGGTCTGGCGTCGATCCGGGAAGGTGGTCACGTACGCCTGGACTTGACCTGTCTCGTACGAACTGAACGCGACGAAACGTCCGTCCGGCGAGAACGTGCCCCAAATCTCGGTTTCCCGCGACACAAGAAAGGGAGTCATCTTCCCATCCGACCTCGACCACACGAATAGGTCATCCTGGGACTGAGCGCCGTACCCGCGCACCAAGAGGAACAATCCGTCGGGTGACCAAGACATCGGGTGCTGAACGGTTCCGGTGTTTCCCGCTCCTCGGCGATCGTCCGTCAAGGGGACGATGCTTCCGTTGGTCAGATCCTTAATGAACGCCGTACCCGGCTCACCCGGCCGTGACAGCGAAAAGGCAAGCCGTCCATCCGGCGACCACGAGGGAAAGTTCGCCGACCCGCCCTGGGTCGTCAACAGCTGCCGATGGCCCGAAGCCGTGTCGATCACCCAGATGCGGTCCATCAGGCTTTGCGGATCCGTCACCGCCGCTGCGACTCGCCGGGCGTCCGGCGAAAGCACCATGTACCAGGCTAAGGACAACGGTTCTCCTACCGTTTGGAGGACCTTTCCGTCTCGTCCCACCCATTGCATTTGCACCGCGCCGCTGCCGGGCCCGGCCACTCTGCCGAGGACGATGCCGGGGGCGTAGCGAACGGCGAGGGTGCCGTCAGAAGCCGCCGACAGGGCGGCCAGGCCGTAAACAGGATCAACCGACACAGCCGGGCCAAGCGATACCGCCTCGCCCGTCACGCGACCGCTTGCGAGGTCGAATGGCGCCGCGGCGAGCCGGCCGTTGCGGGCGAACACGATATGCCCAGGCGCCGCGTACACGGCGCTTGAGACATCAGGCAAAAGTCGTTGGATTTCATCTCCGTCCAGCGAGGCGAGGTAAACGCCTTGCGCGCTCGATTCCCGGGAAGTCTCAAACTGCCTCGCGGTGAACAGGAACCTCCGGCCATCCGGAAGCATGCTGGGCCACAGGGCGAACCAGTCCCGGTCCTTGCCTGCCTCAAGCGGCGTCGCTTCACCGCCGTCGGCGCGAACCTTGTAAAGGCGGCCCAAGGCATCGGGGAAGACGATCATATTGTCGGCGGCCTAGGCCGCACCGTTGACGCCTCCGGATCCGGAAACGACCTCCACAGGACCGCCGCCGAGCGGGATCCGTTTGAGCTTGAGGCCGGCCATGAAGCCGATATGCTGCGAGTCCGGAGACCAGAATGGCAACCAACCGCCCTCGGTTCCTTCCAGCGGCCGGGGATCGTTCACCTCGAGATCGCGAACCCAGATCATGGGCATGTCGTCGGAGCGACGGCCGCGGTAGGCGATTTGGCGCCCGTCGGGTGAAATAACAGGTGCGCCGACGTCGTTCCCTTCAGTGTGCAGGACCGAGACCCGCAGCGGACCGGGTTGCCCGGCGTCGGGTCCCCGCGCTCGCCGACTGAGTTGATGCACTGTGCTGATGACCAGAGCGGCGATCCCCACACCCGCAACGAACCAGGCGAGGCGCTCCCGCAACGTCCGTCGCATCAAACCCGATGCGGTCGTCGCCTCGGCATGATTCGTTCCCAAGTCGGAATCGACATCGAGAGCGTTTTCGATGTCGATCCCTGCGTCGCCGATGTCGCGCAGGCGTTGCTTCCGGTCTTTCGCGAGGCAGCGGCGGAGCAGGTCGCGCACGCGCGGCGGCGTGTCGGCCGGGAGCGCCGCCCAGTTCGGGTCGGATTTGACGACGGCAGCCAGGACATCGGTGACTGAGTCACCTGGGAAGCACGGCCGGCCCGTCAGCCTCTCGAAGAGGACGACCCCGAAGGCCCAGATGTCCGTGCGCTTGTCCACCGACGCGCCCCGCGCCTGCTCCGGGCTCATGTAGGCCGCGGTGCCCAGGATGATACCGGCCTGCGTCATCGCCGGGCTCGTCAGGGTCGGCCCTGCGGCCGGATCCCCAACCACGGCGCGCGTCTCGAGCGCCTTAGCCAGGCCGAAGTCGAGGACCTTGAGCCTGCCCTCAGGGGTGAGCTTGATGTTGGCGGGCTTCAGATCCCGATGGATGATGCCCCTCTCATGCGCGTACTCGAGGGCCTCGGCAAGCTGCCGGGCCAGCAGGAGCGCCTCCTCCACGGGCACCGGGCCGCGGCCGATCCGCTCGGCCAGCGTTTCGCCTTCGACGAGCTCCAAGACCAGGAAACGCCTGCCGACTGCTTCTTCGAGCCCATAGATGGCGGCGATATTGGGATGATTCAGGGCCGCCAGAAGCTTGGCCTCCCGCTCGAAGCGGGCCATCCGTTCCGGGTCCTTGCTGAAGATGTCGGAGAGGACCTTGACAGCCAGGTCAGGCCGCTGTCCCGGCTGAGGGCGTGGCAGACGCCCGCACCATCGTTCCAGATAACGTGGGCCGTCCCGTCCGCCGCCACTTTGACCCAAGGGCGGTCGTCGAACCGGGTTTTCGAAAGCAGCGTCCACTTCCAGGTCGCACCCACGTCCTTGCTCACGTCGATGCTGATCTCCTTGCCCTCCCACTTCTCTAGGTCGAAGGCCAACGTCGCGAAATAGAGGGTGCCGTTGGGAGCCACGGCCAAATCCGGATCGGCGACGCCGGCCACTTCCTTCGCCTCGGTTCCGACATTGACCCGCGCCCAGGTGGTCCCTCTGTCGCTGCTCTTCCAGAGGGACGGTTCATCCGTCTTATTCCCGCTCACATAGGACGCTCCATACCCGCTCACAAAGAGCGTGCCGTCGGGATGCTCAACGATCATCGGTTCACGGGCCAACGCGTCGAGATGATTGATGGGCGCGGCCAAGGTCAGTATCCACTGAGGCGCCGTTTCAGGCGCCGCCCGGCCTATGTCACGGGAGCGCTGGCATTGGGTCACGGCGAGAAGACATAGCGCCATCACGCCCATCCATAAAAACCGGATTTTCCTAGAGTCCATTGGGACCTCCTTCCAAGCGCCCATTTCGGAAGGGTGCCCTTGGAACGCCTTCGGCACTTCGACCATGGAAGATCCCAGCGAATCAGCGAGAGAGAGGATTCAATTGGGCCGAAGCCACCCCGACCTCTAATACATAGATGATTATGGCCCCGGTTTTAGCAGAGTGCAAGCGGCAATTCCGGCCTGCTGTCTCAGGTTGTGCCCAAATTGTGTCCAAAATATGTCAGAGATATCAAAATATATCTAAAGATATCGAACTCCATCGAAATCCCGGAGCCCTTAAAAACGTGCGTTTTGCCAGAGAAATCATTTATTTTCTGTGCGTTAGCTTTTTCCGCCGCTTCCTACACACGCTAGAAGTCAGAGGTTCAAGTTCTCTATCGCCCACCATTCTTTTCAAGCATTTGTACGTTCGGGAATTCGGAAAATCCAGCTTTGTGCCCAAATTCGTGCCCATTTATGCCGCCGGGAGAGCGGATAAGAGAAATGGCGGCTACCGGTCGAGCTTCAATCGCCGGATCTCCTTCGTCTGTTTCATCCGCGTGCAGGCAATCCAGCGGCCGTCGGGTGAAACCTGAGGGTGCATGAAGTTGGCAGAGTCGTCCGTCAGTTGACGGGGCGCTCCTCCGAAACGCGGAACGGCGAAGATCTGCATCCGCTCGCCGGCCAATCCGCCAAAGACGATGGTCTTTCCGTCCGGCGTCCAGTCAAGACCGCCATACGTGCTCCCGGTGTATTCGACGATTTTGTCAGCCCTCTTACCGTCTAGGCTGACAACCCAGAGGATGCGGCCATTACCTTGGGTATGTTCTTCGAAGGCGATCTCGTCACCCTTTGGGGACCATGATTCACAGCTCCCGTTCTTAATCGGGTCGGGCAACGACAGCCGATCAACCCGCAACGGCTCCCCGGTTGAAGGATCGATCGTCACAATCCAGGGTTTGGAGACGCCCATCGGACCACCGCGCTCCCAGGAGTCAAAGGCCAGGCGGCGGCCGTCCGGAGACCAGTCTGCGGCGCCGTCTTCCCATCCGAAATCGGTCAGCCTGATCTCATCGGCCACCCCGCCGGATACGCGCCGCAGGTAGAGATCGTCCGTGCTCCCCGCGGCGCCGTAGAATGAAACCGGTGTTCGCGAGCGATGGGAATGGAAGGCAAGCCATTGGCCGTCGGGAGACCAAGCCGGCGTCCAGTCTTCATGGTAACCGGTGATGATCGGCTTCATGCTCGACGTAGGCCGGCAATGCGAATCCACGGCGACAACGCCGGCATCCAGGTTCAAGCCAACGTCGGCCAATCGCCATCCGCCGAAGGTGAAGGCAATCTGCTTCCCGTCGGGGCTCCAGTACGGGAGCTCCGCCTCGTCCACGACGACGCGCGCCGGACCTCCCGAGGTGGGGACAACGACCACCGAATCATGAATGTCATTGTGCGTCCAATAGAGAAAGCCATCGGCCACGCACGGGGCGAAATCATCACCCGGCGTCTGGACCATGATACGGCGAGCGCCCGTGTCCGGATCCAGCTCATAGATATCAAGATCTCGGTCGGCGTTCGGTTGGTGGCGCGCTTCCGCAACCGGAGCCGCTGAGCCGGCCAGCGCCACATACGTCCGGCCCTTGTCATCTGGGACACTGAACCGGCTCGACCAGGTCTCGGCGTCCAGGTCCTCGATCAGAGACTTGAACGTCCCCTGCGCCGAATCGAGGCGCAGGAGGGAGGTCAGGCCATTCTCATGGCATACGGTGGCGTAGATCCAGCGACCGTCAGGCGACCAGGCAAGGCCAGTGACGCTCCCCTGCACGGAGTGCTGTTTTTCATTCTTCTCATCGCCGACGAACAGACCCTTGTCCGCCTGGCCGGGTATGTAATAAGCCACCACGGAACCGTCCGGCGACCACCGAGGGATTGCCTCCAGAGGGACGGGAGTTAGCTGAGGGCCATCCGGCCCTGGCAGATACCATCCTGGCCGGCCGGCCCGTTCGCCACGGCGGACGATCTGGTTGCTCCTATAGAAAGTCGCTCCGGAAACTCGGTCCATCCCGGCCATAAGCTGTTCGGCGACCTCGAGACCTGTCCCGAGATTAATCAGCTTGATGCCCCGCCCAAATGAGGGATAAAGCGCCCACTTGCCGTCATTGGAAACCTGTGCGGCGCCCGACATCGCCTCATAAAACGCCGCCGGGCTTTCGGAATAGATCTTCTCGGATTCGGCCGGCCCGGGATGTGTTTGGCCCTTCGCCCGACCTTCTTTGGCCTCTTCTCCGCGACGTTCCTCGAGCTTCCACAACGAGAATCCGAAGCGATTCTCGCGCCAGTTTTGAACGGGGCCGACGACGGCGAGGCCGCCCTTGTGCAGGAAGCAGACGGCAAGGTATTCGCCGCCGGCGTATCGGACGGGAAGATCGTCCGGCGAGCGGCTTTCCTGCCAGCAATCGGGCTCGAACGGTTGGGACTCGACCACTCGAGGAGGGGCAAGGCCCTCCGCGACGTCGATTCGAGCCGCATGCGCCTGAAGGACTTCTTGACGGGCCGAGAACCAGGTTGCCGCCAGCTCGCCCGGGCCGCGCGCGACAAGATAAGGGTAGAACGCCGGTTCGGGGCCGTCCGCCACTTTCCATGTCGTCCAGGTCTTGCCCTGATCGGCCGAGCGGGCCAGCCACACTCCCCCGGCACCGGTCCAGAGCGAATAGAGGGAGCTCCGGACGTCCCAGGCCAGCGGCTCGACCCATCGAGGGATAGATTCCGTATCGCCGGATGCGGGTGCCCAGTCACGGACGCCCGGCGCGGCGTATGTTCGCCACGTCATGCCGCGGTCGGTGCTCACGGCGATGAGGTCCACGCCCTCGTCGTATCTGTTGCCCGATGCGGATGGTGGCGTAATGCGCACGGCCATTTCGCCATTCGGCCCCATGGCCAGATGGCTTGAACCGCCCTGCGGATGGATCCGCTCCCGCTCCGTCCAGGTCAAGCCGCCGTCCAGGCTGACGGCATGACAGACGCCGGCGCCGTCGTTCCAGATGACATGGGCCGTGCCATCGGGCGCCACTTTGACCCAAGGGCGGTCGTCGAACCGGGTTTTCGAAAGCAGCGTCCACGTCCAGGTCGCGCCCACATCTTTGCTGACCCCCACGCTGACCTGGCGGCCTTCATACTTCTCCACGTCAAAGAAGAGGGTCACAAAATAGATCGTGCCGTCGGGCGCCACGGCCAGGTCCATGTCGGAGTTGCCGACCGCTCCTTGCGCCCGGGGCGCGTCGGGTCCGACGTCGACCCGGGCCCAGGTCGTTCCTCCGTCGCGGCTTTTCCACAGCGTCAGCTCATCTGTCCTGTTCTCTATCGTGCGTGACGCTCCGAAACCGCCGACGAAGAGAGATCCGTCGGGATGCTCCAGGATCATCGGTTCACGGGCTACCACGTCGAGATGATCGATGGGCGCGGCCAAGGTCAGTATCCACGGGAGCGCCGTCTCAGGCGCCGCACGGCTTACGTCAGCGGAGCGCCGGCACGCGGCCAGCGCGATAACACATGCGGCCAGTACGCTTGACCATAACAGAAATCGATCTCTCCTGGCATTCATAACGAGCCTCCTTTAAGAAGGAGAAATGTGAGCCGGCATCCGGCCCATTCCCCTATTCTTCCCAGACCCAGCGGCAAGGACAGGAATCGTCGCCTTGCATCAGAGTCTTCGTCCGGATCAACTTGAGCCGCCGGTCGAAGGCGGCCGCCATCGCATCATCCCCGTAGCAAATGCCGGCAAAACCGATATCCCCGGCGTTCGCTTCCCGGAATGTCTGAGCCCAGAGGCACTCAGTCACCTTCAGTTCGTAAGTATTGGACGTATGCTCGATACGCTGCGCCGAGTAGGCAAGCGACCAGAAATGTCTCCTATGGTCCGGGTCGTCGATGGCCGGATCAAGCGTGTCCATGTTCAAGAAAGCGTCAAAATTCTTCTTTTGAAGCCGCAGGGCGTAGTTTCTTGTCTGTTGAGCCCAGTAGATCCCGGTGGCTTCTTTGAGCATCGCGACGAGCTTTTCCCGTCCGATTCGAGCGGCAAGGGCCTCCATCATAGGGATGTAGACCCACTGGAAGGCGAACCTGAAGGCTTCTCTCATCGTCAGGTTCGAGTCCCCGGCGAATTTGTGTTGGGCAGAATCATCTTGAAGCCTGTTTGAGGCCGAGAGAAAGCCGCATCCGGACCACAATAAAGCCCCTGCAGGACATATTCCCTTCAGGAATTCCCTGCGGCTTGGAGCCAAGGTCGATGATCGGATAAACATGATATCCCTCCCTTTTACTTTGATTTCGGCAAATAGGAAAGGTCAGGACGGGACCGGCCATGTCTCGTTTCATACTTGCGAAAAAAGGTGTAAGCCTTTTCATACATCGCCCCGAGTTCTGCCTGCTCGTCCGGGCCCAAGGTTTTCATGATCCTTTCTTCTTCGACAAACGTATCCGCCTGCGTCTTGGCGATCATCGTCGATACATAGAGCGGGTTATCCGTGCCGAATTCGCCCTTGTAAGCGACGTATCCGATCCTGAAGCCGATCTTGCGGCACAGCGCGGTCCAATCCTTGTAGAAGGTCTCGAATTCTTTTTCTTTCTCTGGGAGAATGTAGGTGAACTCGAAGAAGACGTAGTTGGACTCTTCGGCCTTGATATCCGATTCTGGAGGCGTATAGGACAGACGGGGCATGAGATAAACCACCGCCACCCGGTAATATTCGCATGCCTCCGCTATCCTTTTCTCCAGCGTCGTATAACTCTCCGGGAGCCGGGCTTCGGCTTCAGCCCGCGCGGCATTCTGCCTATCAAGCGATGCGGCATCTTTCCCGCCCGGCACGAAAAAGTAGTAATGGAAGTCCTCTGTGCTGTAGGCGTCCCAGCCGTACGAGTAGTTGATCGCGGCAAACATGGCCTTTTCTTCAATGGTCGCTGCCTCGAATGCCTTGGCCATGTATGGCTTGACGACGAACTCGGTCATCAGGTAAGCCTGGGCTTTCAGCTCCTGGCCTTGGACGAAAAAGGGTAGCCCAAGAAGGAATACCAAGGCCACGATTTCCCAGACGAAAGATAAAGAACTTTCCCTTTCATGATGTCCTCCTTATCGAGACTCGTGATGCTTGGCAATCTGTTCAGGCGTGAGCCGGAGGAACCTGGCCGCGTTGTTGTAGAGGATGTCCCGCTTCTGCTCGGCCGTGAGGAAATCGGCCTGTTCGATCCAGTCGATGGCGATGCCGATCGCGTCGGGCCAGGTCATCTGGTCCGAACCGAACATGATCTGCTTGCCGCATCCCTGTACGATTTCTTGACGGAGATTGGCATAGAAGCTTTCGCGAGTGCCTAGCCAGCCGGCCGAAAGATCCACGTAGACTTGGGGATAAACGCCCAGGATGCCATACGTTTCCTGAAGAAAGGGGAAGCCCATGTGCGCGATCCAGACCCTCAGCTTCGGATGGCGGTTCAGCATCTCCTCGAGGAGAAGCGGATTTCCCAGGGATACCCGGAATTTCGGGGCGTCCTGGGTGATGCCTGATAGGCTCATGCCCATGTGGACGCAGGCGGGAACCTCCCGCGATTCGGCAAGGGCAAAGTGGGGATCGAGAACCTCGTCGGACGGGGACAAGCCGTCGTATTGGGCACAGACCTCGCCCATAATCTGGAGCCGGCCTGACTGAAAAAGCGCCCTCAACTTCTCGATGGGGTGGCCCGGGATACCATATGACAGCCCGGCCCATATCCTATCGGGTGCGGCTTGACGCAGCTTTTCGACGGTTTCGAGGTCGCCGCTGGCGATGCCGAGGACGATGTTGTAGCGGTCCATCTCCGCCAGGGTCTGTTTTATGTGCTCTTCGACGGACTCCGGGGCCTTCTTTCCTGTCACCGGGTTCGGCCCCCAATCCTTGAGATTCGCTAGGGATTCCGAGTGCAGGTGGACGTCGATGACGGGCTGGGGGGGAGCCTTGGGTGGGCCACAGGACAGGCCAGCCGCCGCGAAGAGGATGATCCAAAATCTTATGAATTTCATGCGTGCTCCTTCTCCGTTGTGCCCGCCGGAGCGTCTTCGGCGCCTCGACCGGGGGAAGACATAAGATCAGCGGAAGAAGGAAGATATGCGGACCGAAGCCACCCCGGACTTCTTATGTATCAATGATTATGGGTCCTACTCTGGAAAAGCACAAGGGGCTGTTTTTGTTCGGACTTCTCAGTTTGTGTCCAATTTGTGCCCAAAATGTGTCAGGGATATCGAAACGTATCTAAAGATATCGAACTCCATCGAAATGCTGGAGACCTTAAAAATGGGTCTTTTGCAGTGGAAGTCAATTATTATCTTCATGTCAGCTTTTTCCACCGCTTCCTACACACGGTAGAAGTCAGAGGTTCAAGTCCTCTATCGCCCACCATCTTCTTATCAACGACTTATCCGGAAGAATGTGACCCTCCCCCAGGTTTTTAGCGTAAGTCCTAATCTTGCCTCTGCATGTCCTTTCGAATATATCTGAGTGCAGATTCAAGCTGGGCATCGACGCCTTTAAGGAGCATTCCACGCTTCTGTCCCACCTCGATATTCGGGATCACACCGCGTCCTTCAAGGACCGTGCCATCGGGAGTGCTAAGCTGAGCGACGGGATATATGAGGATCGCGCCGTTCGGGAATATATGATTATCCGATTCCATCACGGACCCGGGGCTTCGGCCGCCCACGACCACGGCCCGCCCCAACGCTTGCAGGCAGGCGGTGAATAGCTCACTGGCCGAACCGCTGGTCACGTCGATCAGGACAGCCAGAGGACCTCGATAGATATCCTTCGGCGGATTTGAGTAGATCTTCGTCTCTCCCGTCCTGGCCTTCCTCAGGTAGAGCAATGTCCTTTCGGTCAAGAACAGATCGGGCATTCCTTCGATCTCCCCCCCGGAATTTCCCCGCAGGTCGACGATCATTCCGGAGACGCTGCCCATAGATGTAATGGCGCTGGAGACCTGAGCCGTCAGCTCAGGTTGAAGAGTGTTCAATCGGATGTACCCGACGCTATTTGCCAAACGCCTCGCCTCGAACTCTATGGCGAAAAATAACATGCCCCTTGGTCCCACGGCGGCTCCAGGCCGTTTCGTGCGCGCAATCGTCTTCTCCCTGCTCGCCCCTTCTTCATCGGAATAGACGATGGAAACCTTCGTTTCCGGGGCTCCATAGATGCGGCTCATGATCCCTTTTGTGATCTGCGCGATCCGGCCGCGATCGTTATAGGGCGGCCTATCCCGCTGGACATCCTTTTTGATCTGCGCGATGGGGACCCCGTCAATAGCCTGAATGATGAACCCAGGACACAGACCCGCCTGATGAGCCGGCGATCCGGGCCCAACCGATGTGATCACGGCTTCGCCGTCGAGTATCCGCACATCAAGCCCGATCCCGCCCACGGCAACATAAATAGGGATTTCCTTTTCCGCGCGGCTCCGGGAACCACCCCGATGTCGTCTTGAAATCCCATCCTGCCCTCCCGGACAGGCATAAATTCTCGTTCGGAGGATGTCAAGGTCGGTTGGAAGATGGGGGGGCCGGTCCAACACAAGCCGGCGACGACAATTGAGCGAAAATCGCCTAGACCTCCGCCTCCGGGCTCGAGAACGATCACGCAAAATATTCGACTGGGGGATCGGCAACCATGAAGAGATCCTGAAAGGGACACTCCGGAGGCGGCCTCTCCGCAACGAACGTCAACTTCAAGTGATCGATGATCCGGTCCACGACGGCATGGTCCGTGATGAAGGCGACGACCTTCATCCGGCCGCACTCATGGAGCCGCTGACGCTACTCCATGAGTACTGCAAGGCTGCCGCATTTCGGACAGATCATGGGGTCGACCTCGTAGACCTTCCGGATCAGGGCAGCGCTTCGCCGTCCTCTATGAGGCTTCCGGATCAGGGCAGCGCTTCGCCGTCCTCTATGAGGCTTCCGAATCAGGGCCGCCCAGCCCTTGGAGGGGAGACCGCGGAGTTCCTCCTCGACGATTCGGAGCGGCGAAGGCGCAAGGCTCGCCTTCCTGACCTTTCCCCGGTGGGCGTTCGCGTACAGGCCGTAGTACCGGACAGTGACCTGCCCCTTGTCCGGAATATGGGAAGTGACCCGGGCGATAAACTCCAGAAGAAGAACCCGCTCGGCCTCCGGCTTCGTCTTGGCCCGGACAAGGCTGTGGACATTAAAGCCCGTGTGCGGCCAGGAAAGAATGCGCTCGGCCCACTCGGGACAGCGGATCCGGGCAGCGATTCGCAGTCCTCATGAAGCGGATACGGTTCATGAGGGCGAAGCCGCATTTCGGGTTGCCGCAATCAAGATACCGCTCGACCACGTCCTTGATGATCGGCCGGAAAAAGCCGCGCTCATTCGCTTCGCGCCTGAGGACTGCGAAGCCTGTACTCCCGCTCGAACCGGCTCTCATACTCGGCCAGGAACCTTTCGAAATGATGGAACAGCACCCGGTAGAAGACGGTCCGCTCCGGATGACGAGGGCGATAGATTCCCGCCATGGCGGGAGAAAAGCCTCAAGAAACGGGCCAATGTCATGGATCGGGCGGCGTCCCTCTGGAAAGAGGCGATGACCGCTCGCCGGAAGGGCGAATCAGATCAAGAAAACGTCAACCGACGTTGACGCAATACCTGGAGATTGGAAACGGCAGGGGAATAGGAATGACCGTATGCAGCAGCCAAACGGCGCCGACATCGGCGCCGGTGAAATCTTAAAGATCCGCGGCGTCTTTCAGGAAGTCAAGGCCAGGAAATGACGGAGGATGGGATGAGGACCGAGGGGATGGACAGTCAATCGGGCGGCATTGAAATGGGGAGCGTAATCAGATCGGGGACACAATACCTAGCTCCGTTGACTTAACCCGCCGGTGGCGATATCCTTTTGCCAACCAGCGATGGAGTTGCCGAGCGATGAAATGCCCAAAGTGCCGCTCCGATAATCCCGACTCGTCCAGGTTTTGTTGCAACTGCGCCACACAGCTCTCACAGGGTGCCCGGCCTTCCCCTGCACTGATAAACACTCTCGAATCTCCCGTTCATGCTCTGGCGAAAGGAATCCGGTCTGGGCCCAGGGCAGACGCATCTAAATTCCTGAAATTCTAAGTCGCTAGCCCTCACGGCCAGAGCTTTTATCCTGGTCAACGCTTGGAGCGTTGCTTTTTCGGGAA
>Ga0315273_10005670_pt1 | contig 15472 bp, 9 predicted proteins | sample YL17G02_0_MG_FD_205753 | JGI IMG/M metagenome (GOLD analysis project Ga0315273, IMG submission 205753) | Sediment microbial communities from Yellowstone Lake, YNP, Wyoming, USA - YL17G02_0 | ecosystem: Environmental > Aquatic > Freshwater > Lake > Sediment | place: USA: Wyoming | collected...
GAATCGCGCATCCGCCGGTGACACCAGGCGCACGTGCGGCATCGTCGCCAGTCCGTCGCGGAGCCGCTTGGTCAGCATCGCATCCCAGCGCGCGACGCGATCGATCCCGAGCTTGTTCATGAACTGAATCGCGCCGCGCAGGCCCCACACCACGGCGGGGCTTCCCGTGCCGTAGTGCATAAAGCGAAACGCGCCGGTCGCTTCGTCATCGAACCCGCCGCTTGCCAGCGTGTTCCAGATCCGGGGCTGCACGTCACGTCGGATGTAGAGCACGCCGGTGCCCTTGGGTCCGAGCAGCCATTTGTGCGGACTCGCGGCGTAGGTGTCGCAGCCGAGATCCTTCACGTCCACGCGAATCTGCCCTACCGCCTGCGCGCCGTCCACCACCGAGAGCAAACCCCGCTCGCGCGCCAGTGCGCACAACGCCTTGGCCGGCATCACGATACCGCGCCCAGAGGTGATGTGGCTGAACATCATCACCTTCGTGCGCGGGGTGATCGCGTCGGCGAACATCGCGACGACGCCGTCGGGGCCCTTGTCGAGCGCGTCGGCCAATGACAGCTCCCGCACCACCACGCCGTGCCGCCTGGCCCTCAGCCTCCAGCCGCCGATGCCCCCCGTATGTTCCTGGTTTGTTGAGACCACTTCGTCGCCGGCCGCCAGATCGACCCCGTTCGCGACGAAGCTCATGCCCATCGTGGCGTTCTGCGTGAACGCGATCTCGTCGGCCGGCGCGTTGATGAAGGCTCCCGCCTCAGCGCGGAATTCCGTCAACAACTGGTAGCCGGTCAGCGGTTCGCCGTCCGCCTGGAAGTACGGCCAGTCGGGCAACTCCTGCTCGAGCCGCTCGAGGCCCTTGACGACGACGTCGATTACGTCCCGCGGGATGGCCCCGAGCGTGCCGGTGTTGCAGTACGTGACGCTTGTCGGAAAGAGGAATCGCGCTCGAGCCGCGGCGAAGACCGCATCGTCGTCATCACCGGCCGGGAGGACGAACGGTTCGTCGGAAAGCATCCGCGAGGTGGCCTCGAGTGACGACGCGAAGCCCGCGGCGAAACCCGTGGCGGCGAGGCGGGTGAGGAAGTCGCGTCGTGCGAGAAAGTCTGGCATCGGAGTCCTCGGGAGGTTGCAGGGTGGCGACGATGCGCCGATTCTCTCACGCGAAACGGTCGGGCGCCAACCGTGGTGAGGAAGGCGCCGTCTCCAATTTGGCAGTGCACCCGGTCCGGCAGCGGGTAGAATCTACCAATGCCTGCTGACCTTCAACGCGTCGACGCCGCGTTGCGGACGCTGGTCGACGAGTACCGAGCCCGGTGCTTGTGGTTCCTCGCGCCCGGGTACTATCCCGAGTCCGCGTCCGAGCAACTGAGGGTCCTCGACAGCATCCAGCGTCACGGGGACCTCGATGCGTTCAAGCGGGCTGGCGAGGTGAAGCGATGGGTCTTAGCGCATTCCAGCGAGGCGTCTGCCGGCTCCTAGCGCAGAACCGCATCAGCAGCGGCGAGAGCTACCTGGCCGGCGGGGCGACGCTCAACGAACTGCTTCACGCGCCACGCTTGTCCCGCGATCTCGACGTGTTTCACGACACCGAGGAAGCGCTCGTCGAGTCCTGGCGGGCCGACCGTGTGTTGCTCGCGGCTGCCGGCTACGACGTGCATGTGTTCCGCGAACGCCACGGTTTCGTGGAGGCCGAGGTGCGGCGCGGCAACGACCTTGTATTGCTGGAGTGGGCGAGGGACAGTGCCTTTCGGTTCTTTCCGCTCGTCGAGCACGAGGATCTCGGCCTCACACTTCATCCGTTCGACCTGGCCACGTCAAAAGTGCTCGCGCTGGTTGGACGTCTCGAGCCGCGCGATTTCGTCGACACGCTGGCGTGTGACGTGCAGATTCAGCCGCTCGGCCTGCTGGCATTCGCCGCGTGCGGCAAGGACCCGGGATTCAGTCCGGCGGCGATTCTCGAAGAGGCGGCCAGATCGAGCCGGTACTCTGCGGAAGAACTCAACGGGCTCGACTTCGAGGGCCCGCCGCCCAACCCCCAAGAACTGTCGCTGCGCTGGCGCAACGTGCTGGCGATCGCCCGACAGGTCGTTGATATCTTGCCGCCCGATCAAGCCGGACGCGCTGTACTGGATCAATCCGGCGCCCCGTTCCGCGGAGACATCGAGGCGTTGCGCGAAGCGCTACGCGCGGGCGGCCTGCTGTTCCATCCCGGTACCATCCGCGGCGCCTGGCCTCGGCTGATCTCAGGATAGGACCACTTCGGCCAGCGTCACGCCGCGGTCACGGTCTGGTCATGTTCCTGGTCTGACTGGACCGGCCGGCCCATTCGCGCGGTCACCACGCCTGCGGCTGTGCTATAACCGGCTCGACCATGCCGATCGGTCAACCCGGTATCCGCCACTCCGGCCCGCGCCTGTTCTGGCGACCCGTTGTCGTGCTGACCGCGTGCATCATCATCGCGGGAGTCGGGCTTGCGTGGTTCATGGTGCGCACGGTCATTCAGGAGCGCACGATTGCGGCGCAGGAGATTCGCGATGCGGCAACGGCGGCGGCATCGCGCGTGGCCGGGGGGATTGTCCCGGAACTCGAGCGAATCGAACGCGGTCTTCGGGTCACTGCAACAGAGAATGTCGGCGATGGAGGCGCGAACCACGGCGCGGACAGCGTCGTGCTGCGTCTGCAGGCTGATGGCACGTTGGCCTGGCCGCCCGGGCAGTTGCTCTACGAACCCGAGGCGGGCCGCGCCAGAATCGACGAGCCCGCGTGGCCAGTGGCGCTGCGTGCAGCCGAATTGCTCGAGATCCGCGACCGCGACTTCGCGGCGGCGATCGCGGCGTATCGCGCATGTCTGGCCCCGCCTCCCTCGAACCCGGCCCTGCGCCTCGCCGTGCAGCAGCGCCTCGCGCGATCGTTGCGCAAGGCAGGGCGCGCCACCGAAGCGCTCGATGTCCTGCAGCAGATCATCGATGCGGACCAGTCGGATCGCAGTCCTGCGGTGGCGGCCGCGTGGTACGACCGCTGCGCCATCATCCAGGAAGATCACTCCTCCGATAATCACTCCCGGAGTGATTATCCCCAGCCTGAGCCCGGCTCGGGGAATGCGGGGAGTGCGTCGGCCGCTACATGCACGGTCGAGTTCTACGCCGGGCTGGTCGGTGGCAGGTGGCGAATCGAAAGGCCCCTCTACAAGTTCTACGCCGAGAGTGCGCGCCGATGGACACAGCCGCTGGCGGGCCGGACCGATGTGGCTAGGCTGATCGCCCGCGAAGCCGCACAACTCACGCTCACCGCGGCAACCCAGGCCACGCTGCAGGCGTGGCGGGCGGAACAGCACCGCGAACCGGCCGGCCATAGGGTCGTCACAGCGGGCGTCTTGACCATCCTTGCCGCGTGGCGCACATCGAGCCAGGGCGAGACGGCGCTCCTCGTGCTGGGACCTCGCGCTGCGACGACCCAGGTCTTCGCGCCACTGGTTTCGAGATATGCGCTCGGCCATTCGGTGTCGATCGCAGCGAACCGCGTCGTCGTGTTTCCGCCCCAGGCTGGCGAGGCGGGGCTTGGCGGAACAACGCCACACCCGTCAACCAATATCGCCGCGGACCCAACTGCGACTGCCATCCAGGACTCGGCCACGATCACTGTGGAAGACGGACCGATCGTCTGGCGGGTCACCGCCCGCCCCGATGCCACGCGTGATCCGCGCCGCCGCGTGACGACGCGCACCGGCGTCTACCTGGGGACACTCGGGTTGATGCTGCTATCGGTGGCCCTCGCCGGCTACTTCGCCATCCGGACGGTGCGCCAGGAACTGGAAGTCGCGCGCCTCAAGTCGGAGTTCGTGTCAACCGTGTCACACGAGTTCCGCTCGCCGCTCTCCGCCATCTCGCACCTTGCGGAGTTGCTCGACAGGGGGCGCGTTGTCGATGAGGATCGCAAGCGCGAGTACTACCGGCTGATTCTGGGCGAGAGCGGGCGGCTGCGGCGCCTGGTCGAGAACCTCCTCAACTTCGCCCGCATCGAGGAGGGCCGCCAGCAATTTCAGTTCGAGCCGATGAATGTGGGCCGATGGCTCCGGCCGGTGGTGGACGAGTTCCGGACCGGTTCAGCGGCGGCCGGCAAGGAGATCGTGGTGGAGATCGCGCCCGATCTCCCGCCAGTGCGCGCCGATGCAGGGGCGATGACGAGCGTTCTCGGCAACCTGCTCGACAATGCCGTGAAGTACTCGCCGGACGCGCCGCGGGTGTGGGTGTGGGCCGGCCTCGAAGACGGGGCCGTCGAGATTCGCGTGCGCGACGAGGGCGTGGGCATCGCGGAAGCGGATCAGGAACACATCTTCGAACGATTCTACCGCGCTCGCGACGCGGGCGCGGTGGCTGGCACCGGTCTGGGTCTCGCGCTCGTGCACCGGATCGTCGCGGCGCACGGCGGCACGGTGGATGTGGAGAGCCGCGCGGGCAAGGGCAGCACCTTCACCGTGCGGCTGCCAGCCTTGATCGAGGAGAAAGCGTGATGGGCACGACACCCCGGATCCTGGTGGTGGAAGACGAGTACGCGATCGCGGTCGGCCTGCGTGACGACCTGCAGGCCGAGGGGTACGAGGTGGACGTCGAGGCCGATGGTCTCGAAGGCGAGCGTGCCGCGCGTACCGGCCGCTACGGCCTCGTGCTGCTCGATCTGATGCTGCCGAAGAAGGACGGGTTTGCCGTGTGCCGCAGCTTGCGCGCCGGCGGCGTCAAGACGCCAATCATCGTGTTGACCGCGCGGGCGCACGAAGCCGACAAGGTGCTGGGTCTCGAACTCGGCGCCGACGATTACATCACTAAGCCGTTCAGTTCGCGCGAACTGATGGCGCGGGTCAGGGCCGTCCTGCGCCGCGCGGCCGGCGCGGCGCCGGGACCGGCCGCCTTCGAGCGCGGCGATCTTGTGGTCGACTTCAACCGGTACGAAACGCGTCGAGCGGGACAGGTGGTGGCGCTCACGCCGACCGAATACCGGCTGCTCGCCGCGCTCGTCCGAAGCGGCGGCAGCGTGCTGTCGGTCGACCAGCTCATCGACCAGGTGTGGGGCAAGGGCATCGCGCTCACCGACCGCGTCGTCTACACGCACGTCAACAAATTGCGCTCGAAGATCGAGCCGAATCCTTCGAAGCCGGAGATCGTCGTCGGCGTGCGCGGCGTGGGATACAGGCTGGGCGACCAGTGCCCCGGCACAGTCATTTCGCCAGGAGAATCACTCCGGGAGTGATTGTCCGCGGGAGTGGTTGTTCGGTGAGCGCCCGAGCAATCTTGTCGGTACCGGATCCTCAACGTGACCGAACCGTGACGCAGCGCCGGAGTGGAGAGGACTAACCTGTCTCCGGAACGACAGGGAGGTGCCGGAATGAAGAGACATTCTGCGTGGTCGATCGTGGCGGTTCTGATAGTCGTGTTCGGCGCGTGGATGCTCGCCGCACAACAGAAGCCCGCGTCCGCCGACGTGCTGCTCGGCCAGGCGCTGCACCAGGAGGAAAACGAAGGCCGCATCGACGCTGCCATCGCCAGCTACAAGAAGGTGCTGGCGGCCACCGATGCCACGCGCGAACAGAAGGCGCGCGCGCAGTTTCGGATTGGCGTCTGCTACGAGCGCCTTGGCGCCGGCGAAGCGCGAAAGGCCTACGAGGCCGTCGTTGCGAACTACCCCGACCAGGCGGATTTCGCCGTGCAGGCGAAGGCCCGCCTCGCAGCGCTGACAGAGCCGGCCGGACGCGCCGGCAGCAGCGGCCCGGTGGTTCGCCAGATCTGGGCCACCGGCGAAGGCGGGGACTGGAATCGGGTTTCGCCTGACGGAAACTCAGTCGCGGGCATCGACGGCACAACCGGCGATCTGGAGATCCGCAGCCTCGCCACCGGCCAAACCCGGCGGCTGACCGCGATTCCAAAGGACCGCTGGCGGAAGGACTACGCAGCCTCGCCGATCTGGTCCCGCGACGGGCGGCAGATGGCCTACGGCTGGTACCCGGGGACTCCGCCCGGAGAGTTCCGCATCGCCGAGGTTACCGATGGAACATCGAGGACCGTCCCGCTGGATGCGCGGTTCCGGCTGTTCGAGGCGCAGGACTGGTCTCCTGACGACCGGCGTGTGCTCGCCATCGTGTCGGATGCGCTCCCGAAGGTTCGCAGTCTGCACCTGGCGTGGGTGACCACGAGCAGTGGATCCGTCGAACTGCTGGCGAGCGCGAGCAAGGGCGCACGCCTCGGTTCGGCTTTCCTGGCGCCCGATGGCGCGTGGATTGTTTCCCGCATCATGGAAGACGACGCCGGGGTCTCCATCATGCCGGCCGGGGGCGGATCGCCGCGCATCCTGATCCCGTTCGCACCCTCCGATTCGCTGGTCGGATGGAGCGCCGACGGCAGGCACGTGCTGTTCATCTCGCGCGAGCGCGGATCCGACGATCTGATGGCCGTGCGTGTGGCGGGCGGCCAGGCGGTTGAACAGCCCTTCCTCATTCGTACGCTGCCGGGGTTCTCGTCGCTTGGCCTGTCGCGCAGCGGCGCGCTGGTCTACCAGAGTATTCAGGGAGCCACGAGCAACGTGTACCGGGCCAGCTTCGACGCGACCTCCGGGCGGGTGGGCCCTCCATCAAGGGTGGACGTCTCGGCGGGCCACGAGAAGGGCTCAGTGTCGTGGTCCCCGGATGGACGCCGGCTCGCCTACGTGAGCTGGCCCAACGGCCAGTTGTCGAAAACGTTGTCGATCTGGTCGGCCGAGAACGCGCAGACACGGTCCTTCAGTCTGCCCTTCAAGGCGGCCAAATGGGGGTGGCGAGCGAACAACTGGAGCGCCGACGGTCGCTGGGTCTACGTTTCGGGGCAGGACGAGGCCAGCCTGGGAGGGTTGTTCCGAATCAACACCGAGAGCGGCGTGTCGGAGGACGTGCTGCCGCCTTCGTCGGGTGTGTTTCCTATGGGAGACGTCTCGAGGAATCCGTATACGTCGCTCCTCGGCTGGTCGCCAGATGCTCGCGTCGTCTACAAGAACGTATTGACCTGGGCGGGAAGCGGCGTAGTCGCGCATGCGGCGATCGTCGAGCATCGCGTCGCCGACCAGGCCGAGCGGGAGTTGTTCAAGAGCGGCAGCGGGCGGTGGAGAGTGGGCGGCTTCGCCGTGTCTTCCGACGGCAGCCAGCTCGCGTTCACGGTGAATGAATTCTCTGCGCGCCAACTCATGGTGATGGTCATGCCGGCGGCAGGTGGTCCTGCGAAGACCGTCGCGACGTTACCTACGCAATTCGACGGGGTTGTGAGGTGGACGCATGACGGCCGGTCGGTCGTCTTCGCGTTGCGTAGGGGCTCGCCGTCGGAGGAACTTCTGTTGTGTGACGTCACCACGGGTGTCGTGACGAAGCTCACCCTCGCTGCCGAGGTCGTGTCGGAGATCTGCTTGTCCCCCGACGGCAAGGAAATTGCCTACGTCGGAGGCCAGCAGGAGAAGGACGAGGGCGTCTGGCTGCTCGAGAACTTTCTCCCGCTCACTGCCGGAAAGGCCACGCCACCGAAGAAGTAGGATCAGGCGCGCGGCCACGCTGTCCGCCTCCGCGCAAGCGCTACGGCGAGACCTGGACATAGCTCGAAGAGCGAAGTCGGGGAGCGTGGCGATCCCGGGGGACGCGCCGTAGGGGCACGGCATGCCGTGCCCGGTGGCAAGGCAGCCCGGTGGCAAGGCGGGAGCCGTAGAGGCCCGGGCGGTGTATGCTCTCCAGGATGCGGGTGGCCGGGCCGCGGCCCGCCCCGTCCATGCCATGAGCGAAGCCGACCCCAAGCCCGAAGCCGTCGCGGTCATTGATATCGGCGCCAGTGCCGTGCGGCTCGTCGTCGCCGAAATCCGGCCCGGCGAACGCCCGTTTCTCATCGAAGAGGCGTCGCGCGGCGTCCTGCTCGGCAAAGACACCTTCTCGAGCGGCAAGATCGGCCCCCAGGCTATGGAAGCCGCGGTCAAGGCACTCGAGGGCTTCCGCCGACTGATGGATGCCCACGGCGTCGCGCGGTACCGGGCCGTGGCGACCAGCGCGGTCCGCGAGGCCGCAAATTCAGACACCTTCCTCGACCGCGTGCAGCTTCGGACAGGCCTGCTCGTCGAAATCATCGACGGCTCGGAAGAGAGCCGCGTCACGTACCTCGCGGTTCGGGATCGCTTGAAAGGACATCCTGCCCTCGATGCGCCGCACACGCTGCTGGTCGAGGTCGGTGGCGGATCGGCCGACCTGACGCTCGTCGAAAACGCCAGGCCGAAGTACTCGGGCGTCTACGCGCTCGGGTCGGTGCGCATGCGGCAGGGGCTCGCCGGGGCGCAGAGCTCCCACGATCGCAGCATCCGCGTCATGAGCCGCCACATCACCAACATCGTCAACGACATCTGCAACGAGATGCCGCTGCGGTCGGCAGAGCACGTGATCGCGCTCGGTCAGGACGTGCGGTTCGTCGCGCAGGAACTGATCGATGCCCCCGAGGGCCGCGTGCGCGAAGTGCCGCGCGACGCGTTCCTGGAATTCTGCGCGCGCGTCGAGAAGCTCGACGAGGACGAGCTGGTTGATCGCTACGGGTTGTCGCCGGTAGATGCCGAGACGCTGGTGCCGGCGCTGCTCGTGTACCGAGCGCTGCTGGTCGAGACGGCCGCCGTCACGATGATTGTGCCGGACGTCTCGCTGCGAGCCGGACTGCTCGCGGATCTGGTCGGGGCGGATCTTGAGGCCGACCTGACGGATTTCGGCACGCAGGTACTGGCGAGCGCCGAGGCGCTCGGCGAGAAGTACCGGTGCGATGCCAACCACGCCCGCGCGGTGGCGTGGCTCGCGACGCGGCTGTTTGACGAATTCCAGGAGGAGCACGGCCTGTCGCGCCGCGATCGGCTGTTGCTCGAGGTGACGGCGCTCCTGCACGACGTCGGCCTGTTCGTGGGTCTGCGCGCGCACCACAAGCATGCGCAGTACCTGATCTCGGCCTCTGAGATCTTCGGCCTGACTTCGGACGACAAGGACGTGATTGCCAACGTGGCCCGGTATCACCGCCGCGCCCTGCCGCAACGATCGCACCTGCCGTACATCGCGCTCGACCGCCAGGACCGCGTGCGTGTCAACAAGCTGGCGGCGATCCTCCGCGTCGCCAATGCGCTTGATGCCGAACACGCGCAGAAGATCCGGAACATCACGGTGCGGCGCGACGAGACCGGCTGGGTGCTCGACGTGGATGGCACCGGCGATCTGTCGATCGAGCGGATGGCGGCCGAGGCGCGGGCGGATCTGTTTATTGATGTGTTCGGCAAACGCCTGCTGGTCCGGGGCGCCGGGGTGCAGTCGTGAGCGCGAAGCGGGCGGGCAAAGCCTCGAAGGCGCGGGCGAAGGGCGAGCGCCAGCCGGGGCAGTTCTTCAATCGCGAACTGTCGTGGCTGGCCTTCGACGAGCGCGTGCTCGACGAAGCGGCCGACCCGACAACCCCGCTCCTCGAACGGGTGAAGTTCGCCGCCATCACCGCGTCGAACCTCGACGAGTTCGTGATGGTGCGCGTGGCCGGTCTTCGGCACTCCGTGCGCGATGGCGACGCCGATCCCGACGCGGCCGGGCTCACGCCGTCCCGCCAACTCGCCGAGGTGTCGGCCCGCGCACATCAGCTCGTCGGTCGGCTCTACACGCTTGTGGTCTCCGAGTTGCTGCCCGCACTCGCGCAGGAGGGCATGCTCGTCGCGCCACTGTCCGACCTCGACGAATCGCAGCGAGCGGCCGTGACGGCGTACTTCAGGGAGGACGTGCTGCCCGTCCTTACGCCATTGGCGATTGACGCGGCGCGGCCGTTCCCCATGCTGTCGTCGCTCAGTCTGAACCTGGCGCTGCGACTGGCGCCTGGTGAAGACGAGAAGGCTCCCCGTCTCGCCATCGTGCAGGTGCCGTCGCAGCTCCCCCGCCTGGTCAGAGTGCTCGGCGGCGGCCGCAGGCCCGGGAGCGATCCTGCTCACGGGGGTGAGGCGCGCACGGCAGCCACGACGGAGCCGGTCACGTTCGTCTGGCTCGAGGCGATCATCCTCGCGCATCTCGATGCGTTGTTTCCCGGTCAGCGCGTGATCGAGTCGGCGGCCATCCGTCTCGCGCGAGACGCGGAACTCGAACTCGATGACGAGGGTGGCGGGTCGTACGTCGAGGCGCTCGAGGAAGAGCTGCGCCAGCGGCGCCGCAACCACGTCGTGCGCCTCGAGGTGGAGGACGGCGTCAGCGACGAACTGCTCGCCGAGGTGGCGGATCAGGTTGAGGTGGAAGGGCAGGACATCTACCGCGTGGCAGGCCCCATCGATCTGCGCGCGCTGATGACGCTGGTCGAACTCCCGGGGCTCGAGCGCCTGCGAGACACCCCGCAAAAGCCCGTACCGCTCGTCGACGAACGCGACCAACGCCACATCTTCGAGACGCTCAATGCCCGCGACCTGCTCCTGCATCACCCGTACGACTCGTTCGACCCGGTTGTTGCGCTGGTCGATCAGGCGGCAGACGATCCGGACGTGCTCGCCATCAAGGTGACGCTCTATCGGCCTGGCACCGATTCGCCGATCGTCCGCGCGCTGGCGCGGGCAGCCGATCAGGGCAAGCAGGTGACCGTGGTGGTCGAGCTGATGGCGCGCTTCGACGAGGAGCGCAACATCAAGTGGGCTCGTGCGCTCGAGGAATCCGGCGCCCACGTCATCTACGGCATCCGCGGCCTCAAGGTGCACGCCAAGATCTGTCTCGTCGTCCGGCGCACCGCGCAGGGCATCCGGCGGTACGTGCATCTGGGCACAGGCAATTACAACCACCGCACCGCCAGGCTGTACGTCGATATGGGGCTGATGACCTCATCGCCAAGCGTCGGCGTCGACGCGTCCGCGTTCTTCAACGCGCTCACGGGATTCTCCGATCCCCCCCGGATGCCGCACCTGGTGATGGCGCCCACGCAACTAAGGGAGCGGGTGCTCAAGCTCATCGAGCGCGAAACCCGCCGCGCCCAGGACGGACAACCCGCCCTCATCCGCGCCAAGATGAACTCGCTCGTCGACGAGCGCGTCATCCAGGCGCTCTATCGGGCGTCGGGCGCGGGCGTCACCGTCCAGTTGAACATCCGCGGGATCTGCACGTTGCGACCTGGCGTGGCGCGTTTGAGCGAGCGCATCTCTGTCGTTTCGATCGTGGGGCGCTTCCTCGAACACACGCGCATCTTCCATTTCCACAACGGCGGCGACGACGAGGTGTACCTGTCGAGCGCCGACTGGATGCCGCGCAACCTCGACCGGCGCATCGAGTTGGCGTTTCCCGTCGAGACCACTGACTGCCGCAGGAAGGTGCTCGACGCGCTGGACCAGGTGTTCAAGGACAACACGAAAGGTCGGCGGCTCGGCCCGGACGGCTTGTGGAAGGTGCCGGCGCGGCCCGCGTCCGAGGCGCCATTCTCCGCGCAACAGGCTTTCTACGAACAGGCGCGACGCGCGTTCGACCGGCGCGAATCCGCGTCACCCGACGTGTTCGAGCCCATCACCTCAAAGCCCGCACCGCGCTGACGTCGGCCATCCCCGCCAGGGGTGAACGGGCCCGCCCCCGGCACCCGCGAGCCTTTGGCGCTACTCCCCCCGCTCCGCCAGACAGTGCAGTCCGTCCGCCATCCCCAGGCGCTGCACCTGGCGAATCAGCCATGGCGAGAGGCGATCGACCAGCAACGTGTACGCCTTCGTGCGTCGCGACTCCGGAGCATGACTGTGCGTCGGCAACATCGTCTCGAAGCGCCCGTCGCCCGCGTAGTGCCGATCGAAGCGCACGTTCACATAGCCGGCGCCGCGAAGCAGGGCGCCAAGCGTCTTCTCATTGAAGTAGGACAGATGCTCGGCCGGACTGAGGATCGCCCACGCGCGGCCAAGGGCGATGTGGCTGAGCGACGAGATATTGGGTGTGCTGATGGCAACCCGTCCGCCCGGTCGCAACAACGTCAGCGCCCGGCGAAGCATGTCTTTCGGGTCCGAGAGGTGTTCGATCACCTCGAAGAGCGCCACCACGTCATAGGCTGCGGTCGGAAGGTCGGCATCCTCGAACGCCACTTCACGGACGTCAAGTCCGAGCGTGGTCCGCGCGAACTCGACGCCGGCGGTCATCACCTCCAGGCCTGTCACCGTCCAGCCGTCGCGTTCCGCGGCCTTCAGAAACAGGCCCGCGCCGCTGCCGATTTCGAGCAGCGTGCCAGATCGGCGGTATGGTCGGATGTGCGTGAGGGTCCGTTTGTGGCGGCCGTCGAGAGTGGCGAGATCGACCTTGCCGTCAACGACGCCGAGCGAGGGCAGATACTCGCCGAAGAAGTACGTCGAGCTGTAGCGCGCCCACGTTTCCTCGCGCGTCAGACGCTGCGGCCCCGCATACACCAGCCCGCAGGCCCGGCACGCCGAGATGTCGAGATCGAACTTGCGATAGAGGAGGCGAGGCCGATCCGCGCCACAGAGAGTGCAGACGGTTGATTCCATGCGGGGGCCTCCCGGCCGCAGCCACTCCCGGCCCGGTCGCGGGCATTCACGCGCTCATTGTAGCCGTTCCCCGATGCGCTGACCCCGCACGACGCCCTGTGCCCGGCCCATTCGGTCACGCGTCGCCCGGCACGTACGACGTGGTAGTGTATCCACACCGGGTGAAGACCAACACGTTTGAGGGCGCGCAGATCGTGCGCGTGACGGTGCGGTAGAGCTGGATTTCCGCCGGCCCCACCTCGGATAGACGATACAGGTTGCTGGCTGCGGACGTTCCATCCGCCACACTGAGAGGTGAGAGTGTGAAGCGTAACCTCTTCGCGTTCGGACTTGTCGTCGTGGCGATCGTGATCACCCGGATCGGACCATCGGGCGTCCCGTGGGTCTCCTCTTCGCCGACGGCGCTGGCAGACGGAGGTGTGATCGGAGGGCGCCCTCAGGCCGGGCAAGCCCCATCGCAGGACGCCGCCAACGCCCGCATCGGTTTCTGGCGGCCGTCGACCTTCAAAGCTCAGGAACTGGACGGCAGGCCACAGGGGCTCACCCCGGCGCAGGTGAAGACGACCTTCGACAAGTTCCGCCAGATATCGGACGTCGTTCGCGAAACGCCGGTTCTCAAGTCGACGGTCGGTTTCGAGGGGTTGCTGTTGCACAGCGTCGACGGCTGGGTTGACCCGAAGGAGAATGTCGCCACGGCACCCCTGCCCAAGAGCCAATTGATCTTGCGCTTCTTCAGGTACCTCCAGACGTGCGCGACGTGTGAGATCAAACCGGAAGAAGAATCCTCCGCCGCCATCAAGCTGTGGATCAATGACTTGAGCTGCTTCTTCGAGAAGCAGGCCTTCGCAAAGGACGGGGAAGACAACCTGTACCTGGCTCCGCGCCCGCGTACGTGGGGTGCAATGTACGCGGCACCCGCCCGTCTGGCGTCTGCTCGGCCAGCGCTCGTGGGGCACGCGAACTGGTGGTCGCCAACCCGGCGTTCTTCGACCACGCTCGTCCCAGGACCTCGTTTCAGGTGGCCGCCCTGGAAACATATGCGCCGGACCTCCTGTTGCGCGAGCCGAACTACTACATCGGGAAGAAAGCGGTGGAAGCGATGAAGACGGTGGACTGGAAGAAGATCGCCAGCCTCCTGCAGTAGCGAGCATCTTCGCTTGCGCTGTCCGCATCAGGCTGTATCGCTGTATAGTAAACTCTGTTCCGACACCACTGTAGCCAACACGCGCGGACATCCTCTTGGCCGGAAGCCCCCCCGGGCCACTGCCTTGGGAATTGCCCCCGATTCAGCCAGAAGGGAGTGACCCTGTGGGCGACGTCCAACCAGAGGGGAGGGGTCTCGCACCCGACACGGTGAAGGCCCCGGCGAGCGAGCATCCATCCACGGTCAAGACGTTTGGCGTCGCCGCGCCCGCACTCCTTCTCTATCTGCTGCGCTCGACGCCATTTTGTGCTTTCTTTCACGGCTTGGGCTTCTGGTCGCGGCTCCCCGTCTGGTTGCAGGGTCCGCGCCGCGGCGCGCTCGGCGTGCTGATGGATCGGAGCGGTAATAGTCTGGACCGCTCAGTGCGGCTGGTCCGCCTCCTCGCGTTGACCAGGTTCGACGCCAGAATCGTGAGGGCCAAGCTGCCCGCGGCCGAGTCAGCAAAGCTGTTGGCCGGGTCTCCCAATCCGTTCCCGGCAGCGCCGCCGGAAGACGATGCCGGCGCGAAGCAGCGGCGGGATCTGAAGGAGGAAGCCTCGCGCATCTCGAAGTTGATCCTGGGGAAGGCGGGGCCGCTATCGCTGGCGTCCGCCGGCGCGAACGAATCGATGCACTATTGGGTACAGTTCAACGATGGAAAGGCGTGGGCCGATTTGGATCCCGCGCTCGCCTCGCCGCGCCAGAGCCGCGCCCAGCCGGAAGGGAACCCGTTGGCGCTGTTCGCGGAAGCCGCCAGGCAGGGGATCGGCACCATCGGGCTCCACGATCCCAACGACGCGGCTCTGGCGAACTATCCCATCTCCACACGCGAGATGATGCGCATGGATCTGCAGGCGGGCCAGTGCGTCATCGCTCCATCGAAGCCGGTTCTGGTTGACGGCCAACCCCGACTCGGCTGGTGGCGCGTCGATCCGGCCAGCGCCCAGACCGTCGGCGAAATGGATACCGGTTTGCTTCAGGAAACTACGGAGTACAGCACGACCGAATCGGTCAACGGAATCCGAATCACCCGTTTCCACAGAGTGCGAATCTCCCCCGAAGTGCGGAGCTGGGCCGAGCACGCGATCAGGAACCGGGGCAACACGAGCTGGAGCCAATGGGAGAACCTGCTGAGTTACGGCCAGAAGATGTTGGACACCACCGCTTATCTGGGTTTCTAGCCGTCGGAATTGATTCATCGGCCTCATCCGCCCGTGCAGGGCGGCCGCACGTGGCGGAAGGGCCAGCGATCATGTCCTAGTGCAGACGACACGAGAAAAGGGGAAGAAGAATGTCTGACCTGCCACCGACCGTGGAATCGACCGTAACGACTCCGTCCGTTCAGGCGCCGCGACCGTCTGGGTTCGTCCTGATCGCTGGCGCCAGCCTGTTGATGGCGCTCCTGCTGGAAACCGCGGGCGAGAATCTGTGGCGCGCGTCGCCGCTCCGCTGGTGGACCCTCATCGCCGTCGGCGTCTGGGCGCTCGCGATGGCGGCCGGCCGGCGTGTCATCGGCTGGCGCGGGCGTCTGACCGGCACGGTGGTCGTCCTGCTCGGGCTCGTCGCGGCTGCCTCGTTCCGAGTCGGTGCCGAAACCACGCCGGGGTTCCATGTCGCCAGTCTGGCGCTTGGACGGGTCATCGCCTTCATCGCCGCAGCGGGCGTGACGTTCGCGTGCGTCGCACTTCTGAGCCTGCCCGGCGCCCGGAAGCGCTGGTGGCTGATGCTGGTGGCGGCGTGCGCCGGTCTCTACAGCCTGATCCCCATCGTCGTCGCGCTGGTCCGCGACAT
>Ga0315273_10005671_pt1 | contig 15472 bp, 13 predicted proteins | sample YL17G02_0_MG_FD_205753 | JGI IMG/M metagenome (GOLD analysis project Ga0315273, IMG submission 205753) | Sediment microbial communities from Yellowstone Lake, YNP, Wyoming, USA - YL17G02_0 | ecosystem: Environmental > Aquatic > Freshwater > Lake > Sediment | place: USA: Wyoming | collected...
TCGCCCGCCCAGGGCGGCGCGAAGGCCGGCCAGGTTCGCCGCGGTGCGCCGAAGGATCTGATCGCGCACCAACCGCCCGATGGTAAGCAGCTTGGGAAGGGCGTGCTGCACCGGCGCGCCCACGGAAAGATAGGTGTCGGCCACCAGTTCCAGCCGCGGGAAGGCCTCCTGAGCCAATGGCCGGGGGCCGTTGACGACAATCCAGGCGAGCTTCATCTGGGGCAGACCGCAGATCTTGGACAGGCCGCTCAGACAGAACGTGAGCGCACCGCCGGCCGTCGCCAGGGTTTCGGCGCGCCGAGGGTCGGGGCGGAGAGGGTAGTCGGAGAAGACCTCATCGGAGAGGATGGCCAGATCGCGCCGGGCGCAGAACTCGACAAGTTGTTCGAGTTCCTCTCTTTTGACATACGATCCGGTTGGATTATTCGGATTCACGACCACCACCGCTCTGGCCCTGGGACCGGCCGCTTCCGCGAGTCTTTCGAAGTCGATTATCCAGCCGTGGTCGTAGATGAGCGGGTAGTGGACGACCTCGACGGACTCCAGGCGCGCCAGGAATTCAAACAGAGGGTAGGAGGGACGGGGCGCCAGGATCTGGTCGCCCGGCCCGGCGAGCAGTTTGAAGATGAAGGCATAGGCCTCGCTGGTGGAGGCGGTGATCAGAATGCGGTCGGGCGAGACCTGGACATCTCGCGCGGCATAGTATGCCGCCACGGCCTGGCGGGCTTTCCAGAGGCCGGCCGAGGCGGGCTCATAGAGCAGGGCGGCCGGGTCGGCGAAGGCGTCCAGGATCTGCGCGGCCGGGTAATCCAAGCCGGCCGCGGCGGGGTTGGATTCGGTCAGATCCAGCACCCGGGCTCCGGCGGCGCGCCGCGCCGCCAGCGCTAGGGAGATCCGGTTGAGAGGCAGGTTCCAGTCCAGACGGTTCGAGAACATCCACCCGCCACTATACGAAAAAAAACCCCGTCAGCCTGGTATGGCCCCCTTTTTCCCGAGACAACGCCGGGGGCCGGCGCACTTGGTTGGTGAGATGCCACGAGCTACTCGATGTGTCGCAGCCGGATTCCCCCATCACATCACCCAGCGAGGCGTGGACCGGCGAGAAACGTTTTCCAGCGATGACGACCGTCGCACCTACCTGAGACTGGTGGCGCGGAATCTTCCAGAAGCCGGGGTAAGGTTGCTGGCCTGGTGCCTGATGACCAATCACGTTCACCTGATTGCCGTGCCCGAGCGCGACGATTCGCTGGCGGTGTTGTTGCGACGGGTCCACGGCTGCTACTCGCAGTACTACAACGCCTGCCATGACCGGAGCGGACACCTCTGGCAAAACCGGTACTTCGCCTGTGCGCTGGGCGGGAGCCGTCTGTGGATCGCGATGGCGTATGTGGAGAGAAACCCGGTGCGGGCAGGAGTGGCACAGCGGGCGGAACAGTACCTCTGGTCGAGCGCCGCGGCGCACGTCCAGGGGTGCGATGATTCGCGTTTGCTGGACATGGACTGGTGGCACAAAGAACACGGCAGCGAGGGCTGGGCCGAGGCCCTGTCGGGGGACGAGCCCGAGCGGAACCGGGAACTCGCGCAGTGCACCTTTGCCGGGAAGCCGTTTGGCGAGGCGGAATTCGTGGCCCGGATGGCCGACCGGTTCGGGCGGCGCTGGAAATCCGGGCGGCCGAAGAAGGCGGAGACCGCGACCGCCGCCGCACGGCCATGCGGCCCGCCCGCCGAGCAGGCGAGTCTGTTCAGCGTCTGACTCCAGCGAGAAAAAACCGGACCATACCAGGCTGACGGACTTTTCTTCTAGCGGTGGCGGGCGCCGTAGCGGAGCATGATCGCGTGCCGGAGTGAACGCGGCAGCCAGGAGAACAGCCAGACGATGAACTTGTAGCGCCAGCCCGGAACCACGAACAACTGGTTGCGCTCGAGGGCTTCGAGCGACTCGCCGACCACGAACTCGGCCGTCATCCAGAGACTCTTCGGAATGCGGGAGCGGTCGATGCCCAGAACGTCGTGAAACTCCGAGTAGGTGAAGCCCGGGCACAGAGATTGGATCCGAATGGGGAGGCCGGCCGCCTTCACCTCCAGCCACAGCCCTTCGGAGAAACTGTTCATCCAGGCCTTGGAGGCGCAGTAGCTGACGCTGGCCGGGTTCTGCATGAAGCCGGCGACCGAAGCGACGTTGACGATCGAGCCGCGCCGGCGCTCGACCATGCCCGGAAGCGCGGCGCGCGCCAGCGTGACCGTCGCGACGACGTGCAGTTTGTGCATCTCGACCTGAGACGCCGCTTCCCAAAAGCGGCCCAGCGTGCCGAAGCCGGCGTTGTTGATCAGCAGATCGAGCCGGGGTTCGGCGGCCAGCCGCGCCGCAACGGCGCGCAAGTCCGCATCGTCGGTCAGATCGGCGACCAGGATCTCGGCGGCGGTGGGCAGTTCGGCGGCCAGGCTCTCGAGCCGATCCTTGCGGCGGGCAATGAGCAGCAGGTCGTAACCGTCGCGGGCCAGGCGCCGGGCGTAGGTCGCGCCAATGCCGCTGGAAGCGCCGGTAATCGCGGCTAATCTGGAGTTTTGCATAGCTTTGGCGGTTTCAGCAGCCGCGAGAAGTAGATCAGCCGCTCGACCCACGGCAGCAGGCGGCGCACCGTCCGGCCGTGCAGAAGCAGGCTTGCGGCCACCAGCAGCGGGTGCGGAATGGTAGTCAGGCAGCGCGAGCAGACGTCGATGTCTCCGGAGCGGCCGGTGGCGTGCAACCGGCGCATGTGGCGCATCGCGTCCGAGTTCCAGATCTGCTCGAGACTGGTCTCGCCGATGCGGCCCACCGGCTTGCCGTCCAGCATGTAGCTCTGGCAGCAGGGGTAAACGTCGCCCGAGTGTTTGACGTACATCGGGCCGCGCCAAAGGTAATGGCAGGGGTGCTTCCAGTCCTCGCTTGCGTGGCCGGCCAGCGGTTGCAGCAGGTTGGTCTCGTCGGTTTTGATGCGCACCTGGTCGACGCCCGGCGTCGCGCGCCAGAAGCGCAGAAACTCGCCGGCTTCGTGCGCGTTGCGCTCCAGACGGACCATCTGCACGACCACCTGCATCTTCGCGCCGCGCTCGCGCTTCAAGCGCGCGAAGCGCACGAAGTTGTCGCGCACGCGCTCGAACCGCGCGCCCTTGCGGTAGTACTCGAAGGTCGCGGCGCTGGCGCCGTCGAAGCTCAGCGTGATGTGCGCCAGCGGTGTGCGCAGCAGCCGGCCGGCCATCTCCTCATCCAGCAGCGTGCCGTTGGTCGACAGCAGCGTCGAGATGCCGTGCCGCTGGCAGTACTCGATGCGGTCGAAGATCTTCGGGTCGAGCAACGGCTCGCCCAGGCCGATCAGCATCATGTGCTCGGCGCTGGCGCCGGCTTCCCTCACCAGGCGGTGGAAGACATCGTCGAGCATGTCTTGCTTGGGCTGCGGGTGGGTTTCGCGCGGGCACATCGGGCAGTAGAGATTGCACTTCGCCGTGGTCTCGACGATGTATTCGACAGGCAGCCCCGCCAGCCGTTCCCGTCCGCGAAGATAACCCCAGAGAAGCCGGGCCCGGTTCCACGCGCGCATGTGATGCCTCTATTGTAGCGGGGTTACTGGGTAGACAGAAGTCAGAATTCAGAAGTCAGAATTCAGAATGGCCTGCGACCAGGCCGCCAACCGATTGCCGACCTCTTCAGGCAACTGGCTTGACCCGGAAACATCGCCGTACTCAGGGTACTTGGCGGGAATCGAATAGTATCGGGATTCTTCGATGAAACCTTGTGATAGGCTATAAGTTTCAGATCGGGGGAATGTCCGAGACAAACGGTAGGCCGCAAGCACAAACCGGTGCGCCTTCCGCCACAGCATCTTCCGACTTCTGAATTCTGACTTCTGCCTTCTGGCTGCTTACGCAGCGGGTGGGATAATCGTTCTTATGCGGGTTGCGATCACGGGCGCGAGCGGCTTCATTGGCAGGCGGCTGGTGCGGAGCCTGAACGCGGATGGCCATTCGGCGGCCGCGATCGGGCGGGACCCGCGGGCGCTGGCGGCGATCGAAGGGGCCGAGGCGATGGTTCATTTGGCCGGTGAGCCGGTGGCCCAGCGTTGGACCGCCGCTGCCAGGCGGAGGATTCGCTCGAGCCGCGTCGAGGGCACGCGGCGGCTGGTCGAGGCGATTCGGTCACTGAGCCGTCCTCCGGCGACCTTGGTGTGCGCGTCCGCCATCGGCATCTACGGCCCGCGCGGCGACGAAATCCTCACCGAGCAGTCGCGTCCCGGCGAAGGCTTCCTGGCCTCGGTGTGCATCGAGTGGGAAAACGAGGCGGAGAGGGCGGCGGACCTGGGCGTTCGCGTGGTGAAACTGCGCAGCGGCGTCGTGTTGGGCCCGGACGGCGGCGCGCTGGCGAAGATGCTCCCCGTGTTCCGCATGGGTCTGGGCGGCCGGCTTGGCTCGGGCGATCAGTGGATGTCGTGGATTCACGCCGGCGATCTGATCGCGCTGATCCGGCACGCCATCGACTTTCCGGCGCTCCGGGGGCCGGTGAACGCGACGGCGCCCAACCCGGTGACCAATGCGGTGTTTACCGAAAGCCTGGCGGCCGCGCTGGGCCGTCCGGCCTTCCTGCCGGTTCCCGCGTTCGCGCTGCGGTGGCTTTACGGCGAGATGTCCGAGGTGCTTCTGGGCAGCCAGCGAGTGGTCCCCCTCGCGGCGGAAGCGGGTGGATTCCGATTCCGTTACCCGCAACTGGGCCTGGCGCTCGGCAACCTGCTGCGCTGACCGGCCCCGCTACTTCAGCTTGTAGTCGCCGCGGCTGAAGTACTTCTCGAGCCAGCAGTAGAGCGTGATGAACAGGTAGCGGCTGCCCATCTCCTTCAACTTGAGTTTTGAAGTGCCTTGCCGGCGGCCGCGCCAGGTGATGGGGACGACGGTCCAGGAGTAGCCGCGCACGATGGTCTTGAGCGGCAGCTCGACGGTGAGGTTGAAGTGCGGCGACAGGAACGGCCGGCAACCGTCGAGCGTGACGCGGCGATAGGCTTTGAACGCGTTGGTGAAATCGTTGAGCTTGACGTGGAACAGGAAGCGCAGGAAATGGTTTGTCAGGCGATTGAGGAGGAGCTTGAACCAGGGATAGCCGGCCACGCCGCCGCCGCGGATGAAGCGCGAGCCGAAAACGGCGTGCCAGCCCTGGTTCAACACGTTCCAGTACCTGACGGCGTCGCGGCAGTCGTCGGATTCGTCGGCCATCATGATCACCACGGCGTCGCCCTTCATCTGGTCGAAGCCGCGGACGATGGCGCGGCCGAACCCGTTCGGGCCGGTGTTTTGAATGGGGCGCAGCTCCGGGATGCGCCGGGCCAGATCCTCCAGGAGCGGCCAGGTGCGATCGGCGCTCCCGTCATCCACCACCACGATTTCGTGCGGGATGCCCGCCAGGCGCAGTTCCAGGTGCAGGCGTTCGACGGCCGGGACGATGCAGTCTTCCTCGTCGCGCGCCGGGATGACCACCGACAGCAGCGACAGCGGATTATCGTTGCCCAGAGGGCCGGGTTGCTCGCTCATAACGCCTGGCTGAGGGCCAGCCAATCGGGGTGATCGCCGGCGTGGCGGGCGATCTCCTCCAGAATCTCTTCGGCTCGCATGGCGGGCGACCAGTCGAAGTCCGCGCGCGCCTCGCGGTTGTCCATCACCACCCAGGGAACGTCGAAGGGCCGCGCGCCGGGATCGGGGGCGGGTTCGTGGCGGCCGAAGCGGGCGTCGCACCAGGCCGTCAACTGCGCCAGCGAGAGGCAACCGTCCGGGCCGCCGCCGGCGGTGTAGACGCGGCGGCCATCCGCGCGATTGGAATCCATCTGAGCGAGCGCCAGCGCGGCCAAATCGCGCGGATGGAACAGATCCCGGGTCTGATGTCCATGGCCTCCAAATCCGATGTAGCGCAGGGGCACGCGACCGAGATGCGCGTTGACCCAATAGGCGAAGATCCCCTGATCCGGCGTGCCGAACTGGCCCGCGCCCGCCAGCACTCCGCAGCGGTCGATCCAGACCGGGAACCCGAAGCTGGCGCCGTACTCCAGCGCGATAATCTCGGAGGCGAGCTTGGAACTGCCGTACAGGGAAACCGGCGGCTGGGTCGAAAACGCCGGGCCGATCCCGTGTTCGGAGACCCCCGTGGGCAGCGGTTGGGACAGATCCAGCCGGTAGCCGCGGTTCTCGATCACCAGCGGCAGCCGGGCCAGGGCGGGAATCGAATACACGCGGCTCGAGCTGAGCAGGATGAGCCCGGCCTTGCGTGCCTTGCAGAACTCCAGAAGCTGGCAGGAGCCGATCAGGTTGTGCTCGAAAAGCTGGCGGGTGCTGATTTTGCCGTCCACGCCGGCCAGAACGCTGGGAGTCGCCGCCGCGTCGATGACCCAATCCGCCGATGGCAACGATTCCAGATCGCTGGCCTGCCGCAGGTCGCCGTGAAAGACTCTCACTCCCAGCCGCTTCAGCCAGGGGCGGTTGGTCTGGGACCCCAGGCGGCTCAGGTTGTCCAGTCCGAAGATCTCGACGCCGTGACGCCGCTCGATCAGCGTCTCGGCCAGGCGGCTTCCGACAAACCCGCAAATGCCGGTAATCAGGATTCTCATTCCGATAAACGATCCACCCAGCTTCGGGCGATCTCCTCGACTATGGACTCAAGCGGCCGCATCAGCCGCCAGTCCGGGTAGTGCTGGCGCAGCTTGCGCAAATCGCTGTAGTAGCAGATGTGATCGCCGATGCGGTTCTCTTCCTCATAGCGCCAGCGCATCTTCTTTCCGGTTGCCTGCCCGGTCAGCGCGAACGCTTCCAGGATGGAGCAGGAGTTGGCCTTGCCGCCGCCCAGATTGTAGACTTCGCCTACTCGGGGATTCTTGAAGAACTCGTGCATCAGCGACGCGACGTCCTGGGAGTGAATGTTGTCGCGAACCTGCTTGCCCTTGTAACCGAAGACCTTGTACTCGCGCTCCTGCACATTGCACTTGACGAGATAGCTCAGGAAGCCGTGCAACTCGACGCCGGCATGGTTCCCTCCGGTCAGGCAGCCGCCTCGCAGGCAACAGGTCGGCATTCCGAAATAGCGGCCGTACTCCTGCACCATGACGTCGCCGGCCAGCTTCGAGGCGCCGAAGAGCGAGTGCTTCGACTGATCGATGGACAGCGTCTCCGGGATGCCATTTTCGTAGGCAGGGTCGTCGTAATCCCACCGCGTGTCGAGTTCCCGCAACGCGATCTGGTTGGGCCGGTCGCCGTAGACCTTGTTGGTCGACATGTGAATGAACGGCGAGGCCGGACAGAACTGCCGCGCCGCCTCGAGCAGATTAAGCGTGCCGAGGGCGTTGACCTCGAAGTCGAGAAACGGAATCGCCGCCGCGCGGTCGTGCGACGGCTGCGCCGCCGCGTGGACGATCAGGTCGGGGCGAAGTTCTCCGGCCAGGTCCAGCACGCGCTGACGGTCGCGGATGTCGAAGGCTTCATGCCGGTAGGCGGGAATCTGGGCGCGCAGGCGCTCGAGCGCCCAGCTTGTGTCGCCTTCCGGGCCGAAGAAGACCAAGCGGTGATTGTCGTCGATGCCGGTGACGGTGAAGCCGGCGCGGCTGAAATAGACCGCGACGTCGGAGCCGATCAGCCCGCAGGAACCGGTGACCAGTATTTTTGGGGAAGCCATAGCGCGCTAGACCAACTCCATTCTCGCCGAATCGAAGCGCACCTTGCGGCCGGTTTCCAGCGCCGTCGAGGCCATGCAGCCGGCCACGGCGTGCGAAAAGCCGGCCTGGATGTCGCAGCGCGGAGTCTGGCGCGTGCGCACGCATTCGAGAAAGTTCCGCATGTGCGAGGTCGAGGGCTCGGGTTCGATGTTGATCACGCGTTCCAGGCGGTCCGGCCCCCTGGCGCCGTCGCCTGAAATCGTCAAGTTGTCCAGATCCAGGGTGCCGCGCGTGCCATGCCACAGATTCCGGTTGCCGGCGGCGTTGGTAAGGCTCATGGCGAAGCTGACCAGAAAACCTTTCGGGTAGTCCAGCAGCGCGTGGAAGACGTCCGAGGTCTCGCGCCCGTCCTTCCAGAGAAACACGCCGCCGTTGGCCACCGCGCCGGCCGGGTAAGGGTCCTCCAGGAACCAGTGCACCTGGTCGATGAAGTGGCACATCCACAGGCCGGCAATGCCGTTGGTGTAGTCGCGGAAGAGTTGCCATTCCCGCAGGCGCCGCGCCTCGAAGGGGCGTTGCGGGCGGTTGAACAGGAACTCCTTCCAGGCCACGTCGGCCTCCTGGACGTTGTGGTGGTCCCTGCGCCAGCGAGGCTCCTGGAACGCGACCGCCATGTCGATGCGCGTCACCTGGCCGAGGATGCCGGAACGCACCAGCTTGGCGGCGGCCAGGTAGGGCCCCTCGCTGCGGCGCTGGGTTCCGATCTGCACCACCTGTTTACTCTGCTTCACCGCCAGGAAGGCGGACTTGGCCTCGCGGAATTCCACGCCCATCGGCTTCTCGCAATAAGCGTCCTTGCCGGCCTTGACCGAATCTTCGAGGATCTTGCTGTGACCGGAGTCGGGCGTGGCGATGATCACCGCATCGACGTCGCGCCAGGAAAGCAGTTCGCGGTAGTCGGCGGTTTCCTTGGGTTTGGCGCCGAAGGCCTTGGCGGCAAGCGCGGCGGCGCGCTCGCGGTTCGGCCGCCAGACATCGCAGATCGCCGTCACGGCCACGTTCAGGTCCTTGCACTTGACGATCTCGCTAAGGTCGTACTGACCGCGGCCGCCGACGCCGATGAGGCCCACCGATATGCGTTCGTTGGCGCCTTGGACACGCGCCAGCGAAGAAGCCACCGCCGCGCCGGCGAACGCGCGGCGCGACACAACGGGTTGGTTCATGGGAGGTCCCCCAACAGACATCAGACCGCACTGGGAGCTGGGGCGCAAGCGGCCCGCCCGAGTCCTTAGGTTCCCGGCAACGCAGATGATAGGCTTAGAATACAAACATGAAACGACGCGATCTGCTGAGCGGACTGGCCATGGCCGGAATGGAACTGGAAGCGCAAGAGCACCCCCCCGAGTCGCTGTATATTCCCAAGCCCCATCTTGTCGAAGACCGAAAGCTGCTTCACGACTTCATGGATGAATTCCCTTTCGTCGATCTGGTCACTTCCAGCCCGGCTCTGCGAATCACGCATATTCCTGTCTTTCTGGATCGAGGCCTGGGCCGGTATGGCAGGCTCTACGGCCACATTTCCCGCCACAACGCCCAAAGTAAAGCGTTCGACTCCCGGCAATCGGGGGTCATTGTCTTCCGTGGTCCTCACTCGTACATCTCGCCCGCTTGGTTTTCGAAAACCGGGGCCGGGCCCACGTGGAACTTTGCAGTGGTCCACGCGACTGGCAAGCTCAACCCCGTCACTGACAAGAAGGCGCTGCACGATCTGCTGGCCAGGCTAGTCAACAAGTTTGAAAATCCCGAAAAGTCCAAGTACGACTTTGCGAAACTCCCGGAAGCCGACAAGTACAGCCGCATGGAAGGCCTCATCGGCTTTGAAATGGAAATCGAGCTGCTCGAAGGCAAATTCAAGCTCGGCCAGCAAGCCAGCCCGGCCGATCAACAGGACCTCTTGCGGAACCTGCAATCGGCGCCCCCGGGGCGCTCGATGCACCAGTTCACCGCCGATTTCTACAAGCGCTCGAAGGCGACCACCGAGTAGCCCGCTCCCAACCGGGCTTGGTAGCCCGCCGGAAGCCGCTCAGTCACAGCCGTGCCGGCGGTGTTACGATACTTGCTGTGGCTGAAGAGCATCGCCGCCTGATATGAGCCGCCCTCGATACGAAGCGAACTTGATGGAGCTTCAGGAACGCATGGCGGCTTATGCGAGGGAGAATGGCATCGAGGTTGCCGACCCAGCGCCGGAAGCGGTGCGGCTGAGCCACTCACTGTACTTGGCTCATTCCACTGCAAGTGACAAGTTCTCCAAGATCTGCGACGCCGGCCTGCTCCTTTCGGCAACGCAGCTTGCTCTCCGGAGAGGTGAGGATCTCCGGCCCAACTCGGTCGAGGTCCTCCTGGGAACCGCCGATTCCGTGTTCTTGTACGTTGCGCCGTTCCGATATCCGAACACGGGCTGCGGTCTGCTGTTTGCCCGGAGCCTGGAAGAGCATCACCTCGATGATGGCGTGGCGACTCCCTTCGATTCGGGTGGGCTGGTCGACGTCTTTACGCGGCCCGATCCCGCGGAGCCGGTGCGCGCGTTCCTCTCGCGCCACGAACTGCCGATCCCGGACCACCGCCAGTATCTCAGGATTTCCCTCGGGACCCTCTTTGAAAAGCCGATCGACTACATTGAAGTGTCGGAGCCGCGTTGGCCCGGTCCGATCGGCTTGATGAGAGGAGATCGGCGGCGGTGGACGCACGAGGTTCGCATTCCGCGCGAGGTGTGGATCCGGACCGGCGACTTGCAAGCAGTGTTCGCTCCCATTAGCAGGGCCACTGCCGACCCGGAGATCAATCGCCTCTTTGAATGGTGCAAGAGCGAGGGCGTGGACCGCATTTCCTTCAACACCGCTCGCGCGGACGACTTTGAAGCACTGCGGCGGGAGTGCGTGAAATACGTCTACAGCAAGCTACAATAAGGTATTCTCCATGGGAAGCCCTTGGGACATGAACGACCTCGAGATCATCGGCTACGCTGAAGTCCTGAGGGAGACCATGCTGCCATCGGTAGTGCCTCCGGTGTTCCGCATGAAGGCCGATCCCCAACGGGTGCTGCTTCCCCCGTATTCCTTCAATGCCGGTTTCGTGTGCAACGCCACCGAGGTGCCCGCGCGGGAACTCGATGCGTTGAGGGATGCCCACGAGATCACCCTCTTCGACGAGGCTATTCCGGCACAGCCAGGCTACGAACTCTGGGTAGACCAGTCGTATCAGTGCCACTACGAACGCCGTGGCCAGGCGGACGCAAACCTCGGGCGCATCTCCGCTGCCAGCATCGGGCAAGCAGAGGCCGCCCTGAAGGCAGGGAACGTTGAGGAGGCGGAACGCCTCGCCGGGGTCGCCATCTCGGCCGATGATCGGCGGGTGGAACCGCTTGCGATCAAGGCCGCCATCCGCCGGTTGCAGCGGAACGCCACCGGGGAGAGCCTCATGGCGGAACTGGCAGCGCCGGTCCTGGAAGAGAGACTCTTCTCCTTGCTGGTGACCGACTACTGCCGCTCCGCCGGGAGCGCGGCGCAAGACGTTCCAGAACGCCTTCTCCGCCGCCCGATGCGAGGGGTGGCGGCAGAAAGGCTGGTGGCGGCTTAAACACTAATGCCTCTCCCATACATCTTCACTTTCTACAGCTACAAGGGTGGTGTGGGCCGGAGCCTTGCTCTTCTCAATGTGGCCTATACGCTGGCGGGGCGCGGCCGGCACGTGCTGGTGGTTGACATGGACCTGGAGGCGCCGGGAATCAGCGGTTTCCTGCACCGCATTCAGGAATTCGCCGCGCCAACTGTAACGCACCCCAAGGACATCCTGAGCCTGCTCCGGGAGGCCATTGCGGCCGTGCGTTCCGAGGGCGAGATCCCAGAGATGGCGCGGAACCTGCCGCCGGTGTCCAACTATGCTCGCGCGGTCGCCGAAGAGAAGTTAGCAGCCCTGCGGCCGCGACTCGGGAAGTTGGGGCGCCTGGATGTACTTGGCACAGATCTCGAGCGCGACTATCTGGAGCGCTGGGCGGAACTAGGGTTGAAGGACCTGCCACAGGATCAGTTGATTGCCCTCAGCCGCCTGCTCCACTACTACTTCAAGGCGCAGTTGTTCCCTCACCGGCCGCTCGGGCTTGAGACGTTCGAGGCGCCGCTTCCCACACGCTATGACTACGTTCTCGTGGACAGCCGCACGGGGATCACGGAGATCGGCGGCTTGTGTGTCGGACCGCTGGCAGATCGGCTGGTGCTGGTCACGGGCCTGAACGATCAGAACGTTCAGGGCACACTCAAATTTCTGAATGAGGCTGGAATCAAGCCCAAGCCGCGGCCCGCGGATGACAAGCCTTGGGATGCAGACGACGCCTTTCTCGAGGCCGGCGCGGACAACCCCAGTCTCGGTCCAAAGCCGACGATTGTGGTCGCAAGTCCGGTGCCCAGCGGTGAAATCAATTACAAGCGCGAGCGCCTGCAAGAGTTGGAGAAAGTTCTCGGCATCCGCCCGGTTTCACTGTCCTATCATCCGCAGATGGCCCTCATGGAGAGCGTCTTTGTCCGCGATTACAAGGAGGAATACCTGTCCGCGGAGTATGAAAGGTTGGCGACCCGCATCATGGCGCAAGTCAGCGACGATCCGCAGCGCCTTGCGCAGAGGAGCCAGAAGCTCTGGGCCGGGGAGAAGCGGCAGGCCGCCGCGATCTCCTGCGTGTTGCGGCTGGCCCCTCACGAGCCGGGGCTTGGCGTCGCATTGCTGCGACAACTCGGCAATGTCGCACGGCCATCGGATGCCAACGATATTGCGGCAATGAGGCAACTGCACGCTTTTCTTTCTCAGGACCCGGAAACAAGGCTGGCCGCGCTCAACAACTGGGGCAATGCGCTTTCCGACCAAGCGAAGACGAAGGCGGGAGAGGAAGCCGACCGGCTTTTTGAGGAGGCCGGCCGCAAGTTCGCCGAGGCGCTCCGGCTAAAGGCGGACGATCACGAAGCGCTCAGCAACTGGGGCGCTGCGCTCTCCGACCAAGCGAAGGCGAAGGCGGGGGAGGAAGCCGACCGGCTTCTTGAGGAGGCCGGCCGCAAGTTCGCCGAGGTGCTCCGGCTAAAGCCGGACTATCACGTCGCGCTCAACAACTGGGGCAATGCGCTGTCCGACCAGGCGAAGACGAAGGCGGGGAGGGAAGCCGAGCGGCTCTTTGAGGAGGCTGGCCGCAAGTACGCCGAGGCCCTCCGGCTGAAGCCGGACTATCACGAAGCGCTCTACAACTGGGGTGTTGCGCTATCCGAGCAGACGAAGACCACGGCGGGGGAGGAAGCCGACCGGCTCTTTGAAGAGGCCGGCCGCAAGTTCGCCGAGGCTCTCCGGCTGAAGCCGGACTTTCACGAAGCGCTCAACAACTGGGGCGTTGCGCTGACCGGCCGAGCGAAGACCACGGCGGGGGAGGAAGCCGACCGGCTCTTTGGGGAGGCAGACCGCAAGTACGCCGAGGCCCTCCGGCTGAAGCCGGACTGTCACGAAGCGCTCTACAACTGGGGCACTGCGCTCATCGAGCAGGCAAAGACAAAGGCGGGGGAGGAGGCCGAGCGGCTCTTTGAGGAGGCCGGCCGCAAGTTCGCCGAGGCGCTCCGGCTAAAACCGGACTATCACCAAGCGCTCAACAACTGGGGCGCCGCGCTGGGCGGCCAAGCGAGGACGAAGGCAGGGGAGGAAGCCGGCCGGCTCTTTGAGGAGGCCGGCCGCAAGTTCGCCGAGGCCCTCCGGCTGAAGCCGGACTCTCACGAAGCGCTCGACGGTTGGGGCGTTGCGCTTTCCGACCAGGCGAAGACGAAGGCGGGGGAGGAAGCCGGCCGGCTCTTTGAGGAGGCCGACCGCAAGTTCACCGAGGCCCTCCGGCTGAAGCCGGACTTGCACGAAGCGCTCAACAATTGGGGCGCTGCGCTGGCCGGCCAAGCGAAGACGAAGGCGGGGAAGGAAGCCGGCGAGCGGTTGCGAGAAGCGCGGGAGAAGCTGATGGCGGCCGAACGCATTCGTGCTGGGGCCGGAGCCTTCAACCTGGCTTGTCTTGAAGCCTTGCAGGGGAACCTGAGCGAGGCGGTTCGCTGGCTGAATATTGGCCACTCGTCGGGGGAACGACTTTCCCGAGCGCGCATCGCGGCGGAGAAGGACTTTGACGGCGTCCGGGATGAACCGGAGTTCGTGACCTTCGTGGAGTCGCTGCCCGAGCATTAGGCAGTGCGTTCGCGAAACCCGAGGACGGCCAACGATTTCCCCCCGGGTTCTCCGAGACTTGCGTGTTTGAGCGCGTCAGGTCCGCGCGGAGAAACAGTCTCCCCGAAGGGTATGACTCGTCGGCCGCCGTTTGTTGACCGGAGCCCATACACAACCGGTTCCACCCGAGCTATACTGACACCGAGAAGTGACGGGAGGCCACCGTGCGCGTCCTCGCTTTCCTGTTTGTCGCGTCTGTCTCGTTGGCTCAGCAGTGGTCGCGGCACAACGATCCTCTTGGGTTTACCGTGGACCATCCGCCGGGCTGGCGCGTTTCGGCCGACCCGAGCGGCCTGGTGCGCGTGGCGAGTGCGGACGGCGCGACGTTTGCCGTCGTGCAGCCGTTCCTGCTCGAGCGTCCGGCGACGGCGAAGGCCTGGCTGAGCCTTTCGCTGAGCCAGTTCTCGGGGGTGTTCCCGCAGGGACGCCTCACCCGGCTCGAGCAGCGGCCGGGGCGTTCGGACGAAGTGGTTGCGACGATTTTGTATGCCGGGGGGCAGGCCAGCGCGCTCTGCGCCATGGCCGGGCGCGCGGGGATGTTCTATGCCATCGCCGCGCCGCAGGCCCAGTTTCCCGCGCGGCGCGCCGAACTGGTGCGCGTCCTGGCTTCCTTCCGATATGCGCCGCCCGCGGCGGGCGCGCGCCCGGCGGCAGGGCCGCGGCTGGACTACGTGCGCTGGCAGGATCCGCGCGAACAAGCCTTTGTCGTCGAGGTCCCGCGTGGCTGGAACGTCACGGGCGGAATGTTCCGCTTCGCTCCCACCGACACGCGCGGGGCCGTCGAAGTGACTTCGCCCGACGGCCAGATCCGCATCACCTGGGGCGACGCCGAGATCCCCATGTACGCCGTGCCCACGCAGATCCTCGCCATAGCCGGTTTTCACGAAGGTTCGTGGTATTCACCCGGTTACGGCGTCCGCATGATCGTGCGCCGCTACCTCCCGGGCGTCAACTACGCGTCGGAATATGTTCAGCTCAAGATCGCAGCCCGCTGCCCCGGTATCCAGATTCTCGACGCGCGCGACCGTCCCGACCTGACGCGGCAACTCGGGCAAGGATACCCTCAGAGCGGCTATGTGTCGTACCGGTTTGCCGTGGGCGAGGCGGCGTTTACCTGCGGCGGTTCGATGCGCGGGGCGCTTGTGGCCGGAACGCTGTTGACGAGCACCCCCGACAGCGGGACCTGGAAGGTGGAGCACCTGTTGGGTTACGTTGCGCCGGCGAGTCAGGTCGCTCTGGCCGAAACCGTCTTGCGCCACTTGATCGAATCGCTCGAGACCAACCTCCAGTGGGCGCAAATGCAGCAAGGGGTGACGGCGGCCACTTCGCGGATTGTGGCGCGCACGCAGGCCGAGATCTCGAGCTCGATTAGCGAGTCCTACTGGAGCCGCCAGCGGAGCCAGGACAACCTCTCGCGGCAGTGGTCCAACGTGACCCTCGGGCAGACCGACGTGGTCGACCCGGCCACCGGCGAGAAGTGGAAGGTCGCCTCCGGCAACAACTACTACTGGCGCAAAGAGGGGACC
>Ga0315273_10005672_pt1 | contig 15472 bp, 12 predicted proteins | sample YL17G02_0_MG_FD_205753 | JGI IMG/M metagenome (GOLD analysis project Ga0315273, IMG submission 205753) | Sediment microbial communities from Yellowstone Lake, YNP, Wyoming, USA - YL17G02_0 | ecosystem: Environmental > Aquatic > Freshwater > Lake > Sediment | place: USA: Wyoming | collected...
CTTGATCCCCTCCCAGAAATCGACGAGGGCATCCAGCAATCTGTCGTCGTCAAGCCTGGAGCACGAGCTTCTCCTGCTCACGAGTGGGGCGAGAGAGTCTACAAAGGATTTCAGCTTGATGACGGCATCTGGTTGTGGCAAGTCATGTGGCTGCGCGATTCGGCCTGCCCAAGGGCCTTTGGGACGCCCCGCCAATTTGAAAGTCAGCCTCGTTCCTCTGATCCTGAAGCGCTTGCCTGGCCCTGCTAGGTTAACAAGCTCGCGCTCATCAGCTTGAGGCGCGAGGGTCTGCAGGAGGGCCAGCGCAAGGTCGGTGTCGATCCTTCGTTGCTTGCTGTTGATGACGTAGAACTGCTGTATCTCCTCGTAGCGCGTGATGTCCTCAATGATAATGACCGGCACCGCGAAGTCCTCTAGCTGGGTCGCACCAAGTTGGTGAATCGCATAATCAAAGCCGTGGCGTCGATGCTGATAATCGATGGTGAAAAGCGGCCGGCTATCCGGGATTTCTAGCTCCCCGAATTCAGGTTCCGTCCCCGGGTTCGCCGGTCTGAACGTTAATGACCCGTACTCGCTGTTTCTAGCAGATAGGAGGGCACCCGTGGGCATGAACGGGTTGGGGCCCTGTGCAAGGAAATGTCCGATCGCTTCGTAGTGGGAGGTCACCGGCTGCCTTTGGTAGCCTTGATTATCCAAGTCCTCCCATCCGATGTCCGGGTCCCATTCCTGGGTTACACACTGGTCCAGTATTTGCCGCGCCGTCATCTTGGCGACGTACAGAACCTTGCCTGACTGGGTGAACTTCAGCGCTGGCAGCTTCATCGTGCCCTCCAATTTCTGAACTGGGGATATTATAGCGTATTTGCGTGACGTTGAGGGATTGCTGACTAGAACGGAGAGGCCTGCTAGAATGCTGTAGTGACTGTTCGCGTCCGTTACGCTCCCAGCCCTACCGGTATGCCCCACGTGGGCAATATCCGAACTGCCCTCTTCAACTGGCTCTTCGCTCGTCATGAGGGTGGAAAGTTTATACTCCGTGTCGAAGATACCGACCAGACTCGCTACGTGCCCGGCGCCCTGGAGGCGATGCTGGAGGGGCTACGCTGGCTTGGCCTTGACTGGGACGAAGGGCCCGAGGTCGGCGGCCTATATGGCCCCTACTTTCAGTCTGAGCGCCTCGAACATTACCGGCGTGTCTCGGAGGAGCTTATCGAACGGGATTGGGCCTACCGCTGCTATTGCTCGCTGGAGCGGCTGGAGCAGGTGCGGGCCGAGCAGACACGTCTCAAGCAGCCGCCGCGCTACGATCGCCACTGCCGCGACCTTACGCCGGCCGAGCGGGCGCAACAGGAGGCGACAGGCGTAGTCCCTGTCGTCCGTTTCAAGACCCCGACATCCGGCCGCACGGAGTTCGACGATATCATCCGCGGCCATGTCGCCTTCGAGAACGGGACGCTGGATGATTTCGTCCTCCTCAAGTCCGACGGCTTCCCCACCTATCACCTAGCGAACGTCGTCGACGATCACCTGATGAAGATAAGCCACGTCCTCCGCGCCGAGGAGTGGCTGCCCAGCACGCCGCGTCACCTTCTTCTCTACGACGCGCTCGGCTACACGCCGCCGCAGTTCGCCCACCTGCCGATGATACTGGGTAAGGACAAGGCGAAGTTGAGCAAGCGTCACGGCGCGGTCTCTCTCCTCGACTACGAGCGGCAAGGTTATCTGCCGGAGGCTATGTTCAATTTCCTTGGCCTCCTCGGCTGGGCGCTGGACGACCACACCGAGATCATTTCAGTTGAGGACTTTGTCAAGAACTTCAGCCTGGAGCGCGTGGTCAAGAATCCCGCCGTCTTCGATGTCGAGAAGCTCACCTGGATGAACGGCGTCTACATGCGCGAGTTGCCGCCGGAGCGTCTCGCTGACCTCCTCGCTGAACGTCTGGAGGGAGAGCTGCCGGCAGAAGTGTCTCGGCCTCTTGACAGGTTGCGGCTGCTAAGGATGGTCCCCATTGTGCAGGAGCGCCTCAGACGGCTTGACGAGGCCACTGATATGCTTGGCTTCTTCTTCCTCGAGGGTACGCTTGAGTATCCGACGGAGACTCTCTTGGGGAAGAAGTTCGCGGGGAAGCAGAGTGAGGCGGCTGCCGCTCTCGACATGGTCATCAGCCGTGTCTCGGATGTTCAGGAGTGGGGGCATCAGACGCTGGAAGAGACGCTCCGCCCTCTTGCTGAGGAGCTGGGACTCAAAGCGGGCGATCTGTTCATGCTACTCCGTGTCGCCGTCACCGGTTGCACAGCGACACCGCCCCTCTTCGAGACGATGGAGATTCTAGGCAGGGGCGTGTGCCTCGAGCGGCTCCGGGATGCCCTTCAGCGACTGGCCCCATAGTCACCTCCCCCAATCGGTTTACCGAGTCCGGACGGCATGCTAGAATTGGATGCCAGTTGGGGAGTCGTCTAGTGGTAGGACAGCGGATTCTGGATCCGTATGCGGGGGTTCGAATCCTCCCTCCCCAGCCAAGCCAACGAACGGGGCCGTCTTGTGGTGGCTGCCGTCTTGTCCGAATATCTGCGTAGGGCGTTCGTAACTTGTCGCCCGTTGGCTTTTCGGGCATAATCAGATGTGGCGCATTCGTCTAGCGGCCCAGGACACCGCCCTCTCAAGGCGGAGATCGCGGGTTCGAATCCCGCATGCGCTACCAACAGACACATACAGAAGGCAGGAAGGGATAACCTCCTGCCTTCTGTCGCTATATAATGGGACTTGAGAGTGGGGGTACCCGGAGGGAAAGCGTTTAGCGAGAGGTGTGACGACGATGAGTATCGATCTGCGCAGCGATACCGTGACCCTGCCCACGCCCCAGATGCGAGAGGCTATGTACCGCGCCGAAGTCGGCGACGACGTCCATCATGATGACCCGACGATCAAGCGTCTGGAGCGCATGGCCGCCGAAAGGATGGGCAAGGATGACGCGCTGTTCGTCGCCAGCGGCACTATGGCTAACCTGGTCGCTGTCCTCACCCAATGTGAGGCCGGCAACCGTGTGATCGTTGGTCACGAGGCCCACATCCACTACTACGAAGGTGAAGGTATCCGCCGGCTCGCCGATGTCGACTTCTGCGAGTTGGTGAACGACGAAGAGGGAAGGATTGATCCCGCCGGACTTGAGAAATTCCTCTGGGAGAGCGAAGGGCAGCCCATCACCCTCGTATGCCTGGAGAACACGCACATGCGTTGTGGCGGGGTGCCGATCACCGCCGAGTATACAGCGAAGGTTGCGACCGTGGCCCATGAACGTTCTATTCCTGTTCACGTCGATGGCGCCCGCATATTCAACGCTGCCGTTGCTTTGGGTGTGCCTGCGCAGTCCCTTGTTCAGGAAGTTGACTCGGTCATGTTTTGCTTGTCAAAGGGCCTCTCTGCCCCCGTTGGTTCCCTTCTCTGCGGCAGCGGGGAATTCATTGTCCGCGCTCGCCAGTCGAGACGTTGGGTGGGCGGCGGGATGCGCCAGGTGGGGATACTGGGCGCGGCCGGGATTGTGGCGCTGGAGACCATGATCGAGCGACTGACGGATGACCACGAGAATGCGAAGCTGCTGGCGACAGGTCTGGCGACGATTGGCGGAATCGCCGTCGACCCAGATCACGTGCGCACCAACATCGTCATCTTTGCCCTCGAAGGCTGGGAAACGAGAGACTTTCTGGCGGCTTTGTCGGCGGAGGGCGTCCTCGCGCTGCCAACAGGGCCCGACCGCGTGCGGATGGTAACGCATTACGGTATCGAGCGCCAGGACATCGAAAAGGCCCTGGCGGCCGTTCAACGAGTGATGCAGAAGGGTTTGCGAGCTGCTCAGCCCGTTCAGCCCGCGGGATAAGCACTCCTTCGGCGGCCGACGGGCGCCCCGATCCTACTGGACATAACTATCAGCGGATCAGCAAAGAGCACGCATTCGTTCCTCCTCCGCCGTTCCGGCCGGTGCTATAATCGACCCAATGGATTCCTCCAATAGAAAGCCGCTGCTAGTCCTCATCGATGGGCATGGCGTCATCCATCGCGCCTACCATGCTCTGAAGGAACCCCTAGTCGTTCGCAAGACGGGCGAGGTCGTGAGCGCCGTCTACGGCTTGGCGAACACGATCCTGAGCGTGATCGAGCAGCTTCAGCCCACCCACATGGCGGTGGCCCTCGACCCCAAAGGGCCTACGTTTCGCCACGAGATGGACGAGACGTACAAAGCCCACCGGCCAGAGACCCCCGAAGACCTGAAAGCGCAGATTGAGCGCTGCATCGACGTTCTTGTCGCCTTCAACATTCCAATCTACCGAGTAGATGGTTTCGAGGCAGACGATGTCTTGGGGACACTTGCTCGCCAGGCCGCCGAGCAGGGAATAGACACATTCATCGTCAGCCTGGATAGCGACATGGTGCAGTTGGTGGAGCCCAAGGTTCGCGCCTTTATGTTCCGCCCCTATCAGCGGGACACGGTCATCTATGACGAAGCTGCTGCGCGGGAGCGATACGGCTTCGAGCCGTCCCAGATGGCGGATTTCAAAGGCCTTAAGGGAGACACCTCCGACAACATCCCCGGCGTTCCCGGCATCGGCGAGAAGACGGCAGTGAAGCTGATCCAGCAATTCGGCAGCGTCGAGAACGTTTACGCGCACCTCGACGAGGTCGAACCGGAGAAGCTGCGTGAACTCCTGCGCACGCACGAAGAGCAGGCGCGCCACAGCAAAGATATGGCGACGATCCGTACCGACGTGCCGGTTGAGCTTGACCTCGAAGCGGCGGAGGCGAAGCGCTTCGAACGCCAGAAGGTGCTGGACCTCTTCCGCGAGCTGGAGTTCCGTAGCCTCCTTTCCCATATCCCCGATTACGGCGAAGTCGGCGAAGAGCAACCGGTGGCGGTAGAAACGAAGGCTGCGCCGGGAACCAACTACCGCACCATCTACAGTGAGGACGACTTGCGTTCTCTGGCCAAACGTTTGACCGCTGCCGGCGTCTTTGCCTTCGATACCGAGACCAGCGACATCGCCGCCATGCGCGCTCAGCTCGTCGGCATCTCCGTGTGTCCGGCTCCCGGCGAGTCCTACTACGTCCCTGTGGGACATCGGCGTGAACTGGGGGATAGGGAGCAACTGCCCCTGGCGACTGTGCTCACCCACCTTGGCCCTGTCTTCGAAGACCCGTCTCTCGCCAAGATCGCCCACAACGGCAAGTACGACATGATTATGCTCGCCAACCAGGGCGTCTGGGTGCGCAACCTGGTCTGCGACACGATGGTCGCCGCCTATGTGCTGGGAGAGGGTGGGGATGCGGAAGGGTTCCGCTCCAGCGGTGGCTCACTCGGCCTCAAACGGCTCGCTGCCGAGCGCCTGGGCATACAAATGACGGAGATAACGGAGATACTGGGCAAACGCGGGCCCAAGCAGCTATCGATGCCCCAGGTGCCCGCAGAGGCCGCAGGCGATTATGCCTGTGCCGACGCCGATATGACTCTCCGGCTGCGCGATGTGCTGGAGAGGGGGCTCAAAGAGCAGAACCTGTGGCGTCTGTTCACCGAGGTAGAGATGCCGCTGGTGCCTGTCCTCACCCGTATGGAGATGGCAGGTGTCGCCCTGGATGTCGTCGCTCTCCGTGATATGTCGCGGCAGTTGGGCGAGCAGGTGGTTAGGCTGGAGGAGGATATCTATACCGAGGCAGGGCATTCCTTCAATATCGGCTCGCCTCAGCAGCTTTCCGTCGTCCTTTTCGACGAGCTTGGCCTGCCCCGGTCGCGCCGCACCAAGCAGGGTAGCTCTACCGACGCTCACGTGCTCGAAGGCCTGCGGGGCGCCCACCGCGCTGTCGACCTCATCCTCCAGTACCGTCAGCTCACTAAGCTCAAGTCTACCTATATCGACACCCTGCCGGCATTGATCAACCCGAAGACCAAGCGGATACACACCACCTTTAATCAGACGGTGGCCGCCACCGGCCGTCTCTCCTCTAACGATCCCAACCTGCAGAACATCCCCGTGCGGTCGGAGCTGGGCGGCCAGGTGCGCCGCGCCTTCATCGCCCGCGACATCGGTCCCGACCCGCATCTGCTTGCCGCCGACTACTCGCAGATAGAGCTGCGGATCCTTGCCCATCTCTGTCAGGATTCCAGCCTGCTTCAGGCGTTCCACAACGATGAAGACATCCATGCCGCCACCGCCTCGCAGGTCTTCGGCGTGCCCATCGACGAGGTAACGCCGGAGATGCGCCGCCGCGCCAAGGTCTTCAACTTCGGCGTGCTCTACGGTCTCACTGGCTTCGGCCTGTCGCAACGAGAGGGCATCCCTCGGGAGGAGGCGAACGCCTTCATCGAGACCTACTTCCAGAAGTACGCCTGCGTCAAGGAGTGGCGGGAATCAGTCATCGCCGCCACCCGCAAGAATGGCTACGCCGAGACGATGATGGGCCGCCGCCGCTACATACCCACCATCGACTCCGCCAACGCTCAGGTGCGTGCCGCCGCCGAGCGCATCGCCGTCAATATGCCCACTCAGGGCACCGCCTCCGACATCATCAAAGTCGCCATGAACCGCATCGACGCCGAACTGGAGGAGCGCGGCATGAAGGCGAAGATGCTCCTCCAGGTACACGACGAGCTAATCTTCGAGGGGCCGGCCGCGGAGTTGGATGACCTGCGGGAGATGGTGCTGCGCATCATGCCTGCCTCTCTCGACCTGGCCGTGCCCCTGAAAGTGGACGTGAAGGTGGGCAAGAACTGGGGAGATTTGTAGATGACCATCCGGGGAGAGCCGATTAGGTAGATGCCTGAGCTCCCTGAAGTCGAGACCATACGCTGCGATCTCTACCCGCGCGTCTGCGGTCGCACCGTCACCACTGTCCGCATCACCCCCGACAAGGTGCCCTTGATCGATGGCGTCTCTGCCGCCGAGTTCAAGGCCCGCATCACGGGGCGTCGCATCGAGGGATTGAGCCGCCGTGGCAAGTACCTCATCTTTCACCTCTCCGGCGACCTCTACCTCATCATCCACCTGCGCATGACCGGCGCGCTCCTCCACCGCAACGCCGGCGACCCCGCCGACCGCTACACGCGCGCTACCATCGCTCTCGACGACGGCACGGAGCTGCGCTTCACCGACCTGCGCAAGCTGGGGCGATTCCGTCTGGTCGCTCATCCGGATGAGGTCGTGGGTAAGCTTGGCCCCGAGCCGCTGGACGCATCCTTCACCGCCGCAGCCCTCAAACGAGCGATAGGGCGGCGCAGGGCCCCGATTAAGGCTTTGCTCCTGGATCAACGCGCTCTTGCCGGAGTGGGCAACATCTACGCTGACGAAGCGCTCTTTGCCGCTCGCATTCACCCCCAGCGGCATGCTGATACCCTAACAGAAGCCGAAATAGGAAGGCTTCATCGCTCGGTCCGCCGCGTTCTGCGCGATGCCCTGGGCAATCGTGGCTCCTCCTTCCGCGACTACGTGGACGGCGGCGGCCGCGAGGGGACGCATCAGTTGCGGGTGAAGGTCTTCCGCCGGACAGGGCAGCCGTGCTATGTTTGCGGCGCTGAGATCGAACGCATCAAGCTGGGCGGGCGCAGCACCCACTTCTGCCCGAAGTGCCAGCCACGGACTATTTGAGCCACAAGTACATTAGATAGATAACAGCCGCGGCCCCGCCCAAAGTGCTTATGATTACCAGCACCTTGTACAGAGAGTTGCGCTCAATAGACTCCACTACGAGGGTCAGGGGCCGTCGAATAGGCATAGTTGCCATTCGAATGGGTCTACTTACCAAGCGTTCCCACGCGCGTCGCACCCCTGCCAGTCGGTCGACCCAGCGCTTGAGCCGCACGTATTCCTCAACATGGACATCGCCGAGGGAATCGAGTTGTCCCTGTACATGACCCAACGCTCCGTTGACTTTGTTCATACCCGCTTCCCAACAGTTGTCAAATGCTTCTTTGGGAAGGCCTCCCCACAACTGGCTGTCTTGTAGGAGATAGCTAATGTGTGGCGTGGTGCTGAGTATGTTCGTTATCGGCTCCCCCAAATGAATATTCCGACCAGCTCCTGACCAACCTAGGCTTCCGGTCTGTAGGTGAGGGCGTATTGCAGGATAGAGTCTTTGGAGACGGTCCTTGTGATCTCTGAATGCCACCTCGTCCTCTTCCGTCACCCTGTTTTCCCTGAAGCAACCATCCACAAGTAGCTTGAGGGCCTTCCAGTCAGTGGCAAAAGACTCCAATTGTTCTTCCAGCCTCAGCAGATCAAGGTTCTGCGCGCTTGCCATGTTGACCTGTTCTTTCAAGTGAGTTTTGGCTATTATAGCGTATATTCGTCTAGCGATAGAGGCCAGCGGAGAAAAGCAAGTGATAGTTCCCATCGATGGCATTACCGATGTGCCCGGCATCCGCGTTGGCCACTGGACCGACCGCCGTGCTGTCACGGGCTGCACCGTCGTCCTCTGCGAGAAGGGCGCGACTGCCGCTCTCGATGTGCGAGGCGGCGCGCCCGGCACCCGCGAGGGAGCCCTCCTCCGTCCTGAATCCCTCGTTCAGCAGGTGCACGCTGTCTTCCTTACCGGCGGCAGTGCCTTCGGCCTCGACGTCGGCAGTGGCATCATGCGCTACCTGGAAGAACGACGGGTCGGCTTCTCCTACGGCGGCGCTGTCGTCCCCATCGTCACCGGCGCTGTCCTGTTCGACCTGAACATCGGCCGCTCCGACGTGCGACCCAACGCCGACGCGGGATATCGGGCCTGCCAAGCGGCGAAGAGCGGGCACATCGCTCAGGGAAGCGTGGGCGCCGGCACCGGCGCGACCGTCGCCAAAGTCCGCACGATCAAGCACGGCGTCAAGGGCGGCATCGGGACGGCAAGCGAGCGGGTGGGATCGAAAGTTGTGGTAGCTGCGCTGGTCGCTGTGAACGCATTCGGCGACATCGTCGATCCCGAGTCCGGCGCGCTTATCGCCGGCCCTCGCGGCGAGCCCGGCCGCTTCTACGACAGCATGACGCTGATGCAGGAGGCAGGCGCAGCGGTGATGCTCCCTCTCACAAACACGACTATCGGTGTTGTCGCTACCAACGCTACTCTCACAAAGGCACAGGCCACCGGCGTCGCCCAGATGGCCCACGACGGCATCGCCCGCGCTGTTCGTCCTGCCCATAGCCCCGCTGATGGCGATGCCATCTTTGTTCTCGCGACGGGCCAGGTGGCGGAGCCGGCCAATCACGGCATCATCGGCGCCTTCGCCGCGCGCGCTGTCGAACGGGCGATTGTTGCTGCCATACAGGAGGCGAAAGGGCTGGCCGGCGTGCCGTCGGTGCAAGAGTGGCGGGAGCAGCACTCAACTTAGGACAAGCGGATCGGCTGTTTTTCGCTGGAGCGTGGCGCTCGAAAATCATCTTCGTGAAATACTTGACAATCCCTAAGGGTTTGCTATACTACATGCGGCGCTGATCCTCTAGAGAGGACAGTTACCTATAGCCAAGGCCCATAGGGCGGCGGCAGGGGTTACTCCCCAAAAACCGAATAGAGAACCGCTTGGATCGCTGGTCGACCGAGACGGTGCAAGACTAAGTGGATTGCTATGCTTGTGCCCTTTCGGCTGTGTCCGGAGGGCTTTTTTGATGCCATTCGTACCACCGTTCTTCGTATGTTGTAGCGGGCATTGAAGGAGGCAGGATGTTGCGGAGAATGCTCAAGGGCAAGATCCACAGGCTGCGCGTAACTGAGGCAGACCTCAACTACGTCGGCAGCATAACCCTCGATCCCGATCTCATGGAGGCAGCCGACATCCTGCCCTATGAACAGGTCCACGTCCTCGATGTGGATAACGGCAACCGCCTGATGACCTACGCTATACCCGGCGAGGCAGGGAGCGGTCAGGCATGCATCAACGGTGCGGCTGCCCATCTCGTGCATCCAGGTGACATAATCATCGTCCTCACCTATGCGGATTGTACGGATGAGGAGGCGCGAGATTGGTCTCCCAGAATCGTCCACGTAGATGAGAGAAACCGGATCAACTCAATCAGCCCCGAGGTCGAGGAGATCTTCCTAACGCAACGCGACCTCACCGATCTGTTCGGCGAAGGGGTGAGGCTATGGTTCGAATAGCTGTTCACGAACTCAAGGCGATGAAGCAGCGCGGCGAGAAGATCGCCATGCTTACCGCCTACGACTACCCCACCGCCAAGATCCTCGATGAGGCGGGCGTACCGGTAATCCTGGTCGGTGATAGCCTGGGGATGGTCGTCCTCGGCTACGACTCAACGATCCCCGTCACGATGGAAGAGATGCTCCACCACACTAAAGCTGTGGTCAGGGGCACCGAACGGGCGATTGTTGTCGGTGACCTGCCGTTCATGAGTTATCAAACCGGCGTTGAGGATGCCATCCGCAACGCCGGTCGCTTTTTGCAGGAGGCGGGAGCTACTGCCGTCAAGCTGGAGGGTGGTGCTCCTATGGTAGAGACGGTACGCCGTCTCGTCTCGATCGGCATCCCTGTCATGGGTCATCTCGGCCTTACACCGCAGTCCTTGAACCAGCTCGGTGGCTACAAGGTGCAAGGGAAAACGCCCGCGGCGGCCGTCAGGCTCTTGAACGATGCCATGGCGCTCCAAGAGGCCGGCGTTTTCGGTATCGTGCTTGAAGGCATCCCGGCTCCTCTTGGCAAGCTCATCACCCAGAAGCTGGATGTGCCGACCATAGGAATTGGGGCCGGGCCCCATTGCGATGGCCAAGTGCAAGTAATCCACGATCTCCTCGGTTTCTTCCCCGGCTTCGTTCCCAAGCATGCCAAGCAGTATGCGCATCTTTCTGAGACTATTCGGGAGGCCGTCACTGGCTACATGGAAGAAGTCACGGCTGGCAGCTTCCCGACGGCAAGAGAGAGCTTCTCCATGGATAAGGCTATCCTGGCGGAGCTAGAACAGATGGTGGTGTAACATGGCTCTTTCTGAGACTATCCGTGCCCTTTCGACGATGCAGGTTGTGACGACGATTGAGAGCATGCGTCGCTTGCGCTCCCAGGCGGGAGGAAGCGTCGGTTTCGTCCCCACGATGGGCTACCTGCATGAAGGACATCTCTCGCTGGTCCGCCGCGCCCGCGCTGGGAACGACATCGTCGTTGCCAGCATCTTCGTCAACCCCGCGCAGTTTGGCCCCACGGAGGACTTCGAGAAGTACCCCCGTGACCCTCAGCGCGACCTGGCAGTTCTCCAGCAGGAGAAGACTGACATCGTCTTTATGCCTTCTGCTGTTGAGATGTACCCTGAAGGGTTCGATACCTACGTCGATGTGGGAGGGGTAACGGACGTCTTGGAGGGGGCACACCGCCCGGGGCACTTCCGCGGTGTCACCACGGTTGTTCAGAAGCTTTTCAACATTGTGCAGCCGACGAGGGCTTATTTTGGTCAGAAGGACGCCCAGCAGCTTGTGGTCATTCGCAAGATGGTTAGCGATCTGAGGCTCAACGTCGAAGTAGTGGGCTGTCCAACTGTTCGAGAGACCGGCGGGCTGGCCATGAGCAGCCGGAACGTATATCTATCGCCGGACGAGCGTCGAGCGGCCCTTATTCTCTTCCGCGCCCTCAGCCTCTCCGAGCGGCTCTGGCGAAACGGCGAGCGTGATGGCACCAAGCTCCGCGATCGCCTGCAGGGACTCATCGGCCGCGAGCCGCTGGCCAAGATAGACTACGTCAGCGTCTCCGATCCCGTAACCCTACAGGAACTGGAGACGATCGAAGCGCCCGCCCTCATATCGCTGGCCATCCGCATTGGCGGCACCCGCCTCATCGACAACCTCATTGTGGGTGAGAAGCGGCCGTCGCCGCTGTTGGCCGAACTGGTCGCTGCCGCCAAGTAGTCACACAGCCGCTCTCCGTCATTTAGGCGCTGTTGAGAGTCTTGTTGCGCCTTTCCCCAGGCGCAGAGCCGCTTGCTGCGGTGCTTTCCTCTGCTCTGCTGCGATGTTAGAATGATTCCAAATCCCAGGTATAAAGGAGACTCTGTATGGGAGGTCATTCCCACTGGAGTCAGGTCAAGCGCCAGAAAGGCGCCGCCGACGCTCGTAGGGGACAGGTCTTTACCAAGCTCGGCCGTGAGATAAGCGTCGCCGCTCGCCAGGGCGGCCCCGACCCCAACGCCAACTTCCGTCTCCGCCTCGCTCTCCAAAGGGCGAAGGACGCCAACATGCCCAACGATACCATTGAGAGGGCGATCAAGCGGGGAGCCAGCGGAGCGGAGGGCACCGAGCTGGCTGAGGCTACCTATGAGGGGTACGGCCCTGGCGGTATCGCCATCCTGATCGATGTGATGACGGACAACCGCAACCGGTCCGTATCCGAGATCCGGTCGATATTCTCCCGTCACGGTGGCAACCTTGGTGAGGCTGGCTGTGTCGCCTGGCTGTTCGAAGGCAAGGGTGTTGTGATTGTCGATGCTCCCGAGAATGAGCGGGAAGATCTTGCCCTTGTCGCCATCGACGCTGGCGCCGAAGACGTGGACATCGAGGGGGAGCGGGTGGAGATACAGACCGCCGCCGAAGATCTGGAGAATGTCCGCCGCGCCCTGGAAGAACAGAACATCAAGGTCGAATCGGCTGAACTGACGAAGGTAGCGAAGAGCACCATCAACCTCGGCGAGAAGGAGGCGTTGCAGACGCTCAAGCTCCTCGACAAGCTCGAAGAGCTCGATGATGTCCAGAGCGTTCACTCCAACGCCGAATTCCCCGACGAAGTCCTAGCGGCGTACAGCGGTTAGGCGCCAACCCATGGCGGATGCAGCTCAGCAGTCTGGTTCCAACGGCTCTGTAGTCCTGGGAATCGACCCCGGGCTGCGGGTTATGGGGTATGGCGTGATTCTTCAATCGAACACCGATCTCAGGGTGCTGGACTACGGCGCCTTTTCCGTTGATGCCCGCCTGCCGCTGCCCGAGCGCTTCCGCCGCTTGTTCGACTCCCTCCGCGACATCATCGCCCGCTATGAACCGGCGGAGGTGGCGGTTGAGGAGCCGTTTCTCGCCGCCAACGTACGCTCCGCCATGGCTGTGGGCGCGGCGCGGGCTCTCGCTGTACTGGCCGCCGGTCTCGCCGGCCTGCCCGTGTATCAGTATTCGCCGGCAGCGGTGAAGCAGAGCGTCTCTGGCTACGGACGCGGCTCGAAGGAGCAGATACAGGAGATGGTGCGCCTTCAACTCGGCCTCGCCGAAGCTCCCACGCCGCTCGACGCCGCCGACGCCCTGGCCATCGCTCTCTGCCATATCATCCGCCAGCGGGGCAAGAATCTGATCGAGGAGCGTACCCAAAGATGAGCGCCATCGACCGTATATGGGGAAAAGTCGAAGAATCGGGACCGGACGGGCTTCTCGTGAGAGTCGAAGGCACAGGGCTCGGCCTTCAGGTGCAGGTGCCGGGCCATACGCGTGACGCTCTGGGCGTTCCCGGCCACGAAGTGAGCCTTTACACCCACCTCCACGCCCGCGAGAGCGACATTGCCCTCTACGGCTTCGCCACTTCTGCAGAGCTGCGCGTTTTCCGCCTGCTGATCGGCGTCTCCGGACTCGGCCCCAAGGGCGCGCTGGCGCTCCTCACCAACCTGCCCGGCGACGCCCTCTGGGAAGCGATCGCCGCCGGCGACGTCGAGCGGATAAAGAGTGTGCCCGGCATCGGCGCCAAGACCGCGAGCCGCATCATCCTCGACCTGAAGGGCCGTCTGCCGGAGCACGTGCCGGGCGGCGTCGTCATCCCCGGCGCGCTGCGCTCCGATGACGAAGAGGTCGTCGCCGCGCTCGTCAGCCTTGGCTACACACAGAGCGAGGCATTCGCCGCCGCCTCGCGCCTCCCCAAAGACGAGTCCTTGTCGCTGGAAGACAAAATCCGTCTCGCCCTCTCGTCATTCACCGCATCCTCGTAGGGTCGAGGCGGCGCCTATCCTTCGCTGGAAGGATGCCCACCCGTCCATCCGCTGACCGACCCTCCACTCCTGTAGTACACTTGATCCTGTAATGCCCGACTTCCGACTCGTATCCGACTTCCAGCCCACCGGCGACCAGCCCCAAGCCATCGACCAGCTCGTCGACGGTTTGACCAAGGGCTGTAAGCATCAGACGCTGCTCGGCGTCACCGGTAGCGGCAAGACGTTCACGATGGCCAGCGTCGTCGCCCGCGTCCAGCGCCCGACGCTTGTCCTCGCGCCCAACCGCACCCTTGCCGCCCAGCTCTGCTCTGAGTTCAAGGAATTCTTCCCCGAGAGCGCCGTCGAGTACTTCGTCAGCTACTACGACTACTACCAGCCTGAGGCCTACATCCCCCGCAGCGACACCTACATCGCTAAGGACGCCGATATCAATGACGAGATCGATAAGCTGCGTCACGCCGCCACCCGTGCTCTCTTCGAGCGCCGCGACGTGCTGATAGTGGCGTCTGTGTCCTGCATCTACGGTCTCGGCGAACCGGAGGAGTACTACAGCTTCGTCCTCACCTTCCGCAAGGGGGAATCGTCCAACCGTGGCCGCGCCGTCCGCCGCCTCGTCGACATGCAGTACGACCGCAACGATATGACTCTTACCCGCGGCCACTTCCGGCTGCGCGGCGACAGCCTCACCATCATGCCCTCCTATGAGGAGACGGCCCTCCGCATCGACTTCCTAGGCGATGAGGTGGAGCGCATCATCGAGATCGATCCTCTGACGGGCGAGCTTCTGGCCGAGCGGGAGAGCATCGAGGTCTACCCTGCCAAGCACTTCGTCACGTCGCAGGATAAGCTCGCCGCCGCCATAGAGGATATCCAAAAGGAGCTGGAGGAACGGCTGGCCGAGCTTCGTGCCCAGGACAAGCTCCTGGAGGCCGCTCGGCTGGAGGAGCGCACCAACTACGACATCGAGAGCATGCGTGAGGCCGGCTACTGCTCCGGCATCGAGAACTATTCCCGCCATCTCGCTCACCGGCCACCGGGGAGTACCCCCTGGACACTGCTCGACTACTTCCCTGATGACTTCTTGTTGTTCATCGACGAGTCCCACATCGCGATCCCCCAGGTGCGCGGTATGTATCACGGCGATGTCTCCCGTAAGCAGACGCTGGTCGACTTCGGGTTCCGTTTGCCCTCTGCCCTCGACAATCGCCCCCTCAACTTCGCCGAGTTCGAGAATCACGTCAACCAGGCTGTCTACGTTTCGGCCACTCCCGGTCCCTACGAGCATGAGCACAGCGAGCAGGTCGTCGAGCAGATCGTCCGGCCTACTGGTCTCATAGACCCGTCTATCGAGGTAAAACCGACCGCCGGGCAGATAGACGACCTCCTGGAGCAGATCCGTATTCGGGCGGAGCGCGGCGAGCGTGTCCTCGTCACGACTCTGACGAAGAAGATGGCGGAAGACCTCTCCGACTACTTGGTCGAGATGGGGGTCCGCACCCATTATCTCCACTCTGAGATCGATACTCTTCAACGCGTTGAGATCCTGCGCGACCTGCGCAGTG
>Ga0315273_10005673_pt1 | contig 15472 bp, 15 predicted proteins | sample YL17G02_0_MG_FD_205753 | JGI IMG/M metagenome (GOLD analysis project Ga0315273, IMG submission 205753) | Sediment microbial communities from Yellowstone Lake, YNP, Wyoming, USA - YL17G02_0 | ecosystem: Environmental > Aquatic > Freshwater > Lake > Sediment | place: USA: Wyoming | collected...
GGTAGACGTGAAGACGGCCGCGTTTACCGATTCGCAGCGACGCGGTCCCGGTAGCCGCATGATGCAGCGTCTTCGGCGTCAAACTCTCGGTCTCTGCGGCCTGACGGATTAGAATAACCGTCGATGTCCCATGCAGCGCATAAGCAAGACTTGTCGGCCATCCTCTCGATCCAGGATCTGTCCAAGACCTACGCCGGCGGCCGCGAGGCGCTGAAAGGCGTGTCGCTCGAAATCCGCCGCGGCGAGATCTTCGCGCTGCTGGGGCCCAACGGCGCGGGCAAGACCACGCTGATCGGCATCGTCTGCGGGCTCGTCAACCCGACTTCCGGCCGGGTCATCGCCGACGGGCACGACGTGGTGCGCGACTTCCGCGCCGCGCGCCGCACCATCGGCCTCGTGCCGCAGGAACTGACCACCGACGCCTTCGAGACCGTGTGGGCCACGCTCAGCTTCAGCCGCGGCCTGTTCGGCCGTGCTCCCGACGCGGCGCACCTCGAGCGCGTGCTGCGGAGCCTGTCGCTGTGGGACCGCAAGGATGCCAGGATTAAGACGCTCTCGGGCGGCATGAAGCGCCGGGTGCTGATCGCCAAGGCGCTGGCGCACGAGCCGCAGATCCTGTTCCTGGACGAGCCTTCGGCCGGCGTCGACGTCGAGCTGCGGCGTGACATGTGGAACGTGGTGCGGGAGCTGCGCGCGGCCGGGGTGACGATCATCCTCACGACGCACTACATCGAGGAAGCCGAACAGATGGCCGATCGCATCGGCATCATCAACCACGGCCGGCTCATTGTCGCCGAGGAAAAAGAGAAGCTGATGCGCCAGCTCGGCAGCCGCCAGCTCACGCTGCGCCTGGCCGAGCCGCTCAGCGCGATTCCCGCATCCCTGGCCCGCTTCGGGCTGTCGCTGGGCCAGGACGGCACGGCTCTTGTCTATCATTACCAGAAAGACGGCGGGCAGGAGCGCATCGCCGAGCTGCTGCGCGCAATCAACGACAGCGGCGTGCCGTTCCGCGACCTCGAGACCAGCGAGAGCTCACTCGAGGAAATCTTCGTCTCGCTCGTGAGCGCGCGCCAATGAACTGGCACGCGGTCCGGGCCATCTACCGCTTCGAGATGGCGCGCACCTTCCGCACGCTGGTGCAGAGCATTGGCGCCCCGGTCATCACGACCTCGCTGTATTTCGTGGTGTTCGGCGCCGCGATCGGTTCGCGCATCAGCGATATCGGCGGCGTGCCGTATGGCGAGTTCATCGTGCCGGGCCTGATCATGCTCTCGGTGCTGACCGAAAGCATCAGCAACGGTTCATTCGGCATCTACCTGCCGAAGTGGGCTGGCACCAACTACGAGCTGCTGTCCGCGCCGGTATCGACGCCCGAGATCCTGCTCGGCTACGTCGGCGCGGCGACCACCAAGTCGGTGATGATCGGGTCGATCATCCTCGTCACCTCGACCTTCTTCGTGTCGCTGCACATCCTGCACCCGTTGTGGATGATCGCCTTCATGCTGCTCACTTCGTTCAGCTTCAGCCTGTTCGGCTTCATGCTCGGCGTGTGGGCCGACAGCTGGGAGAAACTGCAGATCGCCCCGCTGCTCGTGATCACGCCGCTCGCCTTCCTCGGCGGCAGCTTCTACTCGATCAACATGCTGCCGCCCGCCTGGCGCGCGGTTACCTTGTTCAACCCGGTCGTGTACCTGATCAGCGGCTTCCGCTGGAGCTTTTTCGGGACGGGCGATGTCAGCCTCGCCACGAGCCTCGGGTTCATGGCCACCTTCCTCGCTCTTTGCCTCGCGATCACCTCATGGATGATCCGCAGCGGTTGGCGGATGCGGCATTAGGTCTGGCCGAGCCAATCATGACTAACAGTGGAAATTTGTCATTTCCACTGAAGTGGGACAGGTCACTATGCTGAGACGATGGCAGCGCGTGACACCCTGGTGCCGGTCGAACACCTCACGCGCGCGATCATCGTGCTACGAGGTCACAAGGTACTTCTGGATGAGCAGCTTGCCGCCCTGTATGGCGTCACCACCGCTCGTCTGAATCAGCAAGTACGCCGCAATCGCCGGCGTTTTCCGTCCGACTTTCTGTTCCAACTTACCGCTCAGGAGTTTTCCGCTTTGATGTTGCAAAATGCAACATCAAAGTCCAGTCGTGGCGGCCGCCGAAAACTTCCGCTCGCCTTCACCGAGCATGGTGCAATCATGGCCGCAACAGTCTTGAATTCATCCCGTGCCGTTGAGATGAGCGTCTATGTCGTACGTGCCTTCGTAAAGCTCCGGGAACTATTGGGCTCTAACAAGGATCTTGCCCGTAAGCTCGCGGCACTGGAGCGTTCACTGCTGGCGCTGGATCTGAAGACCCAGCACCAATTCAAGCACGTTTACGACGCGATCCGCGCCCTTACAAGCGAGCCGACGTCCACGCGGCGCGGGATCGGATTCACCGCCGATCTAGGCCCGCATCGATAAGCGCGGCGACCTCTCCTGCCGACGCCGGGTAAGTACTACGCCACCGCGTACAGGAACTCCACGAACGAGGCGATCGCGCCATCGAGCCCCTGAACCTTCGGATTCTTGGACTCGATCAGGAAGTGCTCGTCCGGCGCGTGCGCGCCGGTGCCGTAGCCCATGCCGAAGCCGCCGGCGGGAAGGCTCAGCGGTGCATCGGTGAACCGGTAGCCGGGCCATGAACCGGGGCTGCGCGGCACCACGAGCGGCTTCGCGCCGAGCCTGCTGAAGCTCGCAACCACCGCCTTGAAGAACGGGCTGTCCGGATCGGTCTGGGTCGGGTTGTAACCGCCCGTCATGGTGACCTCGATGTCGCCGAAACCCTGGTGCGCGAGGTGGTTCCTGAGCTTCTCCATCGTGTCTTCGGTGGTCATGTCGGGCACCAGGCGCATGTCGATCTTGGCGACGGCGCGATGCGGCAGCACGGTCTTGCCGCCCGGGCCGGTGTAGCCGCCGACGAGGCCCTCGATGTTGATGGTCGGCTGCGAATACAGGCGCAGGAGCGAGGTCTGCCAGTCCTCGTCCTTGACCCAGCGCTCGACGCCGTACTTGGTCTTGATCGTGGCCTCGGGAACCGTCGCGGCGAATTCGAGCACCATCTTCTTCTGCGCGTCGGACAGCGGCCGCACCTTCTCGAAGAAGCCAGGGACCGCGGGCGTGTGCCCGTCTTTCTCGACCAGCGTGTTGAGCGCCTGCACCAGATGCCATGAGGGCGAATCCACCTGCGCCTCGAGGCTGGAGTGGATGTCCTTCTTCGGGCCGCGTCCCCATTTCTCGCCGCTCGAGACCAGCTCGATTTCGCAGATGCCCTTGGCGCCGGCTTCGACGGTCACGCTGCCATCCTGCTCCTGCGAGGCATTCGGCAACAGCACGCCGATGCAGGGCTTCACGTACGGCAGCACGTCGGGATTGCTGACGATCTCGCCGAAATGCGGCGAGCCGATCTCCTCCTCGCCTTCGGCCACCAGCACGAGGTTCACGGGCAGCTTCTTGCCGCTCGCCTTGAACGCGGCGAGCGCGGCGAGGAAGGCATTCTCCGGACCCTTCTGGTTCACGGCGCCGCGGCCCATGATGACCGTGCCGAGGCCCGGCTTCTCGACCAGGCGCCCCTCGAGCGGCGGCGAACTCCACTCCTCGGGCACGAACTGCTTGACGTCGTACATGAAGTAAACGGCGAGCGTGTGCTTCGCGCCGGCATCGAGGCGCCCGAACACGCCGGGCTTGCCCGAGGTCGGGATGATCTTGAGGTCGGTGAAGCCGGCCTCGGCCGCGAGCTTCATCATGTATTCGGCGCCTTGCGGATAGTTGCGGTTCTCCGCGGCGATCGACGGCAGCGCGATCCAGTCCTGCAGGCGCTTGATGTTCTCGGCGTGCTGCTTCGGGATCTGCGCCAACACCGCAGCCTTATCACCGTCCGCACCGCCGCCGACGCCGGCGGCCCTCAGGAACGAAGGCGTGGCGACCAGCACCGCGCCGGATACGGCGCTCTGCACGAAGTCACGGCGAGTCCAGGCATTGTCGTTGCTGTCGCTCATGCCAAATCCCCCCGGCGGTTTATGCGCCTAATATTAGCGCCATTCGCGCATCCCGGTGCTAGGATCAGGCAATGGCGGCGTCCACCGTTCCAGCAATGCTTGCGGCCCTGGCCGTCCTGGGCGCCGGCGTTTCGTTCGCTGGCCCGGCACCGTCCGCGACGCCGCTGCCACCGGCACCCGGCGCACATGTCGTCACCGTTACACCGCCCGGGGCGACGGGCGCAGAGCCCGCCATCGCCGTGAATCCGCTCGATCCGCGCCAGGTGGTCGCCGTCGCCGGCCGCTGGGCAGCAGTCTCGACCGACGCCGGCGCAACGTTCACGCCGGTACGGCTGGTGGCCGATGACCAGCCCTCGCTCGGCGATGTGTCGCTCGCCTTCGATCACCGCGGTCGCGTGGTGCTCTCGTACCTTGCGATCCAGAAGAACGGACTGCCCGGCTACTGGGCTCACGGCGTCGGCGGCAACGGCATCTGGGTGCGGCGCTCGCCCGATGGCGGCAAGACCTGGGACCCGGCGCCGATCGGCGTGAAAGTGTGGAAGGGCGACGAGCCGGACGTCAAGCTCGAGGACATGCCGCGCATCTGGTCGGACACCAGCGCTGCGAGCCCGCATCGCGGCAACCTGTACATGGCGTGGATCGAGTGGCAGCTCGAGCAGTCGATCATCCTGTTCACGCGCTCAACCGATGGCGGCCAGACCTGGGCGCCGCCGATGCGCATCAGCACCAAGGCCGGCCTGCCGCGCGATGACAACGGCGCGGTGGTCGGACCGATCGGCACCATCGCGCCGGACGGCACGATGTATGTCGTCTGGAACGAGGGCTTCAACATCACGCTCGCTAATTCCAATGACGGCGGCCAGAGTTTTTCGCCCTCGCACCCGGTGTTCGATGTCGCGGCGCCCTACTTCGGCGGCGCGGTCAGCATTCCGGGCGTCTCGCGCGCGATGGGCTTCCCGCAGGTCGGCATCGACCCGCGTAACGGCACGCTCTACGTGGTGTGGAGCGATTTTCGTAACGGCGATGTCGACGTATTCATCTCACGCTCGACGGACCGCGGCGCGACGTGGACGCCTGCGCAGCGCGTCAACGACGATCCAGTACACGACGGCGCCGACCAGTTCCTGCAGTGGATGGCCGTGGACCCGGGCGACGGCTCGGTCAACGTGCAGTTCTACGACCGGCGTGATGATCCCGCCAACATGCTGACGCGGGTGACGCTCGCCCGATCCACCGACGGCGGAGCGCATTTCGCCAACTACGCCTGGCGGGAGGGCGCCTTCGCCGCCAACGGCGAATTTCTCGGCGATTACGAATGGCTCGTCGCCCAGGGCGGGCGCGTGTTCGGCGTCTGGGCCGAGCCGGCTCCGACCGGCTACGCCGTCGCGGTGCAGCCGACGCCAGGCTCGGCGACTGCACGCACGCCGACGATCATCCGTGTCGGCAGCGCGGATTTCCGCGCGCCGCGCTGAAAAGATCGTCTACATCCGCTTCATTGGCACGCACAAACGATTTGAGAAGCGATCATGAATATCAAACCGATCAGGACTAAAGCCAACTACCGGGCAGCGCTCAGAGAGATTGAATCCCTGATGGCGGCAAAGTCGGCTACGCCGGAGGGTGATCGACTGGATGTACTGGCGACGTTGGTCGAAGCCTATGAGCGCGCGCACTTTCCAATGGACTTGCCCGATGCCGTGGACGCAATTAAGTTTCGCATGGATCAATCGGGATTGACGATTGCGGATCTCGAGCCAGTAATCGGCCGCAGAAATCGCGTGTACGAAATTCTAAGCCGTCGCCGGCCGTTGACTTTGCGGATGATCGAAGGTCTGCACACGAAAGTCGGAATTCCGGCCGAGAGCCTGCTTAAACGGCGGGCGCGGCGGAGCTCTGCCATGTTAGGCGGTTCGTCAAAGAGGTAGGGCGAAGTCCGCACCGTTCTAACCGAAAGACCTCATACAAAGTAAGTTCAGCTCTAAGTCGCAGCCACAAACAAAAAGGCCCGGGAGTTTCCTCCCGGACCCTGTCTCTTCAAGACGTATATGAACGGGTAACGCGGCTGCGTTACATGTCCATGCCGCCCATGCCGCCCATGCCGCCCATGCCGCCCATGCCGCCCATGCCGCCCATGCCGCCCATGCCGCCGCCCATGCCGCCACCACCGCGGGCATGGTCGTCGTCCTTCGGGGCCTCGGCGGGAAATTCTTATACCCGCCCAACCGGCGCCCCGGGGCGAAGGCGTGGCACTAGGGCTAGTGTTGGTCGCGACGCCGGGTTCCGGCAGGCGGCGGGGAATGACAACGTGAGCACAGAAGGAATCAGGGTCACGGACTGGCGGGCGACAGCCGTCGTGGCCGCCTCGACAACGGTGCTGGCCCTGGCGTGGCTCGTGCCGCCGATCGCGCAGGATCCCGCCTACCACCAGTTTGCAGATACACGCCAGCTGCTCGGCATCCCGAACTTCTGGAACGTGGTGACCAATCTTGGCTTTATCCTCGTGGGCCTGAAGGGACTGCGACGCCTGTACCAGCGGCGGCCGCCAGGAGTGTTGCCCGAGTTGCGCACGGTTTACTTCGTGCTGTTCGCGGCACTCGTACTGCTCGGCTGCGGATCCGCCTGGTATCACCTCCAACCGGACAATGCCTCGCTGGTCTATGACCGCCTGCCGATCGCGATCGCCAGCATGGCCCTGCTGTGCGTGTTCCTGGGCGAGCACGTGGCGCCAGCACTCGGCCGTGACCTGCTGGCACCCCTCCTTCTGGTCGGCGCGGGATCGGTCATTTACTGGCACCTGAGTGAACGGAACGATCACGGCGACTTGCGCTTCTACCTGCTGGTGCAGTTTGTGCCGATAACGCTGGCGGTGCTGCTGCTGTGGAGGCGACCTTCGCACCTCGACCGCGTGGGTGTCATGTGGATCCCAGTGATTGGCTATGGCCTCGCCAAGTGCTGTGAAAGCGCGGATGCCTGGATCTACTCCATCGGCCACGTGTTGGGCGGCCACGCACTCAAGCATCTCATCGCCGCGCTGGGGTTGGGTGCACTGCTGTGGGCTATCGAAAATCGCCGGATTCTGCGGCATCGAAACTTGACAGCTGTGCCATGAGCGCCTTGAGCAGCGGCGAGCGATGCTTGTCACGCCTCAGCACCAGGCCGTAGGTCGTGGTGCCGCCATATTCCTCGGGGATCGTGATAACTTCCATGCGCACGCGATCCTCCGGCAGGACGCAGAAGCCGCTCACCACACCCATGCCGAGCCCGCGCAGCACGTAGTGCTTGAGCGTATCGACCGTGCTCACTTCGAGCGCGACCTCAAACGGCAACTTCAACGCCTCGCAGGCCCGCTGCAACCGCTGGTCCTCGCGCTGCACTTCCAGCATCACCAGCGGATAGCGGCCGGTGGCCCCGTCCCGGAGGGTCGAAGCAATACCCCCACTGCCGCGACGCGCCAGCGCGTGACCCTTCGCCAGGATCAGGCAGGCCGGATAGCTCGCTACCGCCTTGAACAGCAGGTCTTCGGACACCTTGCGCTGTGGCACGACGCCCAGGTCACATTCATTGGCACGCACCAGCCGTACCGTTTCCTCGATCGGCCTCGCGAGCAATCGGAGCCGCGCCAGCGGGTATTCGCGGCAAAAGGTTTCAAACCGTCCCGGCAGCAGGTAGCGCAGCACCGAATCGTGTGAAGCCACCGTGAGCACACCAGATTCGCGTTCATTGGCGACCGCATGCTCGAGTACCTCGATGTCGCTGAACACGGAGACTGCCAACCGCGCCGTCTGTTCGCCCGCGGCCGTGAGCTTGACGCGCCCGCCGCGCGTTTCGTAGAGCTTGGCACCGAGGTAATCCTCAAGCCCGTGCACGCGCTGAGAGATGGCAGCCTCGGAGATGCCGAGCTCAATACCGGCACGCGTGAGGCTGCCGTGCTGGACCACCGCGAAGAAACAACGCAGGGACTTGAGGTCCATGACCTCGAAAGCATCGCGCGGCATGCGCACCCCCTTTGGCGTCAACGGTCAGAGTATAGGCCCACTGTTCTCCGCGTCGAAAGAGCGCCCGCCTGGGCGGCTATAAGCTTTACCCCGTGGAGCGGCCAACAGGCAACAGGCACGCTCAACCCCAGAGCAGGTCATGGCAACGAGCTACTCAAAGGCACTTTCCCCGGCTCGCCCGTTTGGGCGAGCCCTCCCCCTTGTTATGTGTCTGGTCATCCTCCTGCCGTGGACCGTGCGGGCGCAGGTCTACCGCGCGACCGACATTGGCACGCTGGGAGGTGCCCACACCTACGGCTACGCCATCAACAATTCGGACCAGGTGGTCGGCGCCAGCGAGAATGCGCAAGGCACGTCGCGGGCGTTCGTGTATGCAGACGGCGTCATGCGCGATCTCGGCACGCTCGGCGGCTCCTCGGCTGAGGCCCGTGGCATCAATTCTGCCGGGCAGGTCGTGGGCACGAGTGACACCCTCGGGAATAAGGCGTCCCGCGCGACACGGTGGGACCACGGCGCAATTCTGGACCTGGGAAACCTGGCGGGCGATCCTGCGTTGGACAGCCACGCCGAGGCCATCGACGAACAAGGGGTTATCGTCGGGGGCGCGGACATCCTGTGCCTGCCGGCCGCCGGTGGCTTGTCCTGCGGAACGCTGCGGCGGGCAGAGCACGCGTTTGCATATGTCGGTGGAACCCTGACGGATATTGACCGCGGAACGCAGGGCGTTGGCAGCTACGCGTCGGCCATCGATGACTCGGGCAGGATCTTTGGCTTCATCGAAAACGCGACTGCCTACGTTCCCGACCAACCAGCCTATTGGCCCTCACTGGCATCGGGACTCGTTCCGCTCGAAGTCTCCCGTGCTCCCGCGCCGCGGGCTTCGCGCACAGACCTGGACCGCCTGGTCGACCTGGCGACGCCCGTGGCGCCCTACACGCTGAGCTACGCCACGGCGGTCAACGCCGCCGGCGTAATCGTTGCGGTGGGAGTCGATCCCGCATCCGGCAGCGCGCACACCTTCCTCCTGAGTCCCGTGGCAGTGAGCCTCACGCCGACTCCGGCACAACTGGATTTCGGCAACGTGCTGGAAACCACATCCGTGTCGAAGATCGTGACGGTGAACAACACGACGGCCGATCCCATCGACTTTCAGGTGAACGCGGCCGCACCCTTCGCGGCCCAGAGCAATTGCGGCGCGAGCCTGCCACCCGCTGCAACCTGCACCATCACCGTGACCTTCTCGCCGGTGCTGCCGGGACCTTTCAGCGGCGCGCTGACGCTCACGACCGTCGACGGATCCGGTACCGTAACCACGCTGTCATCCACTCCGCTCTCTGGCACGGGGACATTCGTTGCGAAGCTGGACTACGACACCCACCTTGTGTGGGACTGGGGATCCCTTGAATTCGTCATTACTTACGACCTCACATGGAGCAGCGCGCCGGGCGTGACCTGCAAGGCCACCGAAGGATTGTTGTGGGGAGATGGCTGGTCCGGGAATCTCCCAGCCAGTGGCCGCAGAGAAATATTCCCAGTCGGTACCGTCCCCTACGGCATCGACTGCAAGGGTGGCGGCCTGGAATCGAAGGCCGAGGTAACGATCTCCGCTGATGAAGCCAGCTCCGGGGGCGGAGGATCCATGAGCATCGGCCAGCTGCTGATCCTGTTTGGAGCGTTGTTGTATTCCTGCTGGACTCGGGTAGGACCGGCCTGTGCAACCGTCACGCCTGAATGATTTCTTGACAACTATAAATTATCATGAAACGATAAGATTAGTATGAACCAGAAACCAGGGGCGCCGACCACATCCGGTCCCATTCCACCGATCAATCCTCGACTCTGCCGTCGTCTTGGGACGACGGCGGCGCTGAGCGGCATCGCGTTCCTCACCATCAACGCGATCATGTGGCTGGTGCCCGCGATGGCCCCGTATGTCGCGCGCGGGATGGCCAATTTGCAGGACGATCCAATCACGCTCACACCGATGATCAAAGTGATCGGTCTGGTGGGCACGACGCTGTACGGGGGCGTCCTGGTTCGTGGATTGTTCATCGCGCGCACACTGTTACGACGCCTTGCCGACGGCCTGGTGTTCGAACCCGAGACCGGAACGCTGTTGCGCCGCTTCGGCATGTCGCTCGTCATCTACGCGGCCGCGACTCCATTTGTGGCCACGGGCATGGCCTGGCTTATCACGATGTTGAATGGGCCGGGTCACCGGCTCTTGCGTTTCTGCCTCACGGATAAGGAAGTGGTCCTCGCCATCATCGGCATGATCATCATGACGACTGGCTCGGTCATGGCCGAAGCGACACGGATCGCGGAAGACAACCGGCAGATCGTTTAAGCATGCCCATCATCGTCACGCTCGACATCATGCTCGCAAGAAGAAAAATGAGGTCCAAAGAGCTCGCCGAGCGAATCGGCATCACCGAAGTGAACGTTTCGCTCCTCAAGAGTGGCCGAGTCAAAGGCGTGCGCTTCGAGACCCTGGCGAAGATCTGCGAGGTGCTGGATTGCCAGCCTGCCGATCTTCTTGAGTACAGAAAGGACGCTGGCGCATGAGTCTGTGCACGATTCCGAAGTCTCCCGGCTCCCATAAGAAACTCTTGGAGAGGCTTAATGGCTGCCCCGTGGCGTGGTCCACCCCGAAATGGAAGGCTTACACCGTAGCGAGGCCCTGGTGCCACCGCTTGAATGTCGAGGCTCAACGAACGTCAAGGACACGAGGCAGGGAGAAGTTATGACATCGCCCAACTTCAGGAAGCATCTGTACGCGTCAGCGCTCTTACTGTTGATCGGCTCGGCAGCACATGCGACGACGCTTTACGTCAACTGTGGGGCACGAGGCGCCAGTGGCGCCTTCACCAGCATCGGCGCCGCGCTCAAGGGTCTGCAAAGTTCGGAGTCCCATGGGTCGGCCATCATCAACGTCACGGGCGCCTGTAGCGAGAACATCGTGATACAGAGCCTGGACCGGCTGACGCTGAATGCCCTCAATGGTGCCTCGGTTTCTGACGCCTCCGGCGGAAGGCGAGACGTGATCTCGATTCAGGATTCCCGCGACGTGGCCATCAACGGATTTGCAATCAATGCAGGCTCGGATGGTGCCAGCGGGGCGAACGGCATTGTTTGTGGCGATTTCTCCACCTGCCGGCTGAGCGTAAACGTCATTCAGGGAGCGGGATCGGGGGCGGGCTTTGCCGTCTATTCACAGGCGCAAGCAACCGTTGACGGCGATACGTTCCAGAACAACGGTAACGGATTGATCGTCAACAGCGGCAGCAAGGTGCGGTCCGCCGGAGACCAGGCTCGGCCGATCATTGCACGCGGAAACCGTACGGGCATCAGCACGAGCCGCCAGGGCCTCGTTTATGTGACGGCTGTCGTCGATAACAATTCATCCCGGGGAGCCCTGGTGCAGTTCAACTCGACGCTGGAGATTTTTGGGGGCTCCATTTCGCACAATGGGAGCGTTGGCGCCGAGGTACGCGAGGGGTCGGTCGCCCGGTTCACATACGGGACTGCAATTACAAACAACGACGGGCCAGGCGTGCTGATTCACGATCTTTCGATGGTAACTTTCGACGCTACCGTGACCGGAAACGCCGGCGGGACCGACGTGGTCTGTAATCCGCAGTACTCCGCCACGCGTGGCGTCGCAGACACTGGCGGCACGACCAACTGCGTAGAGCCTTGATAGCGAGTGTTGGTACAGAACTCTGCCCATAAGCGGTGCTCAGGCCAGGGTAGGCGCCGCCATATGGTGTAGCTGGATACGTAGCCGGATAATCCACGTGAGCACCGCATCGGAGACGCAATGATGACGACGCATATCCCTGCTGCTCTGGTCACGCTGCTTGTCCTTTCGCTTGTCGGTTGCGGTGGCGGTAGCGACAACACCAGCAGGCCCCCCTGCCTCGGACATTACATTGGGTCTGGCTTTTGTACCGGTCCGCTTGTGTACACCGTGGGCGGTACGGTCTCGGGCCTTGCGGGGTCTAAGTTGGAGCTGACTACCTATGGCTATTACGTGTCTGACACCGCAGCGATATCCGCGAACGGCTCATTCGTCTTTTCGGCCAAATACGCTGAGGGTGACGACTACGACGTGTTCGTTTCCGCTCAGCCGGGCAATCCTTCTCAAACCTGCCTGGTCACCAACGGTGCTGGCACGGTGGGCAGCAGCAACGTTGTTAACATCTCGATTTCCTGTACGACAGGAGTTGCAAACGCCAAACTCACAGGCACTTACACAGCGGTGGACTACAGCAGTGCTGGTGAAAGCGGCCGCTTGTGGACCGTGACCTTCGATGGTGTTGGGCAATTCAGCGCAATCGATATTCGCAACAACACCGGGACGGTTGATATCATCACGATTTCGGGAACATACACAGTTGCGGCGGACGGTACGTTAAACATCAGTGTGAATGGCAGCTCGACATTGACGGGCGGCCTGGCTGCCGACGGTAGCACGTGGGTGATCAGTCAAACGACTGCGGATGGCTACATGCTGCCGGAGATTCTTGTGGGGATCAAACAGGGGGCGATGCCTTACTCGAGCGCCAACCTCACCGGCGCTTATACAGCGGCCCACTATGGCTACGCCAGCACAGGCGATAGCAGCGGCCTGTGGACCGTAACCTTCGATGGGGCCGGCAATTTCAGTGGCACTGACACTGTCAACAACGCCGGGATAGTTTCTAGCGCGGCGGTCTCGGGAACATACGCTATCGCACCGAACGGCGCGTTGATTATTACTCCGGATGGCGGCTCAACAATAACCGGCGGCCTGAGTGCGGACGGTATTACATGGGTGGCGAGTCAATTGACTGCTGGTGTTTCTCCGGAGATTTTAGTAGGGATCAAGCAGGGGTCGATGGCCTACTCGAGCGCCAGTCTCAACGGCACTTATGCAGCGGCCCACTATGGCTACCGCAGCATAGGCGGCTTATGGGCCGTGGTGTTTGATGGCACCGGCACTTTCATTGGTACCGACTATTTGAACAGCACTTCAACGACGTCCAGCGTGGGGATATCGGGAACATACACCGTTGCGGTGGATGGCGCGTTGAACCTGCATGTGGCTGGCGACCCAACAGTTACCGGGGGCGTGAGCGCCGACGGCAACACCTGGGTAGGCAGTCAAACGGCCTCCGGGGAAATGCCAAGCATCTTGGTCGGTGTCCTGCGCGTGTCTCCTTGAAAGACTTACAGCGATAGTTTCGAACGCCAACTACACCACGCGGACGCCTCAGAAGGGTTGCAAGAACATTCAACTGTGAAGACCAACAGGTCCGCCTTGCGGGGGTCTGCTTTTCCCATTCATGCGAATTGCAGTGGCGCGCAAGTACTTGTCGCATCGTGCTGTCCTCACCGGATAAGCACAGCTATGAGGGGGTTAACTGGCGCCTTCTGGCGTCAACCCGCCCAAGTTGGAATGATGACACTGTCGCGTGGCATTTCGCCCGCAGACAGTGTGGAGAGCCATCATGCCATTCACGACCCGGTCAGACATTACGCCGTTCTGGATACCCGCCCTCACTTCGAGCCTGCTCGTGGCATGCACGATGCTGGCGGGCTGCGCATCCTCGCGCGTGCTCAAAGCACCCGTCCCGACCAAAGGATCCGATTTGGGATGGGAAGCAGCCGCGCCCGATGGACTCTCGGTTGCGATTAACCAGGTCATCGTTCCGAACGGCGGTGGCAGCTGGGTTCGCAATGCCAACTGGGACGAATATGCTGTGACGATTGTGAGCGACTCGCAGGTGCCGGTGGAAATTCAGGGCATAGAACTCTATAGCGCGAAGCTCGCACTGCCTGTGCAGGGCAGCAACTCTCAGGAACAGCTGGCAATGCAGAGGAACCACCTGCAACAGGACCTCAGGGATGTGGGTCTCGTTGGCGGCACCGGCGTTGCCTCGGCGGGTGCCGCTGCCGCAGTTGCCAGCGGTGTCGGCGCCACCGTCGGCTATGCCAGCGCTGCGGCAGTGGCGGCAGTGGCCGTGTTCCCAATCGCCTTGATTGGCGGTACCAGCTACGTCGTCAGCCGGCGCCATCGCGCCAACGAGGACAAGGTGAAGATCGACCACATCTTCCAGGAACGCGGTCTGGGTATCCCCGTGCAGATCAATCCTGAAGCGCCGCTCAGAAAAAGTGTGTTCTTCCCGCTCACGCCCGATCCGACTCGCCTTGTCGTCCATTACACGGTGGGCGGAACGTCTCGGGACCTGGCGGTGAATCTGCCTGCTTTGGCGGCACCGCAACTGCAGGCCAAGGCGCTACGGCACCGGTAACGGTCGTTCCGCTTGGCGAAGTAACCGCCCTGCCCGCCGCAGAATGGAAAAGGCCCGGGAGTTGCCTCCCGGGCCCTGTCTCTTCAGACGTATATGAACGGGTAACGCAGCTGCGTTCCAAGGCCCCCGCACCAACCCACCGGGACAGGTGCTACGCTTCGAAATCCTGCCCGTCGCGACTGCAATGGAAGCATCGGATGATCACTGCCGCCGACACTGAGGCCTACCTACGCGATGGCGCCGTGTGCCTCAGGAAGCTGTTCACCCCCGGGCAGATCGAGCTGTTGCGCGCAGGTTTGGATTTGAACCTGGCGAGCCCGAGCCCCCGCGCGAAGGTGGCCAGCCGGCCCGATGACCCGGGATTTTTCATCGAGGATTTCTGCAACTGGCAGGAAAACCCGCACTACCGGCGATTCATCCACGAAACCGTGCTGGCGGAAGCCGCGGGCAAGCTCATGCAGAGCACGACCGTCCGGCTGTACCACGACCACATGCTGACGAAGGAGCCCGGCACGCGACAGCGCACGCCCTGGCACCAGGACCAGCCCTACTACAACATCGATGGCCGGCAGAGCTGCAGTTTCTGGATACCCGCGGATCCGGTCAGCCGCGCCGCCACGCTGGAGTTTGTGGCGGGCTCGCACTTGGGTACGTGGTTCATGCCCCGCACTTTCATGGATTCACAGGCCAGGTGGTTCCCCGAAGGCACGCTCGAAGATCTGCCGGACATCGAATCCCGGCGGCAGGACTACCGGATCCTCGGCTGGGAGCTCGAGCCCGGCGATGCGGTGTGCTTCCATATGCTCACCCTGCACGCTTCCGCGGGCGTGGAGGCTGATCGCCGGCGGCGCGTGTTCTCCGCCCGGTTCCTGGGAGACGATATCGTTCACGCTCCGAGGCGGTGGGTGACATCCCCGGATTTTCCGGGCCTCACGGACGAGCTGCCGCCGGGCGCACCGATGGACCACCCGCTGTTTCCCCTGCTCTGGCCTCCCGGACGCGCCTGAAGTGAAAAGGCCCCGGAGGTTTCCCTCCGGGGCTTTGGTTCTCGAACGAACGGAAATGAACGGGTAACGCGGCTGCGTTACATGTCCATGCCGCCCATGCCGCCCATGCCGCCGCCCATGCCACCACCACCG
>Ga0315273_10005675_pt1 | contig 15471 bp, 18 predicted proteins | sample YL17G02_0_MG_FD_205753 | JGI IMG/M metagenome (GOLD analysis project Ga0315273, IMG submission 205753) | Sediment microbial communities from Yellowstone Lake, YNP, Wyoming, USA - YL17G02_0 | ecosystem: Environmental > Aquatic > Freshwater > Lake > Sediment | place: USA: Wyoming | collected...
AGCCCGGGGCCGGCGGCGGCGAAGATCGCGCCGCAGACACCGGCCCCACAGGCCAGTTCGGAGTTGGCGGCGTTGACCACGACGTCGGTCGTCTCGGCGGTGATGTCACCCGAAACGGCTTCGGTATGCCGATTCATAGCGAAATCGGTCGGAAAATCACCAGAAATCTCGCTTCAGAACCCATAGAAATCGGACATTCAGGACGCCCGAGGTGATCTTCCCCTTGCGTTTCGGGGTGTTCGCCTACAAGCATGACACTGATGTAGTTCCACTGGTGTCGTTCAAAGGAGGATGCCGGTGAGTGCCCAAGCATTCATGGAGATCGTGCGCCAGGTCGAGGGCGACGAGGCGGGTCGGTGGCAAGAGCGCGCCAACTGCCTCGGGGTCGATCCCGACCTGTTCTTCCCCGAGCGGGGGGCGTCCACCCGCGAGGCGAAGGGGGTCTGCCGGGGCTGCGAGGTCCGGGTCGACTGCCTGGAGTACGCCCTCGCCCACGGTGAGAAGTTTGGCATCTGGGGCGGGCTCTCGGAGCGGGAACGGCGTCGGGTGCGGCGGGAGCGGGCGCTCGAGCGGCGCCGGCTCGCCTCGGCCTAGGACGGGCGAGCTCAGCCCAGGGTCGTCGCCCCGGCTCAGCCAAGGTCGTCACCAGCCTCCCTGGCGGCCCGGGCGAGGCGGGCCTCGATCGTGAGGCCGTCGCCGAGCTTCGACCACGCACGAAACGCCTCGCTCCAACGGCTGGCCTCCGCGGCGGGCGCCAGGCCGACGACCTCGACTCGGGTGATCTCCCAGTCGTCCTTGGCGGCGAGGCGGCGCACCTCCGAAGCGGCGGCCTCGACCCCGGTCACCGGGAGATCGACGAGGTTCATCGAGACCTGCACGACGTCCTCGGACTCGAGGAGCAGCCCGAGGGCCCGCACGCCGGCGAGGCCGCCATCTCGCTCGCGCACCCTCCGCGCGATGTCGCGCGCCACGATCACGTCGTTGGTGTCGAGCCAGCAGTTCAGCGCGACGAGTGGTGGACGCGCCCCGACCGCCACGGCTCCCAAGGTGGGGTGGGGGGCGAGTGGACCGAGATCGGGCGCCCGCTTCACGAACGCCTCGGCGCGTAGCTCCGGAAGCGACCGGCGCAAGGGGTCGGCATCGTCGTAGAGGAAGACGGGGAGCGCGAGCTCGGCGACTGCCCATTCGGCAAAGCCAATCGCCGCTGACGCAGCGACCTCGTGATCCTCGTCGAGGGCACAGAACGGCACCACGTCGAGCACACCCATCCGCGGGTGCACGCCCTCGTGGTCGGTGAGGTCGAGTCGCGTGGCAACGGCGCGAGCGAGAGCGGCGACTGCCGTCTCGGCGTCCCGGAACCCCGGACCGGCGAGGGTGAGGACCGAGCGGTTGTGGTCGTGGTCGGTGTGCACGTCGAGGAGCGAGCGCCCGCAGGCCGCCGCGAGGGCCGCGATGGTGGTGGCGCTGCGTCCCTCCGACACGTTGGGCACACACTCGAGCATCAAGTCCAGGCTACGCATCCGTAAGGTATTGGGGATGCGGATCGGGTTGGCGTTGCCCCAGTACGACTACTCGGTGCCGGGCGAGTCGCCCCTGACCTTTCCGACGCTCGCTGCGCACGCGGTGCGGGCCGAGGAGCTCGGCTACGACTCGCTGTGGCTCTCGGACCACCTCTTTCTCGGGATCGCGAAGTATGGGGGGCGGGAGGAGCCTTACGGCGCCTTCGAGCCCATCGCGACCCTGGGTGCGCTCGCCGGCGTCGTCACCCGCCCCCGGCTCGGCACGCTGGTGCTCTGTGAGGCCCTGCGCCAGCCGACGGTCGCGGCCAAGGCCCTCGCCACGCTCGATCGCATCTGTGGTGGGCGCCTCGACGTCGGCCTCGGCGCGGGCTGGTACGAGCCCGAGTACCTCGCGATCGGGATGGAGATGCCGACACCGGGCGTGCGGATCCGGCGCCTGGGTGAGGCCACCGAGATCGTCACCGGGCTGCTGGGCGGCGACGAGCTCACCTACCACGGCGAGTTCTTCCATGCCGTGGGCGCGCGCGTCGACCCGCCCGCGCTCCAGCAGCCCCGCCCGCCGGTGTTCCTCGGGGGCAAGGGTGACAATCTGCTGGCGACCGTTGCTGCCCACGCCGACGGCTGGAACACCTGCTGGGCCTGGACCTTCGACGCGTACCGGGAGCGGCTCGGCGTCCTCGAGCGTGCCTGCGAGGCAGTGGGCCGCGACCCGGCGACCGTGTGGCGCAGCATCGGCCTCTACGCCCTCGTCGGCGAGGACGAGACCGATCTGGCCGCCCGGTTCGAGCGCCTCCGGGGCAACAGCCCCGCAGGGGTGCTCGACACGGTGACGCTCGACGAGTGGCGGGTCGGGCGCCTGGTGGGCACCGCCGAGGAGGTGCGGGAGCAGGCGAGCGGGTGGGAGGCGCTGGGGGTCGAGACGATCATCGCCGGCGCCGGGGCCATCCCGTTCCACGTCGGCTCGCTCGACGACGTGGCCGCCCTCGCGGACGTGCTCGGCTGCAGTGACCGGCTGTAGCGATCCGGGACCCTCGTTCGGGATAGCCTGAGGTTCCCTCGCCGCCGAAAGGACCCGGACGCCATGAGTCTTGGACCGACAGAGCTCATCGTCATACTCCTCATCGTCCTGCTGATCTTCGGCGGCGCGAAGCTGCCCAAGCTCGCCCGCTCGATGGGACAGGCCCAGAAGGAGTTCAAGACCGGCCTGTCCGAGGGCGACAAGGACGACGGCGACAGCGAGAAGGCCTAGTTCCCACCACCGTTGCGTCCCGAGCGATCCACGATCTCGGGAACCCACCCACCTGACGCGTCGTTCTCATCCATGGCCGACGGCATACCCACCTGGGAAGAGGTCGCCCGTGATTACGGGCGGTTCCTCTACACGGTGGCCTACCGCCTGGCCGGAAACGATGACGACGCACAAGACCTCGTCCAAGAGGCGCTCCTCCGGGTCCGCAGGGGCCTCGAGCGCTACGAGCCGGGGTCCTTGGAAGGCTGGCTGGCCCGGATCGTGACGAACGTGTTCCTCGACGACATGCGGCGCCGGAAGCGGCGACCGACCTCAGCGCTCCCGGACGATCCCGACCGCGTCGTCCCGCCCGCGCCGGCCGCCGATCTGGCGAGCCGCGAGCTGCCCGCGCATCTCCAGGAAGCCCTGGCTGCGCTGCCGCAGGACTTCCGCGTGCCTGTCGTGCTGTGCGACGTGGCCGATCAATCCTACGAGCAGATCGCCACGACGCTCGGCGTTCCCGTGGGGACGGTCCGCTCGCGGATCCATCGGGGTCGACGGCTGTTGCGCACCACTCTCACGGAGGGGGCGGCATGAGCGAGCACGAGCTCAGCGAAGACCTCCTCTCGGCCTATCTCGACGACGAGCTCGACGCGGGCGCGCGCGCCGACGTCGAGGCTCGCCTCGCCACGTCGAGCGAATGGCAGGCGATCCTCGACGAGGTGCGCGACACGCGTGACGCGCTGCGCGGGCTCCCGGCGGTCGAGGGTTCGCCCGAGTTCTGGACCCGGGTCATGGCCGGTGTCGCCCTCGAGGATGACGCCCACCAGGATGGGGTCGTCGACCTCGCCTCGGAGCGTCGTCGACGCCGGATGCCGCGCTGGGGCCTCGCCGTGGCCGGCGCGGCAGCAGCCGCGGTCGTCGTCGTCGGTGTCGTCGCCGTGCCCCAGCAGGATCGGGTGCGCCCCGCGGTCGCAGCGTTGACCGACGAGCACGCGGCACGTTCGTCGGTCGGCAACGACGTGATCAGCAGCCTCGCGTCGATCGCCGTGTCCACGAGGCTGGGTCGATGAAGCCGGTTGACCTGAAGCTGGGTCGCCTCGCGACGATCGGTCGCGTCGCCCTGATCGCGGCCGTCGTCGGTGCCGCGCTCCTCGTCGTCGGAACCGAGGCGATGGCTGGTGACGATCCGGCGGAGCTGTTGCGCAAGGCCCGGGAGGCATCGGCCACCGCCAACGTCGCCGGTGTTGTCGAGGTGCGTTGGGCCGACGGTGACGAGGTCTTCGTCGAGCGCGTGGGAGCCCGCTCGCGTGGCGATGCCTACGTCGTCGGACGCGGAGATCACGTCGCGGTGGGCCGTGGTGGTGTGCGCTACGCCGCCGACGACGGTGTCGCAACCCGGTGGGGGCCAGGCGATCAGGCCGACCGCCCGGGCCCGGCCGCCGCGTGGGACCTGGAGACCGACGATCCGGCTCGCGTCGCGGGGCGGGCCGCGTCCGTCGTCACCGCGAGCGATGCCGCCGGCCGTGTCCGGGCCCGCTTCTACGTCGACCGAGCCACGCACCTGCTCTTGCGACGCGACGTGTTCGATCCCTCGGGCGACCTCACACGGTCGGTGCGGTTCGTGCGTCTCTCCACCGGGGCCGCAGCACCGGCGGTTCCGCAGCTGCCCGACGCAAGGTCCGACGTCGCCGCAACCGACGACACTCCCGACGGGTTCACCGCACCTGGCCGCCTCGGGGAGTTCCGTCTCCTCGGCCGCTATGAGCACCCTGACGGCACGTTGCAGCTGTTCTACGGCGACGGGCTGTTCTCGCTGTCGGTGTTCGAGCAGGATGGACTCGTCGACTGGGACGCGATGCCCGACGGCGGACACCCGGGTCAGGTCGAAGGCCAGCGAGCCCGCACGTACTCGACCGCGGCCGGCACGGTGGTGGTGTGGGGCGAACGGGGCCTGGTGCTCACCGGCGTCTCCGATGCCCCCGCGGACACCGTCCGGGCCGTTCTGCCCTCGGTTGCCAATGACGACCGGAGCACGGTGGACGACGTCGTCGACTTCGTGTTCGGACCGTTCGGCTGGGAGTAGCTCGCACGGTCGCTGCTCGCGAGGGCTGAGGGGGGGTCAGCGGGCGGCGGTGAGGCGGCGCTGGCGGAGGATGCGCCGACGCTCGCGCTCGGAGCAGCCGCCCCACACACCGTGATCGATGCGGTAGGTCAGGGCGTACTCGAGGCACTCGGTCTTCACGGGGCACTCGGCACACACGCGCCGGGCCCGGTCCACGCCCACACCGTCCGACGGGAAGAAGTCGCCCGCCGCGGCAGCGCGGCACAGGGCCTGCTGCATCCACGGCGGGGTGTGGTGGTCGGGGAGGGGGGTGTGATCGTCCATGCTTGTGGGGTTCAACGTCGCCCGACGCCGCTCGGTTCCCGGAAGTTGCTCCCAGCCCCGTTCAGACGGTTCTCAGGCTGATGGTGCAACCTGGTGGTATTGGAACTGGTGACCCCGGAACCTTCCTGGTGGCGCCGACGTTCACAGACAGAGAACGCCGACGGTCCGCCGCCATTTCACCCCGACCCACCTCACCCACACCGTAGGGAGCCCACGTGAGCGATCCGACCCTCCCGCCCGACGCCACGGCGCCTCGCACCCCGGCGCCCGGCGCCACGACCGGCTCCGTGTCGCCGGAGCTCCCGTCCCAGCCCGAGTCCGCCGTCGCGCCCTGGCCGCCGTCGACGCCGCGCGAACGGAAGTCGTCGGGTCGCCTGCGCTCCACGCTCGTCGGCGCGCTCGTCGGCGGGCTCGTTGGAGCGCTCGCTGCCGGTGGGTTGGTGCTCGCGTTCGCCGGCGGCGGCGACACGACGACAGTGGTGCAACCCGCATCGGGCGAGGCGATCGTCACCCGCCCGTCGACGGAGATCAGCCGGACCGGCGATGTCGCCGCGATCATCCAGAAGGATGAGCCCGCGATCGTCGCGATCACGACGGGTGGTGGGCCCGGGAGCGGCAACGGCGGCGCCGGTACCGGCTTCGTGATCACCCAGGACGGCTACATCGTCACCAACAACCACGTCGCCGAGAGCGCGGCCAAGATCGAGGTGGCATTCACCAACGGTGAGATCGCGAGCGCCAAGATCGTCGGCACCGATCCCTCGGCCGACCTTGCGGTGCTCAAGGTCGACCGCACTGGCTTGCCGACAGTCGAGCTCGGCGATTCCGATGCGGTCCAGGTCGGCGACGAGGTCGTCGCGATCGGCAACGCCCTCGCGCTCGAAGGCGGTCTGAGCGTGACGCGCGGGATCATCTCGGGCACCGACCGCGACGTCGACACCGAGGTCGGCTCCTCGCTGGTCGGGATGCTCCAGACCGACGCAGCCATCAACCCTGGGAACTCCGGTGGGCCCCTGCTCGACGCGCAGGGCCGAGTGCTCGGCATCAACACTGCGATCGCGAACCCGGCCTCGGCACAGAACGTCGGCTTCGCCATCCCGATCTCGAGGGCCAAGCCCATCATCGAGGACCTCCGGCTCGGTCGGGCCGCCACGTTCCTCGGTGTGTCGACCCGGAACGTCACGCCGGCCGCCGCTCGTGAGCTCGACCTCAAGGTCGACGCGGGCGCCTACGTCGCCAAGGTCACCGCCGGCACTCCGGCCAAGGATGCGGGGATCCAGGAGGGAGACGTGATCGTCGAGATCGGCGGGAAGACGATCGGGGACTCCGGCGACGTGCAGACGGCCGTTCGCGAGCATCGTCCCGGCGACAAGGTCACGGTCGTCGTCGATCGCAAGGGTGAGCGCAAGACCCTCGACGCGACCCTGACCGAGCGCCCGGCAGCCTGAGCGGCCGGCTGAAGCGCAGAGGCGAGGGGGTAACCTTCCAGACATGGCGATCAACCCGGAACCGCTCGAGCAGCTCCCGCCCCAGGGGCACGTGAAGGTCATCTACCTCGGACCCACGTCGCCGCACTGGGACGTGCACGGCGTCTTCGGCGACGGTCGCCTGATCGACGGCTTTCGCCAGCGTGCGCTCGCGCGGCTCCAGTTGCTGCCGCCGCACGACCCGCAGTTCCGCCGCAACCGTGAGCGCGTGAACCGCGACGCCGAGCGTGAGCGCCTGCTCGTCGAGTGGGACCTCGGCTACCCCGAGGAGTAGCGGCGGGCGCTACCAGCGCTTCTCGTAGCGGTTTCGAAGCAGGACGGCCGCGACGTTGGCCAGGATGGTGATCGCCAGGAGCACGAGGATCGCGGCAGCCGTGAGGCTCAGCCGGAACTCGCTCTTGGCGTCGGTCGCCCACTGGAAGACCACTTGCGGCAGTGCCGTGTAGGTGGTCGAGAACTTCTCGCTGAGTCCGGCGCTTCCCGTCGTGAAGAAGGTCCCGAAGAACGCACCGACGAGGATCAGCGGCGCGGTCTCGCCGATCGCCCGCGACAAGGACAGGATCGTTCCGGTGAGGATGCCCGCGAACGCGTTCGGGAGCACCAGCGACTTCGTCACCTCCCACTGGGTCGCACCGACGCCGTAGCCGCCCTCTCGGAGCGACTGGGGCACCGCGCGGAGTGCCTCCGACGACGTGATGATCACGATCGGCAGCACGAGGATGGCGAGCGTGAGCCCGCCGGCGATGATGGTGCGGCCACCGGTGATGCCGCCCTCGCCGAAGATGTCGACGAGGGTGCCGCCGAGCACCGGGATGTCACCGATGTCGGAGCCGAGCAGCTGCACGAAGATCGCCAGACCGAGCAAGCCGTACACGACCGACGGTACGCCTGCGAGGTTGCGGATGTTGAGCCGCACGAAGGCGATGAACCGGTTGCTGGGCGCGTACTCCTCGAGGAACACCGCCGTGGCGATCCCGAGCGGGAACGCCACGATCGCCGTCATGATCGCGAGGAACACCGTGCCGAAGATGGCCTGCGAGACACCCGCTCGCTCGGGGAATCGTGACAGATCGGACGTGAGGAAGCTGCTCGTCCCGACGAGCGCGGCGATGCCGAAAACGATCACGAACCCGACGACCATCGCGACGAGGATCTTCCAGTGCCGACCCCGCGCCGAGAAGAAGATCGCGAGGGGGAGACCGACGAACGCGACCAGCGTGGCGAACCATCCGATGAGGCCCTCGGGATGGGTGAGGAAGGTCCACGTCTCGCTGAGTGCCTTCTCGAGCTCACTCGGGAGGTCCGAGATGACGAATCCGCGGTTCTGGAACGTCCCGAGCCCGTCATCGAGGATGATGCCGAACAGGAGCACGATGAACGCGAGGCACACGAACAGGCAGAACAGCAGTGCGACCTGGAACACGACCCCGGGGACGTCGACGCGCTTGCCCCGCAGCGACTTGCCGACGGTGATGTCACGCGTGAGCGCGACGTCGGCGGTGGCCATCAGTACTTCTCCCGGATCCGGCCCACGAAGAAGTCGCCGACGAGGTTGAGGAGCATGGTGACCCCGAACAGCAGGAGTCCGAGGAAGAACAGGCTGTTGAACGCCTGGCCGGCACCAGAACCGCCGCCACCTGCGACCTGATCGGTCCCGGTCGCGAGTGAGGCCATCGCCGAGGTGATGGTGAGTCCGACGTCGGTGATCTTGGTGGTGTAGGCCGCCTCACCGAACGCGCCGCCGGCGAGCGCCACGATCATCGTCTCGCCGATCGCCCGCGAGGCGGCCAGGATCATTGCCGCGACGATGCCCGAGACTGCTGCGGGCATCACGATCTTCGTGACCGTCGTGATCCGGCGAGCACCCAGCCCGTAGCTCGCCTCGCGCAGTGCGGCCGGGACGGCTCGCATCGCGTCCTCGCTCACCGACGCGACGATCGGCGTCACGAGCAGCCCGACACCGATGCCGGCTGCGGCGAGGCTGAACGCGTCGGCATTCGCAAACAGGTTCTGCACGATGTTGGGCCCGATCCACGCGATCGCGAAGAATCCGATCACGATGCTCGGGATCCCGGCCATCACCTCGAGGATCGGCTTCGCGATCTGTCGGACCCGAGGCTTGGCGTACTCCGCGAGGTAGATCGCGGCGCCGAGGCCGAGGGGTGCGGCGATGAGCATCGCGACGCCGGTGACGAGCAGCGACCCCATGAACAGGGTCGCGATGTCGAACTTGCCGACGCGAGGTGCCCACTTGTCGGCCGTCCACAGCTTGTCGAGCGGAGTGTTGTTCAGGAACTCGATCGAGTTGCCGAGCAACGAGAGGACGATCGCGATGCTGATCGCCAGCGACGACAGTCCGGCGATCCAGAAGCCGGTGCGAACCCGCCGCTCGCGGCGGAGGCGGCGGCGGTCGCCAGTCAGATCGATCAGCCCGCCCGCCGTCACCGTCACCGGAATCCTCCTGTTTCGCGCCCTACTTCTACCCGAACCGCGAGAGGGCGGCCGACCCGGGGGGAACCGGTCGACCGCCCTCAGCGCCCTTGCGCGGTTGCCCTACGAGGCAGCCTTCCAGGTGGCGATCGACGCCTGGATGTCAGCGGGTGCCAACGGGGCGTAGCCGGCCTCTTCGACCGTCTTGGTGAGGTTCTTCTTCGTCATGTAGAAGTCGACGAAGCTCTTCACCGATGCGTTGGACGCGGCCTTCTCGTTGCTCACGTAGATGAAGAGCGGCCGGGCCAGCGGCACGTACGTACCCGCCTGCACCGTCTTCTCCGAAGGCTTCACGCACTTGCCCGTCTCCGGGTTCTCGATCGCGACGGCCGTCACCTGGTCCTGGTTCTCCAGGTAGTACGCGAGACCGAGGAAGCCGATGCCGGTCTTCGAGCCCTCGACGCGCTTGACGATGTCGTTGTCGTTCGGGAACTGGCCGTCCGAGATCAGGGGCTCCGACGGCTCGTTCTCACCGTCATCGTTCGGCGTGACGTCGGTGATCTTGCCCTCTTCGAGACGGGCGTCCATGATCTTCTGGTACCCGAGCTCGATGAACGAGTCATACGTGCCCGACTCCGGGCCCGGCGTGAACTTCTTTACCGTTCCCTTGGCCGGGAGGCCCTGGGAGGTGCCGAGCTCTTCGGCGATCGCCGAATCGGCCGCGAGGTCACCGGAGGACTCCGGACCGAAGAGCGCGTACAGGTCGGCCTGGCTCAGGCACTTCAGGCCCAGGCTGCTGCTCTTGTTCACGATGACGGTGAGTCCGTCGAGGCCCACCGGCAGCTCGGTGTAGGTGATGCCGTTGGCTTCGCAGGCCGGAGCCTCTTCGCCCTCGTCCTTGATCGCACGAGACGCATCGCTGATGTCGGTCTCGCCCTTGCAGAACAGCACGAAGCCGTCTCCGGTGCCCGGGCCGTCGACGCGCACGGACACGTCCGGGTTCTTGCCCGCGAACAGCTCGGCGACGAGCGAGGTGATGGGCTCGACCGTGGACGAGCCGGACACGTTCACTTCGCCCGAGCTCTGCGCGGCGGCGGGTCCGGCGATGGCCAGGCTCGCCAGGGCAGTAGCCCCGATGGCGGCGACGAGCCCTCGGGCGCGTCGGTGGGTGCGGAGCACGCGAACTTGGGACAAGGGGATTCCTCCTGAAGCGATGGTCATTGCCAGGGGGAACGTACGAAACGCAGGTAGCGAGCGACTTCTGGCCGGGGAAACGACGGGTGAACAGCGCCACAAGATCCGGTGTCGCACCCTAGATCAGCCGTGTTCAGGGTGTTCCGCTGTCCGTCTGGTCGGTTCGGGACGGGAACTCGCCGGTGACCATGAACCGGGTCCACGCGCCCACCAGGACCGCGTGGTCGGCGATCCGCTCGTAGTAGCGGCCGACGAGCGCGAGCTGGACCGCCATCTGGATGCTGCCCTCGCTGCCATCCGTCGTCTCGAAGATCGCCCGGAACAGCTCCTTCTGGTAATCGTCCATGACGTCGTCCATGTCGGGCAGCGCCGCGGCCGCGGCCACGTCGGCGTCGGCGAACGAGTCGACGGCCAGAGTGAGCTGCGCGTTGGCCTGGGAACCCATGCGCTCGATGAGACCGCGGATCTTCGGGGCGAGCTCACCCGGGTAGAGGCGGCGGGTGGCCTTGGCGATCGTGACCGTGAGGTCGGCGGTGAGCTGGACCTCCTGGAGGATGCGGAGCACGGCGAGGAGGGTCCGCAGATCGCCCGCCATGGGCTGCTGGGTCGCGAACATCTCGTACACCCGGAACTCGATCTGCTCCTTGAGCGTGTCGATGCGGGTGTCGTTGCCGATGAGTCGTTCGACCGCGCTCAGGTCGGCGGCGAGCAGAGCCTCGGTGCACGCACCGATCGCTTCGCTGGTGAGTCCGGCCAGCTGGATGACATCAGAGCGGATCTCCTCCATGTGCTCACCGAACGAGTGGCGCGCCTCGGTCGGGGGCTCCGGAGTCGGGGCAGCGAGCAGGTCGTCGTTGTCAGGCATCTCTTCGGCTCCGGTGTCGCGGTCGTCGCGGGCATTGTGTCGGGCCCAGGGCCCACATGCATGTGCTGCTCGGCGGGGCACCCAGTGTTCACCCCGCGTTCACCTCTGTGCCACCGCTCGATCATGGGTCGTCCCGACAGCATCCCTAGCCTGCGTGACACCGGTTGCCCCGCGGTCCGACAACCGCCATGCTGGATTGGACTGCCGCGGTGAGGACCGGAGCGAATGACGTCGAGCGCCCCCGAGGACGAGAAGCCGATGCAGCAGACCGTGATGCAACCGATGGCTCAAGAACCGGCGGTCAAGCAGCCGGCGGTCATGGCATCGCCCAAGATGCTCGAGCGCGACGCGGCCGCGTCGCCCGTTCCAGAGACCGAGAGCGAGGTCGTCTTCAGTCTGGATGACCTCTCGGTCAGCTACGGCGGGAACGTCGCGATCGAGGGTGTGACGTTCGATGTCCGTGCTCGTGAGATCACTGCGCTGATCGGGCCATCGGGGTGTGGGAAGAGCACCTTGCTCCGTTCGCTGAACCGGATGAACGATCTCATCGTCGGCGCCAAGGTGCACGGCTCGTTGACGTACCACGGCGTCGATCTCTACGGGCCGAAGGTCGACCCGGTCGAGGTCCGGCGTCGTGTCGGGATGGTGTTCCAGAAGCCCAACCCCTTTCCCAAGTCGATCTTCGACAACGTGGCGTTCGGCCCCAAGCTCCTCGGTAAGCGCCGCGGCCTCGACGACATCGTCGAAGCCGCGTTGACGCGAGCGGCGCTCTGGGACGAGGTCAAGGACAAGCTCAAGGAAAGCGCATTCACACTCTCGGGCGGGCAACAACAACGTCTCTGCATCGCTCGGTGCATCGCAGTCGAGCCCGACGTGATCCTGATGGACGAGCCCTGCTCGGCCCTCGATCCGATCGCGACCGCCAAGATCGAAGACCTCATGGAACAACTCAAGCGCGAGTACACGATCGTGATCGTCACGCACAACATGCAGCAGGCGGCACGTGCGTCCGACCGGACTGCCTTCATCACGACGGACGTGGGCGACGAAGGAACGCGGATCGGTCGTCTCGTGGAGTTCGACGAGACGAGCAAGTTGTTCACGCAGCCAACCGATTCTCGGACCGAGGGCTACATCACTGGCCGTTTTGGCTGATCCGCGCGCCGGCTGGCGCGAGACGGGACGCTGATCAACGTGGAGATCCTGGTTCTCGTCGCCGGCGCTGTCTGCTTCGTGGGTGGGATCGCGGCGATCGCCATCGCCCGAACCCGGATCCGCGACGCCGAGACCAGCCTGGCTGCGGCACAGGAGAGCGCAGACGCAAGAGTCGACGCCGCCGGAGTCACGGCTGCGCAGCTCGTGCAGGGACTGCACGCCGTGCCCGACGCGCTCGTCATCGTCGATCGTGATGGCGGCGAGGTGTTCCGGAACCAAGCGGCCGCTCGATTTGCCGACGCGCGCCACTCAGACGCCGTCGCGGCCCAGCTCCTCGATCGACTTGTCACGCGCGCCCTGTTGGGCGAGACATGCACCCGCGAGCTTCCGCTGTTCGGCCCGCCGCGGGAGGTGCTGCTGATCACCGCGGGGCCCATCACCTCGGACGGCGTGACGATCGGCGCGACGGCGCTCGTCGAGGACGTCACCGAGCTCCGACGGGTCGAGAGCGTGCGGCGGGACTTCGTCGCGAACGTGAGTCACGAGCTCAAGACTCCGATCGGGGCCCTGACGCTGCTCGCCGAAACGATCGCCGCTGCCGATGACCCGGAAGCGGCTCGTGGTCTGTTCGACCAGATGGTTCGTGAAGCCGATCGCCTCGCCCGGATCGTCGATGACCTCCTCGACCTCAGCCTCATCGAAGCCCAGGAGGTGCCGACGCGGGAACGCGTGCCGCTTCGGGTGCTGCTCGACGAGGCGGTGGAGCGCGTCCGGGCGCTCGCGCTGGCCAAGGGCATTCCGATCGTCTACGAACCGCCCACCGACGACATCGTGATCGCGTGCGATCCGGTTCAGCTCGTCAGCGCGTTCACGAACCTGCTGGACAACGCAGTGAAGTACTCCGATGAGCGCGGCTCGGTCGAGGTCGGGACGATGGACGAGCACGAGTGCGTCGCGGTCTGGGTGCGCGATCGTGGCATCGGGATCCCGAGCCGCGACCTCGAGCGCATCTTCGAACGCTTCTACCGTGTTGATCGGGCCCGAAGTCGGGTGACGGGCGGGACGGGGCTCGGTCTTTCGATCGTCCGCCACGTCGCCCAGGTCCACGGTGGCGACATCGTCGTTGAGTCCGTCGAGGGGGAGGGTTCGACCTTCCGATTCACGCTCCCGGTTTCCGGAGCCGCAGACATCGAGATGTCCGAGGGGGCGGAGGCACTCTGATGGCAGATCCCCCCACGATCCTTGTCGTCGACGACGAGCAGTCGTATCGCGACGCGCTCGCGGTCGCGCTCGAGCACGAGGGCTTCATCGTCGAGACGGCGGCCGACGGCGCCGAGGCCCTCGCTCGGTTCGACGCGTCGAAGCCGGCTCTCGTGCTGCTCGACGTGATGTTGCCGCAGATGTCCGGCGTCGATGTGTGTCGCGAGATCCGGAAGCGTTCGCAGGTTCCCATCATCATGGTCACGGCTCGGAACGCAGAGATCGATGCGGTGGTCGGCCTCGAAGTCGGTGCCGACGACTACATCACGAAGCCGTTTCGCCTGCGTGAGCTCGTCGCGCGGGTGCGAGCGGCCTTGCGCCGGGGTCCGGTCGATGATCGCGACGCCCCGTCTGAAGAGGTCATGGAGATCGGAGCGGTTCGTCTGGATGCCGGACGGCACGAGGTCTTCGTGTCCGACGAGCTCGTTGCGATGCCACTGAAGGAGTTCGAGCTCCTCGAGATCCTCCTGCTCAACTCGGGACGGGTGCTGACGCGTGACGTGCTCATCGATCGCGTCTGGGGCCCGAACTACTACGGCGACACGAAGACACTCGACGTCCACGTGAAGCGGCTCCGGGCGAAGATCGAAGCCGACCCGTCGCATCCCACCAAGCTGGTGACGGTCCGCGGGGTCGGGTACCGCTACGAGAGAGCCTGAGCGACCGCGTCGGCGAGGCCCGGCGCCGGCGTGCTGGTGCCCACGCCGGTCAGGACGGTGACCGCGGCGTAGCCGTCGTGGACCCAGGCGAGGTCGGTCCCGGGTTCGACGTCGCGCAGCCGCCCGACGAACTGCAGCGCAAGCTCGCCCGGCCGGGTCTCGGCCGTCCATTCCTCGTTGAAGGGCGCAGGCCCGGCGTCGCGTACCCCGAGTACTTCTGCGAGCGGGACGTTCGGCACGTTCAGGTTCACCACCCGCGGTGGGCTCGACGGAGCCGCGACCCAGTCGAGAGCGCGGGCCGCCAATGCTGCGGCAGTGTCGAAATGTGAGGGATCACCCCACCCGATGCTGACTGCGATCGCGGGCACGTCGAGCACTGCTGCGGTGAGCGCCGCACCGACGGTGCCCGAGTGGAGCACGAGGTGGCCGTAGTTGAGGCCGGGATTCACCCCGGAAGCCACCACATCGGGCTTGGTCCCGAACGCGCCGAGGCACCCCGCGTAGACCGTCGCCGCGGGAGGCAGGTCGACGGAGTGCACCGACACGTTCGGGAGGTCCGGCCATTCGACTTCGGTCCACGAGACGGGTCCACCACGGTGCAGCCGACCGATCGCGCCACCACTCCCGCTGCGCTCGCCGCTCGGGGCCACGACCACCACCTCGTGTCCCAGCGCCCAGATCGCGCGGGTGAGCGCGTGCACGCCGGGCGACTCCACGCCGTCGTCGTTGGTCACCAGCACCCGCACGTTGCCACGGTAGTCGTAGGCCCGACGGCCACCGGATGAACGCCGTAGACCAGTGGTGAACACCCGACGAACATTCGTCGATGCGCGATGCGAATGACGAGTCCGCAATCCACACTGGAGCCATGCACAACGTACGGATTCGCTTGGCGGTCATCGACACCGGAGGAACGACGATTCGTGATGACGACGTCGTCATCACCGCGTGCGTCGAAGCGCTCGCCGCCTACGGCGCGGGACCGGAGGTGCCGGGCTTCGAGGATCGCCTCCGCTACATCAAGTTCTCGATGGGGCGGACGCGACTCGACGTGTTCCGCTATCTGCTCCGCGACGGTGGGACCGCACGACTCGCGAACCGTGTGTTCGAAGCCGCAGTGGAGTCAGCCGTCGTCCAGGGCGATATCGAACCGTTCCCCGGAGCGCGCCGAGCGATCGACGAGCTGCGTGATGCCGGTATCGCGGTGTGCCTCACGACGAGCATGTCGCAGCGAACCCTCGACCGGATCGTCGAGGTCGTCGGCTGGAAGGACGCCGTCGACCT
>Ga0315273_10005677_pt1 | contig 15468 bp, 20 predicted proteins | sample YL17G02_0_MG_FD_205753 | JGI IMG/M metagenome (GOLD analysis project Ga0315273, IMG submission 205753) | Sediment microbial communities from Yellowstone Lake, YNP, Wyoming, USA - YL17G02_0 | ecosystem: Environmental > Aquatic > Freshwater > Lake > Sediment | place: USA: Wyoming | collected...
CTCAATTCCAAAATGATTTATCAAGCACAGATACTTTTGCTGGAAACTATTCAACATACTTAGCAAATTACACATTAGTTTTAGGAAATTTTACAACATTATTATCTAAGATTAGTTGGGATAAAGTGATTAACGGAACAATCTGGGCACAAGTTTTAAATGGAACTATGGGATTAGCTACAGAGCCTTTGTGGAGTGCTAACTTAACTGCTAACAATGCAACATGGAATAGCTTTGCAAATAACTATTCAACATACTTAGCAAATTACACAAATGTATTAGGAAACTATACAAGAAGCATGCAATTCATTACTTGGGTAAATGCAACAAATGGAACTTTAGCTTTGAATAGTTCACTATCCTTAAACTATTTTAACTATACTAACAAGACTTTACTCTCTCAATTCCAAAATGATTTATCAAGCACAGATACTTTTGCTGGAAACTATTCAACATACTTAGCAAATTACACATTAGTTTTAGGAAATTTTACAACATTATTATCTAAGATTAGTTGGGATAAAGTTATCAACGGAACAATCTGGGGACAAATTACTAATGGAACAATGTCTACATGGGCACAGGTTGTTAACGGAACAGTTTGGGCTCAGGTCTTAAACGGGACAGTAATGAAGCAAACTACTTTTGATACTAACTGGTCAACATTTGTTCATGAGCCAAGATGGACTGCAAATCTTACTGTGATTAATGCAACAATGAGATTAATGTCTAATCAAACATTCTATGGAGATGTTTTAATAAATAATGCAGGAAGATTAAATGTAACTCAGGGAATAAACATGAGTGCAGGGAATTTAACTATACCAACAGCAAGCAAGATATGTCTTAATGGGAATACCTGCACACAATGGATGTTGGCAAATAGTTCGGGAGTTTATATTCAAGGGTAAAATGAAATGGAAATATATACTTTTAATTATAGGGGCAATCACTTTGATAGTCGGAGGTTTAGTAATGAATAAGCAGGGAATAAGCATACAGGGATTATTAGGAATAGGACTTCCAGGTGTAACAGCACAATCAGGAATAGGAGAACCGAATACAAATACTTATGAGAAAGAAGTAATAGCAGTAAGTAGCCAGAATTACTTAGATGATTATTTTACATTTACTTTCAATAAAGTTGATAATACAACTTGGAGAGGAATATTAAATGTTAACCCATCTTTTTTAATTGATATTAAAGCTTGTGTTGGAAAGAATATTAATAATGCTTGTTGGGATAATCTGATTACAAAGTATTTTAGCACACCCGAATATAATGGATACACTAAGCAAGAACTTAAATTAGAGATTGAAGGAATGGCTAATTATCCTTTAAAGAATATGACTGCTGGATGGAAGTTTAGTAATTTTAGCTTTAATCTTAATTCAGGAACAGCAAACTTTGACATAACATTTCCAAATGGATTTAGTTTAAATGAAACAGCTAAGTTTGGTTTTAATTCTACATTAACTTGGACAACAAGTGGAATAATAACATTTGATGATGATGATGGAGCACCCGCAACTTATGTTGCCGAGATTTTAAATACAGGGGCACAGAAACCCAGTTTCGTTGGAACTTTGACAACTGTTGCAATAAAAGTCGTAGTATCAACAGGAACTTCAGTAGACGCTGGAGAAGGGCTTAATGTTTCTCATTGTGAGACTTCTACTTGTGCAAGTATTTATGTAATAGGAAGCATAACAGGAACAAGTTTAAACACGCCAGGAACATTCTGGGTTAATTCAACAGATGCAGGTTTACTTGCAAGAATAGAGCATGACGGAGCAGATTCAGAGTTTTTGAATGTAACCGAGAGTTATGACGGTTTAGATGGAGGGGAAAACCTCAATTTTGTTGCTTCTGTTTTTTTGGTTTATGATGATTCAACCAATCCAGTTGTTCATTTGGTTTCCCCTACAAATGCAACTTCTTCTTCTAATTTAAATCAAACTTTCTCTGCTAATATAACAGATACAAATCAAGTAAATAGTTTATCACTTTATATTTGGAATAGTAGTGGAAGTTTGGCAAATTATTATCTTTTTACTCCAAATATCTGGACAGATTTGAGTGCAACAGACACAGGAAATTGGATGTCAATTGATACTATTTATGGAGTTTCTGTAAGCCCTATTGATAATTTGGTTTATACTGTTGCAAATTCAGGCAAGTTTGGAGTTTATAATAAAACATCAAATATCTGGACAGATTTGAGTGCAACAGACACAGGAAATTGGATGTCAACTACTATTATTTATGGAGTTTCTGTAAGTCCTATTGATGGATTGGTTTATACTGTTGCAAATTCAGGAAAGTTTGGAGTTTATAATAAAACATCAAATATCTGGACAGATTTGAGTGCAACAGACACAGGAGATTGGATGTCAACTGCTGCTGTTAGGGGAGTCTCTGTAAGTCCTATTGATGGATTGGTTTATACTGGTGCAAGTTCAGGAAAGTTTGGAGTTTATAATAAAACATCAAATATCTGGACAGATTTGAGTGCAACAGATACAGGAGATTGGATGTCAACTACTCTTGTTTTTGGAGTCTCGGTAAGCCCTATAAATGGATTGGTTTATACTGTTGCAGATTCAGGAAAGTTTGGAGTTTATAATTCAACATCAAATATCTGGACAGATTTGAGTACAACAGACACAGGAAATTGGATGTCAATTGATACTATTTATGGAGTTTCTGTAAGCCCTATTGATAATTTGGTTTATACTGTTGCATATTCAGGAAAGTTTGGAGTTTATAATAAAACATCAAATATCTGGACAGATTTAAGTGCAACAGATACAGGAGATTGGATGGCAGATACTATTATTCATGGAGTTTCTGTAAGTCCTATTGATGGATTGGTTTATACTGGTGCAAGTTCAGAAAAGTTAGGAGTTTATAATAAAACATCAAATATCTGGACAGATTTAAGTGCAACAGATACAGGAGATTGGATGGCAGATACTAATATTTATGGAGTCTCTGTAAGTCCTATTGATGGATTGGTTTATACTATTGGAAATTCAGGCAAGTTAGGAGTTTATAATAGTTTTATTGTTTATGTTTCAGGAATTTCAGATTCAGGAACTTGGAATTTCACTTTTCCATCTGAAGGAACATACTACTGGAACGCTTACGGCTGTGACATAGCATCTAATTGTGTCTTTTCAAATGAAGGAAATTATACAATAACAATCTCGACATCAGACACGATTGCTCCTCAATGGTCATCTAATTCAACAAACTCAACAGTTGTGGGAACATTAGTTAATCATACTGTTCTATGGTCAGACACAGCATTAAGTAATTTCACTTTTAGTTTTGATAATGGAACAGGAGTATTTGTAAATGATAGTTCAGTAAGCATGACAGGAACTTCTAATCAATCTTGGTCTGTTCAAATAGTAAATCAAACAGTTGGTTCATATATCAGATGGAGAGTTCAGGCATGGGATTTGACTGGGAATAATAATCTAACAAGTATTTTTGCTTATAATACAACTATTGCCTCGGCTAACTGCTGGACTTATAATTCACCAACTAAATATCTGCAGATTCCTACAGGATGTTTGTATACGGGAAACTTAACAGCATGAGAAGAATATTATTAATCTTAATGTGTGTATTGGTGGTTGGGGTAGTTGGTGCTGAAACTGGTTTTCTTGGATATTTCAAGCAAACAGAGGACTTGAATTTAAGCCAATCCTGTGATGGCTGCACATTTAACAACATAACAAAAGTTCTTTATCCGAATGGAACAACTGCAATTTACAATGTAACTATGATTTCTGATGGTTCTGGAACATATTATTACTACACTCTATCAAGCAATTATACCAAGACCATAGGAGTTTATTCTGTTTATGGAATGGGTGACGACAGCAGCGGGGCAAATTGGAATTATGACTTTGCCATTAATACAATGGGAGTTGAACTCACAACTTCACGTTCAATGATTTATATCATCCTGTTTGTGATATTGATTTTCCTTTTTGTAATAAACCTGATAGCAATCTCCAAACTCCCAAACTCAAACCCAAGAGGAGACCAAAATGAGATACTTTCAATAAGCTGGATGAAATATCTGAAATCAATTTTGTTTGTTTGTGCTTGGGGGATAATTGTGGCTATGCTTCTTATCTCATCAAGTCTTACAAATTCTTATCTTGGCGAGGCAGGAATATCATCCCTGCTTCTTAATTCATTCAAGGTATTGACTTCGTGGCAGCTTATAACAGCAGGTTTTTCCCTTTGGTTTTTCTTGCTGATATGGAATGTAGTAAGAGATATAAGAATCAAAGGAATATTAGACAGGGGATTTTTCCCAACAGGAGAGAATTATGGCTAAAGAAGAAGCAAAACCAATAAGGGTAGATCCTGATTTTGCAAAGATAATCAGGGATATACAGATTAAAAGGATTAAGTTAGGAAGGGATAATTCAATGCGACCTGGAACACAAATAACAAAGGCAATGATAAGGCATAAGGATTTTCAGAAAATAATAGATGATATATTAGGAGCTGAAAAATGAGAAGCATAATCAAAAACAAAAAAGGACAAATGGGAATAATAATTTTCTTTGGTATTCTGTTTGTAATCCTTATTCTTGGGCTTGTCATAGGACTTGTAATAGCCCTTACAAACTGGACAACTGAAACCATAACCCCTGCATTAGAGGGAATAGGGATGGTAGAAAACACGAATGTTTCACAGGCAGTCACCGACACATTAGGAAATGTCAATTCAATGGTTCAGACATTGACATGGATGGGCGGGGTAATCTTTGTCTTGGCTATAGTAACCTGTGCTCTTTTCGTGGCATTTGCTGGAGAAAGCACACCTCCAATATTTATGGGATTGTTCTTTGGATTCCTGATACTCCTTATCTTCTTGAGCATCTTTGTCAGCAATGCCTATGAGGATTTATACAATGGGAATGATGAGATTGCTTCAAGGTTGCAGGAGCAGACTATCCTTTCATATATGCTTCTTTATTCTCCCTTGATCCTTACAGTGATAGCAATATTGACAGGGGTATTCATCTTTGTCAAGAATACAGGGGAAGGAGGATTCGGACAATGAAAAAGATATTTATCTTAATGATTTTTGCAGTTCTTTTACTTGGAAGTGTGAGTGCTTTTGACTGGACAAATGGAACCATTGCTTATTATGCCTTGAATGAAACAGCAGGAACAGGAGTAAATGATTCCACTCATAATTATAATGGAACTTGTTTAAATTGTGAAGGAAATGAATGGAATGCTTCTGGTAAAGTGGGATATGCAAGACAATCCAATTTTTATACAGACCCGAGTGAAGGAGTAGCAATAAGTGATAATGCAGTTTTAGATTCAATACAATCTATAAGTTTTTGGTATGTTAATCTGCAAACAAATGATTCTGGAGGGGAAGGAAGGAGTTTGGTGGGAAAAGAAGATAATACAAATGCAACCATTCTTTTTATAGATAATTCTGCTTCTGCAGGAACATTAGGTTTCTTTTTGAGCACAGCGGGAGCAAGTACAATTAGTATAGGAAATGTTCAGAAGTTAGTATGGCATCATATTGTTTTAACAATAAGTGGAACAAACGCAACAGTTTATTTAGATGGGGCACAGAATTCATCAGCAAATACAGCATCTACAACTGCATTTAGCAATAATAAGAACTTAACAATAGGTGGTAATCCTGCGAATGAAAGAGGGATGGTTGGATTAATTGATGAAGTAGGATTATGGAACAGAACATTAACTGTTTCTGAAGTAGGACAACTTTATAATTCTGGAAATGGAATAAGTTATGGTGGTGGAGTAACAACACCATTAATTTCTGTTAGTTTAACAACACCAACAAATAATTCCCAGACCAGCAACTACACACAAATATTTACAGCTTTATTAACAAATGAAACCTATGCTTTGGTGAATGCAACTCTTTATATTTGGTATACTAATGGAACTCTTTACACTTCGCAAACAAACACTACTTTAAGTTCTGTAAATACGGCAAATGTAACTTTTAGTGTTACTTTTACTGACCCAAAAAATTATCTTTGGAATGTCAAGGGCAGACAGGGAAATGCAAATGGAATAAACTCCAGTTTTGCAGTTAATAATTTCACTTTTTTGACTGGAATTTCTACTGGGAATGAACAATATAACACTCCAGTAATGGAACAATCCTCGCAGACATTCAGAATTAATCTATCAACATCTGGATTTGGAATCTCAACTGCGACCTTGGTCTATAACGAAACTAATTATTCAGGAAGTTTTTCATTGATTAATGCAACTACAACCCAAGTCACAGCTTCTTTAGTCACCCCAATTGTTACAGCAGACACTAATTTAAGTTTCTATTGGAGTATTACATTCACAGGGAGTTCAGCAGTAGTAACTACAACATCACACAATCAAACAGTATTAAATTTTGGTGTTGATAATTGTGCTACTGGAACAGTTATGATTCTTAATTTTACTTTGGTTGATGAAACTTCACAAGTTAAATTTGCTAATGCTACTAATACTTCAATCAAAATTGATTTGGATTTTTATAGTAATTTTGCCTCAACAACACCAATCTTTGAGTATTCACATAATTACAATATGACAAATCCAGCAAGGGTTTGTTTAAGTTCAGCATTAGCAAATACAAGTTATTATGTAGACGCACAGATAGAGTATACTGCGAATGGCTACGCAAATGAATTTTATAACATACAGAAATATAATTTAAATGCTACAAACAATCCAAGTCAGAACATAACACTTTATGATTTGATAAGTTCATTAAGCCAAGTTTTCAAGATAACTTACAGGGATTCTTCTTACTTACCTGTATCAAATGCTCTTATACAAATTGGTAGGTTATATACTGAAGAAGGAACAACAAAGACAGTTGAAATTCCCAAGACAGATTCTTATGGGGCGACATTAGGAAATCTGCAATTAAATAATGGAGTTTATACTTTTACTGTTACAAAGAATGGGGAAGTTCTTGGTGTATTCCCAAATTCAATAGCAATCTGTCAGAACCCAACAATCACTCCCTGTGAGATAAGTCTTAGCAGCTTCTCAAGTGGGGTTTCAGTAGTAAACTTCACAACTTCAAGGGATTTCCTGTATACATTCACTTATAATAATGCTACAAGAACAATTTCTACAAGCTTTACAATACCAAGTGGGGCTGCATCAACAGTTCTCTTGAATGTTTCAACAGCTACTGCAATAAAGACAAGTGTTTGTTCTACAAGTGTTGTAACTAGTTCAGGAACATTAACCTGTGCTATTCCTATGTCTTTTGGAAATACAACAGTAAGAGCAGAATTATACAAGGATGGTTCATTGGTTGCCTGGTGGAATACAAATCTCCAGCAAACACCTAAGCAATTATATGGACCGAACATTGTTTTCCTTTCAATATTTATTTTCCTAACATTGATTGGAGCAGGAATAGCAGACAACCCTATATTTATGGTAATAAGTTTTATAATGGGAGTTTTCCTTTTAATGATGTTAGGTTTTGTATCAAATAGTGGATTCATTGGCGGTGGTGCATCGGTCTTGTATCTGGTGATAGCACTAATCATAATTTTAATAAAAGGAGTGAACAGAAACTAATGGCAGGACTGCAGCAGTGGGTTGTGGGTTTGATTGTCTTGGGAATGTTTTCAATAGCACTTGTAGCTTATGCCATAAGTTTCGCTGAAAGTAATGATGCAGAAATTGATATTTCAGCAGATCCACAAATATTAGAGTTGCAAACTGGAGTTGTAGGGAACTTATCTGAATTTTCAGGTAGTGGTGGTTCTGGAGAAAGCACATTTAATTTGATAGGAAATAGTTCTGTGGCTTCTGGAAGCCAAACAACGACGACAGCAGGAGCTCTTATCTCTGCTCCACTTACAGCTATTGCAGTTATTAAAAATATATTTCTGATTGGATATGTCAAGATATTTGGATCAGGCGGAGGATTTGGTATCTTTTTAGGTGTTGTAATTGGATTATTCTTAGTAATATCTGGCTTCTTAGTATGGAAAGCATGGGTAGGAGGTCAGCCAAATTAAAATGTCAGGAATATTTTATTATTTGTATAATCTACCAAATGCGACAACAGGAGTAGATGACATTCTTGTTCAGGAGCAGGCAGCAGTTCCTTATTTCGTTCCATTGATACTTTTCTTTGTCTTTTTGGTTGTATTCTTGGGTGGGGTTGTAAGACAGAAAGCAAGGACAGGAACAGCAGATTATCCAATTTGGGCATTAATGGGTTGCCTTTCTGCATTCTTTACAGCTTTACTAATGAGTGTCATTCAGGGTCTTGTAGACGTTGCATTGCTTGGTGTTGTGATATTTATTACAATTTTCTCTGCAGTTTGGTTTCTACTAGATAGAAAACCACAGGAAAATTAAATTATAACCTTGTTACATTTTCTGTTTACGTGTGAACACTAATTAATAAACCACATTTGCTTATGACTTTTGTGAAATTCAAATATATTTCCATAGAATTGAAAGGAGGTATAAAAGAATGAAATTTAACAAGAGAGGTCAATTGCAGGTCGCAACAAACTTCCTTACTGGCTTGGCTGGGTTCATTATTGGAGCAATAATTGTTCTGCTTATCGTAGGAACACTTGTTGGCGGAGGATTCTTCACTTCAACTTCACTTGAACAGGGAGCATTGAACAACCTTTCATCTAACCTTACATCTGGTGTAAACACTGTCGGTGCTAAGTTACCAGTAGCTTTCACAGTTATTGCAATAGTGATTGTTCTTTCAATCATAGCAATACTTTGGGTTGTCTGGCAAAGAATGAGAGTTGGCGGTGGGGGAGGAACAGCATTCGGTTAAATTGATTTCTTCTCTCTAAGAGAATGAATAAGAGAGGACAAATAGATTTCCGACTTCCCCTTCTTGTCTTGACAGGAATTGGTGCGTTTGTAGTAACAGCACTTGTAGTTATTCTTACAATCGGAGTTGTGAACCAAGCAAATGTATTCGGAGGAGCACCAACAGTTTCTCATACAATAACCAATGAAACTGGGGCTTACATTAACACAACAGGGTACACATTAAGTGGTTACAACAATACCTGGGTTTCAATTGTAATAACTGCAGTTTGGGTTAATACGACAGATAATGTTCCATATAGGCTTGGAACAGGAAACAATACAGTTTCTGCTGTTGGTATTATAACAAATCAAAGTGTTCCATTTAATGCTACACAATGGAATAAAGCAAATGTCAGTTATACATACGCACATGAAACAGGTCCAGCACCATTAGGGCAGTTAGCAACAGGAAACCTTACTGGGAATGTTACAGGAGGAGTTCAAACCATCTCATCAAAACTTCCAGTTGTATTCACTGTTATAGCAATAATACTTGTATTATCTGCAATAGCAGTTTTAGTTGAAGTTTGGAGAAGATTCAGCAGTGGTGGTGGAACTTTTGGTTAAGACAAACTAAAAACTATTTCTTTTTTTCTTTTTTCACAATCTCATAAATGAACTCTATTTCATTCTTTAACAAAGGAAATAGCCCATAGAAAATCCTAATTATTTTATTTGGAAATGGTTTTTTCCTTCTTAATTTCAAAGGAGAAAAATAATTATAGCCAGAATTTTCCTCTAAGGGCAGAAAACTCCACCAACTAAAAGTCCTGTAATGGTCGCAATCTGTCCTTGATATGAGATTATCAAAGGGCAATAACAAATACAATATACAATTTGGCTTGGCAACCCTATTAATTTCTTTCAGAACGAAACTAAATTTGTCTGGTTTTATATGCTCCAAGCAATGAGAGGAAAAAATCTCAGCAAAGTAATTATCGGGGAAGGGTAATCCTTTTTCTATGTCAACAACTCTATCTGGCTTCACTTCAGAAGATTTATCTATATTAATATAACCTGCCATCTGCTTATTTCCACAACCAATATTTAATTTTACTTTCTTATTACCCATATTATTTCTCTCTTCTGCCAGAATAAAAATCTTCCATATTTTCTTCTTCTTTAATTTATATACTAAATAACCCAAATAAGGATAATAAATTAGACATTCAATTGCTTCTTGTAATGCAGGAAACCCCTCTTTCCAAGCTCCTTCTGAAAATAGAGTCTTAAAAAAAGCAAGAACACCAAAAGGAATAGCAGATAAAAGAGGGAATCTTCTTCTTATCTTTATTGATAAAGGACAATCTTTTTTATCATATTGAAATCTATCAAAACTTTCAAAATCTTTTAAAGTATATTCTGCCTGAAGTTTTGCATATCTTCCCATACTTTTAACCCAAAAGGCTTTCCATCTTCCAATAGGTCTATCAAAAATCCACATTGTTAAACCAATCAATCCAATTAATAAAAAAGAAATAAGAATGAATAAAATGTATAAAATAGGAATAATCAAAACAATAAATAATAAAATGTTCATTTATACAATTCCTCATATTGTTTAGTTATTTTTTTCCAGTTATTATTTCTCTGAACATATCTTCTTGCATTTCTTCCCATTCTTTTTATTTCTTTGGGATTTTTTAATAAGTAATTCAGTTTTTCTTCAAAGTCCTTTTTATCTCCAGCTTTAAATAACATTCCAGTTTTCATGTGTTCTATTTGTTCAGGTATTCCCCCAATATCAGATGCTATTACACATAATCCATAACTCATAGCTTCTAAAACAGAATAAGAGCAATTTTCCATCCAAATTGATGGAACAACCATAATAGATGCTTCTTTATAAAATGATTCTGGAAAATTATATCCTAAAAACCTAATATTTATATATTTCTTCTGTAATTCATCTTTTAATTCTCCAACCCCTAGAACCTTAACATCATGTCCCTTAACTTTATTTAATACTGAAACTATTGTTTGCAATCCTTTTTCTTCATTTAATCCTCCAACATATAAAATTGTCTTTGCATAATTTGTCATTTCTTCAGGAATATTAATACCATTAGGAATAACTTGAACAGAAACTTCAAGAAACTTTTCCATAGCTTTAGCGAGAACTTTAGAAGGAGCAACAAAGGTAATTTGTTTTCCTTTAATCATTTTTCTATGTAATCTAAGTTTTAATCTTTTATAATTCCTATATTTATCATTATTATACCCCAAACAACCATCAAAATAACATTTGTGCTTTTTATGTCCTAATATTCCACCCATTCTATGACAAAGATAACCAAAATCATGGAAAGTTATCACTACAGGAACACCAGAATTAACTGAAGCATCTATGACACTTGGAGAAACAATCCTCTGGCAATTATTTATGTGAATCAAATCAGGATTAAACTCTGCAATCTTCTCTTTTGTTTTTTTATACCATTTAAAGCTATACCATCTTGAAAACAAAGAAGCAAAGTTCTCTCCATTATCAGAACCAAATACTTCTACTTTATGGCAATGTTGATTAAGAGGTTTGCCTATATACCTATCAGGTATTTCCAAGTTCCCTGCCAAGCCATAAACAAATGTTTCTGCTCCACCTTCTCTTCTCTTATGGTCATTAATTAATAAAATTCTCATTTTTGTATTGTTATAGTCGTAGAATTAAATATGATGATTGGTGATTTATAATCTAATGGAACTCTAAAATATCCTGTCCCAAAGAATTCATAACCTGATGCTTTAGTTAATTGTTTAGAGCCAAAAACAAGGGGGTTTGAAACGCAGGCGTTCTTTTGGTTTTGGAAATAATAAAAGATAAGGAAAATTGCTGCAAGAAATAAAATTAAGATTATAGAGAACAAAATAAAATCAAGAGTTCTTTTAGTTACCATTTTCGTTCCTTGAAAAACAAAAAATAACGGAAATAATAAGTTTTGGATTATTTATATTGTTCCTCTTCCTACTTCTATCTTGACATTGCAATCGTTTATTGGTATTGCATCTGCCGAGATAGTAACTAATGCTCCATCGTATGTTACCCCACTTACTGCTGTTCCTGTTTTCTGTGTATCAGCAAATGCTGACTTACAGATTACATTATTAGTTCCTGTTGTTGTTGAGGTAATTACATAAGGAATACTTGCTTCTCCTGCATTTGTTATCTTTACACAAACCTTTCTGCTTTCCATTGGATAAAATCCATCTTTGTCAAAAACTCCATCATTATCCAAAGTGTAATAAGTTATTGATGGGTTTGAACAAAGAGTTACTCCATCATAATTTCCAGCATCTCCTAATATTGCATATTCAACAGTAAATGGTTCTTTAACATCAACTGTCAAGTTTATTGTATTAACATAATAAACTCCTGCAACAACTAAACTAATTACTCCTAAAACAATTAAAGGTATTATTAATTTCTTATTCATTTTCATCTAACCTCCTTACATCTATATTCGAATGTCTTGATTTGAAATAAAAGTATAAAGCAATTATTATTCCTATTACAAAAAATAAGATGGTCAATAAAACAAATGGAAATTGTTTATCTTCTGGTGGCATTACAATAATTGTTTCATTTCCTTGTATAATCTCTGTTTCTATTGGATTAATTGTATTGTTAGTTAAATTGGTTGAACTTGGGATTGTTACATTTGTTGTTGCCTTAACTGAACTATGACTATGACTTCCTCCATGAGATTCAACTATAACTTCTTCTGTATTAAACCATCTGAAAGTATAATTTCCTATTGGGAAGTCTGCTGAAAAGCAATAAGTTATTTCAGTTTTGTTTTGTGTCCAGTTGAACCCATCTATGATTGATGTATTTGAAATCAGTTCAAAAGTTACATTGTTAGAATTGGGGAATGTTATATTAGAGCATTCTCCAGGATAAATTGCAGAAGCAAGACTAATAAAAAATACTCCTAATGCAAATAATATTAATTTATTCATTTTTCTATTTCAATTTTATAGAGAAGATTATTTCTTAGGTTCTGTTAAGATGCCTAAAGATTCCCTTAAAAGTCTGTTGGTTTCCTGTTGCTCCTTGAGAACTTGTGCCAGTATTTCCATAGTCACTTGCTCCGCCTGCAACTGGCGATATGAAGCTACTTCTGGGAATCTCAATTCTCCTAACAACTTCTGCAGTTCCTCTTCTGATTCGTTCTTCTTCTCCAAGTCTGGATCTGTCATTTTCAGGTTTGTACCTCCTTCTGCCTAACCATCCTGTGAATAATTTAATTGCTGTTCCTATGATAAGAACTATTACAAAACAAATCAACACCAAAACTTCTATGTAGATTTTCATTTTATTTCATACTCCCTTTTATGAAGATTTCCAAAAATATTCCCAAAATTTCCTAATAATTCTTTTGCTTGCCTTTCTATATCTGTTGATGGTTTGTTAACCCTGTCCACATAGCATTTAATATGAAAAAATCCTTCATTAACCTTTTCTTCCTTATTATAATCAGCAACTACAACATACTTTTCTTCTTTGGTAAATATTCTTTTCAAACAAATTTTACAATATCTTCTCATTTCATCCCCCACTTAAATTTCTCAACTGCGTTCTTTTCTATCAATATCCCAACGAGAACAGCATAAATTATTCCAGTTATTACTATAAAGAAACAAAAAATTGTGCTTATATAAATCATAAATCCTGCAAAAATAAACAGAGACATTTCTAATAAAAAAAGAAGTAAAATATTCCTTTCTCTATTCCTCTTTAATATCTTTTGATCTATCATCCTGCCGGGACAAGACCTGTATCTGTAACAATACCTGTCTGCCTCCTTATGTTTTCATAAGCAGATATTTCATCAGCAATAGAACTTGAAACCTCTGCAAGTCTTGTGGCTACAATCTGATTTGTCTTTGCTGTATCTGCCAATTTTCCAGAGTTAATATACATTCCAACAAAGAATATAATCAGAAGAGCTAAAAAGAATATTCCCAGCAATACTTTTTGAAGTGTGTTTTTGTCTCCATAAGTCTGCTGAATCATCTGGTTTATTGCAGAATGCTCCATCCTCACATCCCTGTCAATAGGTTCAATGTCAAGCATAGCCCTTTTAGTGTCCAAATCTCCAAGAACAATATTGTAAAGATAACCATCGCTACCTTTTGCAAACCAGTAAAGGTTTCTACCCATTTTGCTACCATAAGCAGACAAATAATAACCACCTTTTAGGGTTTTAAGAACTTCAACTCCACCAATGCCTCCTTTAAGGATTCTTGCCCTAGTGACTGTTGTCCTTTGATACCCTCTCCCTGCAATATTCTCATAAATTTCTACTTTCCTGCTATAAGTCGTAAAGAACATTACAAGAGCCAAAGATGCAATAAGACAAAACCCAATAAAAGCGATAATAAGAACATAAACCCAAGTATTAGAGATAAAGCCGCTTATGTCTATTGTTGGGGTGTTTATTCCAAGACCTAAGAAGTTAGTTGCCATATTAAAATGCCCCCACCTTTTTAAAGAAGAAATAGATGGAAACCATACCAATAACGAAACCAGCAAGTAATATAATTAATTTTTTCCAATTTATCTGGAATACATTTTCTTTTTCTTTTGTCTTCATTTCTTCTCCTTTTTCTTTCTTCCACGAACCATCTTTGATCTGCAGATTGTTAAATTACCTTGTTGGTCTGTTGCTGTGTAATAAAGCCAACCCTGCTCTCTCTTGATGTCTGTGGTTCTGATTACTTCACCCATGATTCCACCTCCTGTTGCTTGTAGAATACCCTAAATTCGTGTTTTAAATGGTGCTGGTGCATTTTTTATTAAAATACCTCCTCATACTTGGCTAATGCATCTTTTGGATTAGCTTGGACATATACATTTGTAGCAGCTATTGAACCATGACCCATTAATAACTGAACTTGATTGATAGGCATACCCCTCTCTAATAAATTGGTGGCAAAACTATGTCTCAAGCAATGAAAGTGAAATTTAGGGTCTAATTTAGCTTTCTTTCTTGCATTCTGAAACTGCATCTGTAATGCCCTAATACCTTTTTTAATTGGGATATACTTAATCATATAACTTTTCCAAGTTTTTGGGAGTGGGACAACCCTATCTTTAGAAAATTTCCCCTTCTCAACAAAAATTCTCTTAGATTCTATATTCATGTAATTTGGTTTTAGATTTTTTATTTCTGATATTCGTAATCCACTTTCATAACCTAAAAGAAAGGCAATTTTTGCTTCTTTCCCTTTTTCGTTATCACTCAAATTTTTAATTAATAAAGTAAATTCCTCATCATTCATAGAATGGGGTAATAATTGTCTCCTTGCTTTTTTCGGCAATAACTTCTTTAATTCAGAGGATCTTTTTTGAAGATTCTCCAATTCTTCTGTTATTTTAGTGTGATTTTGCGAAGAAATTGCTTGGGGGGTTATATCATCCATCTTTTAATTATTGCGTTTTACTATCCATATACGAAAACAAAGTTTAAATAAACTTCGTTTTTAAAAAACCTCAAAAACTTCATATAAACATCATCTCCTTATATTCAAATTCATATTGTTTTCCTTTAGATTCCGAG
>Ga0315273_10005679_pt1 | contig 15468 bp, 17 predicted proteins | sample YL17G02_0_MG_FD_205753 | JGI IMG/M metagenome (GOLD analysis project Ga0315273, IMG submission 205753) | Sediment microbial communities from Yellowstone Lake, YNP, Wyoming, USA - YL17G02_0 | ecosystem: Environmental > Aquatic > Freshwater > Lake > Sediment | place: USA: Wyoming | collected...
AGTGTCGAAACCCCGAAGGAGGAATTGACAAGTTAAGCGTTGTACCACAAGGGGTTTCGACCTACGGAACTGATTGAGCCCCTCGCCAAGTGTGGAACTCCAGCATACGCCGGCGCCTGTAATGTGCCCTTACGCAAGCCCATGCTGGATTCTCGCCGCGAGAACCGTGTTCGTCAGAAGCATGGCGATAGTCATCGGACCGACGCCACCCGGCACCGGCGTGATTTTGGAAGCCTTGGCGGAACATGACTCAAAATGACAGTCGCCGACGATACGATAGCCTTTCTCCACCGATGGATCGTCGATGCGTGAAATGCCGACGTCGATTATGACGGCGCCCTCTTTGATATGCTCGCCTCGCAGAAACTCCGGTTGCCCCATCGCTGTGATCACGACATCCGCGCGACGAGTGTGATCGTAGATGTCGCGCGTGGCGGAATGGCAAATCGTGACCGTTGCGTTGGTCTCCGGCCATTTCTGCATCAGCATTGCCGCCAGCGGTTTGCCAACGAGATTGGATCTGCCGACGATCACAACTTCCTTCCCCTTCATCTCAACACGATAGCGTTTCAGCAATTCAATTACGCCAAGTGGCGTGCATGATTGATAGCGCGGTTTGCCGATCAACAACCGACCGACATTGTCGGGATGCAACCCGTCAACATCTTTGATTGGGTCGATCCTCAGACAGGCGGCGAACTCATCCAGATGTTTTGGAATCGGCGATTGCAGCAGGATGCCGGAAATCTTCGGGTTATTATTGAGCGAATCAATGACGGAGTAAAGCTCATCCTGCGTGATGCCAGCGTCTTTGCGAAAAACTTCCGAATACACCCCAACCTTCTGGCAATTCTTAGCTTTGGAATTGACGTAAATTTCCGAAGGCGGATCATCCCCTACCAGAATCGCTGCCAAACCCGGCACAATCCCTTTCGCAGCCAGCTCTTGAACTTGCGCCGTCAACTCACGGCGAATCTGCTTTGCCGTTTCGTTACCGTCGATCAGCTCCGCCGTCACGCTGTATCGTCTCCACTATCAAAAGGAGTGCCATTGTCAGGCACCTTTAACGTGTAGCGCTCGATACTGACCGCCTTGCCGGTCTGATCGTCAACTTCTACGATTACTCCCTGCATCCTGATGTCACCGGTAGCAACGGAAAACTTGTATGGCATTCCGGTAAGAAAACGCTTGATCGCGGCGTCATGCTTCATCCCGATAATCGAATCAAACGGGCCAGTCATACCGACGTCGGTGATGTAAGCCGTCCCCTTCGGCAGGATACATTCATCCGCTGTTTGGATATGAGTATGGGTACCGATCACCGCCGACACTCTGCCGTCAAGATAGTATCCCAGCGCCTGCTTTTCGGATGTAGTCTCGGCGTGAATGTCGACAAACACGATATTGGCGCCGTGGCCGAGCAGCGACAACTCACCGTCAGCGGTCTTAAAGGGACAGTCTATCGGTTTCATATAGACTCGTCCCTGCAAATTTATTGTCGCAATCAGACGTCCATCGGGGAGCTTATCGACATACATACCACCACCCGGCGTTCCGGACGGGAAATTCGCCGGCCTTAGGATGCGCGGATTGTTGTCGAGGTAATCGCGAATTTCCTCGCGGTCCCAGATGTGATTGCCGGTGGTCTCGAGATCGACGCCATAACTGAAAATCTTCTTGGCCATTTCTCTGGTAACGCCGAATCCCCCGGCGGCGTTCTCGACGTTACCGATCGTGTAATCGATATTGCGCTCTTTCTTGAAATCGCGCAACAATTGAGAGACAATCCATCTTCCCGGCTTGCCAACCAGATCGCCGATAAAAAGGATCCTCAAATGGCCGCCTTACTTGGCATATTCCACCGTCCGTGTCTCACGAATGACCGTGACTTTGATCTGACCCGGATATTCCATCTCGGCCTCGATTTTGCGGGCAATATCACTCGCCAGAATGGTCGATCCGAGATCATCTATTTCGTTGTTCTCGACGATAACGCGAATCTCACGACCGGCCTGGATGGCATACGCCTTGGCCACGCCCTTGAACGAATCGGCGAGTTCCTCAAGTTTTTCGAGGCGTTTGATGTAGCCCTCAAGCGGTTCGCGCCGCGCGCCGGGGCGGGAGCCGCTAATCGCATCAGCAGCCTGCACCAGTACAGCGTATGGAGAAATCATCGGGATATCACCATGATGTGAACCAACGGCATTGATTATATACTCGTGCTCGTTATATTTCTTGAGGAAATTCATGCCAATCTCGGTATGCGTTCCTTCGGTCTCGCGATCAATCGCCTTGCCAATGTCGTGCAGGAAACCGGAACGTTTGGCGACAATCGGATCCAGCCCCAATTCGGCCGCCATCAGACCACAAAGCATGGCAACTTCCTTGGAATGCTGCAGAACATTCTGACCATAGCTGGTGCGGTAGTTCAATTGTCCCAACAGTGTAATGATATCTTCGTGAAGCCCGTGAACGCCAAGTTCAAAACAGGCCTGCTCTCCTGCCTCGCGGATCATCATCGCCATTTCTTTCTGTGACTTGATGACCACTTCTTCAATACGGGTTGGATGGATTCTACCGTCGACAACGAGCTTCTCAAGCGCCATGCGGGCGATCTCGCGGCGCACCGGATCGTAACCCGACAGGATTACCGCTTCGGGCGTATCGTCAACAATGACATCAATGCCGGTGAGCGTCTCGAATGACCGAATGTTGCGACCTTCGCGGCCGATGATGCGCCCCTTCATCTCGTCGCTGGGCAGCGCTACGACCGACACGGTTGATTCCACCGTGTGATCGGAGGCACAGCGATAAATGGCTGAGATGATGATTTCCTTGGCTTCTTTCTCGGCGGACTGCTCTGCCTTCTCCTTAATTTCCTTGATAGTTGCTGCCGCTTCCATTTTGGCCTGACCAATCAAATTCTCCATGAGAACGCGTTTGGCTTCCTCTGTCGACATGCCGGCGATTCGTTCCAATTGCCGGTTCTGGTCTGTCAGTACCAGTTCCAGTTCCTTTTCTCGTGTGGCTATTCCGCGTTCGCGGTGCTGCAGATTCTTCTCCTTGACCGCGTACTCTTTCTCTTTCTTGTCAAGGATGTCAACCTTGCGATCAAGATTGAGTTCGCGGTCCGAGAGCTTCTTTTCGGTTTTCTGGTACTCGGCCTTTTTGTTTTGCAGTTCTCGTTCGAACGCGACTTTGGCTTTATACCACTCATCCTTCGCCTCGAGAAGAGCTTCTTTTTTCTTTATTTCCGCCTCTTTGGCGGCGTCGCCAAGAACCCGCTTCGCCTCTTCCTCCGCCCGTTTGATCTTGCCGAACGACGCCTTTCCGGCGATCAGGTAAGTGAGTAACGACGCAATAGCTGCGCCACCCACCAACACAGCAAGTAAAACTAACTGTTGCGACATAGTGCTTCTCCTCTCGACAGACCCTGCGGCCCGCCGGGATCGGTTATATTAAAAAAGTAGAACGGAAATGGGAGAAGCCCTTAGCGGAGAATCTGGAAGTCGATCAACGCAGTTGCTCGGATGGCAATTTGCCTTCGAGCCAATGAAGTATCGTCTGCGTTTTTTCTTCAAACTCTTTCACTTCAACGGAAGCAGCCTGTCGTGCTTGAAACAGTTCGTCAGTAATATTCAAAGCCGCCAGTATCGCAACCTTAGCAGGCGATTTGTTACTGTTTTTTTCTGCGACTTCGCGCATTTTGTTGTCCAGGTATGAAGCGACTTGCATAATGTATTCAGTGTCGGCTTCCCCTCGGATAGGATAGCTCTCGCCAAAAATGGCAACTGTGACGGTCTGTTTTTTATCTTCCATAGAGTAATCGTGCAGAAGTTTCCAAATTCAACTACACCTGATGGCTAACCCCAAATCTATGTTCATGTTAAATCAATACTAAACGGTTCAAACACTCCTGTCAAGACAATTTCATTTCTGACTGGAATTGATGAATCTTGTCTACCAAGCGCGAAATCCGCTTCAGTGCCGCTTCCTGTTTCTCACGCGACTGTTTTTCCAGACGACTGTTCCCTTGAGACAGTCCTTTCAACTCCGCTTCCAAGCCGCTCAGCCGCTCACGAAGCTGGGCATTCTCTTTCTTGAGTTGTAAGTGAGCCGACTCCAACTTTTGGTATTGCTCGAGTATGTCTTTAACTTTCGTCTGTAACTTATCGAGGTTCTCCATCTGGACTCCCTAAGCGCGAAGTGTTGCTCCGTGCTTCGACTTGAGCGACTCAACCATCTTATTAATTACGTGTTCAATATCCGAGTCAGTTAAAGTTTTACTTTCATCTTGAAACACCAATCGAAAGGCCAGGGACTTTTTACCCGGATCAACCTGCTTGCCCTGATAGAGGTCAAGAACAACCGTCTCGACCAGAGTCTGATCGGCCGCATCGCGGATAGTCTCGAGCAGTTCCGCGCAGAAAACACCTTCGTCAACGACTATCGCAATATCGCGCTCGGATGTCGGGTAACGTAAAAGCTGCTGATAAGGCTTTGTTGGCTTAGTACTTGCCAGCAGAACTTCAAAATTTAGTTCAGCCACCAGAACCTCGGCCTTGATATTGAAGGCTCTAAGAATCTCCGGACGGACAGCTCCGCAGATTCCGATGTTTTCTACGCCCAGAGTGATTTCGAAACAGCAGGCAGGGTCGAACGCGGCATTTGACACCGGACTGTAAGTAATCCTTCTATCCGTAAGCCTCTCAATTCCTTCGATAGCACCTTTGAGATCATGGAAAGTGAACTCGGTCGGATGAAACGCCCAGTTCTCCCCCATATCCGAGCCAGAGATAGCCAAGGCTATCCGCTGGGTTTCGTCGGGCAATTGCTCGCCATTCGGGGCCATGACGGTTCCAATCTCGAATAGCTTTATGGTGCCGACTTGATGGCTGATGTTTTCGTATACGGCATTCAGCAACCCAGGGATCAGACTCGGCCGCAGCCATTTCAAATCCTCCGAGATCGGGTTGAGAATCTCGACACACTTCTGCTGCGGGTCAATTCGACGAACCTGTTTGGGATCGACAATACTGTTTGTGACAACTTCAAAATACCCCTGCCCGATCAAAGACTCACGGGCTTTTCCGGCAAACACTTCTCTGGGATTACGCGATACCAGAAGCTTGCCTCCCGAAAAGAGTCGGGTCGGGATTTTGTCGTAACCGTAAATGCGAGCAATCTCCTCGATGACATCAATCTCGCGAGTCACGTCAGGACGGAAAGTCGGCACTTCGACAGTCAGGTTCTTGCCGGGAATGACCTTGAACTCAAGCGCATGTAGGATGTCGATCATTATTGGCGCGCTCATCTCGGTCGCGAGGATTTGGTTTACGCGACTGGGACGCAATTCCAGCTTGACCGGATGTATCTTCTGAGGATAGACATCCACGATACCGGTCAGCACACGACCACCGGCGAGGTGCTCTATCAAACTGGCGGCCCGATCCAGTGCCGCCGCAACGATATTGGGATCGGCGCCGCGCTCGAAGCGAGTCTGGCTTTCCGACTGCAAACCAAGATACTTGCGACCGCGTCGAATTACCGACGAATCGAAGTAGGCGCTCTCCAATAAAATGTCGGTGGTCGTTTCAGCAACTTCGGAGAATTCGCCACCCATTATTCCCGCAATGGCAACCGGTTTTACACCGTCGGTGATCAGCAAAACATCGTCATTCAGCTTGCGATCGACGCCGTCAAGGGTACGAAACACCTCCCCCTCGATAGCGCGACGCACCAGCACCTTCGGCTGTGCGAAGTTGGCAAAATCGAACGCATGCAGCGGGTGTCCGTATTCAAGCATCACGTAGTTTGTGATATCAACGATGCTATTGATGGCGCGTATGCCCGATGCCAGCAAACGCTGTTGCATCCACCAGGGGGAGCGGCCGATCTTGACGCCTTTTATCACGCGCGCCGCATAGCGAGGACAACCGATCGGATCCTCGATTAAGACATCAACGACAGCGGCGGCTTTATCAGCGATTTCCTTTATCTCAGCCGTTGGACGTTTTACCGGGCTGCCACAGAGTGCGGCAATGTCGCGGGCAATGCCGATGGCAGAAAGACTGTCGGCACGATTTGGGGTCAGGTCAAAGCCGAGCGAGTAGTCATCGAGACTCAGCGCCGTTTTAAGATCGGAACCAGACTTGGCAGTAGCTTCAAGCTCCATGATACCGGAATGATCTTCGGAGATGCCGAGTTCGGCCTGACTGCAAAGCATGCCCTCGGATACGACTCCGTGCTTGTCGACGCTCTGGATGCGCAGGCCATCTTTAAGAACAGCTCCCGACAAGGCGAGTGGCGATTTCATGCCGACTTTGACATTGGGCGCGCCGCAGACAACGTTCATCTGCATATCACGTCCGAGTTCAACTTTGCAGACTTTCAAGCCGGCAGCGTGCGGATGCGGTTCCACTGTGAGAATTTTCCCTACAAGGACATTTTCAAGGTTGGTTGACACGGGTTGTACCGACTCGACGGCGGTTCCGATCAGCGTCAGTTTTGATGCCAGTGTTTGCGCATCCCAACCGAAATCAACCAATTCACGAAGCCAATTGTAGGAAATCTGCATCAGTCGACGAACCTCTAAAACTGTTTTAGGAAACGAATATCGTTATTGAAAAACAGGCGAATATCATCAATTCGGTACTTGAGCATAGCAATCCGCTCAATGCCCATGCCGAAAGCATAGCCACTATAGACTTCGGGATCGTAGTTCACTGACTTGAACACATTCGGATCGATCATGCCGCAGCCGAGAATCTCAAGCCAGCCCTCGTGTTTGCAGATGCGACACCCCTTGCCACCGCAGAGGAAACAAGAGATGTCCATTTCCGCCGAAGGCTCCGTGAACGGAAAGAAGCTGGGGCGAAAGCGCAGCTTAACGTCATCTCCGAAGTAGGTTTGCGCGAAAGCGACCAGCACGCCCTTGAGATCCGCGAAAGTGACGTTGTAATCGACGTAGAAGCCCTCAAGCTGGTAAAACACGCAGTAGGAGCGAGCGCTGATTGCCTCCTGGCGATAGGTTCGTCCCGGAGCAATAATCCGCACGGGCGGCTTACGTTTCTCAAATTCGCGAATCTGAACAGGCGAAGTATGCGTGCGCAAGAGAGTATCTTTGCCAACATAGAAAGTGTCCTGCATATCGCGCGCCGGATGATCAGGAGGAAAGTTCAGCGCGCCAAAATTGTAGTATTCCGTTTCGACTTCGGGACCCAGAGCGACTTCGAAGCCCATGCCAAAGAAGATATCGATTATTTCGTTTAGCGTTCGGGTGATCGGATGAAGCTTGCCCTCGGGATAGCGCTTACCGGGCAGAGTGTAATCGAGACCGGCATTCTGTTTGGATTTGGCGCCACCAATCGATTGCAGGCGATCGGCAAGCAACAGTTCGATCTGCTCCTTGGCTTCGTTCGCCTGCTGGCCGGCAACTTTGCGCTGCTCGCCATCAAGGTCTTTCAGCCCCCGCAAAACCGCGACCACGGCACTCTTTCTACCGAGGTACTTGACGCGAAGAGACTCTATCTGCTCGGCTGAACCACACTGGGCGATCTCGGCTCTTGCCTCGGCGACGATCTGGGCAATTCTGTCGTCCGACATGCCTAGGCTTTTTTCGCAATCTCAGTCAGCTTGGTAAAAGTCATTTTGTCACGAACCGCGAGATCAGCCAGCATCTTGCGATCAAGATTTACGCCCGACTTTTTCAGACCATGCATAAAGGCCGAATAGCCGATACCGGTCAGACGACAGGCAGCAGAGATACGCGTAATCCAGAGGCGACGGAAATCGCGTTTCTTGTTGCGGCGATCGCGGTACGCATAGGTCAAGCCCTTCTGTACCGTCTCTTTGGCGGTGCGCAGGAGTTTGCTCCGGCCTCCGAAATTGCCTTTGGCTTGTTTTAAGATCTTCTTGCGGCGTCTCCGCGAAGCCGGATTGTTGGTTGCGCGTGGCATCTAAGTGGTCTCCTTCTTAAATCCTAACAAAAGCAGCGCTTTAGCCCGGAAGCAGATATTTGAGTTTTTTGGCGTCGGCACTTTTGACATAAGTGGCTTTACGCAGGTGTCTCTTGCGCTTCGCCGACTTTTTGGTCAGAATATGGCGAGCTAACGCTTTCTTGCGTTTGATCTTGCCGTTGGCGGTTTTCTTGAACCGTTTCGCGGCAGCTCTATTCGTTTTCATCTTCGGCATTTTTCGTTCCTTTATCTATCGCCTGCTTCGGGCCCACCACCATCGTTAGCGTGTTACCCTCCATCCTCGGCTCGACCTCAACGACGGCCAAAGCCACCAGGTCTTCCTTAAGACGGTTCATTATCTTCACGCCAAATTCCTGATGCGCCATTTCCCTGCCACGGAAATCAACCATCAGTTTAACTTTGTAACCTTCCTTGAGGAACTCGACTGCGTGCTTGGTCTTGAACAGGTAATCATGTTCTTCAATCTTCGGACGGTATTTCATCTCCTTCAGGTTCACCTGATGCTGCTTTTTCTTGGAGACTTTCGCCTTTTTCTGCAACTCGTACTTATAGCGACCGTAGTCAAGAATCTTGCAGACCGGCGGCCGCGCGGTAGGCGAAATTTCAACCAGATCAAGTCCGCGGCTAAAAGCCATATCAAGAGCGTCTCTGGTTTGCATAATCCCGACCTGCTGGCCTTCATGGTCGATGACCCTCACCTCGGGGATGCGAATCATTTCATTCACTCTGATCTCCGGCTTTCTCTTACTTATATTGACACCTCCCGTAACGGGTTACGTTATACGAAGACAAAGGATCTCCCTTTAGCTTTTCATTATATATGACGGTCATGGATTTGCCAAGCAAAAAAACTCCCCTTCGTCTACGGCTCTATAACGGCCTCTTCGATGGCAAAGCTCGGCTCTTGATCTCTGCCGTAAGCCGATCGATGACTTCCGCAATCGAAATTGCCCCTAAATCCCCCTCGCCATGATGCCGCAACGCGATTTTCCCGCTTTCGACCTCTTTGTCACCGCAAATCATCATATAGGGCACTTTCTGGGTCTCGGCTTCGCGAATCTTGTAGCCGACCTTTTCAGGACGGGCGTCAAGCTCGGCACGAATACCGGCTGCCTTTAGTTGCTCGGTTACATCCGTCGCGAAGTCGTGCTGTCTGTCGGTGATTGGCAGCACTTTCGCCTGTACGGGAGCGATCCAAAGCGGGAAGAAACCGCCGAAATGCTCGACCAGCACCCCGAAGAAACGCTCCAGAGAGCCGAAAATCGCACGATGAACCATATATGGCCGCTTGTGCGCGCCGTCTGAATCGATATACGACAGATCAAAACGTTCCGGCAGGTTGAAGTCAAACTGCACAGTTGTGCACTGCCAGACACGCGCCATGGCGTCGCGAATTTTGATATCGATCTTAGGGCCGTAAAACGCGCCTCCGCCCTCATCGACGTCATACTTCAAGTTTCGTAGCTCCAACGCCTTACGCAACGATGCCTCCGCCTGCGTCCAACGTTCAGCTTCGCCGATCGCGGCAGCAGGACGTGTGGATAGGTAAATCTGGTAATCCCAGAAGCCAAACGCGCCAAGTATCTCTTTGGTCAGATCGAGCACGCCGACAATCTCATCTTCAAGCTGGTCCGGCGTACAGAAAATGTGCGCATCGTCCTGAGTAAAGCCGCGGACACGAAATAGCCCGTGCAGCACGCCGCCACGCTCGTAGCGATAAACGGTGCCCAGTTCCGCCCAGCGGATCGGCAACTCGCGATACGAATGGACACCCTGCTTGTACATCATTATGTGGAAAGGGCAGTTCATCGGCTTGATCTGGTACTTCTCGTTGTCGACCTCTATCGGCGAGTACATGTTCTCGGCATAATGACTTGTGTGCCCCGAGGTCTCCCAAAGCTTGAGCCGAGCGATATGCGGCGACATCACCAGTTGGTAGCCATGAGTGAGGTGCATGTCCTTCCAGTAGTTCTCTATAATATGCCGCATAAGAGCGCCCTTGGGGAGCCAGAGCGGTAGACCACTTCCGGTTTCCTCGGTGATTGTGTACAGGCCGAGTTCTTTGCCGAGCTTGCGATGGTCGCGCTTCTTGGCTTCCTCCAGTCGGGTCAGATACTCGTCCAACATCGCCTTCTTGGGAAAAGCGATGCCGTAAATGCGCTGCAACATCTTGTTGTGCTCATCACCCCGCCAGTAGGCGCCGGCAACTGAAAGTAACTTGTATGCCTTGATCTTGTCGGTTGCAGGCAAATGCGGTCCCCGGCAGAGATCACTGAAAGTATCGTGATGATAATATGAAATGATAGACTCGCCTTCAAGGCCATCGATAATCTCCAACCGGTACTCTTCGCCTTCCTGTTTGGCGCGGCGAATGGCTTCTTCGCGGGAGATTTCCTCCCGCTGGAAACGATGTTTCCCATCGATGATCTGCTTCATCCGCTTTTCGATGAGCGCGAGGTCTTCTTCCGTAAACGGCTTGGCAACATCGAAGTCGTAATAGAACCCTTCTTCGATCGCCGGGCCGATGCCGAGTTTGGCGCCGGGATATAGTTCCTTGACCGCCTGCGCCATGACGTGCGCGGAGGAATGCCAGAAGACGCTCTTGCCGATCGGCGAATCGAACGTGTGAATCTGAATCTGACCGCCGGATTTCAGCGGAACATCGATGTCTTTGACGATGCCGTCGATCGAAACCGCGAGTGCGTCTTGAGCCAGTCGCTCGGAGATGGATTTCGCGATATCATAGCCGGTGGAATCGTCGGGGAACTCTCTCAACGAGCCATCAGGGAACTTGATTTCCAAAGCCATTGCCTAAACCAACCTTACAAAAATTGCCTCTTCGACCGAGGCAAGAAATGGTGGGCGATACAGGAATCGAACCGGTGACCTCCTGCGTGTCGAGCAGGCGCTCTAACCATCTGAGCTAATCGCCCACGTCGCTCTACAGTCGCGAAGTTTATCTCCGTGGTTTTGGTTTGTCAAGGGTTTTCCTTGCACCAGACCTCAATATCACTCATCGAGCGGCCTTCATCAGCCTTTATGCCAGCTAAAGATCGCAGCGAGAGTTGCGCCGATGATTTTGATATCGGAAAACAAGCGACGATTCTTCTGGTATTCGAGAGAAAGTTTGATCTTGTCCGGCAAGATGGTCTGAAGGTACCCGTTTTCCGGGTCACCAAAGCCAGCGAGGATTTCTTCCTCGTAACGATACTTGAGCGATGCCGGATCGGTAAGCCCCGGCAGGTAGTCGAGGATTTCCCGTTGGGCGGGTGTGTAGAGTGCCACGTACTTGGGTGACTCAGGTCGCGGGCCGACGAAGGTCATGGAACCGGTAAGAATGTTCAGCAATTGTGGCAGTTCGTCGAGTTTGAAACGGCGCAGCAGTCGGCCGATGCGGGTAACACGCCGATCACCGGAGACCGTAAGTTCCAGCTGTCTGTCACTGGATGAACGCATCGTGCGAAACTTGACCAGTCCAAAGATTTTGCCACCTCGTCCTACGCGAGTGTGTGCAAAAAAAGGATTGCCGGGAGAAAAAACGAGCAACGTCAACATGACCAATATCCAAATGGGGGACGTCACGATAGTCAGCAGCAGAGCCATGAGGAAGTCAGCAAGTCGTCGCAACAGCGTTCATCTCACAATTCGCGATTTCCGCACAAACACCTTCTTGAAGCATTCGGCGACATACTTGATTTCGTCTTCCTTCAGGTCGACATAAAACGGCAGAGTGATCACCGACCGGTAGTGGGCGTAACTGTTTGGCAGATCGCGTCGCGTGTAGTGGTAATGCTTCTTGTAGTAGGGTTGCAGATACAATGGAATGAAATGGACGGAGGTGCCGACACCAAGAGACCGAAGCTTCTCGATGACTTCGTTGCGCCGCTGTTCGCCGCCGTTACGTAGCTTGACGATATACAGATGCCAGGCATGCGTCGTTCCGTCCGGTTCAGATGGTAAGAGTAACTCGTCGATCTCGGCGAGATAGTGATGGTACATCTGTGCAAGGCGACGGCGTTGCTTTTGGATCTGTTCGAAACGTCGTAGTTGGATCAATCCGATCGCGGCGTTAATGTCGGAGAGATTGTATTTGTAGCCAAGTTGCAGGATTTGGTACTTCCACGATCCGCTGCCGGAATATCGTTTCCAAGAGTCGCGTGACATCCCGTGCAGCGAAAGCACTCGCAGGTTGTCATAGTGCCTCCGGCTGTTGGTGACGACCATGCCGCCTTCACCAGTGGTCAGGTTCTTGGTGGCGTAAAACGAGAAGCAGGAGAAATCGGCGGTGGAGCCAACCGCTTTGCCCTGATGGGTTGCACCCAGTGCGTGTGCGGCATCGTGGATGACTGTGAGCTTGTACTTCCGACGCAGCGATTCGATTTTCCGCAAGTCTATCGGCAGACCGGCAATATGAACCGGCACAATCGCCTTAGTTCTGTCGGTGATGGCCGCAGGTATCTGGTGGAGATCTATGTTAAGGGAGTCACGCTCCGTGTCGACAAAAACGACCTTGGCGCCGGTTTGGATGATGGTCTCGGTAGTTGCGACAAAAGTGTAGGGAGTGGTAATGACCTCGTGGCCGTGACCGATACCGGAGGCCAGCAGAGAGAGGTGCAATGCTGCAGTGCACGAATTGACGGCGAGCGCATGCTTGGCCCCCACATAGTCAGCAAACTCCTGTTCGAATTCGTGAGCAGTTTTACCGGTAGTGAGCCAACCCGAGCGCAGGGTCTCCACAACTCTGTTGATTTCGCTCTGATTGAGTCTAAGTCGATAAAAAGGAACTTCGCGAATCCGCACAAATGCCTGCCTGATCAAAGTTGATCGGAAGAATATGTGCGTGGGGGAGTGATGTAAAGGAAAAAGTGCATCTGTTACGGAAAGGGAGATGCTCCTACGCCGACAATGCCATCTGAATGAACGTGCTGCTGCACGAATACTCTTCCAGTAGTCGATGGCTTAGAGCGTCCGTCAGCTCAGTTGTCAGACCGAGAAAATCCCTGATCTTCCGCTGCAGGTAAGACCAGCCCTCAATCGGCGGCAGTTTCTTTTCGAAAGTTAGACGCGCAAGATAGTCGGCGACATGAATAACACAGGAGTACTTGTCGTCCTCATTTCCCGGGTCGACGGGAGAATGATGGAACTCAATGGCCTCTTGAATACAAGTTGGCAACTTCCAGTTTTGTGCCAACATGCGCCCGATGAGCGTGTGAGGGTAACCAAGCACGTGCTCCTCTGCCTGATAGTCAGCGAGTCCCTGACCTTGAAGCTGTTGTCTGACCTGCTTGTGATCAGCGGGCATGAAACAGCAGATGATCAGTTTGCCGATATCATGAAGCAGTCCCGCCGAGAATGCCACTTCGGGATCAAAACAACTAAGAGAGCGATGTTGTTTGACGAGCATGCGACCGGCCAGTGCAGTTGCCAGCGAGTGCCTCCAGAATGCCTCCTGGAAATCAGTGTCAAGTTTCTGCGACTTGAACATCTCAAACACTGAGGAGGACAAGACCAATGACTTGACCGCTTCCAAACCAAGCACGAGAATCGCCTGCCTGATACCGTTGATTTCGTTCCTGGCGCCATAGAAAGCGGAATTCGAGAGTCGCAGGACTTTGGCGCTCATCGCGGCGTCTTCCGACATGATGGCAGCAACGTCTTTGACGGAGGTCTTTGGATCACTGATCACTTTGGTAATCTGAGTAAACACCAGCGGTGGCGAAGGAAGGTTGCTGATTGTACTCAAACGGCGTCTAAGTTTTTCCTCTGAAGTAACAGTCTGCTGCGTTAGCATATCCTATGCCTCTCTAATGGTCTCAATTAGACGATCGATGATCTTGTCGATCACGTCCTGGTTATTATAAGCCCCTGTCGCAACCAATTGTCTGGCGCGCTCAACCCTATCTTTCCTCACCGGCACCAGGTCATGGGAAGGCGAAGACTCGCTTCGCACCGTTGACTCAGACGGTTCCTGCCTCGATTCATACTTGTCGACATAGTTAGGCGCTGTCCCGGACTTCACTTCTTTCTGGAGTTTGTCTGCTGTTGCCGGCGCCGTTACTTCAGGCTTTGGTTTGTCAGCCGGCTTCGACTTGCGTGTCATATTCAAACTTGTCGCCAGTGCCTTGTCAAGAAAGTCGTCTATTTTCATCGTTCATCGCCCCCGTCTATCTCTTCTTGTCGACGTACTGCGGTGTCCGCCTTTCGGGGGACAGGTACCCGGCTACCTTACGTCCTTTCTCCAATTGCGCTAACTGCTCGCGAATCGCCTCATACTTGCCGCTGGCCACATCCTCGTTTTCCTTGACAATCTTGAGCGTCTTGGAAATCAGGGTCGTGATTGAATTGACCAATCGACGCACTTCGGGGGAGGATGCGGCGAGACTAAAAAGATTCTTGTTGTCGGTGCGGAGTTTCGCAATTGTCTGTTCCGACTCACCGATGCGACTGCAAATTCGCTCCACTTCCCCGTACAAGTCGACAATCTTCTGCTCTTTGTCGTACTTGATGTAGTCTCTCTGTTTGTCAATAATGATGAACAGAGACTGGTAAAACGAATACTCGTCCTTGAGCCCCGCTATCAACTTTGTTTCAAGCTTGGTGACGTCGCTGTATTCCATGGGTACCTCAGATCTGCACGGAAACTACTCGTTGTGTTGCAGATCGTTGTTTGGATCGGTTGTCAGTTGCTGCCGTGACGGCCTTGGGATCAATTCCTTCCCAGCCCTCCCTCAGAGTATTCATGATCCTATTGATGCCGTCTACAATGTCAAGATTCTTGGTCGCGTTTAGAAGGTAGATTTGGTTAATCAAGTAAGCGTATATGTCCGCGAGTTTCTGGGCAATTTCTCCTCCCTGCTGCATATCCAACGTTGTGTAAAGATGAAAGATCACCCGATGAGCTTTCTCTATCTGGTCGGAGAAGCCCTCACCATCGCCCGACTCGAGTCGTTGGCGAGCATCATTTAAGAACTTGACTGTGCCTTTGTAGCACAGGACGATAAGATCACGCTGACTCAAGCCTTCAAGCTGAGCCCTTTGGTAGCTGATCACGTTTCTATCCATTGCTTGAAGTCCCATTGCTGTTGTTTGAGGATCCAAAGGATGCTGAAAGGGCTGCCAATGAGTTGGATAGATATGCCGACTGACTGTTTAACCGACCGATGATATCCTCCATCTCGCTGAATTTGACCACTAATCGTTGACGCTTCAATTCCATCCGTTGATTCATCTGATCAACTTGACTCTTGATATCAGTTATTTGTAATTCCAGAGCCTTGGTGCGGCGCGCGAGGGTACCGTCCGTGTCCTTGGTTAAAGAGTTCACCAAGCTCTGTGCTTGGGCGGCGACACCTCTGAAGACTTTGATCGTGGCATCACTGCCTGTTTGCAGGGCCGCGTCCGTGAGTTCCACCTTCAGCTTCAACCCGGCAGTCGTGGAGTTGCCGTCTTTGCCAGTCAAAATCTGTCCGGCGCCCGTTGCTGCCTCGCC
>Ga0315273_10005683_pt1 | contig 15466 bp, 15 predicted proteins | sample YL17G02_0_MG_FD_205753 | JGI IMG/M metagenome (GOLD analysis project Ga0315273, IMG submission 205753) | Sediment microbial communities from Yellowstone Lake, YNP, Wyoming, USA - YL17G02_0 | ecosystem: Environmental > Aquatic > Freshwater > Lake > Sediment | place: USA: Wyoming | collected...
CGGGCAGGCCCTGGGTATGCCATGCAGCCAAAGTGGACTCCCTGGCGTATCCGGGCTGAAAAGGAATCCTGTCCGGTCGGCCGAACAGCAATGTCTCCAAATAACGCTGTCGCGCATTCATGGATTGCCATTCCGGTCTGGCGACAATGATGACCTACAGCGCCGACTGAATGGCCGCGATCCGCCTTATCCCAGCGGCGCGTCGCCCAGCAGGGCCGGGATGCTGACGGCCTTGCCCGTGTCGATGCTGTGATACGCGGCCACGCCGACAAGGATGGAATAGGCTCCGTCGCGCTGGTAGGCCTTGCGCTTCAAGGGGTCCTTCGGGGCGTTGGGGTCGAACAGATCGGCCAGCAGCACCGGGTCGCCGCCGCCGTGCCCGCCCTTGCCCGTGCGCACCTCGATCTCCTGGGGCATGGAGAATTCCGGGATCAACGTAACGCTGACCTTGCCCTTGGCCAGTTCGCCGGGGGTGGTCCCGTCGCCGCTGATGTAGGTGTTCTCGCAGGCGGCGTGCTCCAGGCGGCCCTTGCTGCCGTTGAAGGCGATCTTGTAGCCCTCGTAGGGCGAGTAGGAGTGCAGCAGGTAGCTCAGGATCGTGCCTCGCTTGTAACGGACGGAGACGGACATGTTGTCCCAGATGTTGATCTGGTCGGAAAACACGCATCGGTCGCGGAAGTAGCCGTCCTCGCGCTCGTTGTCCAGGTAGACGCTCTTGAGGGACTCCTTGCCCGCCAAGTCGAGGTAGAAGGGGCATCGATCCTTGCGGGGGCAGACCAGACATCGGTCCGCGTGCCCCCGGAGGCCCAGCCGTTCAGCCGTCTGTGGCGTGTAGAACCGCCGCGAAGCATGGCAGAACACCTCGTCGGGAACGTCGTCCAGCCACCAGTTGACCAGGTCGAAATGGTGCGTGGACTTGTGCACCAGCAGCGATCCGGAGTTTTGGCGCTGGCGGTGCCAGCGGCGGAAATAGTCCGCCCCGTGGCGGGTGTCCAGCAGCCAGCAGAAATCGACGCTGTAAACCTCGCCGATGGCGCCGCTCTTGAGCAGTTCTCTTACCTGGGTGCGGGGCGGGGCGTAGCGGTAGTTGAACGTCACGACGCACTGGCGCTTGGTCCGCGCCGCCGTTTGGAGAATCGCCCGGCAGCGCACTTCGTCGGTGGTCATGGGCTTCTCGGTGATGACGTCGCAGCCCAGCTCCATGGCCCGGCAGATGAAATCGCTGTGGGTGACGTCCATCGAGGTCACCACCACCACGTCGGGGCGGCATTCGGCGATCATCTGATCGAACTGGTTGGCGCGATAGGTGGCAACGGGTCTGGCGCCCTGGGCCTGGATTTCGCGGTTGCGAAGGTCCATTCGCCCCTGATTGGGGTCGCAGAATCCCACCAGTTCGCAGATGTCCTTGTAACGGCTGACGATTGCATCCGTGTACATCTTGCTCCTGCCCCCGATACCCACCTGAACGTAACGCTTCCTGGTTTTCTTAGTCCGGGCCATATCCATTTCACTCCTTCAGGAATAGCAGAAGTGCCACAGTTTAACGCTGCCTGCGGAAAATGTAAAGCCAACCGCGTGCAGCGTCGATGAAAGGGTGGCCTTGGATGGACCTTGTGTTGCCTTCGGCTGGGACCGCTCGTACAATCCTTGCTCAGTTGTTTCGTTACGACCGATTACAGGCTCGCGGCACCCGCCGGATATTCCAGGCCCGATGCGGCACATGAGACGCTCCCCTGATGGCTGGACGTCATAAAAAATCGCTGTTCCTTGCCGGAAAGATCCTCCTGGCACTCTTGCTGCTGGCCTGGGTAGTCAGCCAGGTCCACTGGCATGACTACGCCATCCGCAAGTCTGATAAGAAAACATACCCGGTCGTCAGGGTTATACCCTCGGCGGCTGCGCCAGAGAAACTTATCGTCATGACAGGTCCGCTGTGGGACCGTCATACAGGCCAGCCTGAAAATGTGGCGGATTTCGAGGCGATTCCGGGTACGGGTCAGGTTCTTTGGCCGGGCTTTGCCTCCAGCATCGCCGACCTGAAGGTCCTGCCCCTGGTAGCGGGCTTTATCGCTTACTTCTTCACGATGCCGGTGATCGCCACCCGCTGGCGCTTGCTCTTGCGGACTGGCCAGATCAACATCTCCCGCTGGGAGGCCTTGCGGCTGACCTTCCTTGGACAGTTCTTCAATACAGTGGTCCCCGGAACCGTAGGCGGGGACCTGGTCAAGGCCTACTACGTCTCCAAACACACGCCCAATAAGGCCGCTGCCTTGGTCAGCGTGATCATGGACCGCGTGCTGGGGCTGGTGGCACTGACAGTATTGGCGGGCGTTGTGTTGCTGATCGTGTGGTCGTCGGGTCTGGCCGGAAGCAGAGATCTGTATTGGCCCGCGATCCTAGTGGCGGTAATTCTGGGGGGCATTCTGGCGGCCTTTGTCTTCTTGTTCAGTTCACGCCTGCGGCGACTGTTGCGGCTCCAGAAGCTCTATCAGCGACTGCCTCTTTCTCATCACATCGCCGCAGCCGGGCAGGTTATGCATCTTTATCGTCGGGATGTATCCTCGATGGCCAAGGCCGTCCTCATCACCACCCTGGCCCAGGTAATCTGGATCGGTTCCATCGTGCTGACAGGCGCCAGCCTCTCCCTTCCGATCCCCTGGCACGCCTATTTTCTGTACATACCACTGATCTATACCATCGGCGCCGTGCCGCTGACCCCCGGCGGGGTGGGGCTGGTGGAGAAGTTCTATCTGGTGTTTTTCGTCGACTCGCTCTGTACGGATACTCGGGTGTTGGCGCTTGCCCTGCTGGTGCGGTTGACGCCGATCCTCTGGGGTCTGCCTGGCGCCGTCGTCGCTATTACCGGTCCTAGGCTGCCAAAAGCCGAGGCAATGGAGGCCGAGCTGGGCCTCAAGGAGTAGTTGTCTGCTCTCGCAACGGATTCCCCTATCTCCCGCTACCTCTGTTCCCGCCCTTCCGTCTGAATGGTCGTAAGAAATCGGTATTCAGCCAAGTCTATCTATTCAAGTGCGCCCTATGGTTGTCCGAATGTATCGAAGGGGCTGAGGATGCGACGAACAGGCCGGAAGGAAAGGCGCGCATATGCCAACCTTACAGGAGTTGAACGAGCAGCAGGTTCACCAGGCCATCATCGCCGCAGTAGAGCGCCACGTTCCTGTGATTCTGACGATCCCCGCGGCAGCGAGTTGGACGACCGTTTACGGACGCGCAGTGGCGATACGGGACGACCACTTGTGGGTGGAGCTTATGCCGACTGCCTCCGCCCCGGTAACACCGACGCTGTCGGCGGGGGACAAGGTGGGCGTAAGCTTTAAGCTCAAGCACCACAAGCACATCTTCACGGCCACCGTGATCGGCAAGGAGCTTTTCAAACTGGAAAACGACCGAGAGGTTTCGATGCTTAGCCTCTGCCAGCCCTCAAAGATGCAGCGACTCCAGCGGCGGGCCTATTTCCGCGCCGAAGTGCCGGGCAACCGCATCGTGCGCGCCTCGTTCTGGCTTGGCGGCAAGGCGTTGGAGCCTTCAGGCGGCGCCCCCTCCACGCCAGTGTGGTCCGGAAGGGTCACCAACCTCAGTGCCGGGGGATTCCAGGTCCAAACAGACCGCGTGGCCGCCGAGGCGGTGGAACCGGGCGACGTCGTCGGCATCCGCCTGGTCTTCGGCATGGGCGAGCAGACGGTCTATGCCGACGGGGAACTGCGCCACGCAGAAATGGTAACCGACAAGGCCTACCTGGGCTTCAAGTTCATCGGCCTGGAGCAGACCCAGGAAGGCACCACCACCCTTCAGGTCATTGCGCGAAAGATCAGCGAGTTCCAGAAGGCAGCCGAAGGGGCCGTCTCCCGGAAGGCATGAGTACCGCCATCGATTAGGGACCGGAAAGAACGCCCAGGGGGTTGCCGCCCGCCTTTGCGCCAAAGGTCTCCATTGAAGCCTGCCCCGCTGGTCCGTAACATCATGCCATGTTTGCCAGGCAAGGCCAGGATCGTTTCTACGCCGTCTGGGCAACGGCGTGGGGGGCGATGGGCGCTGTCGCCGGCTGCCGGGGGCTGACTCGGGTCGTCCTGCCGCACTATCAACCCAAGGACCTCCAGGAGCTTCTGGCCTGGGAACACCCCGGCGCCGCCCGCGACGAAGGGCCATTCGAACTGCTGATCGAGCTGTCCCGGTGCTATTTCAACGGCAAGGGCGCGGACTTCTCCGCCGTGGCGTGCGATCTGCCGGCCGATTCATCCTTCGCCGGGAAAGTCCTCCGCGCTTGCCGGGGCATCCCCTATGGCCAGACGCGGAGCTATCACGCCTTGGCCGAGATGATCGGCCTGGGCGATTCCGCCCGCGCCGTGGCCGCCGCCCTGGGCAAGAACCCCCTGCCCCTGGCGATCCCCTGCCACCGTGTCACGTACGCCGACGGGAGACTGGGGGGGTTCTCCTGCCCGGGCGGAACGGAACTGAAGGCGAAGATGCTCGAACTGGAGCGAAGGGGCCTGCCAAGCGGCCCCGCATGAAATGGAAAGGACTCGGCTATGGCACACTGGAGATTCATCCTGGAACAATACGCCGTCACGATCGGCTGGGCGATCGCCGGGGCGATCTCGATGGGCGTGGGCCTGGGAGTAGCCCTGAAGGTGTTCACCCTGATGACGCCCAAACTGGATGAGATGGAGGAACTTGGCAAGGGCAACGTTGCCGTCGCGATCGTCCTGGCCGCGGTGGTCCTGGCGATGGGGATCGTCGTGGCGGTGACCGTCATGCCGGAAACCGCCAGATGACCCGCCGACCACCCGCCGCCGAGCTTCCAAGTCCAGACCGCGACGGAAAAGCACAGGAGACGACAACATGAAGGCCATCGGATGCCTTGGAGTCATCGTGCTGGTGGTCCTGGCCATTCTGGTTCTGAGCCACTCGTCGCAGGACGCCACCGACGAGCAGAAGGCCCAATGGGTCGGACAGAAGGCCCATCGCGGGTGGAACAGGCTCCGGGAACTCACCGCTCACGCCCAGGAAGGCTGGAAGTCCGTACCGAAAAACGCCCCTCGCAGCGGGGCGGAACCCTGACCCCCCGCCCGGACGTGCGTCAGCGCTGCCGCCCTGCGTCGTCCCGCTGGCGGCCCAGAGGTCGGAGTCGCAACGTCAGCTTCCCCGGGTCGATCCGCATCTCCTCCACCCTCAACCGCCAGCCGCGCCAGCCCCCCTCGGGAACAATCGTCTCTCCTTCGATCGCCGCACGGATCACCTGCGCGGCAGCCCCTCCCACGGCGCCGATGGGTCCTTGTGACTCCGGGTTGTCCCTCCCCTTGCCGGAATCCCCGTGTGAGGCCCGCTCGGCGAGGGCCTCCTTCAGCAAGTCCAGGCGTCGGCGAACGATTTCCTCCGGCACGGTCAGGGAGCCTATGCGCGTGTGGTCCAGACGCACCCGGAGACGGTGGTCCGGGGTGAACCGAAAGGCCACGTCGGCCGAGACGAGCCGGTTGTCGTAGCGGGTGGAGCGAACCATCAGCGTCATCATGCCCTCGCCCATCGCCACGGCAGGGTCGGCCAGGCCAGCCGCCTCCAACAACCCATCCACCCTGCCACTGGCGCCGTCCGGCAGCAATGCGGCGATCTCGTCCAGCGAGGCGAGGTAGCTGTTCATCTCCTCCTGGGTGACGGACAAGTCAAAAGACGCTCCTGCCTGCGCCTGGTCGTCGAAATCCATCACCTTGCCGTAGAAATGTTTGGCGGCCTCCTCGCGCTGCGGGTGACTGAGCTGCGCTGGCCGATACCGGGAGGGAACGGCCCTGCTCATCAGATACAGCGTCCCGGCGGCCAGCAGTATGCCCGCCAGGAAGACAAGCGCAAGCAGTTTGGCGGCTCTCCTGGGCGACAAGTCAGCCTACCCCCATAGGGGGCCTCGCGGCGCCGGTCCGCGAAACCAGGACGCTTCGTCAGCCTTCCGCGCCGATCAGGGGCTTGTATTCCATCCGGTCGGCCACGGCCTTGCCGGTAAACCAGACCATCTTGCCCTGCCATCGCCGCAGTTCATCAAGCTGCCGCACCACTTCGCCCATTGCCTGCTGGTAGAGACCCCACACCGCCGGCTCGTAGTCCGTCCGTTCCATGACGAGCACCTCCCCAGCCGATGGAAGCGGCAACAGACCGACGGAGGGAGGAGCCTTGGGGTACGGCGGTTCCACACTGGCGGGGGCCAGGGCAAACACCGCATCAATGAACCGGGTGTAGGCAAACTCGCCGGGCAGACTCAACGGCGCCACGGAAGAGAAGGGAAAATCAATCGGCGGTTGCATGGCCAATCTCGCAAACATCTCAGGACCCAGCCGACCGGATTTCTGCACCATGGCAGCGTACTGGCGCAGTGGCGACGTGGCCACCCGGCGGGGGAAAAGCCCCGTCTCAATGAGTTTGAGTTTTTCCTGCTTGGCCGCGGCCTCCAGACCGCTCTTTGCCGCGGAGGCCTTGACCGCCTCGGCACGCTTGACGGCCAGTTCAAAGGCGGCCTTGAGCCTGCAATCCTTCTTCACTTGCTCGCCAAGCCCCTCCACCTCCTCCAGTTGCATCGGGGCATGGGCCGGAACCGCCTCGATCATCCGCCACAGGAGCTTTCCGCCAGGCTCCCCGCCAACGTCCATCCGCGGACCGTCATCATTGACCTTCAACATGCTCCCGCCACGCCTGCCCTGGGTTACGAATGGCTCCGCATTGAAGGCAATCTCTCCCAGAGGCTGGCCCGAGGCCGTGGCGGCCTTGCCCAGCACCGGGTCGGACCGCAGCGCGGAGGCATCCATCAGACCCGTCTCCCGCACCACCACGGGGAAGAAATCCACACCGTCCTTGTCCCCCACTGAAAACAGCACGTCCTTGAACTCCGGCGAGGTCGCCCAATGGAGCTTGGGCCACTTGATCTGCTCGGCAATCCTGTCCAGGGCCTCCCCCAGCGTCATCGCCGCGGCAGAGAGTTTCACCTTCACAGCCGGGTCCAGTTTCCTGTCGCCCAGATCGCCCCAGGGGAACACAATCGCTTCCAGGCCGGCCTTATCGGCCAACGTCTTCACGGCCTGGGCCAGGGGTTCCCCGTCGATTTTCAGCCCCTCCAGCCGCCGGGCCAGGATCGCCTCGGCCGCTGTCGTCATGCCGTCGCGCACTTGCTGGTAGGGATTGGCAACTCCCGTCGCCGCAGCGCTCTTGGCGAGGTTCTCCAACATGCCCAGCGACCGGGTGGCAAGTTCGTCCATCTTGGCCTGGGCGGCCTGTTCGGTGAGTTGCCGGGCGATGACGGTCTTGGCCTCGGCGAAAGACATGGGGACCCGGCGCTGCTCGGCCGGTTTGCTGGTCGCCTGGGTCGCGCCCGCGCCAGCGGGGGTCGGCTCGGCCGGTACGTTCTTGACCAATTCGGCCGCATGGCGGCGGTAGTATTCACGGATCGTTTCCTCGCTTGGCTCGCTCGCCCGGAGGATGACGTCTCCCCGAACCAGCAGATAGAGGGTTTTCAGGCGGTCCGGCTGGACGTATCCGAAACCGAACGGGTTGGTCTGGGAATACTGTCCCGGCAGCGCGGCGCGGAACTCGGTGAACTGCGCCGTCACGGCCGCTTCATTGGGTTCGCCCACCTGATCGAGAAAATCCTCTGCCCGAATCGCGGCCACCTTGACCTTGATCTTTTCGCTCAGGTCGCGGTAGAGACCTTCCGCTTCCGGCCTGGAGACCGGCGGCAGGCTCAGCGATTGCTCGCACACCCGGCTGACCCGCAACCAGTTGGCCACCGCGTCGCGCAGGTGCCGCTCCGTCACCCGTTCGCCCAGGCGGGACTTGATGGTGGCCATGCGGCTTTGAAGTTCGGCGCCGACCCATCCATTTCGCATCAGAAAAGTGCTGACGTCCTCGCTGCTGACCCGCACCGGGGAGTCCTGGGCTTCCTGAAGCAGCATCGCATAGACCAGGACGGGCTGATCGTTATTGTTGTAGAGGAGCTGAAAGCCCACGTCAGCGTAATTGACGTAGTTCAGCAGGCGCAGTTCGTTCTCGGCGGCCATCAGGTCATTACGGGAGATTTCGCCTGCTCGCGTCCTTCCGACGGACCGCTTTCCCGGGTCCTTGTGCAGGACCGTTTCGAACCCCTGGAATCCGATGAGGAAGCTGACCATCAGGACGGCCATGATGATCATGACCATCTTTTGACGGCGACGGAAGAATGCCAGTGCCATGCGTGCTCCTATGGTTGAAAGGGCCGCCGGCCCGATCGTCGCGCCGGCGGTGAATCCAGTATAGGCGAAAGGGCCGGTTTTGCAAGGCGGATGCCAAAGACTTCCCCCTCCGGCATGCCGAGGGGGGCGTGGGTTCAGCCCTTGATGACTCCCATGGGGCGCAGGCGGGCGACCTTCCTGGACAGGCCGGCGTCCACGACGCACCTCACCACCGCCTCCACATCCTTGTAGGCCGCAGGCTGCTCTTCGGCCAGACTCGTTCGCCCGTGGGCGCGGGCGATGACACCGGCGGCAGCCAGTTCCGCCTCAATCCGCCGCCCGCGGGCCTTGACGATGGCCGCCTCGCGGGACAGCACCCGCCCGGCCCCGTGACAGGTGCTTCCGAAGGTCTGCTCCATCGCCCCCTGCGTGCCCACCAGCACATAGCTGGCCCGCCCCATGTCCCCGGGAATCAACACGGGCTGGCCAATGGAGCGGTACGCCGCGGGCAGTTCTTCGTGTCCGGGCGGAAAGGCCCGCGTGGCCCCCTTGCGATGCACGCAAAGCTGCATTCCCCGGCCAGCCACCACGTGCGTCTCGATCTTGGCAATGTTATGGGCCACGTCGTAGACCTGGCTCAGGTGCAGGGAATCCGCCGGACGGCCGAGGAACCGCCCCAGCGATTTCCGCAACTCAAAGACCAGCAACTGCCGGTTTGCCCAGGCGAAATTCGCCGCCGCACGCATCGCCCCCAAGTACTGCCTGCCCGGATCGCTTTTCACCGGGGCACAGACCAATTGCCGATCGGGCAGGCGGATACCGTATCGGTCCGGTACCGACCGCAGCGCCTTGATGTAGTCCTGGCAGACCTGATGCCCAAGACCGCGGGAACCGCAGTGGATCATGAACACAACGCACCCCTCCTTCAGGCCCATCGCCTCGGCCGCCGGAGCGTCAAAAACCCGCTCGACGTACTGAACCTCCGCAAAATGGTTTCCGCTGCCCAGCGTCCCACACTGGTCGGCCCCGCGCTTGTAGGCCTCCGGGGAAACAGCCTCCGGGTCGGCGTCGTCCAGGCAGCCGCCGGATTCCGTCGCCGCCAGGTCCTCGGATGTCCCCAGCCCCTTGCTCACGACGTATCGCGCCCCCTCGGAGAGGATTCGTTTCATCTCCTGGCGGGCAAACTCGAACGGGCCGCCGATTCCCACGCCCATGGGCAGGTCCCGGAACAACTGATCGACCAGCTCCTTCATCCGTGGACGGAGCTCCTCGGCCGGTATGTCGCTGCGCACCAGCCGCACCCCGCAATTGATGTCGTATCCGACCCCTCCGGGGGAGACCACCCCGCCTGCCTCGATATCGGTGGCCGCTACGCCGCCGATGCAGAAACCGTAGCCCCAGTGGATGTCCGGCATCGCCAGGGAGGCCGTCACAATGCCCGGCAACGTGGCGACATTGGCCACCTGTACCGGCCCGCCGCCGGAGATGACATCGCCGATCAGCTCGTCGTTGGCATAGATAATCCCCTCCACGCGCATCCCGGGACAGGAATCGCGGGGAATACGCCAGCGGTTGGCGTCCATCTGCTCCAGCTTGCCTTTGAACTGCTCCGCCATCCGGGATAGCTCCGCAAGAGACTCATTTATCAGAGGTGCTTTTCCACAAGAACCACTGCGCGGCCCGGAACATTATACATCGAGCACCACCCGGCCGATCCATTGGCTGCCTTCCGGCGCGATACGGAGCTGGTGGTACGTCACGGCCTTGACCTCCCGCGCGATGGCGTGCCTGAGCGGGTCGAAGGGTTCGCCCCGAAGCTCGGCCACAATGGCGTTCCCCCCCGCCGAAGCGACCACGACATCACGCACCATGAACCGATCGGTCTGAATGACGTTCAGGACCGCCGATAGGAAGTCCACCGCCAGCGCCTCGGTGTCCTCCGCCGACACCGCCAACGGCCACCTTTGCGCGGAGGCCACCTGCTCGCGCGAGCAGACCACCTCCGCCAGACCTTCGCCCAAGGCCTCGAACAGTTCGCCCAGCGAATCCGCACGGGCTTCCAACCCCATGTCCGCCGTGTGTTCGAATGTGCGGCATTGCCTGGCCATTAGCACGTTTCCTCTGCGCCCGGCGGCGGCGCCCTTGCCGCCGTGTCTTGCGCCCGCGGCGCGTCATCTTGCGGGCGGTGAGCTACACGCCATACAATTCACATTTTATGGCCCGACACAAAGGAAAATCGACGCGGCGCATCAAGGGCTGGCAATCGGAGGACACCCCGGGCAGCAGGACCGACCGGGCGGCCTCGCGCCAGCGAATCACCCGCCAGGGCGTGAAACTCCCCTCCAGCCGACTGGCGGCGCCGGAGGAAAACCTCGATGCCCTCCCCAAGGCCGAGGGAATGGTCGTGGGGTTCTTCCCAGGCGGGGCGATCGTGCGAATCGAGGAGGGGAACCTGGTCTGCGGCATCGCCAAGACGTTCCGCGCGCCTCCGGGGACAAGCGCCCTTGCGGTCGGGGACGTTGCCCTCGTGGCGTTGTCGCGGCAAGTGGGCGGCGGCGTGGCCGGCGACAAGGACCGCGCCGACGGGATGGTCCTGTCCCGACGGTCTAGGGAGACGGTCCTGGCCCGGCCCCAGCCGCGATCCGGCAAGCACAGCGACCGCTACGATCCCGCCGCCGGAGCGAAGGTCATCGTCGCCAACATGGACCTGCTGCTGATCGTCGCCTCGACGCACCAGCCGACACTGCGGCAGGCGATTCTCGACCGCTTTTTCATCATCGCCGAACGCGGGGAGATGAAACCGCTGGTGGTGATTAACAAGATCGACCTAGGCCAGCCGGCCCCGGAGGTGACGGAGGTGTTGGGGGCCTTGGGTGTCCCGCTGCTGGCCTGTTCGGCGCTGACCGGCGAAGGCATGGACAAGCTGGCCGAGTCGCTTGCGGGAAAGCGGAGCGTGCTGGCCGGGGCGTCGGGAGTGGGCAAGAGCACGCTGATCAACTCGCTGATCCCCGGCGCCGCGGCCGCCACAAGGCCCATCCGAATGCGGGACCAGCGCGGAAGGCACACCACGGCCTCGGCCATGGTATATCCGCTGGACGACCGCAGCGGAAAGAGGGGAATCATCGTGGACACGCCGGGCGTCCGCGAACTGGGCCTGGACCTGCGAGCCGCCGAGCTGCCCTGGTACTTCCCCGATTTTGAGGAACATGCCGCCCGGTGCAGGTTCCACGACTGCTCCCACACGCACGAACCGGATTGCGCCGTCCAGCAGGCCGTCGAGGCCGGGTATATCCTGGCGCGAAGGTTCGAAAGTTATCTGAGAATCCTCGAAACCCTGGAAAAGTGATCGGTATCCGTTGACATCCCCTACGCCTTGGACACCGCGCCGGGCGTGGGCAACTGGTCGATCTTGGCGGCCATGATGAAATCGCTCTCGCGCACGGTTGGAAGGACTATATGAACAACATGACGGCCAATGACCACTGGGAAGACTACCGCGGTCTTATTTCTCAAATCTTCCAGATAATAGGCTATTCGGCGGATGGGATCAGTGGGTTCCTTGCTTCCGCCGCGCGGCCCAATCATCCAGTGGAGCGCATACCGTCGCCAGGCACCGGCGAGTTCGGCGTCGTGGGGTGGACGGATTATGGCGCCATGCTCTGCATTGTGCCCAGTAATTGGAGGAAGCGATATGCGATCCTTCGCGATGTGATTCTGGCCCTACAGAGCAGGGCACGCAGGCCCTGCTTCGATGTGGATGAGGACATGCCATCCCACAGTATGTATTACCTTGGCCTGCTCGGTTCATTGGGATGGGAGTTGAAGGCAATGCAGAGAATGAATGCGCCCCACGATGTGCTGGACCATCTTGCCAAGGCGTCATTGCCGGGGGGATGTTGCGACGCGACCCTCAGTGCCGGCCGCGTGGAGGAGGTCGTGCATGTACTGTGCGAGGCCTATAAGTCCCCGGAATGGGATGAACACAGGTACGATGAGGAGCGGCGGTCGTGGACGAAGTATATGGGCACGGATGGGAAGGAGCTTGATACATTCTTTGGGGTGGAGCGTCAGGGCAGAATAATCGGTGTGTGTCAAACTGCTGTAACAAGTGATGGTCCTTTGATCGTTGAATTGGCTGTGTTGCCGGAGGCGCATCGGCGAGGTGTGGGACGGTATTTGCTGTACCGGGCAATGGAGTCCGCCAAGACGGCAAACACGCAGGGCAAACCGTACCGGCTGAGCGTCGATCGCGACAACTTAGGTGCCATCGCGCTGTATGCGGCAATGGGATATCGGCGGACTCAAGTGATCACCAGGGGGCGGTGGGTGAGGAACCGACCATCCTAATTTCGGCGGCAGCAGGGCTGCGCATGGGCTTGTCTCTCGCGGTGGCCGGCAGCCTGTCACGTTCAACCTCTGTGCGAGATGGGCCAGACAGGGCGTCCAGCTTGTGTTGGGGACTATCTGCCCTACGCCTTGGACACCGCGCCGGGTATGGGCAACTGGTCGATCTTGGCGGCCATGATGAAATCGTTCTCGTGCAGACCGTCGATCTTGTGCGTCCACAGTTCCACACGAACCTGCCCCCAGGTGAAATGAATCCAGGGGTGATGCCCCTGCTCCTCGGCCAGGGCGGCGATACGGTTGACGAAGGCGGTCGCGTCGGTGAAGTTGCGGAAGCGGAACTTTCGGGTCAGGTGATGTTCGCGGACGATCTCCCAGGCCGGGATGTGCTCGGCGTACTTCTTCAGGTCCTCTCCTTTCAGCGGCGGTTCCCCGCCCCGGCACGCGGTGCACTTCATGTCGCAGAGTCTCGTCATGGTTCGTCTCCCTGTCTTCCGGCCCCGCGACCCGCGAATCCCCGCTGCCCCGTCCGCCGACCAACCCAGTGCGGCCTTTGGGTCGAAGCGGTCCGCTGCCAGGCAGAGATCAATACCGCCGGCGTTTCCTGGCCGGTGGAATGTCCAGCAGGCCGCGGTATTTCGCCACCGTCCGCCTGGCGATGTCCAGACCGTGCTTCTTCAGTTCGGCCGCCAACTCGTCGTCGTTGAGGGGATTGGCTTTGTCCTCCGCCTCGATAATCTCCCTGAGCCGCACGCGGACGGCATCCCAGGCCACGTCCTGCCCGTCGGCGGTGGTCGTCCCGCCGGAAAAGAACATCCGCAACGGGTATATGCCCCGCGGTGTCTGAACGTATTTGCCCGCCACGGCCCGACTTACCGTCGCCACATGTACTCCCACCTTGTTGGCGACCTGCGCCATCGGCAGGGGCTTCAGCGCCTCCCGGCCTTGCTCGAGAAACTCCCGCTGAACGCGGAAAACCTCCTCCACGACGCGTCGTACCGTCGCGCGGCGCTGCTCAATAGCGCCGATGAGCCACTGGGCGGAACGGATGTTTTTCTGCACGAATTGCCGCGTCTCCACATCGGCGGTGCGGTCCTTGGCCAGCTTGCGGTAGGTCTTCGAGATATAAAGGCTCGGCTGATTGCCGTCGGACATCAAAACCTTCAGCTCGCCGCCAGGGCCGGTCTCCACCGTGACGTCCGGCAGGATCACCGGAACGGTCCGCTGCCCCACCAGCACGCCGGGGCGAGGATTCAGATGGGAGAGGTTCTCGATCGCCGTCTTGATCTGCTCAATGCTCTTGCCCATCCGCTTGGCGATCGCCGGCAGGCGGTTCATCTCGATGTCCCGCAGGAACCGCCCGACCAGCTCCTTCTCCACCGTCACGTCCCTGCCGGTGGCCGCCTCGGCCTCCAACTGGAGCAGCAGACACTCCTTCAGGTCGCGAGCGCCCACCCCGGGCGGTTCGAGGCTCTGCACGGCCCTCAAGGCCGCCTGAAGTGCCTGCATCGTCACCGCCTCGTTGGTGTGCTTGGGCAGTTCCTCCAGATCCGTTCGCAGGTAGCCATCGTCCTCGATGAAGTTGATGATCAGGCGCCCGGCAGCCTTGACATCCTCGGGAAGCTCCACGAAGGCCCATTGCCCAAGCAGGTATTCGTCGAGCGACTGTTCCGGCGCCGGTTCGTTGGCCATCGCGTCGAGCTTGCGGTCGCGCTCCCCCGGATCGGGCCTGCGAGGCTGCGGTGGGGCCTCGCTGTTGACGAACTCCGCGCTGTACTCGTCGGCGAACTCGTCCAGACGGCGGAAATCCTCGCTGCCCTTGGCGGCGTCCACGACCATCTGACGATCGCCGCGAAGCTCGTCGTCCTCCTGCCGGATCAGCGGGACCTCCTCGTCCACCCCAGGGTCCAGCAGTTCCAGGACCGGATTGGACTGTAGCTCCGCCTCGATCCGCTCCTGAAGGGCCATCATGGGAAGCTGGAGGATTTCCATTGACTGGATAATCCGCGGCGCCAGCTTCATGCGCTGCTCGAGTCGAAGATGCTGAGATGCGTCCAACCTCATACGAACGTATTCTACGCACCTCGCGCCTGCATTCGCAACGCTACGAGGCCGGAACTCTCCCTCTTCGCCCCTCCGGGACAGTCGCCGGCATCACGCGCCCCTCCGCTGGGTGATGGCGTCGGTGAGGATGGACTTGTTGGCGTATTCGATCTGCCCGCCACTGGGAAGCCCCCGCGCCAGACGGGTGATCTTCACGCCCGATGCCGCCAGGACGGAAGAGATATGTAGCGCCGTTGCGTCGCCCGAGACGGTCGGGTTGGTGGCCAGGATCACCTCTTTGACCCCCCCGCCACCGACGCGATGCTGGAGAGCGGTAATAGTAAGGTCTTCCGGTTCCGCGCCTTCCAGCGGGGCGATATGCCCCATCAACACGTGGTAGACCCCGCCATAGGCCCCAGTGGACTCCAGCGCCAGCAGGTCCTTGGGCTGCTCTACCACGCAAATGGTTGCCTTGTCCCGCCGCGGGTCGGCGCAGATGGCGCACAACTCGCCCTCGGCCAGGTTGAAGCAGACGTTGCAGGACCGCACCCGGTTCTTGACGTCCCGGATCGCCTCGGCCAGCGCGAGGGCCTCCGGCGGAGTGCTCTTGAGGACATGAAACGCCAACCGCTCGGCCGTGCGGGCGCCGATGCCCGGAAGCTTGCCGAATTCCTTTATCAGACGCTCGATGCTTTGGGAATACCCGGACATGGCGGCAACCCGCTTTCAGCGATCCGCAACGACCTAGAGTCCCTATCAGGATGCCGCGTGAGCCGCGTTGCGACCAGAATGGGTTGAATGCAAGGAAGGGCGACGAAGCCGTTCGGCTGAGGCTCACGGTCGAAGCCGCACCGAAACGTGGTGCGGCGAGAAACCCTGAC
>Ga0315273_10005684_pt1 | contig 15464 bp, 12 predicted proteins | sample YL17G02_0_MG_FD_205753 | JGI IMG/M metagenome (GOLD analysis project Ga0315273, IMG submission 205753) | Sediment microbial communities from Yellowstone Lake, YNP, Wyoming, USA - YL17G02_0 | ecosystem: Environmental > Aquatic > Freshwater > Lake > Sediment | place: USA: Wyoming | collected...
CTGGAGGCCGTAGATGACGAGGCCGATGCCCGCCAGGAGGACGACTCCTCCCCACGTTCCGAGCGGGCCGCCGAGAACGGCAACGCCCTCCGCCAGCGACCGCGGCCGGGCGGGAAGGTCGTAATCTATGCCGCCGATCAGGCTCTGCCCGCCGCTCAGCCCCCATCCCACCAGGAGCGCGGCCAGCACGAACGCCAGCGCCGTGATGACGGACAGCGCTTTGTCCACGAGGGCCTCCGTCAGGCACATCCGCTTTCAGTTTATGACATGCTTCATGATGAGCCAAGCGAAATGCCCGGCAACATATGACAAGTGATCCTCGAAAGAAGAAGCCCCGCACCTTGCGGCGCGGGGCTCTCGAGGTTCCGTCGACCGCTTACTGGTCGCCGTGCTTCAGGATGATCTTGGCGGCCTCGGCGGCGTTCAAGTCCAGCCCGCCGAGCGCCTGGCCGGCGGCGTCGCGGAGCTCGTCGTCCTTCTCGCCGGCCATCGCCTGGAGGGCCCCGACCTGCCCGCCCTCCAGCTTGTTGCCGACGGAGCGGGCGCTGCGGGCCAGTGCCAGGAGGGCCGCCGCGCGGACCGGCTTCGCCCGTTTCGTGTCGACGCCGACGTTGGCGATGTCGCGGAGGACTTCGGCGTCGGGGATCTCCGACAAGGCGGCCAGCGCGGCAATCGAGAGCTCGTCCGGCCGATTCGTCAGGGCATCGACCAGCGACTGCCTCGCCCGCTGGGCCGAGTACACGCGGCTGCACGCCGCGATCTCTTTCAGCACGCGGGCCGAGCGAAGGCTCGTCTCGCGGGCGGCCTTGGCATCGAGGACCATCGAGCCGGCGGCCTTCTTCAGCCCATCGATGGCCGCCGTCAGCGGCTCCACTTCGATCGCTGGCTCCGCCGCCTTCAGGTACTCGATCTTCGACTCCAGCCACGATGCCTTTACCGGGTCGTCGGGATACGAGAGGACGACGATCGGCGTCATGGCCGTCTGGTAATCGCTCCGCAGGTGGCTGATGACGTCCGCGTGCGTTACGTCCTTCGTGCGGCTGGAAACAAGGACGGCGTCGATGCGCGGCATGGCGCGGGCGGAAGAGATGGCCTGGTTGCCCGTGGTGGCGGTCACGACGTTCCAGCCGGCCTCTCTGAGCTTCGCCTGGAGCCGGTTGCGGTTGTCGGCCTCGGGCTCCACCAGCAGGAGGCTCTTGGGGGCCTCGAGGTTCAGGGCCTCGCCGAGCGTCGGCACCACCTTGCCGGCGCCCGTGAACGGCTTCGTGGGCTGGACGGCCGCCAGGGCAAACGCGGCGGCGAAGCGGACCCGCTGGTCCGGGTACGTCAGGGCCATGACGAGCGGCGACCCGGCATCGCCCTGGCCGTAGAGCGTCAGGAACTCCTGGTTCGCCACGTCCGACAGGGCCTTGCACGCCCGCACGGCCACCGCGGTATTGTGGTCCCGCAGGGCCCGGTCGACCACGCCGTACAGGTGCTGCTGGCCGGCGGACTCGCCGAAGAAGTCGATCGTGGGCATCGTCTTGGGGAGGAACGGGTCGGCCTCGCGGGCGGCCTTGTCGCCGAGCTCGGCTTCCATCTGCATCATGGCGGAGAGCCAGAGGGAGACGGCCTCCAGGGCGTTCGCGTCGGCCTTCAGCGCGTCGGCGCAGGCCCGCTCGGCCAGGATGCTGTGGACGGCCTTCGTCGGGGCGGCGCGGTAGAGGAGGCCCGTGCCCGTCACCCAGTCGAAGATGTCCGTGGTGGCCTCGCGCGGGTCGGACACACTAATCTTCTTATAGTAATATTTCTCAGCCAGGTCCAGGAAGAGGACCTTGGCGGGGGTCTTGAGGACCGCCTCGCTGCCGACCTTGAGGATGGCCGCCGTGGCCGCCGCCTTCACCGCGTCGGGCGACTTCGCGTTCTCCACGAGCGCCTTGAGCGACGGCAGCGAGTACGGGGACCCGATCGCCCCGAGGATCTGGATGACCGTTTCCTTGAGCTTGTCGTTCGGCGTCTCCAGGGCGCGAATGAGCGGCAGCGCCACCGGCTGGCCGATCTCGATCAGTGCCCGCTGCACGAACGGCGCCAGCTCTTTCTGGCCGGGGTCCTGGAGGATCGCGAGGGCTTCCGGCGCGACGTAGGGGCCGCTGAACCGCAGCTCCTTCATCGCCAGGAAGTACGGCCGCGGACCCTTGCCCAGTTGCATGAGATTGCCTTGGATTCTCTTGGCATCGGTCTTCCTCGCCCGGGCGCCTTCATCGGCGAGCGTGAGGATCTTGGCCGGCGCATCGCCCATCTCCGTCACGCGGACCATGCTGACGATCAGATCGTAGCCGGTGGAGGGCGACTCGCAGAGGGCGAGGACCACGCCGGGCTCCGGCTTGGCCGCCAGAACCTTCTCGCCCAGGTCCTTGGCGAGGTCGAAGCGGGCGAGCTTGAAGTAGTGGACCAGCATCCGCCAGTTCTTCTGGAGTTCGGCGGGGGCCACCGTCACGGACAGTCCGGCGGCGCCATAGCCGGTGGCGGCGGCCTCTTCGGCGGAGGGCGTCACGGGCTCCGTCGCCGGGGGTGCCGCGGGGGCCGTCGGCGCGGCCGGTGGAGCGGGCGTCTCGGCGGCCGGCGCGGCGGGAGCCGCCGGGGCCGCCGGGGCCGCCGGGGCGGCAGCCTCTTCAGCCCAAGCCCCGCCGGCCATCAGCGCCACAGCCGCCATGGCCAGCAGGACCATCAGGGTTCCAACGACGGAGCGATTGGGGCAAAGCCGGACATCCCGCATGAGCATCTGGCCTCTCCTTCCTCATGCCTAGGCGAGTAACCGTTGGTGAGCCGCCGGACGCCGGCCCATCCGCGCCCGACGTATAACAATACCCCCACCCTGTGCGCACAAGCGCTCGTGGCGGCCAGGGCTGAACTCGGCGCGATTATAGGTGAGCCCGAAGGGGTGTCAACAAAATTGTAATGCACCCAGGAGGCGAGGGTGTGGCCGCGGATTCTGGCACTATGTCACGAGGTTTCGTTCGCGGTCCCAGTACGTGGGCCAGAGGCCGCTCTGCCGCAACGCCTCCAAGGCCATCACCGCTTCGGCGTTCGGCCGGTCCCACCGGCGGCCGTGTCCCTTCAGGCGAAGCGTCAACGTCTTGCACGCCGACTCCGTCGGGCCGCTTCCCACGTCGAAGCCCCGCTGGACGAACGTCGGGTAATCCAGCATGGCCGCACGCTTCGACACGTACTGTTCCAGTTTGCGTAAGACCTCTCGCTTGCGCCGCGAGCGGACCGAGCGCCACGTCTCATGAATCGCCAGCAGCAGGCCCCCGGCCCCCTCGTCGTACAGCGCCGTCGTCAAACGCTTCCGCCACGCCTCGCTCGCCGGCTGACCTTCTCCGAAGCAAACCCCGGCCGCCTCCCCCACGTGTTGCTTCAGGTGGTAGTAATCCAGGATGTGGGCGTCCACCATCGGCAGCCGCGTTTCCACTTGGCGGTGAATCCATTCCGCCCCGTCGGTCACCGCCACCTTCGTGAGGGCCTCGCCGATCTTCAGACGCCCCGCCTCCCGACGCATCAGACGGCCCAGGACCTCGTGGTCGCCCGCCGTGCCGACCACATGGTATCGATCCCGTTTGCGGTCATAGAACGCGGCGACCTTGAATTCCTTGAACCCCTGGTCTGACCCGCGATGCCGCGGCCAACCGCTATGCCGGACCTTACGACGCCCCCGCCGGTTGGCCCGCCGCTTCTGCTTCTCCGCCGTCGTCACCACCGGCACCATCACGCCGTCGCACCCCATCGTCAGGGCGCCCCCGGCGGCATCCCAGGCGGGCAAGAGGTCGCCGGTCCGCTGGGCCTCCAGCACGCGCCGTCCCGTCTGCTCGGCGGTTTGACGCAGGCGCTCCTTGCCGACGCGAATCTGCCCCAACCGCCACAGCGTATCGGCCGCCTCCTCGAAACTCAGGCCGCCCAACGTCGCCCGGCAACACAACTCCCGTGCCCCCACGCTGACGCGGGCGTCCGCCATCCCCAGCCACCGGTCCACCCGGTCGTCCGTCCCCCCCGTCTTCGACCAGTACACCCGACGGCCGATGGCAATCGCCCCGTTGACCGTCACGTGGCCGACCGACTGAACGCCCTTATTGCGGATCCGCACCCCCGCCGCAGGGTCCGGAGGGGGGAAAAGCGGCTTTCGCCGCCGCGTCCGCCCTCAACTGGATGGCCTTTTCGTAGGCCACCCGTCGGAATCGGGCGACCGCGTCTCGAAAAGCCTCCTCGCTGGCCGGGATGACCGCCCCGTCCGGGGCCTCGTTCACCGCCTTCTCGGCCTCCTGAAGGAACTTCTGATAATCCGCCTCCAGCGTCTCTTTCAGCCGCTCGATGGTGATATGCGTATTGCTCGACATTTGTCTTGTCTCCTCCAAGCGTAAGTGCTTGTGGACACAAGACTAACAACCGCCGCCCCAGCGCGCCAGAAGAAACGGCCACACCCAGGAGGCGAGAACTCAAAGGCCGAGCCCGCCGCGGAAGCGGCGCGAGATTCCGACTCTCGGCGTCTCCCGCGGCTTCCGTAGCGGGCTACAGCGTCACGCCCACTTCCTTCGCCACGCCGCGGAGGTGCTCGGCGGCCTGCTTGTAGTCCGGTTCGTTGGCGAGGTGCTCGAGCATCACGGGCGTGTCGGGGTCGAGCTTCGCGAGCTCCCGCAGCAGCGTGGGGTAGTCGAGGTTGCCCTTGCCCGGCACGACCTCGCCCAGGTGGACCGTGAGCTGGTCCGTGAGGTGGATGTCCTTGGCGTGGACGCTGCGGATGTACGGGCCGAGCTTGGCGACGAACTCGCGGATGATCTCGCCCGTCTGGTAGTAGCGCATGGGGCTCCAGATCATGTTCACGGGGTCGAAGTGCACGGCGAAGGCTTGGCGGTCGATGGCCTTGAGGAGGTCCAGGTAGCCGTCGGCGGTGGACGGCGGCGTCCACTCCATGCATTCAAGCGTGTAGAAGCTTCGCGTGGGCTTGACGGCGTCGATGATGCCGCGCACGGTCTCGACGATGAGGTCGAAGGTGGCCTTCGAGAAGTTGTCGGCGTCGGGGCCGGCCCACGATTTCGGGCTGCGCGACCCGGCCACGTTGACGCAGCAGCGGGCGCCGATGCGCTCGGCCAGGGCCAGGCACTGGCGGTTCTTCTCGTTGGCCGCCTTGGCCTTGGCGGGGTCCGGGTCGATGGGGTTCGACCAGGCGCCGACTTCGGCGATGACGAGGTCGGCCGCCTTGGCCGCGTCGGCGTAGGACTTGACCATGGCGTCCGGCGCTTCGGCCGGCAGGGGGCAGTAGGCCGCTCGGTAGCCGAGCCGCTTCACGGCCGCCGCCCAGGCCCCGGAGTCCGGACATTTCTCGAAGACAGGTCCGCCGAGTCGCATGAGGTGCCCCTTTCGTGGTTGAGCGCGTTCGATCGTTTAGCCGTCGCCGGTACGGCGACGGTCCATGCGAGTGCGCCACCGCCGTATCGTCGCCGGCCAAACGATGCCACGGCCGAACAACGGCCGCGCGGCAATCGTGCTTGCGTAGTATACCCGCGGGCGTGCGCCGGCGTCAAACGCTTGCCGACGGCTCCTCGCCGCGGGTAGACTCGATAAGTGTCCTTCAACGAAAGGAGTCTCGCGTGGCGGAGAAGGCCAAGAGCCTCCTCGGCCGCGTCTGCGGCATGGTGGCGAAGCGCGTGGATGCCGGGCGCATCGCCGACGCCAAGCGGCGCCAGGCCGATATGTTCGCCCGGCGCGAGAGCGACTCCATTCCCATCCTCCTCGGCAAGCCGGTGCCGGCGGCGGCGAAGCTGCCCAGCTTCGACCTCCGCGAGCGCTTCCACGACCCCGCCAAGAGCCTTTACATGCAGCTCAAGGACGACGTGCTGCCGCGCGCGGAGGGCGAGACCGTGGCCGACTACTTCCGGCGCGTGCTCAGTCCGTACCCGACCCGCACCGGCCTCATCTTCGAAGGGCCGTACCTTCAGCCCGCAGAGGTCGACGGCGCGGTCGACCTGTGGCGGAAGGTGCAGGACGAGAAGTATCGGTAGCGCCTGCAAACCACCTTACACTGTACACGTGCCGCTCCTTTCGTAGGGTGTGAAATGGTTGGCGAGCATCATGGCGAGGAGGCCCGGCGGCGTCAAGGGTCTTGCACGAGGCCGCGGTTTCTGGTGTACTCGCCGGTGCTGGGTGGCACGGCCACGCAGAGGCGCCCGCCGCGGCGGGCAGGCTGTGGCCATGCCACCCGTTAGGCGCTGCCGCGCGTGAACTGATGTAGGCCGGGGCGCAGCCCCGGAATCAACAAGGCGAGCCGGGGCTTGCGCCCCGGCCTACATGATGTCGGCAACGGGGCGCTTGGCGCGGCGGGTCAGGAGACCCGCCGCGCACCAATCGAAGAAGGGCACGTGCATGACCCCCCGCGAAATCGTGACCCGCGCCATCGAATCCCGGCGGCCCGAGCGGTTGCCCGTCAACGGCTACGCCGACGCCAGCGACGTCGTCTGGGTGGCCCACGACGAGGTCAAGCCGCCGGAGGCCCAGGCGCAGCCGAACGTCGACCAGTGGCTCTGCCGGTGGGGCAAGACCGACGCCCCGAACATGGGCCAGGTCAAGGGCCATCCGCTCGAGGACCTGTCGAAGATGAAGGACTACCCGTGGCCCGACGGCAACGATCCGCGCCGCTACGCCAACGTGCCGAAACTGCTCGACGATCTGGCCGCCGCCCCGGTCCGCCGCGACAAGTACGTCGTCACGGGCATCTTCATGATCCTCTGGGAGCGGATGCACAGCCTCCACGGGTTCGAGAACTGCATGATGGACCTGATGGACAGGTCGCCGGCCATCGAGGAACTGGCCGACCGCATCCTGGACTTCGACCTGGCGGTGGTCCGCCAGATGAGCCGCCTGGCCGGCAGCCGCATCCAGGGGTTCTCGTTCACCGAGGACTGGGGGACGGAGCTCGACGTGCACCTCTCGCCGGACCTGTTTCAGCGGTTCTTCTTCCCACGGTACCAGCGGCTCTTCGGCGCCATCCACGATGCGGGGTGGCACGTGTGGATGCACTCGTGCGGCAAGATCAACAAGTTCCTCGCGCCGCTCATCGAGGCCGGGTGCGACGTCATCAACATGCAGCAGCCGCGCACCAACGGCATCGAGGAAGTGGGCCGGCGGTTCGCGGGCCGCCTCTGCTTCGAGACGCTCTGCGACATCCAGAAGACGCTGCCCGCCGGCAACCGCCGCGAGATCGAGGCCGAAGCGCGGCAACTGATGGAGAGCTGGGGCACGCCCGCCGGCGGGTTCATCCTCGGCGACTACGGCGACCATGCGGCCATCGGGGCGGAGCCGGAGGTCAAGCAGTTCATGCTTGAGACGTTCAGAAGGATCGATCCGTGGAAGAGCCGGGGCGCGAGGAAGCGAGCAGTGTAGTCATTGCGGATTGCGGATTGCGGATTGAGAAAAGGCAACAGGCGAGATGAACGCCCTGTTGCCTTTTCTGTCTAATCCGCAATCCGCAATTCGCAATCCGCAATGGACCAGGGTCTCCCGCCGTTCCCGCGGCGGGCTGGCGCAAGGGCGCGCTACTTGCGTTTGACGCGGACCTCCTCCTTGATCCGCTGAATGTGCCCGCGGCCGAGCGCCTTCACCTCGCACCCCAACTCGAAGTACCGGCGGATCTGGTCGTCGGAGAGGATGCCGAAGCAGTCGACCACCGCCAGCGGCGCCCCCGCCCACTTCACCACGTCGTCGGGCGAGAGGCTGAGGTACGGCTTGTGCCGCACGGCCAGCACGAGCACCTCGGACCCCTTCAGGCACGCCTTCAGGTCCTTCTCCACGCGGACGTTCACCAGCTCTTCCTGGCTGCGGAAGAACCGCTTCCACGAGTGGCCGGGGGCGGGGTAGGTGTCCTGGCTCTCCAGCTCGTACCAGTGGTCGACGTACGGGTCGTGGACGCGGATCTCGGCGCCCATCTCGGTGAGCTTTCGGACGACGAGCTCCGAGCCCGAGTACCGCGTGTCGCCCACGTCCTCGCGGTAGCTCGCCCCGGCCAGGAGCACCCGGGCGCCGGCGATGTACCGGCCCATGTTCCGCAGGGCGTCGCGCACCAGCTCCGCCACATGGAGGCCCCGCGTGTCGTTCACGTCGATGGCCGTCGGCGTGATCTTGAAGAGCGTGTCCTGGTCCTCAAATCCAAGAATATGTTTATAGGCCCAGTACCCCAGGCCGCCGTCCTTCGGCAGGCAGTAGCCGCCGATGCCCGGGCCGGGGAAGATCATGTTCGAGTGCGTCGGCCGCACCTTGATCGCCGCGATGACCTTGATGAGGTCCACGCCGTTGCGCTCGGCAAAGAGGCTCCACTCGTTCAGGAACGCCAGCGTGGTGGCCCGGTACGAGTTCTCGACGATCTTCGTGGTTTCCGACTCGATCGGCCGGTCCATCACCGTCAGCGGGAACTGCTCGGTGTTGAGGACCTCAGTGAGGAACTTGACGACGCGGCGGCGGGCCTCCGGGTTGCAGCCGGAGCACACGCGCCAGAAGTCGCGGATGCTCTTGACGTACTCGCGGCCGGGCATGACGCGCTCGAACGAGTGGGCCAGAAGGGGCAAGCTCTCGATGCCCCGGGCCGCAAACGCCTTCCGCATGATCGGGTAGGCGACGAACTCGGTCGTGCCGGGGGCCACGGTCGTCTCGATCAGCACCAGGCAGTCGGGGCCAACCCGCTCGCCGATGACCTTCATCGTGGCCTCGAGGGCGGCCATGTCGGCCTCGCCGGTCCGCAGGTTCCCGAGGTCGTGCTTCGTGTAGTCGCACTGCACGTCGACGACGACGCAGTCGGCCAGCTTCAGGCAGTCGCTCGCGAAAGTGGCCGTGAGGGTCTTCTTCTTGAGGACGCACCGGGCGATCATCGGGTCGACCTCGGGGTCCTCGGCCTTGACGGGCGACTGGCCGCGGTTCAGCACCGGGATCTTCCAGTAGCTGCGCGTGCTGGGGCGCTGGCACCCGATGACGAGCTTCGAGGGCTTCTTCGTCTTCTTGTCGACCGTGTCGGCGACGATGGCGGCCATGACGGCCCCGACAAAGCCGACGCCCATGACGACGACGATCTCCTTGCCCTCGGCCCGGGCCTTCTTGGCGAGGCCCTCCAGGCGCTTCATCTCGGCGGCGTACTCCTTCTTCTGCGGAAGGGCGAACTGTTCGCCGGTGGGACTGACAGAATGGTCGGCCATGATTCCTCCTCTGGATTGATGCAGGGCAGCACGCGGCCCCGCCGTGCCCAGCATAGTGTATCGGCGAAAGGGAGTTTCGGCCATGAGGAGAGTCGGCGCGGGGCAGTCATTCGAGCCCGCCGCGGGAGCGGCGGGAGACGCCGAATCACAGGCTCTGCCGTCGCTGGAACGGCCAGACGGCAACGACCCCAGCCCGCCCTGGGCGCGACGCGCTTTGCTCGCTCGGAATGACAGCGCTGTTGTAGGTGCCAGCAGGAATTGGAGGACTCGTGCCGCGCGCTTGCTCAGCACCTCGCGGTGCGCCGCCGCCGCGCCAAGCACGCCATGGCCAGGCCGGCCGCCAGCAGGACCAGCGTGGCCGGCTCCGGCACCGTCTGCATGTCGCGGACGCGAATCACGTCGTTCCCGCAGCCCCACGTCATCTTGGCGCTGAGCGCATCGAGGTTGGTGAGTCCGAGGAGGCTCCTGTCGAGGGTGTACTCGATGAGGAACGTGCCATTCTCCGCCCCGCCGTAGTCGAAGCTGCCCATCTGGATGGTGGCGTTGCCCAAGAAGAGGCTGGGGTTGATCGTACCCTTCACGGCCCAGGGTCCCACGATCTCGGCGACGGTGGCATCCGGGCCGAAATCGTTGGACACGGGATGCGTCCAGCCCAGGTAGGAGTTTGAAGCTTGCTGGAGGACCTGGGTGTCGGCGGCGCCGGCGATGCGGTACACAGATCCTGCCGCCAGGCCCTGGCTGGCGCTCTGGGTCACCACGCCGAACCGCAGGTTGTTGTAGTCCAGAAACAGGTCGCCGAGATAGACGTCCCCGCCCACGTTCGCCGACAAGGGCGTGCTCGTCACCAGCAGGACCTGGAGTTGGGTGTCGGTGAGACGCAGGTGCATTTCCTCGAGGTCCCATGCCTCGCCGCCGTTGGCCAGCCCGGGGCTGGGCTGGTGCCCGACCCCGGGGTAGCTGATGGGCGAGTAGCCGTTCTGGATCGTGGACCACAGGTTCCCCTGGTGCTGGTCGGCCGCGTTCGGCTGGCTGAACGGCCGGAGACCCCAGTCGGTGATGTTTCCCGCCGAGTCGATCATCATACCCAGAGCGGCGGTGGGAACCAGGGCCGCCAGGGCCGCTGCCAGCAGGTACAGGGCGATGCGCATAGTTCCTCCTTGTCAAGGTTGTCCGGCTACCGGGTGCGCCCGGCGCTCGTGCAGGGGGGCCCCAACGCGGGACCACAGGATAAGCTAGCGATAAAAGTGCATCGGTCAAACCGGGTGGCCCCGGCCGATGCCCCGGCAAGATGGGTGACGCGGCGGCGGCTGGCACGGAGGGCGGCCGAGAAGTCCTCTGGCGGGCCGGAAAACGCGGTTTCGGCCCCTTGCGGGGGAGGCGGGGCCACGAACGTCCGACGCGCCTGCGGCACGGCCCGCCGCGCCCGCAATGTGCGCGCACACCGCGAAAAAGTGAGAGGAAAACCTGGCGAGTGTACGCCGCCCTTGCGGGCGCGCCGGCGCGAGGCTAAGATGCCCTCGGCATTCGAGCCTGCCGCGGAAGCGGCGGGAGACGTCGAACAGGCGGATCTCCCGCCGCTTCCGCGGCGTACGTGTTTAGCGTGTTGCCCCGGATAGCCGGGTGGCATGCCCACGCCGCTGTTCGCCCGCCACGGCGGGCAGGCTGTGGGCATGCACGCCGGACATCGGCGAACATGTCCAGGCAAAGGCGGCTTGGGCATGCCACCCTTCAAGTGAACGTCCGCACGCCAAACAGGTACTCCGCGGCGGGATCGGAAGGCCGTTAACAGCGGCTGCTGCCCAACAGAAAGGACTTCGCCGTGGACCGGATCGTCATCGGACGCAAAGCCTTTCGCGACAAGGTCTTCGCCTGCTGGCTCGGCAAGAATATCGGGGGGACGCTCGGCGCCCCGCACGAGGGCAAGCGATTCGCCCTTGCCCTCGACTTCTACGACCCCGTGCCGACCAAGGCGGCCGCCAACGACGACCTCGACCTTCAGCTCGTGTGGCTGAAGCTGCTGGAGGACGAGGGCGCCGACCCGCCCCTGCCGCGCCTCGCCGAGTACTGGAGCCGCTACGCGTGCAGCTACCCGTGGAACGAGTACGGCTTCTTCATGCGGAACTGGTCGCGGGGCCTGCGTCCGCCGGTGGCGGGGTGCTTCGAGAACTACTTCGTCGACGAGATGGGCTCGCCTATTCGCAGCGAGATATGGGCGTGCCTGCATGCCGGCGACCCGCAGGCGGCGTCGCGGATGGCCTGGAAGGACTCGGCTCTCGACCACGCCGGCGGCGAGGGCATGTGGGGCGAGATGTTCTGGGCCGCCGTCGAGGCCGCCGCCTTCGTCGAGTCCGACCCGATGGTGCTCATCCACGTAGGCTTGGCGATGATTCCGCTGGCGAGCCACGTCGCGCGGTCGATCCGCGAGGCCGTCTGGTGCCGCGAGAACGGCCTGCCCCTCGGCGATGCCCGCGAGCGCATCGCCGGCCGCTTCGGCCACCTCCAGCCGTGCAACGCCGTGCCGAACCACGGTTTCACAATCCTCGGGTGGCTCTATGGCAAGGACTTCGGCGACCGGCTGTGCAAGGCCGTGAACTGCGGCTACGACACCGACTGCACGGGGGCGACGCTCGGCTCGCTCCTGGGCATCCTCGGCGGGCCGGCGGGCATCCCGGCGAAGTGGCGCGAGCCGATCGGCACCGCGATCGTCCTGCATCCGTTCACGCGCGGCTTCAAGCCGCCCGCCACGATCGAGGAACTGACCGAGCGCACCGTCGCCCTCTCGGAAAAGGCGGCCACGGGCAAGCACGAGATCGCCTTCGGCGCGAAAACCCGCCTGCCGGAAGACGTGCTGACGCGCCTCTTCCGCAACGACCTGGCCGTCACGGCTCGCGGGCAGGACGTCCACATGGGCGTCGAGGTCTGCGGCGGCCGCGAGGTGGCGCTGCACTACGGCGGCGAGCCGGTCCTCAGGCCCGGCATCGGCCGGACGGTCTGGGTGATGATCGACGGCCGGGAGGCGCACGTCGAGTTGGCGGTCCCCGCCGGCTGGACCGCCGAGCGCCTCGGCCCGGCGCGCTTCCGGCTCTTCAGCGCCGAACCTGTCGCCGACCGCAACCAGGTGACCGTTACGGCGCCCGGCGTCGGGGCGGTGCCGTTCACGGTGCTCGGCCCCGGCGAGGCCAAGGGGTTCCCGGCGGGCGACAACGTGGCGAAATGTCCGAAGTGCCAGGCCCGCGTCGAGGCGTGCATCTGCGAGGGCGGCTGCTCGTGTCGCGCGAAGTAACGCGCGGCGGATCCTTGCTACAGCGCCACGTATCCTGGTGAGCGGTGGGTCTCCTGACCCACCGCGCCGTAATTCCGCCCCCGCGCCGAGATAACACAGGTGCGCGGCGGGTCGGGAGACCCGCCGCGCGAAGTGGTGTTGTAGTGATCTTTCACGTGCCACGGGTTGCTTGCCGCCCGCGGCCCGTGACCGTAGCGCCGGGCGTGGCGGCTACTTCGGCGCCTTCGCCGGCTCGTCGGTCTTCTTCTTCCCGCCGAAGAGTTCCTTGAGGCCCTCGCCGATGCCTTTCTTGCCCGTGTCCTTGGGCTGATCCGTGCCGGGGACGAGGCCCTGGAAGAGCTTGCCGATGCCCTCGCTCGCCTGGTTCACAAGGTTCGCGGCGCCCTGGCCGAGCGCCTGGGTGGTGGAGGCGATGTCGCCGCTGAGCTTCTTGAGGTCGGCGTCGGGGATCGCGCCCTTGGCCTTGTCGACCACGGCGGCGAGGATGGCCGGGAAGAGCCGGCGCATCAGTTCGGGCACCGCCACGCCGCCGGCGTTGTCCGAGGTCACGTTGTTCATGACGATCTCGGGCACCTTGACGTCGAGCGTCGCGGCCTTGCCGCCGACGGGCAGCACCTGCGTGTGGGCGACGGTGTTGCGGATGACGATGCGCTCCACCTTGACCTTGCGGCCGCCCGCCTCCTTCGGCGCGTCCTTTTTCTCGCCGCCGGGGCTCTTCGCCTTGATGTTATTGAGAAGTGCCGACATATTGCTCGATCCGAGCTTCTGCTCGATGTTCATGTCGAGCCCCTCGATCTCGAATCGGTTGACCTCGACGGTGTCGCCCAGGAGGCTGCCCAGCCGCAGGCCGGCCTCGATCCGCGCGGCCTTCATGACGTGGGGCGTGGCGAAGCCCTCGGGGTTGGCAACCGTGAGGCCGTTGATCCGCATCTCGCCCCCCAGCAGGCTCAGGCTCACCGAGTCCACCGTGGTGGGGACGCCCAGGGCGTACGTGCCGCCGCGCTCGATGCCCGCCTTGGCGATGGAATCGATCGTCAGCCACAGGACCACCCCGAGGGCGATGAGCGCCAGCAAGACGAGGCCCAGGATCTTCACGAGACGTCTCATGGTGTCTCCTTTTTCCAAAATCCGCGCGGTGGGTTTCCTGACCCGCCGCGCCACTCGCGATTGCCGGGTGGCACGGTCACGCGCCGTTGCGTGGCCGTGCGCTCTGCGGTCTCACGCACGGCCGCCCACCAGCAGGTGGCCGTGCCATCCGCAACCGGGCGGGCACGGCGGGATGCCATGTGAGGGTCCTCCTCAGGGCTTCCGGAAGCGCAGGAAAACCTGGAACTTCAGGTAGTGGAACTCGGCGTCGAGGGCCAGGCCCGCGTCCTTGCCGAGTTTCACGAGGTCCTCCAGCGGGATCAGGCGGTCGTACGGGTCCTGCTTGACCTCGTGCGACTTCCGCCAGTCGATGACAAAGAGGACCCCGCCGGGCTTGAGGGCCTGGGCGATGCTGCGCACGAGCGGCAGCCGCTGCTCCGCCGGAACGTGGTGGAGCACGTCCGACAGCACGGCCGCCTCGACGCTCGCGGCCTTGAGTTTCGTTTCGGTGGGCTCCGAGAGGACCGCCTCGATGTTGCCGAGGTGCTCCTTCTCCGCCCGTTGCGAGACGGACTTGAGCGCCTTGGCGTCGATGTCGGTGGCGAAGACCTTGCCGCTCTCGCTCACCGCCTTGGCGAGCCGGAACGTGAAGTACCCGTTCCCGCAGCCGACGTCGGCCACGCTGGCGCCGCTCCTCAAGTTGAGGTCCGTGACGACGCGGTCGGGCTGCTGCCACTCGTCGCGGGCGCCCTGCGCCAGGGCAGGGCCTGCCGCAAGGAAGACAAGGACCACGATGGTAACGCGAAAGGCGTAACCTGCGCGCATGAGGGGCACCTTTCCTGCTGGCGAATCCGGACTTCCACAGATTACCCGCCGGACGTTCGAATACAAGCGAAAGCCCCGCGCAACACCCTTCGCCCCCTGTGGGAGAGCAGATGGGGGTGAGGGGAGGGCTGGGCGAAAGCTCTGCCGAGCGTTCGACGACCACACTCACCCGGCTTCGCCACCCTCTCCCGTCAAGGCAGAGGGACAGCAGGGCGAAGGCTTGCACGGCGCCGGGCGGCGGACTATGATGCCCCTGGTCCCTTACCCATCGGAGGCCGATCTATGGCAAAGGTGAAGAAGGACGGCAAGGCGCGGAAAGTGGTCATCCTCCTGGGCAGCCCGCGCGAACGAGGGAACAGCGCGGCCCTGGCCGGCCGGATCGCCGACGGCGCCACGGCGGCGGGGGCACGGGTCCAGAGATTCTACCTCCAGGGCATGAAGATCGCCCCCTGCCGCGCGTGCGAGGCGTGTCACAAGCCGGGCGCCAAGGGGTGCGTGGTCAGGGACGACATGCAGCAGGTGTACCCGGCGCTGAAGGCGGCCGATGCGATCGTCTTCGCCAGCCCCATCTACTGGTTCACCGTTTCAGCCCAGATGAAGCTGGCGATGGACCGGTGCTACGCCCTCATCGGGTCCGACGGCAGCCATGCCTTCAAGGGCAAGCGCATTGGCCTGGCGTTCAGCTTCGGCGGCGAGGACCCGTTCGATTCCGGCTGCACGAACGCCATCCGCACCTTCCAGGACGTGTTCGGTTTCATCGGCGCCCCCATCGTCGGCATGGTGTACGGCAGCGCCGGCGCCGCGGGCGACATCACGTCGAATGCGAAGGTGATGCAGGAGGCCGAGGACCTCGGCCGCAAGCTGGCCAGCGCGTAAGCGAAAACGCGCCCAGCAAGTTGGGCGGCTAAATGGGCGCACGTGTTCGCCGCGTGATTTAGCCGCCCAGCTTGCTGGGGGCGTTCAGGAGGATCGAATGATGAACATCATTAACACGGGACTGCTTATCGTTACGCTAGGAGCGGCTATGGCCACGGCGCTTCACAAGGAGCCCCGCCAGTCCG
>Ga0315273_10005685_pt1 | contig 15462 bp, 10 predicted proteins | sample YL17G02_0_MG_FD_205753 | JGI IMG/M metagenome (GOLD analysis project Ga0315273, IMG submission 205753) | Sediment microbial communities from Yellowstone Lake, YNP, Wyoming, USA - YL17G02_0 | ecosystem: Environmental > Aquatic > Freshwater > Lake > Sediment | place: USA: Wyoming | collected...
TATTCGAGGTTCCTTTCGAAAGACGAATATCTCGAACTTCCCCGCGGATCGTTCGGAGAGCAGCAGTACGCGCCGGCGAGCCCCGAACGACAGTCCAAGGACACGAGGAACGTCTCCGTGAGCGCGGACGCAACACCCATGCGGGGATTGACGCTCAAGGCCCGCGTGGGGCACACCGACGGGGCGACGTACTTTGCCGAAGCCAAGGAGAGGACGAGCCGCGACCTCGGGGACTCTCAGGAGGGGACCCTGGAGTACTCCCCTTTCTCCAAGACGACTTTCACCTTCGAGGCGGGAAACCGGACCCAATTCCACTGGCTCGGCCCGAGAAGAACGGGCAGTTACGACGACAAAGATATCAGGACCAAGTTCAGCTGGGCGCAGACGCTCACGCGAACCCTGCGGTTCGTTGCGCAAACCGGGGCGACGCTCACGCAGGCGTTCTACAAGGACACAGACCGGGACCGCGACCAGAGATACCAGTTCGCGAACGTGAGGATCACCTCGAAACTGTTCCCCAAGGTGGACGCGATCATTTACGGCTCCGTGTCGAAAACGGACTACGTCAGTGTACGGGCAACCTTCTCGCAGAACAACCGGGCGGAGACGATATACGAGCTTCGGCCCGAGTTCACCTACAAGATCAACGACCGCCTCGAGCTCGCGCAAAAGTACGGGGTCAACATTCAGTTCGCGGATTTCGTCTTTCAAGAGAACGAGAACTACCTCGACCGCAACATGTCCTTCTCGAACAGGCTGAAGGCCCGGCTGTCGCCGAAACTGAACGCGGATTTCTACTACGGGTTCCGGCGCCACGACAAGGGAAGCTACCTCCGGCCGGACCCCAGCACGGAGCGGATCCTCGAGATCGACCAGAAGGAGAGAAGGGACGAAATGAAGCTGAGCTTTCGTTATCAGATCAACCGCCATCTTGCCCTTCTGGGCTCGAATGAATACAACCAGAGGAGAGACCTCCTCTCGACGTCAGCCACGCCGTACAAGGACGGCGGCGTCGAGGTGGGAATCGACGGAAACTACGATTTCGGGAATCGACGGACGCTCAAGTTCGCGTTGAAACGGGTCAAGCGCTTCGGCCAGTTCAACGCGCCGGAGCAGGAGGACTACTGGGTAATGGACTCAACGCTCAATTACACGTTCTAGCCATTGGAGAAGATGTGCAACCCATGAATCTTGCGCACGCGACTCTGCGGATCGGTGGTCGGGCCCTTCTGGTCGCATTTTTGCTTGCCGCATCGGCCGGGTGCGGGATTTTCGAGCCTCGGGACGCGAACCCCCCGGGAAGCGAAGGGACTCCGTGGGTATCACCTACCCTTCCCGCGCAGGTGTTCCTCAATCTGGAAAGCGGATTGGAGGATCTCACGGGCGTGAACTACGAGAAAAGCCTGGGCGACGCCTTCACGTTCATTCCCCTTCAGTCGGATGTCGACAGACTGGGCGCCGCGGCGTTCGCCGGCTGGACGAAGACCGTAGAAGTAGAGGTCACGCAGAAGATTCTCGGGGACGCAACGAAGGTAGCCGTGTCGTTCATCAACCCCGAACAGATCCGGAACGAGGCGGACTTCGCCGATTTCAGGGCGCCGTACGAGCTCATCGTGACCTACACGAGGGGCGACGTCGATACCCTTAAGGCCGTGGCCCAGTTTGACATGCAGCGTTTGGGCCAGGGATGGAGCCTCATCCGTTGGACGGACCAGGAGGGGGTTGAGGGGTTCGCCACATGGGGGTATCTGAGGGGCACGACGAGGGGTGGCTAGAGGCAACGCGGTGGTTTTTTGGGCGATCCGGAGGTGTGTAGAGGAAGCTCGCTAACGCAACTGGTTGTTGTAAAACAAGGTAGGCCAAGAGCGTCCTTGACGTTTGGGGCAGATTGTGGTATTATATGACCGCCTGCTCGCAGACGATCGGGAGAAACCGAAAGGAAGAGCATGAAACGGATCGCCGCCGTGATCTTAGTGGGAGTCTTTGTCCTGGGATTCAACTCCTGTATCCTGGATCCCAAGGAGGGAAAGACGCCCGACAAGCCCAAACTGCCGTACAAGGCACTGGATGGCGAGAGGGACAACGTCCTTTTCAACCTTCAGAAGGCGTACGTCGAGCGGAACATCGATGAGTACGGCAAGCTTCTCGACGAGGGTTTTCTTTTTCACTTTGGCCAGAAGGATATCGATGCCGGCATCATCGACCACAGCCCCTGGAATCGTGTGGAGGAGCTCAACGCCAACAAGAACATGTTCAATCCGAATTTCAGCAAGCCGGACGTAGACCCGGTGAGCGACATCGATCTCACGCTCACCTATCCGTCGGGAGACGACAAGTGGACGCAGATCACGCCCGAGGATCAGGTGAAGTACCCCGGCGAGACGTGGTACGAAAAGACCGTGACGTACCGGCTGACCGTGCAAGCCGGGGACACGCAGCTTAACGGCAACGACATTCAGGCTTCGTTCGTGGTCCGCAAGGCCACCGTCGAAGGGTATACGAACCCGATCTGGCGGATCGTCGCCTGGCGTGACGATACCGGAACGAGCTAATTCAACACGCTGCGTTTCAGATTCTGTTGAGACACCCGGAAGGGTCCCCACCTTCCGGGTGTCTGTATTCACGACGGCTGTTGATCGCGGCCGCCAGGTTCTTGTGAAGTCACCGCGCTCCTCGTGAGATCGCCGCGCATTCGAGCAATGCCCAAGAGGAAACGTTCATCGAAGTCCGGTACACTCCCGACCCGCATCCAATTCATCATGGGCGCGCTGGTGGTCGCCGCGGTCGCGGGCGTTCTGTTGGTGAGTTTCCTCAGGTCTCCCCGTGGGAGCGTTTTCCTCCTCGATCTCGGTTTTTCCGATCGCTATGAAGTCGTGCAAGGCGCGCTCGATCGAGAGCTCAAGACCGCTCTACGCGATCTCGGACTCGACCAGAGCCTGCAGGAGAAAACAAGCCTCGTCACGATCGGCAAGCGAAAAGTCCACCGCCGGGACTGGAGCGCAAGGCTCGCGCGTTCGCAGAGCGTCGTCCGCGTGAACCTCGCGCTTGCCGAAGCCGTCCGCCGGGCGGGAGGAACCGTGCGGTCGAGCAAGGAGAAGCCAGGCGGCGGGCTCACGCTCGATGCGGGGAGCCACAAGCACACCACCCATCACATCCAAATCCTGCCCGCGCAGGCTGCCGCCGGAGAGACGCGCCGCGAAGAACCCCGGGTGGCGGGGCGCCAAGGAAGAATCGCTCTCGTCATCGACGATTTCGGCTATACGACGGATGACCTCGTCGAGAAGTTCATGGAGATGGAGATCCCACTGACGATATCCGTGATCCCGTCGCTGCGGCATTCGAGAGATGTCGTGAGAGTGGCCGCCGGCAAAGGAAAGCAGGCGATCCTCCATCTTCCCATGGAGGCGGAGTCGTTCACATCGGAAGTTGCACCCGTTCTGACGTCTATGTCCGATGCCGAGATCGCATTGCTCGTCGAGAAGTATCTCGATGACACTCAGGGCGTCAGTGGAGTGAACAACCACCTCGGTTCCATCGCCACGCAGGACGCGCGCGTTATGAACGCTGTGCTCGGCGTGCTCGCTCCGCGCCGGCTCTTCTTCCTCGATTCTTTGACTTCGAGCAAATCGATCGCGTATAATACCGCGAGAAGTCTCGGCGTTCCCGCGGCGAGAAACGATCTTTTCATCGACGCGGATACCGAGGACAGGGGAGATGTCGAAGCAAGGCTCGATCGTCTGGCCGCCCTCGCAAGAGCGCGGGGCTACGCGATCGGGATCGGTCACCCCAGGCCGTGGACCTACGACGCCATCCGGGCGTGGAGAGAGCGCGCTGAAGACTCGGGCGTCGAACTGGTGTTCTTGTCCCAACTGGTGGAGTGACCCGGCCCGGTTCGGCCGACGCGGCGGCGTATCGCCGATGAAGTCCCGGGCAAACGGGCGAAAAAAGACCGGCGAAGGAGATCATGAAGATGGTTCGACTCGGCGTAAACATTGACCACGTGGCGACCATTCGCGAGGCGCGGAAAACGGTCGAACCGGATCCCGTGGCGGCGGCGGCGGCCGTCGAAATGGCGGGAGCCGATCAGGTGACGATCCACCTTCGCGAGGACCGCCGGCACATACAGAATCGCGACGCCCGTCTCATACGCGAGGTCGTGAGGACCGCGCTCAACCTCGAGATGGCGGCCACGCACGAGATGCAGGAAATCGCCCTCGCGCTCCACCCCGATGCGGTGACGCTCGTTCCCGAGAAGCGCGAGGAAGTCACGACCGAGGGAGGCCTGGACCTCAAGCTGGTTCCGTCGTCGGTCAGCGAGCTCGTCTCGACGCTGGGGGGCGCGGGCATCAAGGTGTGTGTGTTTTTGGATCCGGATCTCGATCAGATCCGGAGGGCTGCCCACCTTCGTTTTCACGCCGTGGAGATTCACACGGGGAGGTACGCCAACGCGGCGGGGCCGGTCCAGCAAGAGGAACTTAAGAAAATAAAGGATGTTGCAGTCGCAATCCGCCACATGGGGATGGCCGCTCACGCAGGGCATGGTCTGAACTACCACAACGTGGGGGCCGTTGCGAACGTCCCGGAGATCGAAGAGCTCAACATCGGCCACGCCATCATCTCCCGGGCGGTTTTTGTAGGTCTGGACCGGGCCGTCAGGGACATGCTCGCTCTGTTGGGCCGTCTCTAGGCCCGCCGATCCCATCTCGCCGTTCTCCCGCCCGCGAAGCTGATGGCGTCCGGCCTGCGATCGCGAGGGAGTTTGCGGTTGACTCCGGCGCGGGAGGCTGTATAATTCTCAATCTATTAAAAAGCTAACCTCTCACCCCGTTTCCTACAGGGCACATCTTCTCAAGTCGTGAGGAACTGGTCCGCGTCCGGGTTGTTGTCGGTACGTCCGCGGGTGTGTGAAAGGCGCGATCGAGGGGATCGATCGCGATTCAGCAGACGGGCTGAGGTAGCCTGAAAACCGGCGCGTTCACGGTTGGTTTGTCTAGGGGTTTCCTATGGTCAAGAGATGGAAATACTTTGTCATCATCGCAGTGATGGTTTGGACGGTCTGGGCGTTGATTCCCACGGTGCGCTACTACCGCTTGCCGGCGGAAAAACGTGTGGCGCTCGCGGCCGACAAGGACGCGAAGTTCGTCGACAAAGCGCTCAAGCTCGGTCTTGATCTCCAGGGGGGCATGCACCTGGTGCTCGAGCTCGACGACAGCCATCTCGACGCCAACGCGAAACAGGACGCACTCGACCGTGTATTGAAGATCGTGCGCAACCGCGTGGATCAGTTCGGTGTGGCCGAACCGAATATCCAGAAGCAGGGCGACAAGCGAATCATCGTTCAACTACCGGGTCTCCAAGACCCCGGGCGCGCCAAGAACCTTATTGGCCAGACGGCCCTTCTCGAGTTCCGTCTGGTTCGAGAAACCGATGAAATAGCCCCTGTCATTCAGGACCTCGATCGTGCGCTACAGGGCGTTCAGATCAAAGGCGCGGTCGTGGATACCACCGGGATTGTTCCCGAGGCCCCCGCCGACACGGCGGCTGTCGCCCGGGCGGCGAAGCAGGCGCAGACAGCTGCCAAATCGGATACGGCGAGTGTCGCACGACCGACAGCGTTCGACTCGATGATGACGGAGCTCCCCGGGAGCAAGGAAGTCGAGGTTCCGCTCAAGGAGATTTCGAAAGACAGGCCGTTTTCGTCGTACCTGGTATCGCTCTACGGAGGAGCGGCAGTTGTCGACGAAAAGGATCGGGCGGCTGTGGATCTCTTGTTGAGCACCCCTCAAGCCCAGCGCGTGATTCCCAGACAGTCCGAATTCCTCTGGGACTTCGAGACCCGGCCAATTCAGGGAGGCGGGATGGGAGGGCTTCTCTACCTTGTCGAGAAGAAACCGATGCTCACGGGAAGCGCGCTGGTCAACGCGACGACAAACAGCAACCCGGATGATCCAAGCAGGCTCGACGTGTCGTTCGACCTCAACCGGCAGGGAGGACGCGATTTCGAGCGCTTCACGGGAGAGAACATCGGCCGGCGGATCGCCATCGTGCTCGACCGCAAGATCCGGTCGGCCCCTGTCGTTCAGAGCAGGATCCCTGGCGGACAGGGACGGATCACAGGGAGCTTCAGCGACGAAGAAGCGGGCGACCTAGCCATCGTGCTCAGAGCGGGCGCTTTTCCCGCTCCGGTCGACGTCGTCGAGGAAAGAACCGTGGGTCCCTCTCTCGGGCGCGATTCGATCCGGTCGAGCATGCGCGCGGCGGCGATTTCGATCGTCATCGTCATCGCGTTCATGGCGTTCTACTACCATCTATCGGGGGTCCTGGCGAGCGGAGCGATGGTCTTCCACGTCCTCATCACCCTGGCGCTCCTCGCGTCGCTTCGCGCGTCGCTCACACTTCCCGGCATCGCGGGGCTGATCCTCACATTCGGGATGTCCGTGGACGCGAACGTCCTCGTCTTCGAGAGGATCCGGGAGGAACTGGCAAAGGCCAAGACCGTGGGAAGCGCCATCGACGCTGGATTCCACCGCGCGTTTACGACGATCTTGGACTCGAATCTCACAATGCTCATCACGGCGGCGGTTCTGTATCAATTCGGCACAGGCCCGATCAAAGGTTTCGCGACGACGCTGGGCCTCGGGCTCGCGACCAGCATGTTCACGGCGGTGTTGTGCACGCACGTGGTTTACAACCTGATCACGTCCAGGCGAACGGTCCGCAAGCTGAGCATTTAGACATTCAGAAAGGGTAGGAAACGATGCGCTGGTTCAAAGATGCGCACTACGACTTCATGTCGAAGCGGCGGCTGGTGATGCTCATCTCGATCGTGCCCATTGTCATTGGCGTGGTGTCGATCATCATGCACGGAGGGCTCAACACCAGCATCGACTTCGCCGGAGGCACACTTGTCGAGGTCGGTTTCGGGGATGCGGTTCCCATTCAAGAAGTCCGTGGGGTCATGGAGCGTGCAGGGTTCGCAGGAGCGGAAGTCACCAATTTCGGCGGCAGCGAGAAAGAGGTTTTGATCCAGGTCAAACGCGTCGGCGACGCCGCCGGGACGGCGAGGAAGATCGAGTCCGTGCTCCAGGAACAGTTCGCCGCTCACCAGGTGGACCTGCGCCGTGTGGAGTCGGTGGGACCGAAGGTTGGAAGCGAGCTCAAAATGGCGGCGTTCTGGGCAGTGATCTATTCGCTCGCCGGGATCGTCGCGTACGTGTCGTGGCGTTTCCAGTTCAGGATGGCGATTGCCGCCATCATCGCGCTCGTACACGACACGTTGTTCACGCTGGTTTTCTTTTCGATCACGAACCGCGAGATTTCGCTCGCCGTGGTCGCAGCGCTCCTTACGATCATTGGGTATTCGTTGAACGATACGATCGTGGTTTTCGACCGCGTCCGTGAGAACCTCCAGACTCGAAGGCGCGAGAATTTCATGAGTCTGGTCAACACCTCGATCAACGAGACGCTGTCGCGGACGATCGTCACGGGGCTCACGACGATTTTCTCCGTCGTTGTGTTGATCATCGTCGCCGGTCCCGTGATCAGAGACTTCGCCATCACGCTTCTCATCGGGATGGTGGTGGGCACGTATTCCACGGTCTTTATCGCCAGCATGATCATCGTCGAATGGGATCTCTGGCGGACCAAGCGTCGCCAGCGCGTGTAGAAACAGCCGTTGCTCCCAATTCTCCACAAGATCCTCCTCGTTGTTTTCTACGTTGGGCTGGGGCTATCCCTGCTCTCGAACATCGTGGGCCTCCCCGGGAACTGGATGCTCGTGGCGGCGGCGCTCGTCGTCGCTCTCGCGACGGGGTTTGCGAAGGTAACCCTGACCAGTTTCTTCCTCTGCCTCGGGCTCGCGATCCTGGGAGAAGCGATCGAGAGCCTGCTCGGCGCTGTGATCGTCGCCAAACACGGCGGGAGCAAGCTCGGCGTGATCGGGTCGATCGCCGGGGGATTCACGGGCGTCGTTCTCGGCGCCGGGGTGTTTCCACCGTTGGGGAGCGTCGTTCTGGGTTTCGTCGGCGCTTTTCTCGGGGCGGTTCTCGGCGAGATTCTCCGCCACCCCGAGACGGAGTTCGCGCTCCGGATCGGCTTCTGGTCATTCATCGGGCGAATGTCGGCGATGGCGGCGAAGTTCTCTGTCGGTTGCGTGATCCTCTGGATCCTCATCGAGACAACCTGGTCCTGATTTGTCCTTTTTCGGCTACAGAGAGTACAAAATCCAGGACGAATCACCGCGGGCTTTTTCCGGTAACTCCTTTATTTTCAACAAATAAGATGTGGCACGAACATTGCCACTTTTCAACAGGCTTGGACTCCAGAAAAAGGGGTGGCTCTTTCGCCATGAAGAAGCTCGCCGCAATCGGTGTTCCTCTCGTGATCTTCGCGTCCTGCGTCTGCGGGGCGTTCGCTCAATCCGGCCTCCGGCCGGTCCAACAGGAGCCCAGGAAGAAGCCGCTCCAGTCCAATCAGGTGGAGAAAGTCCAGGAACCCGAGGCCATGCCGGCCCCCGATGTGAAGGAGGAGACGGGTCCGATCGCGGTCTTCGCGGACATCGAGGCGGGGTGGAAGAGTGAACAAGCCCAGCGGATCCTTCGTCACTACGGCAAGGGAAAGGTGGCGATCTCGATCGAGGGGAGTGGCCCGACGGGAGGGCAATTCAGCCGCAACCAGAGCTATTATCTCTTTCAGGACCTGTTCAAGTTCACGATCACGGAGGAATTCCAGTTCGTCCAGTACCGGCATGTGTCCGACGGCCGGGGCAACGTCTACGCCGTCGCCGAGCGGCGGTACAAACGAAACGACGACGGCAGAATCTTCAAGGACAAGATCTACGTATCCCTGCGCTCAGAGGAAAACCGCTGGGTGATCAGCGAAATCAAGTCTATCCGCTAGCTTCTCTTCGCACACAGACTCGGCGCTTTTTCTGGTATCATGTTTGAGGGGCTTGGCTGTTCGTTGAGCCCGATCCAAAACATGAAGATCCCCGCTGTCAAACCCGGAAGCCTCATCATCGCGTCCCTTGTCGCTTGGGCGCTGCTCTTCCTGCGCCAGTACGTTCACGTCGGCGTGCTCGGGCTGCTCGAGCGGGTGCCTCCGATCGTCCCAGCGGCTGTGGCGGCGCTCGCGCTCGCGGGTCTCTTGCGTGCGGCTCTTCCGCGTCGGTTGAAGACTCCCCTTCTCCTCGCGGGTCTTCTCACGACGGCTGCGGGTCTCGTGCTCGTCGGCATACGTGAGGAGAGCCCATCGCTCAAGAACGAGTGGCGCGCGCGCGAGGAGCGAGAGATATCGTCCGTGCTCGACGCCGTCGGGAAGAGGGTTGAGACTCTCGTCGGATTATCGGCGTCGATCGGCGAAGCGTCCGGGGATTTTCTCAGGAAGAACACGCCGGCATCGGGCGCGGACTCAGTGGGAGTCCGTCTCAACGCTTTCCAAACGCTCGACGCGCTCTCCGAGCGGATCACAAAGGGAAATCTTCTCCCCGCGGGTACGGAGATCGGGATCCAGCTCTTCGACGCCGACGGCAACCGCCGCGCATGGGCGGGCTGGCCGCAGTCTCTCGACGCGAGGGACCGCCGCTTCGTCTCCAGCGGAACAGAATTGATCTACTCACGTCAAATCTCGCTCTACCGGATGCTCACTCACGTCATGCCTGTTTATGCTGAGGGAGACAGCGCGGCGTCGCCGGAAGCCGCGACTGAGAAGCGGGCGCGGCTGGGATCGGTGCTCGTCGACATGCCCCTCGAAGTGAACTACAGGGTGAATAACAAATTCTTGAAGAGCGCAAGTCTGGCTGACGAATTTGCACGGCGGGCGGCGGCAGACGTGCAATTCGAGTACGTTCCTGTCGTGCCAGGCCTCACCGAGGGCTCCACCGGAGCTCGCGGGCGCGTGACTCTCGAGCGACAGGGAGGAGTGGAAGGCAGCGACGCTGAGGGGCTCAGCGGACGTGCCATCGTGCGAATGCCGCAGGGGAACACCGTTTTTGGCGTCTCGGTCGACGGCCGGCCCCTTGCGCATTTCATACAGAGCCGAAACGATCGCATCTCGCTCGTATCCAATCTCGCCATTCTCGTCGCCATGCTGATCTACTTCGGCATGTCGCTCCAGAGCTTCCCCGCATCTCGCAGAGGACCGGGCCGCGTGCTCATGGCGCTCTACCTTCTCGCGGGAGTCACGCTCGTCAGATATTCCCTCGTCTGGTTTCAACCGGATTTTCTCACCACGAAGATCAAGGTATTCGAGCCGGCCGTTTTCGCCACTCCGATGCTCGGAGGATTGATGCGAAGCGCGGGCGACCTGCTTCTCACGTCGCTCTTCTTCGTCGCCGCGCTCTACGGAGTGCTCAAGATCAGCCGGGGCGAGACGAGACGAGGGGAGAAAGCGGAGTACGTGGGGTGGTTCGATCTGTTGAAAGGCCTCTTCGCCGCAGCGGTGTCGATAGCCGTGTACATTCTCGCGAAGAGATTCATCGGCAGCGTCGTGACCAACGCGAACCCGCGACTCGTCGGCGAGACCATGAAGATCTTCGAACCCGAGGTCATCGTTCTCCACCTGAGCGCGTTCCTGATGGTCGCCGGGATATTCCTTGCGGGGATGATCTGCGTATGGGGTGTGTACCGTGCGGGCGGGCGGGCGAAGAGCTCCAGGGCGTCCGCTGTCGCAGCGGTTGCGATTGTCGGGGTCTCGCTCGTATTCATGCGGCTCGACATGGCGGCGATCTCGCTTCTCGCGCTCTTCTTCGCGATCGTCGCGCCCCGGGTCGTTCAACGAGGGGACCTCGTGTCGATCGTCACGGGCGCGTTCTGCTTTGTCATCATCGTGTCCGCGGCGGCGTACGTTTTTTTCGACCAGGAATACCAGGGCCTCAGGCGGTCGTTCATACAGGAAAAAACCGTCGAAGTGACCCACCCGTCGGACAACTGGAAAGTGTTCATACTCGAGGACATCCTTGAGAACTTCTCTCAAAACCCATCGCTGCGGCGGTCGCTCATGGATGCGGAGGCGTCGAACATCCCGAGGCTCGCCTTCGATCTGTGGGCGGGGAGCCCTTTGAGCCTTCTCGGATACAGCTGCGCGATCCACGTGTTCGATCAGGCGGACAGCCTGGTGAGCCGCTTCTCCGTGGAAATGCCGTACCGTCTGCGGCCCGACGAAGCGAATGAGCGGCTCGAGACACCGTCTTCTCAAGAGTGGGCCGTCCTCGATCTGACCACGGAGACCCCGCAGGGGGCGGTTCGTTTTTACCGCGGCATCGTCAATCTGGACGACTACGTGGTGGACGACAAAGGGTTCGCCACGCATGTCGCTGTCGGAAAGATTGTCGTCGATGTTCCGTTCTTCTTCGAGAACCTGGCATGGGCGGCTCGCACGGGGCCGCAAACGCCCGAGGTCTTGAGAAACGTGCAGGAAGGCGGTATCGCACCGCGCCTCGAGGAAACCGAGCCGATTCTGCTGGCGAGGGTCAGAGGAACGCGCGTGCTCGATTCGTCCGGCGAGGCCCTCCCCGTTGGGTACGCCTTCGACGCGCAGACGCTCGAAAGAGCCGCTCTCCTCGAGTGGCCCCTTCTCGAGACGAGCGGGGCGACGTACCGGATTTTCACGCAGAACACGGATACGCCGGAAATGTTGCTCGTCGCGGGGTTCGCGGTTCCCTCGCTCGTGCAGCACGTCCTTCGCTGGTCGTCGATCCTGTCGCTCTACTTTTTCTTCACCGTGGCGTTCATCGTGGTGCTCATCGTTCTCAAAAGGCTTCCTCTCCTGAAGCCGGTTCTTCCGACGCTCGCGCCGGGGCGGGAGTTCGGGTTCCAGCAGAAGCTGCTGGGATCGTTTCTTCTTGTCGCGCTTCTACCCGCGGTGATCCTCGGCGTGTTCTCGGTGCGGATGATCAAGGAACGTTTCGTTCACGAGAACAGGAACGAAGCGCTCTACCGGACGTTCAGCGCGAGTAAGTCCCTGAACAATCTCCTCGTCGAGGATCTCAACACGCTCCTCGACGATTACGATGTCACCGCGATCCTCAAGGGAGACGTGCCTCCCCGCTGGAGGTATGACGACAAGAGGCGCGTGCGCGTGCTCGTCGTCACGTCGCCGCCGGCCGCCGACGAAGCGGGCGCCGGCCGTCCAGACATGGGGCTCATCGGGCGAGGCGGCATCCGTGGAGGTGGAGTGACTGGCGGCGAGGAACAGTGGCTCACCGAGCGCGGGGGAGCTGCAGGGCTCCTCGATCGCGTGTCGCCGGGGCAGATCTTCATGCATGACGTGGAGGGCAAGCCCTACCTCGGAGTCATAAGCGATCCCTTCTCCATCCTCGTTCGCGGACAGAAGGAGACGTGCGTCATCTATCACGCGCGTCTCGTGGATGCTGAGCTTCTCGGCGAAGTCTCGGATCAGATCAGCGCCGACGTCAGTCTTTTCGAGGGGGGTGAGCTTGTCGCGACGAGCAGAGAGGGACTGCTCTCCGGAGGGTTTATCAGCTCGACGATGAACGCGAATGCCTTCGTGAAGGTCTCGATGATGGGTGTCGATCACGCGTTGGCCACGGAGAAGGCGGGGAGCTACCGGTACCAGGTCGCGTATGTCCCGATCCCGAGCCTGGGCCTCTCGGGGCGCGCGGCGATCGGCGTGCCGCTTCTCTTCCGGCCGGAGTCCTACAGCGTCGAAGTTGAAAAGGCAAGATCCGTCGTGTTCAGCATCTTCGCGCTTCTCTCAGCGGCGACGATCGGGCTGGGGCTCCTCCTCGCCCGTGGGATTTTCGAACCGCTGAGGGGGCTCCTCGAAGGCACGAAGCGGATCGCACGCGGGGATTTCTCATTCAAGCTCCCGGGGAAACGCAGAGACGAGATCGGAACCGTCGTCGAAGCTTTCAACGAGATGACACACCAGGTGTCACGCTCGCAAGCAGCGCTCGAAGAGCGGAGAAAGTACCTCGAAATCATTCTCGTCAATATCGGAACGGGGGTCGTGAGCACCGATGCCGCGAACCGCATCAGTGCGGTCAACAACGCCGCGGAACGGATCCTCGGCATGCGAAGCGAGGACCTTCTCGGGAAGACGACCGAGGAGCTCACGGGCGGCGGCATCCTCCCCGATTTCTTCGTCGCGCCGGCGAGCGAGCCCGGGCCCGTCTCCGAACCCGCGGGGCCCGCGGGGGATGAGTCGCGCGAGTCAGCCGCGGTCTCTTCCGAAATCGATATCGTCACGGACGGGCACAAGCGGACGATACGATACATGCGAACGCAACTGAGCACGGACGGACGGCATCTCGGGACCGTGTTCGTCTTCGAAGACATCACGGAGCTCATCAACTCGAAGAAGCTCTCCGCGTGGGTCGAGATGGCCCGGCAGATCGCGCACGAGATCAAGAATCCGCTCACACCGATAAAGCTCTCGACGCAATTCATGGTGAGAGCCCACCTGGAAAAGTCGGAGGATTTCGACAAGATCTTCAGGGAAAGCTCGGACACGATCATGCAGCAGGTGGATGTGCTCAGAAACATAGCGAGCGAATTCTCGAGCTATGGGCGTCTCCAGCATCTCTATCTGTCGCCTCACAGGGTGATCCCGCTCGTCGAGGACATCGTCTCTCCATACAAGAGGAACACGACGGGCGTTGTGGTCACTCTCGAAACGTCCGACCGCGATCTTCGGGCCGTCATCGACCCCGAAGCGGTGCGGAAGATCTGCACGAATCTCATCGAAAACGCGATGGAAGCGATGTCCGGTGGCGGCGGCGCTCTTCGAATCTCTTGCGGCGAGGCGGCGTATGACCATCGCCCGATGGTGAGAGTGTTGTTCGAGGACACGGGTCCAGGCTTGAGCGAAGACGTCAAAGCGCGGCTCTTCGAGCCGTACTTCTCGACGAAAACCACGGGGACGGGGTTGGGGCTTGCGATCTGCAGGAGCCTGTCGCGAGAGATGGACGGGGAAGTGACGGTCGCGAACCTCCCCGGGGGGCGGGGGGTCCAGGCGGCGCTCTATCTCAAACCGGCTTGATGGGACTGTGGTTGTGTGCGGAGGAGGCTGACCGCAGGCCCTTAGCGGGAGCGACCGAGGATCGTCCGCCGCGGAGCGCGTAGCGGGCTCAATCCGCGCGGGTCCTGTCGGCCATCCGCCCGCTTCCGTGCTCGCAAACGCTGCGCGCGGAGAGCGGGCGCCCGTGGCCGCCACCCGCGCGGTCTTCAGTCCTGCACCCGCGGCGGAAAGTCGAGGGAAGCGGAGCTCAGGGCCTGCGGTCAGCCTCCTCCGCGCATGCCTAAACCCGTGCCGCCGGTTTGCGCCAGAGCGCCGATTTGCCTATAATTCGAGCGAGTAACAAGTTCGACGCATACCAACGCGAGGATTTGGCGTGGGGTTCTCGAGATTCATCTGCATCGCACGGCCGTTTCTTGCCGTCGTCGTGCTCTCCCTCGCCGTGCCGGCCGCCGCGCGGGGAGCCATCGGCGGTGATCCTTCCGAGGAGTACGGTATCCGCATCGCTCGTGTGAAGTACGGCGGGGGCGGGGATTGGTACACGGATCCCTCGTCCATTCCCAACTGGCTCCGTGAGTTCGAAAAGAGAACCGGCGTCAAGACCTACCCGGAGGAAAAGGTCGTTAGCATCATGGACGAGAACCTCCGGGCATATCCTTTTCTCTACATGACCGGCCACGGGACGGTGCGCCTCATGCCCGAAGAAGTCGAGACCCTTCGGGCGTACCTCGAATCCGGCGGCTTTCTCTACGCCGATGATTGCTACGGAATGGACGCTTCGTTCCGCAAGCTCGTCCGCGAGCTTTTCCCCGAGAAGGACCTCGAAGAGTTGCCCAATTCGCACCCGATCTACCATGTGGTGTACGACCTTCCCGGGTTGCCCAAGATCCACGAGCACGACGGGAAAACGCCCCAGGGTCTCGGAATCACGATCGACGGACGGCTGGTTCTTTTTTACACATACGAAACCGACATCGGCGACGGCCTCGAGGATCCGAGGGTCCACGACGACCCGCCTGAGAAAAGGGAACTCGCCGCTCGAATGGCGGTAAATGTCCTTATGTACGCGATCACAGAGAACGCGCTTCCCTGATCCGAAAGGTGCGGGGTGCTCGATGGCGTCAAACGCGGCTGACATGATGGGTGAAGAACTCCGCGGGGAGCTCAAGAAGATCCTCGCCAAGACGATCGCGCTTCGCGCGGTGGTGGGGCTTCTCTCTTTTGTCGCTGTGGTGGGGTGGGTGTTTCTCGCCGGCGTCCTTTGGGTCGCGCTCGCGCACGAGTTCTCCCTCACGCACGCGCTCGTCTTCAGCGGCGTGATCGCCGGCATTCTCGCTCTCGTATTCATCGCGGTCGTCGTTCTTCCGCTCGCGCGGGTTCCGAGCCTCAAGAAACTCGCCTTCGAGCTCGAGCGCCGGCGCGATTTCCAGGACCTCGTTGCCGCGGGGTATGAGTTTTCTCAGGATGACGAGGCGAGCAAGCGTTATT